>Ga0101941_1001468_pt1 | contig 16584 bp, 20 predicted proteins | sample DewCreD2012metaG_3_FD_75242 | JGI IMG/M metagenome (GOLD analysis project Ga0101941, IMG submission 75242) | Hot spring sediment bacterial and archeal communities from British Columbia, Canada, to study Microbial Dark Matter (Phase II) - Dewar... ...
ATGGGCCCCATCCCCAGAGTGCGGGCCTCCGTCAGCCCCCGTAAGATGGCCTCCCGCGTCTCGCCCGTCAGGTCCAGCAGCCCTACGCGCTTGCCGCCCATGGCCACCACGTTGCGCTGCACATAGTCGGGCAGGTCCACCCCCAGCTCCAACACGGCATTGATGGTATCCACCGTCGCCTGCAGCACCCGCAGGTAGTGTCGCTCATAGAGGGGCGTCAGGGCGGTCGCCTGCCAGTCCTGCATACGCATAGCAGCGAGGATAGTATCGATGAGGGCCGCGTCCAGATCCTCCAGATCCTCCTGCTTCCTGCCGTTCCCGCCACGTGCCTTTGGCGCTGCCACCTGTAAATAGGCCTCTTCTGCCAGCCTGCCCAGTTCCTTGAACTCACGCTCCAGTTCGAGGGCGAACGCTGCCTCCAGGCGCTCGGCATCCCTACGCAGCGCCAGCACCAGCCGTCGCTCTCGCTCCCTGATGGCCTTGAGGCGCAGCGCCCTCGCCTCGGGGGCAGGCGGCGTCGCCGGCCGCGATGCTCGCTCCGGCACCACGTTCACAGGCACCAGGTAGACGTCGTCCACCTCGTCGTCCACGGGTAGGCCGAAGGCCGCCCGCGCCTCCCCCCTGGTGGCGATGCCATTGCGTACCAGCACCGCCCACCGCTCGGCCGCCCTGTTCACGTCCTCCTGGAGCACCCGCACGTTGGAGAGGTCGAAGCCGACTCGAAAACTACGGTAGTCCTGCTCGAACTCGGGCAGTAGCTGCGTCTGTAGCTCGGCGGCCAGCAGCCGTTGCATCGGGATGATCAGCGACTCGTAGGCCGCCTCCCGCGCCTCGGCATAGTTGGCGAAGGTCGACCGGTCGAGCCCCGCGCCGAGCCCAGCGACGATCGCTGGCACGCCGAGCACGGCGGTCACTCGCTCCTCGGGGATGCGGCGCAACGCCTTCAGGTCCATCTCGCCGGGGCTGAACCCCAAGGGCATCACCTGGACGGGGCCGCCCAGCACCAGGGGCTCGCCACGACTGTCCCCCCCGAACCGCTGCTTCCATTTGAGCTTGATGGTCTCCGCCTCTTCCTCGGGGATCTCCTGGTCGGGGTCTTTGGGGGCGATGACCACTCCCGGCACGCCCAGGTTACGTAAGAGACTGGCCGTGAAGTTGGCTGCCTCGTCGTCGGTGAAAATCTCCCGCAAGAGCGAGGCCAGAGGGGAGAGGCCCTTGGCAGTGTTGTTGGGATCTATGCCGTGCCGGAAGTGGACCACGTCCGCCGGCTCCAGGCGCAGTATCTGAGCGCCAGCACGGTACTCATAATGCGAGAGATAGGCTGACCCGTCAGGTGGGCGCACGGGCTCGATGAGCGAGGCGGGGATGTACCACAGCTCGGCCACCTGCCCGCGGCGGTCTCGCACCTTGGCCCAGTAGGCGTTGCCCGTGACCATGTAGTCCACCACCGTAGCCATCCACAGTAGCGGTCCCGAGTAGAAGGGGTTGGGGTACTCCACCACGTCCAGCAGCGGATGCTCCCCCACCCGCTCCAGCTCGCCATCGGGGAGGCGGCGCCACAGGACCAGCGGAGCCTCGGGGAACGCTCTCGCCGCCCACAGTACGGGCGCCACCACCACCGAGGACCCCAGCCCGTCGCCCACATCGCGGGCGTAGTCGTAGCGGGTGCGGGGCAGCAGCAGCATCCCCAGCGCTCTCGGTGGGCTGACCATCGCCGTGAGCGCCTTGCGCACGAGACGTAGCGGCACCGTCGCCAGCCGGAATACCCTAGCCCTGTCCATCTCAGTACGCCCTGACCACGCGGCGGCCCCCCAGGAGAGCATAGGCGCCCGAGACGGCGTCCACCACATCGTCGTGGGCACCCTCGGGGAAGGCCTCCATCTCGTCCAACGCCTCGTGCCAGCGAGATCCGGCCACGAGCTTTACTAGCCCCTGCTCCGCCCGGGCTATCCAGGGCAGAGCGCGGGCTACCTTGTCCCGGTCCGCCGTCACTGGCCGGATGGCCACGTGGCGGGCTGCTGGCTCGCGCAGCAGCTCCTGGACGGCCGCCAGTTGGAAGGCGTTGGCCTCGATGCCCACCACCTGGGTGTCGGGCTCGGCAGCGATGGTCTGGAGGATGATGCGTCTCGTCTCGGGCCACTCCCACCTGCCACGCACCAGGCCGTCCAGGTAGATGATGCCATCGCGCTCGGCTGCCCTCACCGATGCGGTATAGTCGGCGCTTGCTCGTGTGGACACGGCCAGGTCCCAGTAGCGGGCCCAGCGCAGCCCCTCGGGCGCCCGGGGCACCACCTCGAACCACGAGCGGCGCACAAGGCCGGCGCCGAGCTGCACGAACTCGCCGAGCAGCTCCTGCCTGGCGTACTCCGAGGGGTACTGCTGTCGTAGGCTGTCGATGTACTCCTGGGCCAGGAAGGGGTTGGCCATGGTGGTGGCGTGATAGGCCACCACTCGCCCCTCCTCCACCAAGCGGTGCACCCAGTTGAGGCCCTTGGGCGTGGTGGTGAGCCAGGCCATGCCCGCCTCGCCGCCCGCCCGCAGGCGGCCCAGCACCACCGGCCAGGTCTCCTCGTCGCACAGGGCCGCCTCGTCTATCCAGGCCCAGTGCAGGTTGGCCCCCCGCAGCCGGTCGGGGTCGTCCGCCGAGCGGAACAGCACCTCGTGCCCACCCCGCAGCACCATCCGCATCTCGGAGCGGTTGACGTCGGCCAAGAGCGGCCCCCACACCGCCTGGCACGTGCGCCAGGTGGCATCGGCCAGCATGCGATAGGTTGGCGCCACCACCATCCCCAGAGTCGAAGAGTCACGCCCGAAGACCTGGCGGAGGGCGCGCAGGGCGCCAGCGGTGGTCTTACCGGAGCCTACCCCGCCGATGAAGGCCACCAGGCGCGATGTGTCCTCGATGAACTCCCGCTGGGTGCGGTAGAGCTGGTAGCGGACTTCAGTCAGCAGGGGTAGGGCGCTCATCTATCACCTCGAAGATGATGCGGATGGCTCCGCCCGCCGGGCCAGATATCTCGTGCTCCTGTCGCTCGATGTAGCCGCGGTGTTTGCCCAGGGTCTTGAGGGTGAAGATTATGGCGGAGGGGTGGCCCTCGTTCACCAGGTCGAAGAGGCGCTTCTCGGCGAGGTCCACGAGCCGGTTGCGCCCCTCCTCGATGGCCTGGCGCAGCTCAGGGTAGCGCTGGAGGTATCTGTGAAGGGTGCGAGGGTTACAGCCGAGGAGCTTGGCTGCCTCGGTGATGACCCCATATGTCTGTTTCAGCGCCTCTGCTACCGCTCTGGCGCCCAGTCTCCTTTTGGGCCAGGCATTGTCAGGCAGGTTAATTATATCATATCGCCTACAGGCGGCCTATCTCCCTAAGCTTGAGGGTGCGCTTGCGCCGGAGGACTCCCACCCTGAGCAGCGCCTCCTTCAGGGCTCGCTCGGCCTCCTCGAAGCGGGCGGTGGCTGCGTCCAGGGCAGCCTTCGCCTCGGCCTCGTTCAGGCGCCCTCCCTGACGCTCCAGGAGCCGCTCCAGAGCTATCCGGTCAGCCAGGGCCTGGGCATAGGCTACCTGTGCTGCATCCAGCCTGGCCTCCGCCTCCCGCAGCTCCTCCTCGATGGGCGCCAGGGCAGGGTGGCTCTTGGCAGGATCCTGCGACTCTTTCTTCCCTCCATAGGCCTCGATGTTCTCCTGCAGTGAGGGCGTGTGGGCGATGCCCATCATGCCGCCGTCCTGGGCCAGCAAGCGGTCTACCAGCTCGTTCAGGGCCCGGGCTGGCACCAGCCGCCGGCGTCCCAGCTTGACGGAGGCGGGCTCGCCCGCCAGCACCATCTGATAGCACTTGGAGCGCCCGATGCCCAGCCGCTGCGCCGCCTCCCCCACCGTGAGCAAGACCTTCTCGGCCATCTCGCCCCTCCTTCTTGACTAACCGTCGCTACGCCTATATTCGACACTTCCCGCAGCTACATTGGCCCGGATCCGGCAGCCCAGCCGACGGCACTTGGACGCCGGCGGGCAGCCGCGACACGTCGAACGTATGTAAGGGGCTGCCTTCCCCGATAGAGAAGCTGGTACACCCACAACGCCCACAGCGGAGGTTCTCATGCCACGGGCGAGGCGACTGCCAGCCGCAATGCACGCACCGACATTCCTCCAGGCGCCATGCTCGGTCGTTCCACTCCAGCCTGGGCAGCTTTGTTGATGCTAGTCTGGACCGGCCCTTACGTGCTGCCATCCCGTATCTACACTTTCACGCCTCCCGCAATGGGCGGTTCGCCCACGCCTCGATGACCCACTTCTGCAACTCCGTTTCGGCCTGGCACTCACCGCACAAGAGAGTGTGTGGGCGCGCCCACGCCGCCGCCGCAAGGCCATCGAATACCGGCACCACCAGCCAGTGCCTCGCGCCGCACTCGGGGCACCTCAGCAGGTGGTGCTCCACGGTCACGATGGACGGTGCCTTGCGTCTCACCATCCCGTATCTACACTCCCGTCTCCCTAGTGATATGCGAGGTCATCCCTCATCCAGATGCCTGGGCCCGTCCCTAGCGCGTAGCCATCGTTGCCCATGGTCCGTATCCTCAGGGGACGCCCCATGAGACATAGCCTTGCACCTTGTACGGTGATGGGCTTCTCGGGCGTCCACGCCCGGAATGCCGACACGAATGCTGCCATCTCGTCGCTGGTGGCTGGGAAGACATACGTCATGTAGGCGGTTCGGATAGCGATCTTGCCCTCGTCGAAGGCGAGCATGAAGCTCATCGCTGCCTGCAGGCAGTCTCCTATGACTGCGCCCAGCCAGTAGCGCTTGCCGTCGTCTGTCTGTATGTCCAGGTCCACCAGCGGTACGTAGCTCATGGCTATCTTCCCCCTCAGCCTCTCTGCTTGAGCAGTCTGAGCACGTGCTCTACCACGTCCGCCTTAGCCTCCAGCGCCTGGTAGACGTGCTCGTCCACAGTGCCCCGGACCAGCAGATGGATGAAGGTCACTCCTCGTTGCTGGCCCGGGCGTACCAGCCGTGCTCTAGCCTGCTGGTAATCACCTAGGGAGTAGCCCAAGCTATAGAACACAGCGTAGCGGGCCCTGACCATAGACACGCCCAGGGACCCGGCCTGCATCTGTGCGGCCAGGATGGGCGCCTTGCCCTCCTGCCATACTCGCAGCTCGTTGCGCCGCCCCGACAGTTCCAAGCTCGCCCTCCCCAGGGCGCGGGCGACGTTGTGCACCGTGTCCAGATCAGAGCGGAAGCGGCAGAACACGACCACTGGCTCCGTGGGCGACAGGTCCTCCAACACCTCGGCTAGGGCCTCGCGCTTGGCAGTGGACACCTGTGCCTCCTGGCCGCCCTCGGTGCGCACTACCCCCGAAGTCACCTGCTGAAGGCGCAAGAGCTTGACCAGGGCGTTAGCGGCGGTGATAGTGCCCGCCTCTACTTCTGCCACTAGCTCCTCCTCCAGCTCGTGGTAGATGCGGGCTGCCTGCGGCTCCAGGTAGCAATAGCGGGCGGTGTCCGTTGCTGGGGGCTTGTCCAACTGCTCGGGGGCGACGCGGTAGGCGATGGTGGCGACGCGACGGGCCAGGTCGTCCAGGTTACGGAAGCCCACTACCTGGCGTCCCTCGTAGCCGCCCATGACTGCGTAGCGGGAGCGGAAGGCGGCGAAGGAGCGCCCGAAGACGGAGATGTCGAGGGCCCGGTACTGGGCATATATATCTAGGGGGGAGTGAGGCATGGGGGTGCCTGTAAGTGCCAGTCGTTGGGGGATTCGGTCGCGCAGGTAGGCGGCGAAGAGGGATGCCTTGCCCCCGGGCATCTTGAGCCGGTGGCTCTCGTCGTAGACCACCAGCTCGAAGCGGGCTCGGAGGATGGCCGAGCGCAGTGGCTCCCGCCAGAAGGCGTCGTAGTTGGTTATGGCTATCAGGACAGGCATATTAGGCCTATCGGTGTATAGCCCTAGCTCCTGCGCACGCCGGCTGACAGCTCCGTGCGACAGGTCTAGGACGATGGGGGTGTCTGAGCGGGGCCACCACTGGGCTACCTCGGCCTTCCACACGGTGGCGACAGATTTGGGGCAGACCACCAGCACCCTGCGGTACGCCCGCTGGGCGACGTGCTCCACCACGATGCGCGTCTTGCCGCCGCCCATATCGATATGCAGGGCTGCTGCTCGCCGACCGTCCTGATATACAGAGGCCAAAAAAGCCAGCGCTTCCGCCTGGTGGCGCCATAACGCCGGTCTCGCCGCAACAATCGTCATTCTCTCATCTCCACAGGCGTTGTCACTACGTTGTCAAGGCGTTGTCACTAGCGTTGTCATAGCGTTGTCATATTCTGTCACTTTCACGACCTCCGATGCAAAGAACATTTTTCGCGATAAGAGTGACAGAGAATGACAACGGCGTGACAACCGTATATAAGAGTTCCGGATGTGACAACACGCGTGACAACGCGTGACAACCGTGGGACTCCTGTTCATGACTGCACCTCCGGTTGCCAGGGGCGGCGCCAGCCGCGCAGGTGGCGGTAATCGGTGCGGCCCCCGCCGGTCCAGAGCCAGGCCGGCTCGAAGCCGGCCTCCCGCAGGTAGCGGATGAAGCGGTCGTAGGGCAGGCGCATGGCCAATCGGGCGTCGATGTACTGGTACAGTCGTGACGGCTTGAGCCAGAGGTAGCCGCCGTAGAGGACAGGCTGGCCGGAGCGGAACGCCTCGTGACGCGTGTCCGGGTCCTCGTACTCTAGAGGCGGCGTCTCGGAACAGAACCAGTACAGCCAGTCTTCCACTTGCTCCTTCGGCGGCGGGAGCGCCTCTTCGTCCCGCACCGTGGCGAGGATGGGGCGCATGAGGGCCCACCACTCTTGCGCCTTGCGCTGGGGCAACACGATATGCAAATGGTTGGCGATGGCTTTCCGCACCTGGGCCTGGGATAGCAGGTCGTCCCCCAGAGGCACCGTGGTGCCATCCGAGAGCACGAGCTTGTACTGGACCGTCTCGCCCATCCGGTAGCAGATGGTGTCGATGGCCTCGTACCCGTTGAGGCCCAGCTGGCGCCACGCCTGGGCCTGGAGGAGCTGCCTGTCCTGCGGCCCCAGCTCATCGGCAGGCACGTCCTCCTTCTGGGCCAGGGCCAGTGCCTCGCGCTTGCGCGTCTCGCGCTGCCAGATGGAGCGTACGACCTTCCAGACCTCGGCATCGTCGAGGGGCGGCTGGAAATGGAGGCGGTTGATGGTGAGGCAGGCCTGGGCCACCTCCAGCGGATCCTTGCCTATGCCTAGCAGGTGGCCAGCGATCCGGGTCATCATCACATTGCGCTCCCCTTCGCGGACGCCCCGCTGGAGGACGGCGTCCAGGTCGAAGGGGGGCTCCGCCGCCTCCCCCAGGGAGGGGATACCGGAGACGGCCCGCTCCAGCACGCTTTGAGGGAGGGGAGCCGGTGCCATCTCCCAGGGCGAACGGCCCACCTCCCACTCGTAGCGGCGGCCCGACTCGTGCTGAGAGGGCGGGGCGATGATGTAGCCTCCGTCTCCCCGCAAGTCGATGCCTGGCCAGATACTGGCGCGGTTGGGGATCTCCCGCCTCGGATGAGCGAATACCAGATGCAGTCCTCCGCCACCGGTGATGGCGGTGGTCGTATCTGGCAGTCCACCTAGGTCGCGCAGGCTCTCGTCGCCGCCGTGCCGGGGGTCTACATCGAGCACCACGATACCTGAGACCTTGCCGGTGACAACAGCGATGTTGGCCTCGGGCCATCTGCGCCACCAGCGCTGCACCTCCTCCTCAGTGGGCAGCCTCTCCTGATAGGCTGCCCACTTGATCCGAGGGTGCTTGCCCGGGCTAGCGCAGTGGTCACGGCCACACGAGCACGAGCGGTCAGGCCCGGCCGTATGGGCGGGGATGACGCTCCAGCCCAGCTGCAGGTAATCTAGGGCAGCCTCAAGATGCGGCTTCTGCGGAGCGCCCTCTTCCACGTATGCCGTGTCCTCCGTCGTAGGTAGTGGGCGATGTCATCGATGAGCCATGCTAGGAGCATCGCTCCCCATGGGCTGACGAACAGCCATGTCCACCAGGTGGGCTCCCATGCCTCGCTGTCCATCACGTCCTCCCGTGAGCCGGTAGTAGCGGCTGTAGACGCTATTCACCGACCGCTTAAGCGCTGTCGCAATCTGACGCCACTTGCGCTGTTGGGCTACCAGCGAGACCAGCAGGTGGTCCTCCTCAGGAGTCCAGCGGCGACACTGCAGCCCCTGCTTCGGGCGCTCGCACGGGGGCACGAAGCTGTCCAATGCGTCCTCAGGCACCCACCAATTGCCCCATTTGACTGCGGGTAGCAGCCCGCGGTGTATCCATTGGTTGACGGCACCAGTTGTCACCCAGTACCTCCGTGCTACCTCCCCCGGCCGTAGATATCTGCGGCCTCGCCGGGCTTCAATGGCGTGTGCTCGCAGCTCGGGGTCACGGATCCGCTCTGGGTCGTAAACGGGGAAATACTTCGGGTCGGCTACGAAGTCGAACAGGGCATCCCGCCCCACGCACCAGCGGCGATATGGCCCGGCACTACCTGCCTTGTGTCCCTTGAGCCAGCCCCGCTGTATCCACCTGGCGACTGTCTTCCCGCAGCCATCGATGCCCATGACACGGGCGACCTCGTGGGCGCTCATGAGCCAGCCGCTTCGGCCTCGCCTGTACAGGCGTATGCGCTTGCGCTTGACCCGCACGGCCTCCGTTGTCCTGCCCAGTGCGGCCGCTATCTCGGCATCGAGGTAGCCCCGGTGGGCCATGTACACCAACTGCTCCAACTCCGCCTGCGTCCAGTTATTCCTGCCCGGGTAGTATCCTTTCGGCATCCTGTGCCACCTCGGCGGCCAGCTCCTCCAAGGCGCGGATGATGAAGCGCAGACGGTCAGCTTCGTGGCGGCGTCGCAGCCCGAGGGCAGTGACCCATGCCTTGTTGGCATCGTCCATCGCTTCTCGCAGTTTGCGCTCCAGGTAGCGCTCTAAGCGCGCTCGCAGTTCGCGCTGCATCGCATCTGCCCCTGCTGCGCCGTTGTGGAGGGGGAGGCGTTAGTAGCCTCCCCCTCCATTGCCCTCATCCTCGTGCACCACTGCAGCCTCGGCCTCCGTGAAGGGCATCCCTTGGAGTGCGGGCGTGATGGCCAGGCGATACTGATTGACCCGCTCGCGATCCTGAGGCGGGATCTCCGCTACCTTGCGGAAGGTCACCTGCGAGTACTCGATGCCGTCGCGGCCACGGGCCCGCTGCAGCCCAATGGCCGTCACCACGTGCCAATAGGGGAGCCCTGAGGCCAGCAGCTCCGTCACGTAGGCCTTGGCTGCCTTGGCACTGGACGGCGGCACTGGAATAAACATGGGGAGCAGCGACCCGGGGCGCAACAGAAAGAGGCGGGTGATGTAGCGGCACGCCTGCCCCGGCCTCTGCTGCCCGTCCGGCCCGCGCGCTGACCCCCACTTGCTATAGGGGCAGGTGGCGCAGGCACCCCCCGGGGTACCCGTGCCGGTAATGGTGTCAAAGCTGAAGCAGTCGGGCGGCGTGCCTCCGCCCGTGAAGGGCTTCGCCCAGTAGGCCCGCACGGGCTGCCGCAGGACAATAATCCCTTCCAGCTCCTTGGCGGTGGTGCCATCGGGCAGCTCCCATACCAGCCCGCCCCCCGCGGGCACCTTGACCCTCGGCAGGCTGAAAACGTCGATATACTCGCCAGGCGCCAGCACCTCCCGCACCAGCTCCCCCACCCCTGTCTGGGCCAGGGCAGGGAACTGGTCGCCCTGATAGACCTGGAGGCTGCTCTCGGTCTTCTGCATTCTCTGGGTCATCGTTCTCTCCTCCTCGTGCTGCCTGTTACTCGCCGCTCTTGCGCACTCTGAGACGGTATGTCTCGCTCACTTTGAGGTATGGCCTCACCTCCTCCGGTATCTCCTCGTCGGCCTTGCGCAGCTCCCGCACCCAGGCGGAGAGCGTATGGTGGTGGACACGGCGCACCACCATGTCGCCCAGACCGGCCCGCTCCAACGCATCGCACAGGGCGTCGTAGTCGCCGTCCACGGGCGATGCCCAAATCTCTTGTTGCAGATAGATGGTCTGGCCATCGAGGCGGAGGTGCTGGACTCCTGCCTCGATGAAGCCCTCCACCAGCGCGGGCTCCATCTCGTTGAGCTGGTCCTGGATGGCCCGCAGCTCGGCCTCTAGCTCTCGCTTGCGGGCCACCAGCGCCGCGTAACGCTTGGCCTGGTCCAGGACATCCGTAGCCGACATAGGCATCTGCATCGTCATCCCCTCCTCGGCAAACGTGGGTGCTCCATCTCGAGGCCCAATGCGGCCAGGGCCTCCTCCGGCGAGTGCACCACGGCAGCGATGCCGCCCGCCCTCGCTATCTCCTCCAGCCGGTGTCGCTGCAGCACCGTCGCCGTCTGCCCAGGGCGCTTGACCTCCAGCGCCCCGAAGCGCCCGTCCGGCGGCACGCACACTAGCAGGTCGGGCCGCCCTGCCAGCCCCATAGGCGTGGCAGGCTGTGGGATCACCACGCAGCCACGCTCCCTCAGCGCCCGCACAATGCGCTCCTTCAAGGCCCGCTCGCTCGTCACGACGCCTTCGCCAGCGCGCAGTGATGGTCCCGCACCTGCCGGCTCCCGCAGCGGGGGCAACGCTGGGGAGACGGGTATGGCGCTCCGCGCCAGCCACAGTCGGGGCACCACATGACGTAGGTGCCGCCCTCCTCGTGCACCCAGCCCCGCCCCCTCTGCCACAGCAGCCGCCCGCCACACCAAACGCACTCTCCCTCCCAGAAACTCGTCACCATGCCGACAACCTCCCATTCATCGGCTCCAGCAGCACCAGCTCCTCCCTGGCTCGGGTGAACGCGACATAGAAAACTCGTACCAGCGCGTCCTGCCCCTCGCGGGTGAGGTTGGCCTGCCAGGCCTGGTATGAGATGTCGGGGAACACATACACCACGTCTGCCTCGCCGCCCTTTACGCTGTGGATCGTGCCCACCACCAGCCGTGGCTTCTGACGCAGCGCCTGCCCACCCCACCGCTCGCGGATGGCGGCGGCGTAGCGGAGCTGCTTGCGGTAGCGGTCGAGCGCCGCCTCCGCCAGCCAGTCGGCCCGCGCGGCGCCGGCGCTGATGGCCGCCTCCGGCTTGAGGGCCCCGAACACCAGGTCGGGCGGGTCGGCGTCGGCGAACTGGTCGGCCCGCACCATGGGCACCCACAGCCGCACGTCCGAGGCGGTCCACCAGCGGGCCTGGTCGCCCCACGTGCCCCGGTCGGGGCGCAGGAAGGCGAGTAGGCGGTCGACGGTGCTCACCTGCCCATCCCTGGCCTGGCGCAGCGGGTTCCAGAGGCCAGCCTTGGGGCGGTAGGGGTTATGGAATGGAATCCCCCGCTCCCGCAGCGCATCGAGGAGGGGCTTCAGCATGTAGCCGCAGGAGGCCAGCACCATGAGCGTGCGCTGCCCCTGCTCCAGCTCGCGCTCGATGTCGTCGAGCAAGGGATCCAGGTGGCGGTAGGTGGCGTCCAGGTGCCGGACGCGGCCCTCGTCCTCCCGAGGCCGGTATTCGCGACCCAGGGCGAGCCCCCCGCTGTGGCGCGATAGCCAGACCTCGGCGTGGGCGTGGACGACCCGCGGCAGGCGGTAGGACTGGGCCAGCAGGCGCTGTCGCTGGGCCGGCAGCGGCTCCAGCAGCGGCTCCGGCCGGGCCCCGGCCCAGGCGTAGATGGTCTGGGCGGGGTCGCCGGCCACGATGAGGTGATCGGCGGCCTGCGCCCAGTAGCGCAACAGCGCCCACTGGGCCGGCACGGCGTCCTGGGCCTCGTCCATGATGATGACGCGGGGCGCGCCCGGGCAGGGCAGGCGCTCGCGTAGGGGGAGGTCTATCATGTCGGCGAAGTCCACCGCTCCCTTCTCGCGCTTGAATGCCTCCCATGCCCGGGCGAACGGCCCCACCACAGGGCTGCAGTCCGGGGCCAGCATGTGCGGTTTCGGCGAGCCTAGGGCGCGCCAGAGGTTGTAGTAGGCGAAGACGCTCTCCTGGCCCTCGTCGGGCAGGTAGCCATCGTCCAGGTCGGCGTCGGGCTCGCCGATGCGCCAGGTCGGAACCGGCACGGCCTGGTTCCACTCGTCCAGGAGGGGCGGGACCTCGGCAATGGGCGGCCGGCCCAGGGCCCGCCATCCCAGGGAGTGCAGCGTGGCGACGTGGTCCTCGGGCACCGGCACGCGCCCCCGCAGGACGGCAGCAGCTGCGCGGGTGTAGGAAGTCAGGACGAACTCCTGGGGCGAGTAGCGCTCCAAGCGCTGCGTCCAGTCCTCCACCAAGCGACGGAGGAACTCTGTCTTGCCAGTCCCCGGTGGGCCGACGACCCTGTACTCCCGCGCTGCTACGCCCATGGCTGCCTACCAGGGCCGGTACCAGTCACCTACGGTCTCTTGGGCACACAGGTGCCCGGCCTCCCAGCAGGGGCAGTCATCCCTGCAATCGAGCTCTGCCCCTAGCCCGTGGTGCAGCTCCCTGGCCTCCGCGGAAGAGAGGACGAAGCGAAAGCCATGCAAGCGGATCTCGAACCTGCCGTCGGGCAGCGTTGCTACCGAAATGCCGGGGGACGGTTGCTCCTCCCACTCGCAGACGGCCAGCCCCGGCCCCGTGCCGTGGTCGTGCTCCAGCGGAGCCTTGATGGGATGCCCCTGAGCGTCGTACCATTCCTGTGCGTACAGGCAGGTGTGGTAGACCCTGCCACCGATGTTGCGCGTGCCAGGCTGCACGTGCTCGATAGCCCGGCAGCCGTCGGCGTAAAGGCGGACGATCCTGGTAGCCCGGGGCGCTATTGCTGCGATCTGCTCAGCCGTGTATACTCCTTTACGGGTCATCTGCTAGTCCTCCTTTGCAGGGGGTGTGCGGGTGACAAAGGCGAGGCCAGGGGCACCGCCATGCCCCTGGCCTCGGTCTGTGAGTGTGCTGTCCAATGCTGCCCTCTCCCACCTCCTCTCGATGCATGCCCACAGCACGCGGGCTAGCGCAGAGACGTCCTGGTCGCTCTCAGCGCACAGGACGATGCGCCCGTCCTCCCTGCGCCGCACGTGGGCCATCAGTAGTCCTCCTCAAAGGCCAGGGCCTCCTCGATGCTCAGGCCGAGCAGCCTGGCATAGGCCTGTAGCGTCGGGTAGCGCATCGTGCGGTCCCCGTTGTCGTGCCTGATGATGGTGGGTGCCGTCGTACCGATGGCGACGGCTGCCTTGTGGGCCGAGAGGCCCCTCTGCTCGCGGATGCGCTTCGTGCGCCGCACCCGCCGCTTCTTGACCACAACCTCCACGCCTGCCCTTGGCTGCAGCAGTTGCTTACCCATGGCAATGCCATGTTACCGATATGGCAGCGCCATGTCAAGCACTTGGCGACGCGAGATTGGCACTAACTCGGCAACATGGTATTGCCAGACTGGTAACATGGTGCTAGTCTCTCAGTTGTCATGGCGACTGCTGTTGAGAGGCGGGGATGGCCTCCCAGTCCTGGTGCTGGGTTCGCTGCCTGGGTGCGGGACGAGCTGGCGCGTCAGGGGAAGCGGCAGGCAGACCTATTGCGCGCCCTGGGCGACGAGTGGGAACGCGCCGAGGTCTCGCGCATCGTCAGCGGCTATTACAAGAACCCGCCGCCGGAGAAAGTTGAGGCCGTCTGCAAGGCATTGGGGCGCCCGGTGGCCGAGGCCCTCATCGCCATGGGCTACAGCCGCGAGGCGCTGGAGCCGTCGCTGCCCCCCATCGCTCCCTCGCTGATGGAGGTCCTCAACCGACTCGATCCCCAGCAGCAGGAAGCGCTGGCCCGCTGGGCCGTAGGCTTCGCTGCCCTGGCACAAGATGCCGTGGGCGCAAAACTCGTGGAAAAGCTCGCCCCTCTCGCAGGTCAGATAACCGTTGCCGCTCCTACTCAGCCTGCGCTAGTCTCAGCCCAGAAGAACAGACGTTCTGAGGGCTACCGTGTGCGGCAGCGCATACCCAGACCGGGGGAGCGACCCCAGGAGGGACAGGCTACGTGAACTGTGCGGTTACCTGGTGGAACATTGGCGACCGTCCCTCCTGTACGGGATGGTGCTGGACGTGGTAGAGGCGCTGGCCTCGTGGGTCGCATGGGCAGAGGACATGAGGGGTGAAGAGCTGAGAAAGGAGGCATCCGATGGGGTTCCTGGACAAGGCGAAGGCAGCAGCGCAGAAGGCCGCTGAATTGGCCGATGCGCGGGCCAAGGCCAGGTGGGAGAAGCGCCCAGACTGGTACAAGCATGCGCCGGTGGGGGCGGTCACGGTCCGCACCTATAAGGAGGACGAGATCAAGCAGATGGAACGGGACATCGAGACCGCGGCCCGCTATGGGTGGACGGCTGAACAGGTGGGTAGCACATCGGGCCACATCAATGTAGGCCGCACTGCCCTGAGGGTAGCCACAGGCATTGGCCTGATATTTGGCGCTTCCCGCACCAAAGGCACCATCGTCGTAAAGTTCACCCGGACGCAGGCATCCGCCTAGAAAGGCAGCCTGATGAAGCGGGCACAGCTCGCTATCGCTGTGGGCATCGTCGCAGCTATAGCTGTAGCCTGTGGCGACGAGGGGGAAGTGGCACCTCAGCCCTCGCCCACGATAGCCCGCCAGGCTACCCCCACTCCTACCCCCACTCCTACGCCGGCTCCTACGTCGGCTCCTACGCCGGCTCCTACCCCCACTCCTACGCCGGCCTCGCGCCCCTCCGGGGGGCAGCAGCCAGCCCCCGGTGGTCAGAGCCAGCGCTGCGACCCATCTTATCCGACCGTCTGCATTCCACCGCCGCCCCCTGACCTGGACTGCGGTGATATCCCCTACCGGCGGTTCCCAGTGCGGCCTCCTGACCCACACGGGTTCGATCGCGATGGGGACGGCATAGGGTGCGAGTCATGACGAGAGGGATCTATCGGGCCCTGTCGTTCTACTGGCTCTTGCGGGCTGCTAGCCGAGGGCCTAGCGCATTGGCGAGATACCTGCTCAGGCGACAGGTGCGGAGGGCTGTCAATCGCAGTCTCAACCGTGCTTTCCGCTCCTGGGGCCTATCGCCCAGCCCCCGCAAGCGCCGTGGGTACAAGTGATGCCTGACCTGGCTGCCATATACCTCCGCGTCAGCACTGACGAGCAGGCACAGGACGGCCATGTCTCACTAGACGTCCAGCGCCTCCGCTGCCAGGAGTACGTCGAACGCCATGGGCTCGTCGTGGTGGCGGAATATGTGGACGTGGAGTCTGCCTACGATGGCAGGCGCCCACAGTTCCAGCAGATGCTCCAGGACGCCGAAGCGGGACGCTTCCGCCACATTGTCGTCTTCCGTGCCGACCGCTTCAGCCGCGACGTGGCCGACGCCTTCCCCACCCTGCGGCGCCTGGAGCGGCTAAAGGTTAGGCTCCATTCAACGCTGGAGGACCTGTCCAACTGGCTTCTCTCCTCCATCACCTTCGTGCTGGCCGAAGAAGAGTCTCGGCGCATCTCTTCCCGCGTGCGGCCAGCGAAGGAGTTCAGAGCCCGCCAGGGCTACTATCCATCGAAGCTTCCCTTCGGCGCCCGCCGGGGGGCGGACGGCGTGGTGGTCTGGGACCCGGTGGACGGGGCGATAGTCCAGGAGATCTACCGCCGCCTCCTGAACGGATGGTCCCTGAGGCGCCTCCGTGTCTGGCTCAGGGAGGCGGTGCCTGGCCGGCGCTGGGACATCTCCTACATCGAGAGCCTCCTGCGCAATCCGCTCTACGCCGGCCAGGTCAGGTGGTGCGGCCAGCTCTACCCCGGGCGGCACGAGCCGCTGGTGAACCCGGCCGACTGGGAGCGGGCGCAGGAAACCCTCTCAGCCCGCTACCGCCACAAGCGCCCGTTACGGAGCCAGTACGCCGTGGCGGGCCTGGCTCGTTGCGGCTTTTGTGGCTCCAGACTGTACATGACTCATGCCAGGCCGGGCAAGCCATACGGTGCCTGGTACCACTACCTGGCCTGCCCGCGGGCGCGGAGCCGCGTCCAGGCCGACGGCAGCCGCGGCGACTGCCCGGGCGCCACCGTGCGGGCCGACCGCCTGGAGGCGTGGTTCCGGGAGGAGTTGCGGCGCCTGGTGGTAGATGGGGACCTGGTGGAGCGGCTGGTGTCGGAGCTAGAAGAGCGGAGGAGACAGGCGCTCGAGAGATGGGAGCGAGAGCGGGCAGCGCACCTGCGGCGGGCTGAGGAGCTGCGGCGGCGCCTGGACAGGCTGACGGAGGGCTACCTGGAGGGTGTGCTGCCCAGGGAGGAGTACCTGCGCTGGCAGCCACGGCTCTCGCGGGAGCTGGAGGAGGCGGAGCGAGAGGCAGCTGGCATGACCCCGCCCATCGGTCCGTCGCCGGAGGAGATACGGGAGGCGGTGGAGCGGCTGCCGGCACTGCTGGCGGAGGCACCGCCTCATCTCCTGCGGGAGGCAGCGGAGCTGTTCGTGGTGGCCGTCGAGGTCAGGTCCAGGAGCCGGCGCAAGGCAGCGCAGGACTGGCGGGTAGTGTGGCGACTTGGCGATTAGTATTCCCCGTCCAGGTGTCGCCCACGTCGAAGAAGGCTGACTGAGGGGCGGTG
>Ga0101941_1001472_pt1 | contig 16522 bp, 11 predicted proteins | sample DewCreD2012metaG_3_FD_75242 | JGI IMG/M metagenome (GOLD analysis project Ga0101941, IMG submission 75242) | Hot spring sediment bacterial and archeal communities from British Columbia, Canada, to study Microbial Dark Matter (Phase II) - Dewar... ...
TTCGATTGAGAATACATAAGCTGCTACGGCAAATATTATTATATTAAAAACCAAAATTACATCACCAATAGTCAATGAGGTTTTTTTACTTATAAATATAGCAAGTACTTCAGTGCCATCAATAACCGAACCGCCACGTACTGCTAGTCCAATTCCTAAACCCAGAAAAAAACCACCAAACACAGCTATGAGTAGTTTGTCGTCGGTGATGGATGTAAAAGGCATAAAATGCAGGGTAATGGCAAGCAGCATTATTGCAAGCACGCTTTTTATAGCAAAGCCTTTACCAATATTCGAAAATGCAATAGCCATAAATGGCAAATTGATCAAAACTATAAGTATGGAAAGTGAAATGCCGGTTAGCTCTGAGGCTATTAGCGAAATACCAGTTACACCACCATCAAGAAAAGAATTGGGTAATAAAAAAGCCTTTAACCCGAAACATGCAGATAATATACCCATCAGTATCAGAAATCCGTCATGCAGAATATGAGTAAATTCAACTTCGGTTTTTCGCACCTCTTTTTGAAATTGCTTAGATCCTGGCTTGTTGCCTTTGTTTTTGAGTTGATACTTGACCGTTTCGGTGATGATATATTGAAAAATTGGATTCATTTAGTTTTTTCTTTTCACGTATTTAAATGGTCAAGCATCAAATTTGTTATGCCACAATCCCTCCATTGGATATTGCTGCTCCCGGAGCTACAAAACTCAGGCTTCCGTCATTGTTTTCGGCCATAAGTATCATACCCTGTGACTCTATACCTTTTATTTCTCTATGGGCAAGATTGGCAAGTAAGCAAACCTGTTGACCAATTATTTTTTCCGGGTCATAATATTCAGCTATACCACTTACTACGGTTCTTTGGTCTAGTCCGGTGTCTAGCTTTAGCTTGAGTAATTTTTTGGTTTTTGCTACTTTTTCAGCTTCCAGTATCGTAGCAACTCTGATGTCCATTTTCTGGAAATCTTCAAAGGTAACCAGGTCTTTGGCAGGAGGAACCGTTTTTTGTTCAGCCTCGTTTCGTGCTTTGGTTTCTTCCAGTTTTCTAAGTTGTTGGTCTATGCTTTCGTCTTCAATTTTTGCAAAAAGCAATTCTGCCTGATTTATTTTATGCGCTGCACTTAGCAAATCTGCTCTGCCGGCATCAGCCCAGGTTAGTCCCGAAATGTTCAGCATTTTCTGTAGCTTTTGTGCTGTAAATGGCATAAATGGCTCACATACTACAGAAAGATTGGCTGCAACCTGAAGCGCCAGATTCATTATGGTTTTAACACGCTCAGCATCAGTTTTGATGAGTTTCCATGGCTCAGTATCTGCCAGGTATTTGTTACCTGCACGTGCAAGTTCCATAGCCAGAGTCAAAGCTTCTCTGAAACGGTAGTTTTCTATAGATTCAGCTACTTTGCCAGGAAGTTCTTTTAGTTTTTCTATTATTTCCTGATCAATAGGTTCTAAGTTGCCAACTGCAGGTACAGCACCTTCATAATACTTATGCGTAAGCACCGTAGCACGGTTTACAAAGTTGCCCAGTATGGCTACCAGTTCATTGTTATTTCTGGCCTGATAGTCTTTCCAGGTAAAGTCATTATCTTTTGTTTCCGGGGCATTGGCACATAGCACATAGCGCAATACGTCTTGTTGTTCAGGAAAATCTTGCAGGTATTCATGCAGCCATACAGCCCAGTTACGGGATGTAGATATTTTGTTTCCTTCCAGATTCAGGAATTCATTAGCAGGTACATTTTCTGGCAAAATATAATCGCCTTGTGCTTTTAGCATAACCGGGAAGATAATGCAATGAAAGACAATATTGTCTTTGCCTATGAAATGTACCAGTTTAGTTTCACTGTCTTTCCAGTATTTCTGCCAATCTTGCTCTTGACCAATACCGTTTTGAGCCTGTGTTCTGAAATAATCTTTGGTGGCCGATATATAACCAATAGGAGCATCAAACCAAACATACAATACTTTGCCTGCTCCATCAGGTTTAGGCACAGGTACGCCCCAATCCAGATCTCTGGTTACGGCTCTTGGTTGCAAACCCTGGTCAATCCAGGATTTACATTGTCCGTATACATTGGATTTCCACTCCTTGTGTCCTTCCAAAATCCATTCTTTCAGCCAGCCTTCGTATTGGTTTAGTGGCAAATACCAGTGTCTGGTTTCTTTCAGAATAGGTTTTTCACCACTTAGCATACTTTTAGGATTGATTAGCTCAGACGGACTAAGTGTAGAGCCACATTTTTCGCACTGGTCGCCATAGGCATTATCGAAGCCGCATTTGGGGCAAGTACCTACTATGTAGCGGTCGGCAAGAAATTGCTGAGCTTTTGGGTCAAAAAACTGCTCGGTGCTTATTTCTTCGAACACACCTTTTTTATCCAGATCCAGAAAATATTCCGATGATGTTTTATAATGCACCGGCGCTGAGGTTCTGGAATACACATCAAAAGAAATTCCAAAAGAATTAAAAGAGTCTTTTATAATTGTGTGATACTTATCTACAATTTGCTGCGGACTTACTCCTTCTTTCTTTGCCCGCATAGTGATTGGTACACCATGTTCGTCCGAACCGCATACAAATACTACTTCCTCACCTTTCAAACGCAGGTATCTGGCATAAATATCAGCCGGCACATAAACCCCGGCCAGGTGCCCAATATGTACTGGACCGTTTGCATATGGTAGGGCAGAGGTAATGGTATATCTTTTATATTTTTTTGACATCGTTTTTCGCTTTAGGGCTTCAAAGATAAAAGGAATGGCTGGAAAATGTTATATTGCTGTTCTGATAAATTGAATATAAATAGTAAATATCAAGATGTTCAAAATTGGCATTGATCTGGGTGGGACTAAAATTGAAGGAATTGTACTAAGTCCAAATGGGCAGGAAGTGGTAAGAAGACGAATAGAAACCCAGCAGGAACGAGGATATGAACACATACTAAGTGCCATTGTAGGTTTGTATCACACACTGGCAGACAAGATTTCCTATTCTCCTCATACTGTTGGAATTTGCACACCGGGGTCTATTTCTCAAAAAACTGGCTTGCTCAAAAATTCTAATACCCTTTGCCTGAATGAACAGCCAATCAAAAAAAATTTGGAAAAAATGCTTAATAGAGCTGTAGCAATTGACAACGATGCCAACTGTTTTGCTATGGCTGAGGCTTTGATGGGTGCAGGCAAAGGATATAATATGGTATTTGCCGTTATTATGGGTACTGGTTGTGGTGGCGGAATAGTATATAAAGGTCAGGTTTTGAAAGGTTTGCATGGTATAGCAGGGGGGTGGGGGCATTCATCTATCAATCCCAATGGCCCTGAGTGTTATTGCGGTAGAAATGGTTGTGTAGAAACCTATATTTCCGGAGGTGGGCTAGAGAAAATGTATGCCCGGCAATTTGGTAAAACTAAAAAATTATACGAAGTAGTAGACCTATTCAGGAAAGGGGCTGTTGCCGAAGTAGATTTTATGTTTGAATTTTTTGAACATTTTGCCTCAGCCCTTGCCAATGTTATTAATATTCTCGATCCGGATGTTGTTGTTTTGGGTGGTGGTTTATCAAATATTAAAGAATTGTACTCAATTGGCGTAGATAACCTCAAAAATCATGTCTTTAATGATGAGTTTACTACTCCTGTTCTAAAAAATGAATTAGGAGATTCATCAGGGGTGTTTGGAGCAGCTTTAATAGGAGTGTAAATAAGTAATGCAAAAGACTGTTTTCGACAAAAGAAGTCTTTTATTTTTTGCCTACTGCATGGTTGTTATTACAACTACTTTTTTTCATGAATGGTGGCGTGACGAATGGAATGCAGTAAACCTGGTTGTTTATTCTTCAGGCATATCAGATTTAATTCACCTTATCCGGCTGGAAGGGCATCCGCCACTTTGGTATTTTCTTATAAAAATTTGCTATAGTATATATCCCGATAAATGGCTGGTAACAGCTTTGCATTTGGGGATAATGTTATCTGCCGTTTGGTTGCTTATATATAAGGTAAAATGGCCTTTTTATTTAAAAGCACTTCTTGTATTTAATTATTTCTTTGTTTTTGAATATGCTATTCCTGTTCGTAATTATAGCCTGATTCTTTTGTTTGCTTTATGGCTGTTGGTATTATGGCAGCATAAATGTCATTTTATCTGGATGTTGCTTCCTGCAACTGGTTTGATATACTCTAATGTATATGGTAGTATTATGTTAGCAGGATGGGGTTTATTCTTGTTGTTTGAAGTTTGGGACTCCCGAAATAGAATTTTTGAATTTTTAGGCTTTTCCGCTGGTGTAATTTGTCTCCTCGTTTTCTATTTTTTAGTTTTTGCTCCTTTAGGAAACAAAAGTGTGTCACAAGCAGACTTTGAGGTATTTCGTGCAGTAAAAGTATTGCCCAAAGGTTTAGCCTACTTGTGGAATGCTTTTATCCCATTACCACTTTTTAAAGTTGATTTTTGGAATACCAATTTTTTGGATAGAATTATTGTTGTTTTGAGTGAATCTTATGTTATGCCTGCCAATATAGTAGTAGTTAATTATTTGATTAAAGCTGTTTTGGTTCTTCCTCTGCTTTTTTTCATTCTAAAGCCATTATGGGCTACTAAGAAAGTTTTGTTTGCCTTGCTGTTTTCCTGGCTGGGTATGTATTTATTACAAATGTATTTATACGAAGGTTATCTGAGACATTGGGGATATTACTTTATCGCTTATATATTTTGGTTGATAGTTTCTGAACAAAAGGTGCCTTTATTAAAATACCTACTTGTATTAGGTGTGTTTTCTGGCTTTTGGGCAATTGCGGTGGAAATTTATAGTCCTTTTTCTACAGCTGAACAAATAGCGGCAGATATCAAAAACTCCAAAATTGCAGAGGAACCGGTTGTTATGACAACCTATAGCGAAATACCATCTATAGCTGGTTATTTAAATCAGCCTGTCTATTTTCCATCTTTATCTGATTCTATTGCATTAGTCAACTGGCGATTTAATGATACAATTGACCATCCGACTGTTGTTGAAGAATTTTGCACAAAAAAAGGATTACTTAATCAGAAAAATGGCGTGTATTTGGTCGTGCCAGCCTCGAATTCAAAGGTGTTTTTTAAGTTTTTCTCAAAAAAATACAATATTCTCCTAAATTCTTACCCCTCTTCAATTACATCAGAAGATCTGTCTTTGATAAAAATTAGTCCCCGGTCTTCGTATTAGAATGCTATTTCAATAGAAAGCCATTTCTCATAGCTGCTAGACTATTTCTTTATATTTTCCCGTGTACTAAGCGTTATATTTTTTTTGAAGCACTAGAAATACGGTGTTTTTTATGGATTTGAATTGATTTATGAAATCCTTAAAAACAGGTAGTTAATTTTTTTTTGATGATAAATATTACAAAAAGTAATAAAATTGAAAAAACAGGGTTAAATTTGAAGTATTAAATCATATTTATATAGTGATAATTTAAAAATAGCTTAAAAATGAAACATACAATTTGCATTTATGGTTTATTTTTATAATTTTTACTGTATAATTGAAATTGACTAAACCGAATTACTAATTATTAACAACTAACCTTATTATGTCCAAATCTAAGTTAGAGTACATTTGGCTTGATGGTTACAAGCCAACTCAAAGCCTTCGTAGTAAAACTAAAATCGAAACAAACTTTAGTGGTAAACTAGAGGATTGTCCAATGTGGTCTTTTGACGGTTCTTCAACCGAACAGGCACAAGGTGGTTCTTCAGATTTATTATTGAAGCCGGTTGCTATTTACCCGGATCCTGCACGTGAAAATGCATTTCTGGTAATGACTGAGGTATTGAACTCAGATGGAACTCCACATGAGACAAATGGTCGTGCAACGATTGAGGATAATGATAACGATTTCTGGTTTGGATTTGAACAGGAATATTTCCTTTGGGATCCTGAAACAAACAAACCTCTTGGTTTTCCTGTAAATGGATACCCGGCTCCACAAGGTCCATACTACTGTTCAGTAGGTGCTAAAAATGCATTCGGTCGTAACATTGTAGAAGAGCATCTTGATATTTGTATCGCTGCTGGTCTTAATGTAGAAGGTATCAATGCTGAAGTTGCTGCTGGTCAGTGGGAATTCCAAATTTTCGCTAAAGGTGCTGCAGAAGCTGGTGACCAAATTTGGGTTGCTAGATATTTGTTAGAAAGACTTGGTGAAAAATACGGTGTTTCTATCAACTGGCATTGCAAACCTCTAGGTACACTAGATTGGAATGGTTCTGGTATGCATGCAAACTTCTCTAATACAGTTCTTAGAACTTGTGGTAGCAAAGAAGTTTACAGCACAATCTGCCAGGCATTTGCTCCTTACATCAAAGAACATATTGATGTTTATGGTGCTGATAACCACCTTAGATTAACTGGTAAACACGAAACTCAGTCTATCGATACTTTCTCTTATGGAGTATCTGACAGAGGAGCTTCAATTCGTATACCTATCGCAACTGTAGAAAGAGGCTGGAAAGGCTGGTTAGAAGATAGACGTCCTAACTCTGCTGCAGATCCTTACAAAGTTGCTGCTAGAATTATCAAAACTGTTAAAACTGCAAAAGTTACAGTTAGCTAATTAGTATTTGCTTATTAGATATAGAAAAGGGACCCTCAACGGGGTCCCTTTTTTTGTTTATACTCGTCATTGCCTATTGTAACATTCGCCCCTTTGGCAGGTTTAATTTCTTTTATACAATCTGTATGGATGTTAAGAGATTTTTAAATTTTATGTTACTTCTCATGGCTTTATTCGGAATATTACCCGTTATAGCCGGTAGAGATACTACTGTTACAGCAGGTGAACATTATAAAATAGGTCTTTTTAAGAAAATATTTCTGGGTAGACACTATCGCGCAGAGTGGGCTACTCCGGTTCAAGTCCCAATTTTTGATATTGATACCGTAAAAGGAGGACTTACCCCAATCAAAAAAGGTGGTAGCAGGCAAACCACAAACCTTCGCCTGCAAGATTCCTTAGGTCGGCAATTTGTAATAAGGTCAGTGGACAAAACTCCAACCCGGGCGTTACCTAAGGAGTTACAAAAAACTATTTTTGCTCAACTAATGAGCGATCAAACTTCTGCAGCACATCCATACGCTTCTTTAGTAATTCCAACGTTGGCTGATGCAGCACAAGTCTATCATGCCAATCCTCAATTGTATTTTATACCAAAGGACAATGGTCTGGGCGAATTTGAAGAAATCTTTGCAAATATGCTCGTTTTTATTGAGGAAAGACCGGATGAAGATATGTCACATCTCTCTAGTGTTGGCAATGCTCCAAATGTAATTGGTACACCTAAACTTTTTGAAAAGTTATACGATGATTCCAAAAACCGAGTAGACGAAAGATTGCTAATCAGAACCAGACTTTTCGATATGTGGATTGGTGATTGGGGCAGGCATGAAGATCAATGGCGCTGGGCAGAATTTAAATACCAAGACTCAACCATATACCAGCCTATACCACGTGATCGTGATCATGCTTTTTTTAGATTTGATGGTGTATTGCCTTTTTTGGCAAGTCGTAAATGGTCTATGAGGCAATTGTCGCATTTTGACAATAAAATGAAGAATGTTTATGGCTTAAACAAAAGTGCTACATCGCTGGATAGATCCCTGTTAACTAAACTTACTCTATACGATTGGATAAGTATAGCATCTGAGCTTGAAGCTTCACTAACTGATTCTGTTATAAATGAAGCAATGAGTAAACTGCCACCCCCGATTTATAACATACACGGCAAGAATATTCAAAAAAAGCTAATAAAGCGACGTGCTTTTATAACTAAGACTGCCAAACGATATTACAAAGAACTTTATAATAAAGTTGATATTGCTGCAACCCATAATGACGATATAATTGAGATTAATAGATTGAGTAATTCAAGTATTGAGGTGCTTTTATTAAATAACAATCTACAAAAGGATACTATTTCTTATAGAGTTTTCCCTAGAAAAGAAACCCGTGAAATTCGAATTTATAGTCTGGAAGGAGATGATCTGATAAAACTAAGCGGAAAATCTAAACGTGGTGCTAAGGTTCGAATCATAACTGGGGAAGGAGACGATATGGTTAGTGATAGCTCGAAGGTTACAGGGCTTTTGCGTAAGAATTACGTTTATGATACTAAAGCTAACAGTAAATTATACAAAAGCCCTGAAACGCGTGACTTTCGGAGTGATAATCCATTGGATAGTATAAATCACTTCGACCGTACAATTGCAGATTATAATTTTACCACATTTATACCTACGGTGGAATATAATCCTGATGATGGAATATTTGCCGGTATTGGTTTTACCAGAAAAACATATGGATTTCGGTTCAAACCCTATGCTTCTATGCAAAGTCTGAGGTTAAACTATGCATTCCAAACCTCTGCATTTAGTCTTTCATACAATAGTGATTTTAAACATGTTATCAGAAAATGGAATTTGTCTGTAACCGCAGACCTATATGGACCTCGATTTGCCTGGAACTATTTTGGATATGGAAATGAATCGGTACAAACAGATAGTTCAACTTCATTTTATCGAGTAAGAGCAACCAGGTTAATAGTCCAACCCTTGTTTTATAAGAAGTTTGGTGAAAATATTAAAATAGGATTGGGGCCAGAATTTGAATATGTTGATATTCAAAAAACAGAAAACAGGTATATAGCATTCGATTCACTTGCCGAACAGCAAAATGCATTTAAGCCTACATTATATGCAGGTGCTAAAGCAAATTTAGAATATTCGACCCTTGATAATCTGTTGAGTCCAAAAAATGGAGTTAGATGGTTTGTTGAAGCAGGACTTTTTCAGCGATTTACCAAAAATGAGTTATACGCCAATATAAATACAGATTTATCCTTGTTTTACACTCCGGACTGGCCTTTTAGGCTGACTTTCGCAACCAGAATTGGAGGAGCGCATAATTTTGGTGATTTTTTGTTTTACAGAGCCAACACCCTGGGAGGGCCTGTAAACTTAAGAGGTTACCGACGAACAAGGTTTTTTGGAAATACAAGTGCTTTTCACAATACCGAGCTTAGATTGTATGTGGCTAAAGTGAATATGTATTTTTTTCCGGGTCATGTCGGGCTGATGGGTTTTTATGACTATGGCAGGGTATGGGCTGATTATGAAAAGTCAACATTATGGCACAAAGGCTATGGCCCAGGTATGTTTTTGCAAATTTACAATAGGGCGGTATTAACAGTGTCCTATGGTTTTTCTGATACTTCAGGATTTTTAAATATACGGTTAGGATTCCTTTTTTAACTCAACTTATGCAGAACCGATCAATAAAATCAATAGTTTGACGAAGTAAAATGGAGTCAAATTGGTTGGTTTTATTAATCTAATATTCCGCTTTAGATTACTATCACACAATCTGGATTTAACAAAAAAAAGATTTAATGCCATATATATAGCAAAAAATAGGGAACTATTTCATAATTTTGCACATTATTTCCCAAAGTTATTTAAATGCAAAATATCAGAAACATTGCCATCATCGCTCACGTTGACCACGGCAAAACCACTCTAGTTGACAAAATTATCCATGCTTCTAAGATTTTAAGAGAAAATCAGGAAATGGGTGACCTTATCCTTGACAATAATGATCTTGAAAGAGAACGCGGTATAACCATAGTTGCTAAGAACGTTTCTGTTAGATACAAAGACGTAAAAATAAATATTATAGATACCCCTGGTCACGCCGATTTTGGTGGTGAAGTAGAAAGGGTATTGAAAATGGCTGACGGCGTATGTCTATTAGTAGATGCTTTTGAAGGTACTATGCCTCAGACTCGTTTTGTATTAGGAAAAGCGTTGGGCTTAGGTCTTAAACCGATTGTAATTGTAAACAAAGTAGATAAACCAAACTGCCGTCCAGACGAAGTTTATGAATCTGTTTTTGACCTTATGTTTAACCTGGGTGCTACTGAAGATCAATTAGACTTCGTTACCATGTATGGTTCTTCTAAACAAGGTTGGATGGGTCCGGATTGGAAAAATCCAACGGACAGCATTTATCCACTTTTAGATGCTATCGTTGAAAATATCCCTCCGGCAGAAAGTAGACAAGGTGTACCTCAATTGCAGGTTACTTCACTTGATTATTCTTCTTTCGTAGGTCGTATTGCCATAGGCAGAGTATTCCAGGGTGAACTGAAAGAAGGTGCTACAATGGGACTTTGTAAAGCAGATGGTAGTGTTAAGAAAGTTAAAGTTAAAGAACTTCAGGTATTTGAAGGTCTTGGCAGATTAAAAGTTGATAGCGTAAAAGCAGGAGATATTTGTGCCGTTACTGGTATCGAAGATTTTGAAATTGGTGATACACTTACTGATTTTGAAAATCCTGAGCCTCTTCCTCGTATTGCCATTGATGAGCCTACGATGAATATGCTCTTCACCATCAATAATTCTCCTTTCTTTGGAAAAGAAGGTAAGTTTGTAACCTCAAGACACTTGAGAGACAGACTAATGAAAGAGATTGAAAAGAACCTTGCTCTTAGAGTGCAGGAAACTGATTCTGAAGATAAATTCCTGGTATTTGGCAGAGGTATTCTTCACTTGTCTGTTCTTATTGAGACCATGAGAAGAGAAGGTTATGAGCTACAAGTAGGTCAGCCACAGGTTATCTTCAAAACTATTGATGGTGTTAAACATGAGCCAATTGAGTCATTGTTTGTAGACGTACCTGAGCATGTTTCCGGTAAAGTAATCGAATTGGTTACTCAACGTAAAGGTGAGCTTACCATTATGGAGCCTAAAGGTGATCTTCAGCATTTAGAGTTCAATATACCTTCAAGAGGCCTGATTGGTTTAAGAAACAATATTCTTACAGCTACTCAGGGTGAAGCGGTTATGAACCACAGATTCCAGGCTTATGAGCCATTTAAAGGTGCCATTCCAGGTCGTGTAAACGGTTCATTAATCAGTATGGAAACTGGTCCTACTACTGCATATGCTATTGATAAACTTCAGGATAGAGGTAAATTCTTTGTAAACCCAGGTGAAGATATATACATGGGTCAGGTAATTGGTGAACATAACAGAGATAATGATATTGTTGTAAACGTATTGAAAGGTAAGAAACTTACCAACATGCGTGCTTCTGGTTCTGATGACAACGTGAAAATTGTTCCTGCTATCCAATTCTCGCTTGAAGAAGCTATGGAGTATATCCAGAAAGATGAGTATGTAGAGCTTACTCCAAAATCTATTCGTATGAGAAAGATTTACCTGGATGAAGGTGAAAGAAACAGAATGAGTAAAAAAGAAGCGGCTTACTAGTCTTTCTTTACTAAATAATTTAAAAGGGAGTTGCTCTGAACAAAGGGTTTAACTCCCTTTTTATTTAATTGCAAATTTTAGTTTTAATACATGCCCTCAGTTGGTTCATATAGTATACGTGGTGATTCTAAACTTCACTATCTGAAAATTGGAGTAGGCCCCAAGTCATTGCTGGTCTTTCATGGTTTTGGTATGGATCTTTCTTCCAAATCTGAATTTCAAACCTGTTTTCCTGAGCATACTATATATTTTTTTGATCTGTTTTACCATGGTCAAAGTATTTGGCCGAATTCCAAAAATGCCTTAACTGTTAAAGATTTTAATGCATTGATGAAAGGGTTTTTTCAGAATGAAAAAATAGCTCGATTTGATATGTTAGGTTTTTCCATAGGTGCAAAATCTGCTCTTGCACTTTTGCAAAATCATGCCTCATTGGTTGATCAGCTAATACTTATTGCTCCGGATGGTATAGTGTATAAATATTGGTATTGGTTAGCTACAGGTTCAAAAGTTGGACAACTGTTGTTTAAAAAGGTTTTGCAAAGTCCATCTAGTATATACACTGGTATGGATTGGTTAGCTCGAGTTAATTTAATTCCAAACAAGCTAAAAGTATTTGTTCGGTTTCAACTGGCAAGTAGCCAAAAGAGAGACAAGATATACAAAACCTGGATGGTTTACCGCAAACTCAAATTGTCCGTTAATCAGTTGTTAGAACTTTTATCCAAGCAGGATATTCGAGTTTCCATATTTGCAGGTAGCAAAGATACTATGTTCCCACCCGCTGATTTTGAAAAATTTGTTTCATTATTACCTGCTGCAAGATTAGTAGTGCTGGAATCAGATCATACCCGCCTGGTTGATGAAGTATTGAAGTATTATACCCAAAATGGATATATTGCATAAGTTTTTTTAGATACAATTCATGAAAGATAAAGTTGTAATTATTACTGGAGGTTCTTCCGGAATTGGCAGAGCATGCGCAGAGGTTTTTGGAAGAAAAGGTTCTAAAATTGTTGTTACCGGACGAAATAAGCAAAATCTTAATGAAACCCATAAGTACCTTTCCGATTTGGGTATTGCAATACACACGGTAGTTACTGATGTTAGCAGGAAAGAAGACAATGAATTTGTGGTGCAGGAAACGATTAATACTTTCGGCACAATTGATATACTGATTAATAACGCCGGGATTTCTATGCGTGCCTTGTTTGAGGATATGGATGTTGAGGTGTTGGAGAAAGTAATGGATATAAACTTTTATGGAGCTGTTTATGCTACCAAAGCAGCTTTGCCATATATTATAAAAAACAAAGGTTCTATAATTGGCATTTCTTCCATAGCCGGTTACCGTGGCTTGCCGGCCCGTACCGGATATTCAGCTTCTAAATTTGCCATGCAGGGGTTTCTGGAAGCATTGCGTACAGAATTATTAAAAAAAGGAGTACATATATTAGTTGCCTGTCCGGGCTTTACCAGTTCAAACATCCGAAATACAGCACTATCTAAAGACGGAACTGCCCAGGGCGATTCTCCACTGGATGAGGGTAAAATAATGCCTGCCATTACCGTGGCCGAGGAAATCTACAGGGCAACCGTAAAACGACAAAGAGATCTGGTACTGACCTCGCAAGGAAAATTGACTGTATTTATGAATAAATGGTTCCCTGCGTTTATGGACAAAATGGTTTATAATCATATGGCTAAGGAGAAGGATAGTCCACTTAAGTAAGGAGAATGGAGTACGGGGAGTAGGGAGTAGTATGGAGTTTGGAGTATTGAAAATGGTCACTATTTTTGATTTTTCGAAGGGTATCAGATCGGTGGAAATAATTATTGATTATTGTCTTACTAGTTGGGTAGCTCTTCGAGGTTCCTATTTGTTTACAAAGAAACCTCGAAGAGCTTTATGTTCAGCAGATGGAATATTTTTCCCACCTCATTGCTGTGTTTTTTGACTTTCAATTATAATAGATTGGTTATTAATTGGTTAATACTTGGATAATAACTCCTTTGGTTCAAGGTTTTATATTAGGCTTCATCTGGTTTAAGGGTTTTTTACAAGTCATTTTTATCAATACCTGCCTGTTTAATTAGGGCTAAAAATGTTCCTTTCTTTAAATCTTTTCCGCTATGGACAGGAACCATTATAGTGATGTTGCTTGTAGGATTAAAGTATATTTGATGAGAACCTTTGGCTCATTTAAAAATAAAACCATGAACCTCTAAAAGTTTAATGAGGTACTTTGGTGAAAGATTCATACCGTTATTAGGTTTATGGAATATTCAAAGGTGTTTGTGTCATCAGGAATCTCTTCACCTCTTGATTTTAACTCTTCAATATAAAGTTCAATGGCTTCCCTTGCCATTGCAATAGCTTCATCAATATCGTCGCCTTGTGTAATACAACCAGGCAAGGCTGGAACAGTTACCATAAAGCCACCCTCTGCTTCTTTGTGTAAATGTAATTTGTATGTATACATATTAATGAGTTATTTAAATTGAAATTTTTTGGTCAAAGCTAATTTAATGATTTTTTTAAATGAATACTGATTTGCTGCTTATACAGTATTGACCTATTTCTCCAACGAATATTGAATCAAAATAGTTTTTTGAGATTTGGCACATGGGGGAGTCTGTAGAAACTATAGATTCCCTAATGGTTTGCTTTCTTCAATCATCAAATCCCTGTACAGGGTAAACGTATTTGATCTGGATATAAAACCTCTATAAATACCATTTTTTACCACCGGAAGGTTAAATACACCATGATCTTCAAATTTGCTCATGATTGAATTCATGCTTTCATCTTCGGTAACCTGCGGATAGTTAGATTTCATAAGGTCTTTTACAAATACCTTTGTGTAATGTTCATTCTGAAACATGATTTCCCGGATATCATCCAGAAATAATACACCCTTCAAAAATCCGTTTTCATCAATTACCGGAAAAATATTTCGTTTACATTGACTAATGGCTTTTACTATATCGCCCAGACAATTTTCAGGAGTTAGGGTTATAAAATTCATTTCCAAAATTTTATCCAGCTTCATCAAACTCAGTACAGAACCATCTTTGCTTTTATGTATGTCACCTTTTTCCATTAGCTTTTTGGTGTAAATGGTATGTGGCATTATGTATCTGGCCACAAAAAAAGATGTAGCACTAACAATCATAAGCGGTACAAAAAGTACATATCCACCGGTGATTTCAGCAATTAAAAATATTGCGGTTAGTGGTGCATGTATCACGCCGCTCAAGATCCCAGCCATACCCGCTGCTACAAAGTTGGTTTCATTAAGTTCCAGATTGGTTATTGAGTTAAGTCCGTAACTACAAAAGAAACCGGCTAATGAACCTGTAAACATACTGGTAGCGAATATCCCACCATTGCCACCGCAAGCTATGGTAATAGAAGTAGCAATAACTTTAATCAGAATTAATATGGCTGTAAACAAAAGCAAAAATGCAGGCAGGTTATTTAGTCCATAAAAAAGCGAATTGTCCAACAACTTGTGGTATTGACCTTTCATTAAGTATTCAATAGTCCGGTAGCCTTCACCATACAGGGGTGGTAGGAAAAATATAATCACACCTAGTGCTATACCACCCATTACAGCTTTCCAGAAAATGGATTTTTTCTTATCAATCCAACCTTCAGTAAACAATGTAGATTTGGTAATATAGGCTGACAATACACCGCAAAATAAGCCTAGCAGTATATAAAATGGCAAAGCCCGCTCTTCCCATCCTTCTGTAATTAAATGAAAAAGTTGTCGGTTATGCATCATTTTAGAAACTACCGTTCCTGTAGCCGATGCAATTAGTAAAGGGATAAATGCCGGAATTGACATTTCTACAAGCAATACCTCCAACGAAAATATTACTCCGGCAATAGGTGAATTAAAGATGGCAGATATACCTGCTGCGGTACCGCACGCTAAAAGTAGAATTCTTTCTTTGGCACTTAAATGAAACAGTTGGGCTATATTACTGCCAATGGCAGAACCTGTTACTACAATCGGAGCCTCTAATCCCGCCGATCCGCCAAAACCAACCGTTAAAGCGCTGGTTATAATATGTGTGTAGGTTTTGTCAACCGGAACTTTGCCTTTTTTGCGGGCTATGGAGTATATTACATTGCCAATACCACGGCCAAGTGTCCCTTTTAAAACAAATTGTACAATAAATACTGTAAGCAAAATACCAATGGCCGGAGAAATAAAGTACAGATAGTTTGAATACTCTACGCCGGAAAAACTATCAACAAAATTCTCTATAGAATGAGCCAACTCCTTCATTACTACAGCCCCAAGTCCACTCACAATGCCAACGATCATACTGGCAAGTAGTATAAAATTTTTGTTACTGATGTATTTTATACGCCATCGAGTCAGTGCTATTAATTGAAACGCAGCTGCATTGAGTAGCATTTTAGAAAGGGCTTTCACAGTCGTGAATTTACAAAAAGAGACTCGCTATGAAAAGTATATACTGTCATTAGCGACTGAAAAATTTAGTGTACAAACATTTTACCCTCTTTTACTGCTTGTTAATAGTAAAGTATTTGTGCTGAACAGGCTTAATTATGTATAGGTGAATATGTTTTACTATGGGAACTTCAAGATTAATCGTAACAAGTGTTGTGTTTTTTTTCTTCCTCTGTAGTTTTCCCAACAAAGAAATACTTTCAGCAGCCATTTTAGATCTGGAAGTAAGAGAAATATATGGAATTGAGTGGAAAAATTTTATTCAGGAGTTTTACGAAAGTGGACAGGTAAAATATGAAGGATATATTAAAGATGGACTGAAAGAAGGCTACTGGAAGTATTTCTTTGAAGATGGCAGAGTGCGTAAACACGGCGATTATGCAAATGGTTCTAAGGCATATTGGTGGGAGGAATTTTATTATAATGGGCGAATAAAATCAGAAGGTATGTATTTGAATGGGGAAAAAGATGAGTTTTGGACCTATTATGACGAAAATGGTTTTAAGCTATGGTTTGGTCGTTTTGATAAAGGAAAAAAAATTGGTGTCTGGAAAAAATATAAAAATGGAGAATTGTTTTCTGTAATTGATTATGCAAATTAAACAGCACGTTAAATGATTGATTTGCAATATGTAATGATGTTTTTAAAATCATTTATTATTCTCAATAGTTAATTTAATAACCCATGGAATCAAATTTTAGAAAGAATGTTGAGA
>Ga0101941_1001473_pt1 | contig 16521 bp, 16 predicted proteins | sample DewCreD2012metaG_3_FD_75242 | JGI IMG/M metagenome (GOLD analysis project Ga0101941, IMG submission 75242) | Hot spring sediment bacterial and archeal communities from British Columbia, Canada, to study Microbial Dark Matter (Phase II) - Dewar... ...
GCCGCGTTCGTCTGCAACTCCGTGCGCCAGGCGCAGGACCTGTACCGGGCGCTCCAGCCTCATTTCCCGGGGCTCGCCGACGACGGCCTGCCGGAGCTCGACCTCCTGCACGCTCGCTTTCGCTTCCTCGACCGTCGAGAGCGGGAGCGCCGCGTGCTGAAGCGCTTCGGCAAGCCCGGCGGCACCGTGGCCTTGCCCGACGGCACCGTGACGCCCGTCCGACGACCGCGCCGGGCCGTCCTGGTCGCCACCCAGGTCATCGAGCAGAGTCTCGACCTCGACTTCGACTTGATGGGTACCTACGTCGCTCCGGTCGACCTCGTGCTCCAGCGCGCCGGCAGGCTCCACCGGCACCGACGCGCCGAGCGCCCGCTGCGCCTCACCGAGCCCACGCTCTGGCTGCTCGCGCCTGAACTAGACGAGCACGGCATCCCACGCTTCGGCAGCGGAACTGAGTGGATCTACGACCGCCACCTGCTGCTCCGCACCTGGCTGGCGCTACGGGCGCGCGAGCGCATCGCCGTCCCCGATGACGTGGAGGACCTGATCGGGCTCGTCTACGACGAGCGGGACTGGCCCGACGAGCTGTCGCCGGCACTGCGAGCCGAGCTTGCGCGGACGCGCGCGGAGCTCGACGCGCAACTCGCGGCTGACGAGAACGAAGCGGCCAAGCGCTGGCTGCGCCGGCCGTCGCACCGTGGCGGACTCTGGGAACTCACTCGGGATCTCAAAGAAGAGGACGCACCCGACTTCCACGCGTCCCACCAGGCGTTGACCAGGCTGGCCGAGCCGTCGCTGACTGTCGTGCTGCTCTACGGGTCGCCGGAGTTCCCGCGGCTGGAGCCCGACGACCAGGAGGCGCTCGACCTGCGGCTGAAGCCCGACCTGGATCGTACCCGCAGCCTGCTCGAGCGTTCCGTCGTCGTCACCGGCCGGCGGAACGTCTCGCTCTTGCAGCGGGAGACCGCCGTCCCGACAGGGTGGCAGCAATCGCCACTGCTGCGAAATGCCCGGCCGTTGTTCCTAGACGAACGGGGACAGTGCGCGCTCGACGGAGGGAGGTGGGTAGCACGACTCGACCCCGAGCTGGGATTGGTGATCGACGAGAAGGAGGGCACAGGTGCCGAGCTTTGACCTCGTAGACCGACCGTGGATCCCGTGCCTCACGGTGGACGGGCGCTTCACGGAGCTGAGCCTGCGTCAGGCGCTCACCAGGCCCCGTGACGTGCGCGAGATCGTAGACCCTGCACCGACGGTGACCGTTGCGTTGCACCGGCTCCTGCTCGCCGTCCTCCACCGCGCGCTGAACGGCCCGAGAGACGTCGACCAGTGGCGAGAGTGGTGGGAGGCAGGAACCTGGGATGCCGACGCTGTCTCCGCTTACCTCGATCGGTGGCGCCACCGCTTCGACCTGTTCGCCGACGAGCGACCGTTCTACCAGTCCTACGAGGTCCTTGACCGGTACGCGGCACCGATCACCAAGCTGACCCACGAGCTCGCATCGCCAGTGAACCCGGTATCGCTGTTCGACCACACGCTGCCCGGACAGCTGTTGCTCACCCCCGCCCAGGCTGCGCGGTACCTGGTCGCCCACCAGGCCTTTGCAGTGGGCGGGCTGGTTTCCGGAGTCGGTGACGAGAAATACGCCGACGCGGCGCCCCTCTGCAAGGCCGCGGTCTGCTTGGCCAAGGGCGAAAGCCTGTTCCGCACGCTCATGCTCAACCTGGTCGCCTACGAGCCCGAGGAGGGCAAGCCCTTCGAGTTCCGTGGCGATGACCGTCCAGCCTGGGAGCGCGATCAGGGGCCGAAGCCGGCCGACCGCCGTCCCGATGGCTACCTCGACCTGCTCACCTGGCAGTCGCGCCGGATCCTCCTGCTCCCGGAGACGAGGCCAGACGGCACGCACGTCGTGCCTGGCGTGGTGATCATGAAGGGCGAGCAATTCCCCGACGACTGGGAACTCTGGCAAGGCGAGACGATGGTGCCGTTCCGCAAGGTCAGGGACAGGCCGCCGTTTCCCCTCGCGCTGAGCGAAGACCGGGCGCTCTGGCGCGACAGCCTGGCTCTCATGCAGACAGCTCGTGCGCGTGTCGACGAATCGCTCCAACCGCCGAGACTCATCGACTGGTTGACGGAGCTCGTCGAGTTCGGGGCATTCGACCGCCGAACGACTTTCCCGATCGACATCTATGGCCTCACGACCGATCAGGCGGCCGTGCGCTTCTGGCGACACGAGCGCTTCCCGCTGCCAGCCGCGATCTTGGACAACCAACAGCTCGTCTCGCGGGTCAAGGAGATCCTCGATGTCGCCGAGTCGGCGGGAGAAACCCTGCGGCAGGCCGTACGAGACATTGCCCGCGCGACCCTGCCCGACGGCTCGCGCGATGCCGCGAACTTGACCGCGGCACTAGGGCCAGAGCGATCGTACTGGCCAGCGCTGGAGATTTCCTTCTACCAGACAGTACAGCAGCTCGCGGACGCCCGAGACGATGACGCCTCTACTCGCAGAGCGCTCGCGTCCTGGGCTGAGCACGTCGGCGACGTGGCTCGGCGGGCCTTCGACGAGGCGATCGAGCCGCTCCAAGAGTCCCCTCGCGCGTTTCTCGCGATCGCCGAGCACCATCGCTGGTTCACTCTTCGCCTGCACAAGACGTTGAGGGTGTTCCTTGACCCACCTGTGGAGGAGGTAGCTCATGGCTGAGAGGATGCCCTTCCAGTTCGAGGATCGCTTCGCGCAGGCACTGGCGGAGCTGGCGCAGCGAGACGACCGCGCGGCGCTGGCAGCGTTGCGCCGGGGTCTCGGCAAACCTCCCGGCACCGCGCCGGAGATGTTCCCCTACGTCGTACCGCTCTTACCCAGCAACCCCTCCTGGCGGCTCGAACGAGCGTGCTATCTGGTCGCCTCGCTGTTCGCGCTCCACCCGCTGGGCTGGGAGGGTGACGAGCGGGGGCGGCGGCTGACCAACCTCGGTGCGTCGTTCGCGCTGCTGGCTCAGCGGTCGAGCAACCGCGAGGGGGTCACGCGCCGATTCCTCCACCTGCTGTTGGCCCACGAGGATGAACTCGGGGAGCACCTTCGCCACGCGATCGGCCTGCTCAGGTCTCACGCAGTGCCGGTCGACTGGGGACGGCTCCTCCGAGACATCCAGGGCTGGAGCCACGACGACCTGCGCGTGCAGCGACAGTGGGCTAGGGCCTATTACGACACGCTCGGAAGCGGAGAGGAGGGAACCGTGAGCGGAAGCTGAGGCTAACCAGGCAGCTCGTCAGTCGGGTCAAGGATCGGACAGGAGGACACGGACATGTTCGTAGAGCTACACCTGATCCAGCACTTCGCGCCCTCGAACCTCAACCGGGACGACACCGGCGCGCCGAAGGACTGCGAGTTCGGCGGCGTCCGGCGGGCCCGCATCTCCAGCCAGTGCATCAAGCGCGCGATCCGCACCACCTTCCAGCGCGAGCAATTGCTCTCCCCGGAGCACCAGGCGATCCGCACCAAGCGCCTCCTCGGGGAACTGGCCGATAGACTGGTGGCAGCGGGCAAGGACAGGGAACAGGCACTGGCGGTCGCCCAGCGGTTGATCGAGAGCCTGGGTCTGGCCCTGGCAACCAGGCAGCCGGAGAAGACCGAATACCTCGTGTTCCTTGGTCGGCACGAAGTCGAGAGGCTCGCTAACCTGGCGGCAGAGGCATGGGACGCACTGGTCGCCGTAGACGATGCTCGCTCCGGCGAGCAACAGCGCAAGAAGTCCAGGAGCGGAATCCCGAGCGAGATCTCCCGGGCAGCGCACCAGATCCTGGACGGCGGCAAGGCCGTCGACCTCGCGCTGTTCGGCCGGATGCTGGCCGACTTGCCAGAGCGCAATATCGATGCCGCCTGCCAGGTGGCCCACGCCATCTCGACGAACCGCGTCACGATGGAGTTCGACTACTACACCGCCGTCGACGACCTTCTCCCTGAGGAGACGGCCGGGGCCGATATGATCGGCACGGTCGAATTCAACAGCGCCTGTTACTACCGCTACCTCAACGTGGATACCGAACAGCTCGTCAGCAACCTTCAGGGCGATACCGATCTGGCCAAGGCAGGGCTCCACGCGCTCCTGCAGGCCGCGGTCTCCGCGATCCCGACCGGCAAGCAGAACAGCTTCGCCGCCCAAAACCCGCCCTCGCTCGTGTTCGCCGTCGTCCGCCAGCGCGGTCTCTGGTCACTCGCGAACGCGTTCGTCGAGCCAGCACGCCCGCGAGACGGCCGTGACCTCGTCCAGGAATCGATCCGCAAGCTCGACACCTACTGGGGTCGATTGGTTGGCATGTACGGTGCTGACGGTATCCAAGGTGGTTGGGTCGCGACTCACGAGCCAGATCAGCTCCAGGCGCTCCGCTCGGCCCCCTGTCATCCCGTGAAGACCGTGAGTCATGTCATCGAGCAGGCGCTGTCCGCCGCGTTCGGAGGAGACTCGCACCAGCAGAAGGGAGCCCCGGCATGACCGCAAGCGGCACGCTCCTGATGCGCCTGGCCGGCCCGATGCAGTCGTGGGGCGTGCAGAGCCGCTTCACCGTGCGAGACACCGCGCGCGAGCCGACCAAGAGCGGGGTGATCGGGCTCGTCTGCGCCGCACTCGGCCGGCCGCGCGAGGAGTCTGTCGACGACCTGGCGGAGCTGCGCATGGGGGTGCGCGTCGACCTCGAGGGCATCCTTTCCCGCGACTACCACACGGCCGGCGTCGGCCGGTGGGCGGGCCAGCCGTACGGCGTCGTCACCGTGGATGGCAAAGGGTTGCGACCCGTACCCTCGAACCGGTACTACCTGGCTGATGCCGATTTCCTGGTGGGGCTCGCCGGCCCGTTGCCGCTACTCGAGCAGATCGCCGAGGCACTCAAGCAACCGCGCTGGCCGCTCTACCTCGGCCGCAAGTCGTTCGTGCCCGGTTCGCCTGTCTGGATACCGGATGGCCTCAAGCCCGGTGTCGATCTCGAAGCAGCGCTCCGCAGCGAGCCGTGGCCCAGCGCGGAGCGACTCGCGCGGCGGCCCAGGCCCTCGCCTCCGGCTCTGCGCGTCGTGCTCGAGGAGCCGAACCCTGAGCGCGCCGACTACGCGCAGCTCGACCAGCCGCTCGGCGCCGCATTCGCCACGCGCCGCTTCGGCCTGCGGTACACCCGCACCGAGTTCTGGCGCCTCGGCGTTGATGTGCCAGTACGAGAGGAGTCCGACGATGTATCTTTCGCGCCTGATTCTCGATCCGCGCAGTCGTGACGTCCAGCGCGACCTGGCCGACTGCCAGAGGCTCCACCAGCGGGTCATGTCGCTCTTCCCCGACGTGCCCGATCGGGAGGACGCACGCGCGCGCCTCGGCGTGCTCTACCGGCTGGAAGCGGACACCCGCAGGGGATACACCCTGCTCGTGCAGTCGCTCGTGCCGCCCGCCTGGGCGGCCCTGCCAGAGGGATACCTGCTGGACACCGGCGGGGACCCCGCGAACCCGGAGAGCAAGCCCGTCGCGCAGGCGTACGATCACATCACGGCTGGGACGATGCTCGCCTTCCGCTTGCGTGCCAACCCGACGAAGAAGATCGATAGCTGGCAAGGACGCGAGGGCTACCGGCCCAACGGGCGACGGGTCGACCTCCGGCGAGAAGAAGACCAGATCGCCTGGATCGTGCGCAAAGGGGAGCAGCACGGGTTCCGCCTGCTCAACGTGAAGCTGCGGCGAGATACGGTCACTCTCCTGCCGAACCCGCCGAGCGTCGATCCGCGTCCCGCCGGCCGCGTGACCGGCTGGCGGGAGGATCGCGGAGGAGTCCAACGGCTGACCTTCGCCGCGGTCGTCTACGAGGGACTCCTCCAGGTCACCGACGCGGCACGGTTTCGCGACGCGCTCATCGGCGGTGTCGGCCCGGCCAAGGCGTATGGCTTCGGCCTCCTCTCGGTGATGCGCCCTCCGGAGTAGCGTGATGGACGACCTGCACCTTTTGCCGACAATTCGCGATAGCTGGAGCTATCTCTATGTCGAGCACTGCCGGATAGAGCAGGAAGGCAAGGCCATTGCGTTGATCGACGAGCGGGGCAAGACGCCGGTGCCGTGCGCCACGTTGATGACGCTCCTACTGGGCCCGGGCACGAGCATCACGCACGCCGCCGTGCGCGCGCTGGCGGAGAACGGGTGTCTCGTGATCTGGGCCGGCGAGGAGGGCGTGCGCTGCTACGCGCAGGGCTTGGGCGAGACGCGCTCCGCGCGCAACGTGCTGTGGCAGGCCTGGCAGTGGGCAGACCCGGCGCGGCGCCTGGACGTGGTGATGCGCATGTACCGCATGCGGTTCGCGGAGCCGCTGCCGCCCAATCTCACCTTGCGCCAGCTTCGCGGCCGCGAGGGGATGCGCGTGCGCTGGGCCTACGAGCGGGCTAGCCGCGAGACCGGCGTGCCCTGGTATGGACGCTCCTACCAGCGGAACGACTGGCGCGCGGCAGACCCGGTGAACCGGGCCCTGTCTTGCGCCAACTCCTGTCTCTACGGCATCTGCCACGCGGCCATCGTCGCGGCGGGGTTCTCGCCCGCGATCGGGTTCATCCACACCGGCCGCATGCTCTCGTTCGTCTACGACATCGCCGATTTGTACAAGACCGAGATCAGCATCCCAATCGCCTTTCGCGTCGCGAGCGAGGGCGAGGAGGGGCTGGAGATGCGCGTCCGTCACGCCTGCCGGGACGCGTTTCGGGAGAGCCGGCTCCTGAGCCGGATCATACCGGACATCGGCCATGCCCTCGGCATGGATCGACCGCCCGAGGAGCGGGCCATGTTCGACGACGACGTAGCGGCTCCCGGCGGCCTCTGGGATCCCGAGGGCGAGGTCGCGGGAGGCGTGAACTGGGCCGATGAGAGAGAAGCCGGCGAGGATGAAGCATGATCGTCTTGATCCTGGAGCGAGTACCGCCGGGGTTGCGTGGCGAGCTGACCCGGTGGCTGATCGAGCCGAAAGCCGGTGTCTTCGTGGGAACGGTGTCAGCGCGGGTGCGCGACCGGCTGTGGGACAAGGCCTGCCGGTCGCTGCGTGGAGGGGCGGCGCTCCTCGTGTACACCACGAACACCGAACAGGGGTTCGCGCTTCGAGCGGCCGGGGAGACCGGGCGGCAGATCGTGGAGTACGAAGGGCTCTGGCTGGTACGCGTGCCGCTGGAGCAGCGCGCTTCGCCCGAGCCGTCGAGCCCCTGAGCACGACCCCTTTACGGAGGGAGGGCGAGACTATCGAGGGGTCTTGGGGACGATTTCGTTGAGACGACACAGTATCATCCCCACGCACGTGGGGGTGGACCGAGCGCGCACCGGAGCATCCCCTGTACAGCATCATCATCCCCACGCACGTGGGGGTGGACCGGTGATGCCGTCGGACCTGCGGAACCATACCGTATCATCCCCACGCACGTGGGGGTGGACCGAAGAACGCGGGAATCGACGGGTCGACCTGGTGATCATCCCCACGCACGTGGGGGTGGACCGGGAGCGCTCCAGTTCTTCCGCGATCTGGGTGTATCATCCCCACGCACGTGGGGGTGGACCGCTGAACGCGCTGCTCGATCCATCCCCGACCAGATCATCCCCACGCACGTGGGGGTGGACCGACGTAGACGAGGCGACGGCCGCGCTCCTGGTCATCATCCCCACGCACGTGGGGGTGGACCGTCGCCGGCACCGTAGCAGCCGCCGCAGCCGCCATCATCCCCACGCACGTGGGGGTGGACCGACCGGGAGGGTCGATACGGTCGTGATCGAGGAATCATCCCCACGCACGTGGGGGTGGACCGTCCGCCGGCACCCGGGCCGCGACGGCGCGGAAATCATCCCCACGCACGTGGGGGTGGACCGGCACCTCCTCTGGCCGGTAGCGGGGGAACCACATCATCCCCACGCACGTGGGGGTGGACCGCCGACGATCAGGTTCTGCGGGTCCATCAAGATATCATCCCCACGCACGTGGGGGTGGACCGGAGGCCATGGCCGTCGGCGTCGCTCCCCTCGTATCATCCCCACGCACGTGGGGGTGGACCGATACCATTGAAGAATACAGCCCTGGACATAACATCATCCCCACGCACGTGGGGGTGGGCCAAGTGCGTCTCCGCCTTCCAGTCGCCCTCGGCAATGATCCCCACGGAACGAGGGGCCGACGAACCAGGCCAGCACAAACTGTCCTCGCCTACGCGCCGCGCCGTCCCGCACCGCGCCGTTTCCACGCGAGACGCCGATCGTTCGAGCCCCTGATCGCGCCAAGCTCGCGGGCGAGACCCACCGTCGCACATGGTATCCTGTCAGGCAGGAAACGCGAACCGATCGAGGAATGCTCGGATGACGTCGTCGAACTTGGGCGAGACGCTGCGGCAAGCACAACAGACGTTCGCGTCGATCGCCGAGCGGGCGCCGCAGTACGTCGAGCTCTCCGCTCGGCTAGCGAACGACGCCCGCCTGGCCGCGCGTCACCCCTCGCTGCTCGACGGGCTGGCGATGAACGCGGCGTTCTTCCGCTTCGCGCCTGGAGCAGCCGCCCTGCTCTTCTCTGCTCGCCGCCTCCTCCGCGTCCTCCGGCTCCTGCAGACGCTCCTTCACTATGCCCAGCCGGCAGTCATCGACGAGCACCTCGCCGCCGTCGGGCTGACCCGCCAGCAGGTGGATGCCGACATCCAGTCCCTCAGCGCAACGATCGCTCAGTTGACGGCTCTCGGCGCGGAGCGTGCCGGCCAGCTCGCGAGCGAGGGCGCGCGCCTCGCCGGCCGCCTGGCCGGCAAGGGCCTGCGCGCTTTGCGCTCCCGGCAGCCGGGCACATCCCCGCTCGACCCATCATCATCCGAGACCTTGTAGCTCGTTCACGGCACAGATCCCCACCTGTCACCCGCCGGCGCTCCGGCCGGCCTCCTCGCGTGCCACGCCTGAACTGGTCTGTTCAGCGACTGCGCTCCAGCTCACGCGGGAACCTACCCGATCGGGTAGGTTCGAACTTATCCGAGAGGGTGTGGATTCGTCACGACCCTCCGCGCATCTTTCGGTGGGAATGTTGATGATCGCGCGCTCTGGACGTTGGAGTGCAGGTGTCACTGGAGGCATCGAGCGATGAGCGAGCAGGCAGGACGAGTCCGCACAGCGGAGCCGTGGGCTAGGCATCCAGCCTCCCCGAATGCTGATGCCGGAAGGTTCGTCGAGGCGCGGGCCTCGCACGTCGGCCAGCCAGTGCGGCGCGAGAAGCAGTCGACTGGTGTCGAGGGCCGGCTCGCCCCATCAGGCGAGCGGGACCGACCGCCTGGGCCCGGGAATGCCGAGGAGAGCTCGATGACGCGTGTCATTGCCGTGCTGTCAATTGTTTTGGTCACCGGTGGTCTGGCAGCGCTCTACGTCTGGATGACCCTCAACGACGCCTTCGAGGGCCGCGCCAGCGGGGGACAGGTCGCGCTGGCGCTCTCGGCGCTGGTCCTGCTGTTGGCTCTGCTCGCATGGTGCAAACGCGTTTTCGAGCGCTGGATGACGAGAGCCGAATACGCCCGGGACAGGAGGTGAGGCATGCATCCGCAGCGGCAGCAGCTCGGTCCCGTACGCGCTCCAGAGGAGCGCGCCGACCCAGCCGAAGAGAGGCATCCGTACGGCACTCTGTTCCTTCTGCTCGTGTACCTGATCGTCGTTATCGCCATCTGGGGCACGGTGTACCTCACGATGCTGGAGCGAGGCTAGCGATGCGCATCGAACGGTACGAGAAGATCTTCATGGCGCTCACGCTCGTCGTGCTCCTCGCCGCGCTGGCCACCATCGGGGTAGGGGTATTCGCTGCCGAGGTTCACCTGCCCGCGCCAGCCGGGCGGGTCGATCCCCGGCAGATCCGCCAGACTGCGCCGTTCGACCAGCCAGGCGTCCGAGAGGTGGCGCCAGGCGAGTACGAGGCCGTCATCATCGCGCGAGCCTGGGCCTTCGAGCCGAACGAGATCCGCGTTCCCCGCGGCTCGACTGTCCGCTTCCGCGTCGCTTCCGCCGATGTCATCCACGGCTTCCTGGTCGAGAACACGAACATCAACGTGATGGTGATCCCCGGGCAAGTGGCCGAGGTCGCGGCGCGCTTCGATCGACCGGGCGAATACGTGTTCCTGTGCCACGAGTACTGCGGGTTCGGGCATCACCAGATGTTCGGGAAGGTGATCGTCGAATGAGCAGCATCGCGAGAACCACCGGCATGGAGTACAGCGGGCCGGCGGAGACGATCTATCTGGCCGAGCAGCTCTGGCCTATCCGCGGCCAGCTCTACCTCGGGCTGCTCGGCCTGGCTATCGGTGGCTACATGGGCCTGCTCCAGGCGCTGGAACGGATCGGCATCAACCTCTATTCCGCGCACTTCTTGAAGAGCTACTACCAGGGGCTGACCATCCACGGCGTGTTGCTGGCCTTTCTGTTCACGTTCGCCTTCTCGAACAGCTTTCTCTCGCTCACGACCATCCGCGGGTTCGAGCGCCCGCTGGCGAGCACCTGGCTCGCTCAGGGGGCGTTTTGGACGATGCTGGCCGGCACCGTGCTAGCCGCCTTCGCCATCCTCACGAACCAGGCGACAGTGCTCTTCACCTTCTACGCGCCGTTGAAGGCGAGCTCGCTGTTCTACCTGGGCGCCGTGTTCCTGGTGCTGTCGACCTGGCTCACCTCGGCGAACCAGCTTCTCACTCTCCGGGCCTGGCGTCGCGAGCACCCGGAGGAGCCTATTCCCCTCCTCGGCTTCGTCTCGGTCGTCCCCTACCTGATGTGGGATCTGGCCTCAGTGGGCGTGGCGATCCTCGTCGCCGTTTTCCTGCTGCCGTGGTCGCTCGGCATCCGGAGCTATGTCGATCCGCAGTTCGACCGCCTGCTCTTCTGGTTCACCGGTCACCCGATCGTCTACTTCTGGCTGCTGCCAGCCTATGTCTCCTGGTATCTCATGATCCCGGCCCAGGTCGGCGGCCGGCTCTTCAGCGACGGCCTGACGCGCTTCGTCTTCCTGCTCTTCCTCGTGCTGTCGACACCGACCGGGCTACACCACCAGTTCACCGACCCCGGCATGCCTACCGTGATGAAGACAGTCCACCTCTTCACGACCTTCGCGGTCGTCTATCCGAGCTTCATCACGGCCTTCACCGTGATGGCCGCGCTGGAATCGGGTGGCCGGGCGCGGGGCGGGCGAGGGCTCCTGGGCTGGATCCGGGCACTGCCCTGGAAGGATCCGAGCGTCAACGCTCAGCTCCTGGCGATGCTGGTCTTTACCCTCGGCGGGGCCACTGGCATTGTCAATGCGAGCTACAGCGTCAACCTCGTCGTCCACAACACGGCGTTCGTCCCCGGCCACTTCCACATGACGGTCGGTACGGCGGTGGCACTGACCGCGATGGGTGTCTGCTACTGGCTGATCCCGTTTCTCTCCGGGCGCGAGCTCTGGGGGCGACGACTGGCGCTGGCGCAAGCCTGGCTGTGGGCGATCGGGATGCTGGTCTTCGCGCGCGGACAGATCGCAGGCGGCCTCAGCGGCATGCCTCGCAGGACGGCGATCGGCGACGCCGCGTATCTCGATCTGTTCCAGTGGTCGCTCGATAACTGGCTGACGGCGATCGGTGGCATCGTGATGACGACGAGCGGCCTGCTCTTCTTCATCGTTATGCTCGGGACGCTCTTCTTCTCCCGCCCGCTCACCGCGCCGGTAGAGATCCCGGTGGCCGAGACCGTCCACGGCGCGCGCGAGAGCTGGCCGCTGTTCGACAGGCTCGGACTCTGGTTCCTGATCGCGGTGGGGTTGGCCGTCGTGGCCTACGTCCCAGTGATCCTCGGGTACCTGCCGCTCAACCCAGTCTCACCTCCGATTCGGGTGTACTGAACGGGAACACCGGAAGGCTGACCTGGGCGACGGCACCTCGATCGACGACGGGGCAAGAGGCGGAGGACACGAGCCGTGCGCGGGGGAGGGGAATCACCTCCGCCTCTCCGCCCCCCAATCGCGCGCTACGACGAGACTGGCCGAGCCTCCTGCTCGACGGGGAGACTGTCGAGCGCCACTCCAGGCTGCGCAGCCACCGATCCCGCGTCCGGCGGCACCATGCTGGTGACCAGTGCACTGTGCAGGACCGAGACGATAAATCGCTCCAAAGGTATCCCCTGCTGGATCGAGAGCTCACGAAGACGCCAGTACATCTCTTTCGACAGTCGAACCGTTACATTCGGCATCGTGCGGTCTCCCATCTTATACACCAGCGAAAGTGCGTACGATCACGCTCATTATAACCAACTGTAAGAAACGCGCTAGTATTCTGTCCTGGCCGAACCAGTTGACCAGGAGCGAACGACCCTCTCCCGTCCTCCTGAGGCCACGACCCAGCGCCTCTAGGCGCCTACTACTTCGGGCGCCTAGGTTCACAGCAAGCCCGCGACCATGAGTTCGCCCCCGGCGAACCCACGCCCCCCAGCCAGGGTCGGTATCCGAGCGCGAGCTCCGGCCAGCTAGACCGCCTGCTGGCGGCGTCCTGCCATGACGATGCTCCAGATGCTCGGCATCTCCCCGACAGGCACTTCAATGAGTACCGGATGCCCAACGCCGAGCGATCGCTCGAGCGCCTGCTTGAGCTGTTCCGGCTTCTCTGCTCGAATCCCCTCCACGCCGAACGCCTCTGCGAGCTTGACGAAGTCGGGGTTGTACAGATCCGACGCAATCAGCCGGCCGTTGAACCGCTCCTTCTGGATGCGACGCACGTTGCCGTAGGCATTGTCGTTGAAGACCACCGTCACCAGGTTGATCCGGTGCTGGACAGCGGTCGCGAGCTCCTGGACGTTGTACATGAAGCCACCGTCGCCGTTGATGGAGATGACCGCCTTGTCGGGGTTCGCTACCTGGGCCCCGAGCGCGGTCGCAAAGCCGTACCCCAGCGTGCCCTGGTAACCGGAGGTCAGTAAGGTCCGCGGCCGGTAGACCGGGAACGCGTTCCAGGTCCAGTACCCCACCTGCGTGCTCTCGCTCACGAGGATGCCGTCGTCCGGCAAAACCTCGCGTAGCGCCATCGCGTAGGCCGCCTGCGGCTGAACCTCCCAGAGCAGATCCTCGATGCGCTCCTTCAAGGCGGTTAGCTCTTCCTCGCGGGAGGCGCGCTTGCGATTGTGCTTCGGCACGCGGTCGACCAGCGCCGCCAGCCCACGCTTGGCGTCAGCCACGATCCCGATCGCTGGCGGGTAGTTGCGCCCGATCTCTTCCGGGTCGATGTCCATCTGGATCACGACCTGCCCGTTCGGCCCCCAGTCCGAGGTCGCCGGTTGCAGGAAGCGTGTGCCGACCACCAGGATCACGTCGGACTGCGGTGTCAGCTCGCGCGCGGCGATCATGTTCTGTGCCAGGTAGTGCCGGTCGGACAATGCCCCCTTGCCGTCCATCGACATCACGACCGGCGCTTCGAGCAATTCGGCCAGCGCCTGCAGCTCTTCCCAGGCCTCAGCGGCGAGCACTCCGCCGCCCGCGAAGATGATCGGCCGCTCGGCCTGCCCGAGAGCACGGGCCGCCTGGTCCAGCAGGTCGGGATCGCCCTCCGGCTGCTCGGCTGGCTCCGGGTCCAGCAACGTCACCTCGGCCGTGTTCATCAAGACGTCGGGCGGGATCTCGATCTCGACCGGTCGGGGCCGTCCGGTATGAAGCTGGCGGAACGCCTCGCGGACGAGGCCCGGAACCTCTTCGGGCCGCATGGCACGGGCCGCCCACTTGGTGACCGAGCGCACGGCCTCGAGCTGATGCGGGATCTCGTGCAGCATCCCGCGCCCCTTGCCGATTTGCTCCGAGGGGATCTGGCCCGACACGCACAGTAGCTTCGAATTGCAGGCATAGGCCGTCGAGAGACCGGCCATCGCATTGAGCAGGCCCGGGCCGGGTACGACCAGGCACATCCCGACCTTGCCGGTCGTGCGGGCGTAGCCGTCTGCCATATAGGACGTCGCCTGCTCGTGCCGCGTGTGGTAGATCCGGATGCGGTCACGCGCGTCGTAGAGCGCGTCGAAGGCCCAGTCGAGCTGAACGCCCGGCAAACCGAAGACGACCTCGATCCCCTCGCGCAGGAGCTGCGCGACCAGCGCCTGGCCACCAGTCATCTGAGGCATGCACTCACTCCTCTCAGCGGCGATCTCTGCGGTATCGACACGTGAGAACGCCCGGCTCGCAGCCGGGACAACTCTTGCGCGCCATTGCGCTGGCCCTGGTACCGATCCACCCTCCACTCACCGCCGCGGTGAGCGTGGGACGCGCCATACGGACCATCTCGGTGTACCCCGGTCATTCTACCGCGCTTCCACGCCGGCCGCTCGGGTGCTGCGGGCACGCCGAGCTGGCGGCTGCCCGGCTCGCGACATCGCCGAGTGCCCGTACCAGCATGCGGGCGTTGCCGAACTTCACCGGTCGAGCCAGATCGGATTGGACCAGGCGCGCTTGCCAGCGGCGTCGACCAGCGTCACGCGGCAGTACGAGCCGAGGAACGGCTCGAGCGAGCACCGCCACTCGGTGAGCCGGTGCCCGTGCACGTGCATGGTCTTTCGTCCCGCACCGCTCACGAAGATCGAGCTCACCGGCGAGCACCGGATCGCGAGCTCACGATCGTCGAGCTGGATATCGTGGATCAGCGGACCCTGGCTGGTGTAATAGGCCCCCGTCTTGAGCGCCTCCAGGAGCGCATCCGGCTCGAGCCGCTCGGCTCGCACCCAGACCCAGGCCCCGAAAGCGTCCGGCCGGTCGTCTTTCAGGTGAGTATCGTCGGCCCCGAACGCCGTCAGCCGCCGCCCCTCCGAGAGCAGCAGATCGGCGACGTACCAGCTCTCGCCGCGGTCGTTGTCCAGCGCGCAGGTCTCGTTGTAGACCTCGACAGCATGGGCCGCCTCGACGCTTCGTGCTTCGTCGATGGTTAAGCAGTACCAGGCCGGGTGCGCCAGCCCGACGAAGGCGCCGGCCTCAGCGGCTCGCGCGGCCAGTTCTGGGCCCGACTCGCCGGGGCGCGGCGGTGCGAAGTCGTGCGGCAGGCCAACGGCCAGGATGTGCCAGAGCTCGCCGTTGCTGAGCGCCGGCGCATGCAGCTCGGCGCCGAGCAGTGTGGTGAACCCCGGCGTGCGCAGTGCAGTGGTATCGGTGATGGGAAAGCCATAGCGCTCGAGGAAGTGGTCGGTCACGGCGATGAAGTCGTAGCCCTGCCGGCGATATGCCTCGACAATCTGCTCTGGAGTCGCCTGCCCGTCCGAATTGGTGGAATGCGCGTGCAGGTTCCCGCGAAAGAAGCGGCCCGGCCGGGCGAACGGGAGCTGGCTCATCGATACCCTCCTCTTCGGGCCAGACTCGTACGCCTCTGGTCCATGATAGCCGCCGCGTGGCCGCACGGGGTTGAATTTGCGTGCATCCTGCCACGCGGATGCTACGCTACCTCACCGACGCACGTCGGAATCCCTGAGCGACACGCGATCGCCTGCGCAGGACCTGACCCAGCCAGACCATTTCCCCAACAGCGACTAGGCCCTTTTGGGACGTGCGTACCGAGTATATTGACATTCTTCGATGAATGTGTTACTCTCGCGCTAGCGAAGGAGAGGCGGTCATGAACCGATCGTGTTGCGGCATCGAAGACGCACCGCTCACCCCCGGCGATGTCGAGCGGCTCGAGCGGCTCGCCGAGCTGGCCCGCGCGCTCTGCGACCCGACCCGGCTGGCGATCCTCGAGATGATCGCCGCCAACCGCGAGCCGCTCTGCGTCTGCCATCTCACCGACCGCCTCCCGGTGAGCCAGCCGACCGTCTCCCATCACCTGCGGATCCTGCGCGAGGCCGGGCTGGTCGTCGCCGAGCGACGGGGGACGTGGGCCTACTACAAGGCGACCGAGCTCGGCCGTGCCGCGCTGCACGCGCTGTCTCACCTGGCTCTGGAGCCCGCGACCCGCTGATCTCGCTCGTGCCTACGAGGAGTAGCCTTCATGCGACCATTTATATCGATGATTATCGATATATTCGCCACCGAACCGATGGCCCCGTGCCAGGCGCCGCGATGCGAGCTGCCCGGCGTTGATGCTGACTGCAACGCGCCCGCCTCGACCAGTGACAGCACCAGGTCGCGCGGCCGCGCACCGCCTGGCGATCATCTTCACTGGGTGTGAGCGTGTCGCTGGCGAGCCATCAGGAGTTTCGAGATGGTAAACACGGGATCCAACGCAACGCATGCATTGTCGTTACCGGTCGTCGTGATCGGGGCCGGGCCAGTCGGACTGGCCGCGGCCGCGCACCTCGCCGCGCGCGGCCAGTCGTTCCTGTTGCTGGAGGCGCAGCCTGCAGTGGCCTGGTCGGCCCGGCAGTGGCAGCATGTCCGCCTCTTCTCTCCCTGGAAGTACAACCTCGACCCGCTGGCGGCCGAGCTACTCGGCCGGACCGGATGGGTGGCTCCACTGGCCGATGCGCACCCCACGGGTGGAGAACTGGTCGAGCAGTATCTCGAGCCATTGGCCGCACACCCGGCGATCGCGCCACATCTTCGCCT
>Ga0101941_1001476_pt1 | contig 16483 bp, 11 predicted proteins | sample DewCreD2012metaG_3_FD_75242 | JGI IMG/M metagenome (GOLD analysis project Ga0101941, IMG submission 75242) | Hot spring sediment bacterial and archeal communities from British Columbia, Canada, to study Microbial Dark Matter (Phase II) - Dewar... ...
GCTGGGCAGCTCTGTACCCGCTTGGCAGCATAGTCAAGAAAGTGCAAAGATAGTATCTTGGGACGACACCAGTAGCAGCTTCATGGAATCCAAAATGTTTGTCGTTCAGACTACGCCAAAGGTCATCGAGCGCTGCCTCCTGATGACGACCGACCCCGGCGACCTGGTCTTCGACCCCACCTGCGGCAGCGGCACCACGGCCTACGTGGCCGAGCAGTGGGGGCGGCGCTGGATCACCTGCGATACCTCGCGCGTGGCGCTGACGCTGGCCAAACAGCGGCTGATGACCGCCGTCTTCGACTACTACGAGCTGGCCCACCCGCAGGAGGGCGTGGGCAGCGGCTTCAAGTACAAGACCGTGCCACACGTGACGCTCAAGTCCATCGCCAACAACCCGGAGATCGATGGCATCTACGCACGCCTGCATCCGGCGGTGGAAACGGCCTTGGCCGAGCTCAACGCCGCGCTGAAGGGGAAGCCGGTCAAATTTCGCGTTACTCAGGGCGGCCGGGCGGGGCAGGAGGTGGACTTCGGCGCGCCGGACACCGCGACCTTCACCATGCCCTCCGGGCAGGTGGTGCAGGTCAACGAACTGGTGGAATGGGAGGTGCCGTTCGAGTTTCCCGCCGACTGGCCGGGAAAAGCGCGCGACCCCTTCGAGCGTTTTCATCAGGCTCGCCGCGCCCTACAGAAGGAGATCGACGCGGCCATCGCCCGCCACGCGCCGCAGGAGACGCTCTACGACCAGCCCTTCGTGGACAAGAAACGCACCCGCGTCAGCGGCCCCTTCACCGTCGAGGCGGTGCCGGCACCGGCGGTCAAATCGGTGGACGAGATTCTGGAGCCAACGCCCGAACCGGCCGACGCCTCCATCGCCCGCTCCGGCGAGACCCTGCGCCAGGCCGAGTGGCGCGATGAACTGCTGCGCGCCGGCATCCGTGGCAAGGCCGGGCAGCACATTCGCTTTGCCCGCCTGGAGCCCCTGCCCGGCTGCCGCTGGCTGCACGCCGACGGCGAGACCCGTCCCAGCGACGAGGGCGCCGATCGTGTGCGCGAGGAGGCCCCGGCCTACAACCCGATGCGCGTGGTCGTCTCCTTCGGCCCCGAACACGCGCCGCTGGAGCAGCGGCAGGTGGCGCAGGCCATCGAGGAGGCGCAGACACTGGTGCCCAAGCCGAAGCTCATCGTCTTCGCCGCCTTCCAGTTCGATCCCGAGGCGGCCAAGGACATCGACGAGACCCACTGGCCGGGCGTGACCCTGCTCAAGGCGCAGATGAACGCCGACCTCTTGACCGACGACCTCAAGAAGAAACGCGCCAGCAACGAGTCCTTCTGGCTCATCGGCCAGCCGGATGTGGAGGTACGCCGGACGCGAGATGGTCAATGCGTGGTCGAGGTGCGCGGTTTTGATTATTACAACACCAAAACCGGTCAGATTGAGTCCGGCGGAGCGGAAAGGATCGCCGTCTGGCTGCTCGACACCGACTACGACGGCCGCAGCCTCTACCCGCGCCAGGTGTTCTTCCCGATGGCGGGGGAGCACGAGGGCTGGGCGCGGCTGGCGCGCAATCTCAAGGCCGAGATCGACGAAGAGCGGATCGCGGCCTATCGCGGCACGGTGTCGCTGCCTTTTGAGCCGGGCGAACACAAGCGCATCGCCGTCAAGATCGTTGACGACCGAGGGATCGAGAGTATGAAGGTGCTGGAGGTGGAGTAGTGGCGCGCACCACCATCGACCGCCTCATCATCAACTCACCCTATGAGGAGCCGGTGCGCCACTGGCGCTACGATCGCCAGACGCGCACGTTCGACCTGGTGGAGGGCCGCCGCCCGGCGGGTTACGTGGTGGCGTCGGGCGATTCGATGGCGTTCGACGACCCCGGCATCTTCGTTGAGATTCCGCTTGTCAACCGGATCCGCCCGCGCGTCAAGGCCTGGCGCGAGGCGGGCTATCCGGGTGTCACCAGCATCACCAAACGGCTGCTGGAACACTGGCGCGACCCGGAGGAGTTCGAGGCGCGGCGCTTCTTTTTCTGTCAGTTGGAAGCCGTCGAGACGCTGATCTGGCTCACCGAAGCGCCCGCCGCCGAGCGTGTGGGCATCGAGATTCCCGGCGACGGCGGTGCGTTTGCCCGACGGTGCTGCAAGATGGCCACGGGTACGGGCAAAACCATTGTCATGGCGATGACCATCGCCTGGCACATCCTCAACAAGGTGGCCAATCCGCAGGACGCACGCTTTTCCAAGAACGTGCTGGTCGTTGCGCCCGGACTGACGGTGAAGAGCCGCCTGGCCGTGCTGGAGCCGGCGAGCGCGGGCAACTACTACGAGGCGTTCAACATCGTGCCCTCGGCCCTGCTCGACAAGCTGCGGCAGGGCAAGGTGCTGATTCGCAACTGGCACGCACTGGCCTGGGAGACCGAGGAGCAGGTCAAGAAGCGGAAGAGCGTGGACAAGCGCGGCGTCAAGAGCGATGAGGCCTACACCCGCGAAGTGCTGGGCGAGATGGCCAATGCCCGCAACCTGCTCGTGATCAATGACGAGGCGCATCATGCCTGGCGCGTCAACTGGGAGGCGGAGGGCAAATACCTGCGCCAGCGCGACCTCAAAGACAGCGCCGAAGAAGCCACCATCTGGATCGGCGGCCTGGACCGGCTGCATCGGACACGGGGCATTCTGACCTGTTATGACTTTTCCGCCACTCCCTTCACGCCGTCGGGCAAGAAGAGCAGCGAGGAGGCGCTCTTCGGCTGGATCGTCAGCGACTTCGGCCTGAACGACGCCATCGAATCGGGGCTGGTCAAGACCCCGCGTGTGGTGGTGCGCGACGACGCCGTGCCCGACGCCAAGACCTACAAGTCGCGCCTCTACCACATCTACAACGACCCGGAAGTGAAGGACGACCTGAACCGGCGGGCCAACCCCGAGGAGCCGCTGCCCGGCCTGGTGCTGAATGCCTACTACTTGTTGGGCTACGACTGGCGCGAGACGTTGAGGGCGTGGCAGGCCGCCGGGCTGCGCACCCCGCCGGTGATGATCACCGTCTGCAACCGCACCGAGACCGCCGCGCGGGTCAAGCACGCCTTCGATTCACGGCGCATCCACATCGACGAGCTATGCGACCCGGAGCGAATTCTGCACATCGACTCGAAGGTGCTGGAGGAGGCGGAGGCGAAGGAAGAGGCCGCCGCGCCGATGGAAGTGTCGGACGAGAGCAATGACGCGGAAGAAGAGGATGTGCCGGTCGAGCGCAAGCTGACCAAGGCGGAGCAGGCGGAGCTGCTGCGGCGGACCGTGGACACGGTGGGCAAGGTGGGTCAACCAGGCGAGAAGATCCAAAACGTCATCTCCGTCGGCATGCTTTCCGAGGGCTGGGACGCCAAGACGGTCACGCACATCATGGGCCTGCGGGCCTTCACCAGCCAACTTTTGTGCGAGCAGGTGGTTGGGCGGGGCCTGCGGCGCACTTCCTACGAGCTGAATCCGACAACGGGGCTGTTCGATCCCGAGTACGTCAACATCTTCGGTGTGCCGTTCACGTTCCTGCCGCACGAGGGCGGTGAGGACGGACCTCCGCCGCCCCCGACGCCGAAGACCGCGGTCGAGCCCGATCCGGCCAAGGCAGCGTTCGCGATCCAGTGGCCGAACGTGGTGCGCATCGAGCGCGTGTTCCAGCGGGTATTGACGCTCGATTGGTCGAAGGCGCGCCCGCTGGAACTGAACGCGGCCCAAACCGCGCAGGTGGCGGAGTTGGCGCCGATCCTCGAAGGCAAGCCGGACGTGACGAAGATCGAGCGCATCGAGCTGGAGCGGCTCGCGCGGGAGTTCCGTACCCAGCGCATCATCTTCGAGACGGCGCACGACGTGTTCGACCAGATGAAGCATACCTGGCAGGGCAGCCGCGAGGTGCTGCTGGCGCAGTTGGTGCGGATCGTCGAGCAGTTCATCTGCTCCGACAAGATCACCATCTCGCCGCCGCTGTTCTATCAGGACGAGCTTCGTCGGCGGCTGATCATCACGCTGAACATGTCGCGGGTCGTGCAACATGTCTGGGAAGCCGTAAGGCAGGAGAACACCGAGCGCCTGGTACCTGTCTTCGACCGCGATCACCCCATCCGCTCCACGGGCGACATGCGTACCTGGTACACCGGCAAACCCTGCGAGCGCACAAAGAAGTCGCACATCAACGTCTGCGTTTACGACAGCACCTGGGAAGCGTCGGATGCCTTTGCGCTCGACGACAGCGATGCTGTGAGCGCCTGGGTCAAGAACGATCACCTGGGCTTCGAGGTGCTGTACGTGTATCGGGGCGTGGTGCGGAAATATCGGCCCGATTTTCTGGTGCGTTTGAAGAATGGCGACATGCTCGTTCTGGAAACCAAGGGCGAGGACACGGAGCAGGACAAGGTGAAGCGGCGCTATCTTGAGGAGTGGTGCGAAGCCGTGAACGCGCATGGCGGGTTTGGATACTGGCGTTGGGCGGTAGCACACCACCCTGACGAGATACGGGACATTTTGATGCAAGGCCAGGAAGCGCGAGCGAGAGGCTAACAACCGGTTGCAGCGGACGGTCCGCTGCGCGGCCCGCCGCTGAACCGTAGCGTTGGGCCGCCAGAGTATCTCAACCTTGCTGTGTGAGGAACTTCAGAAACAACGCCCTATGAGCAAACTCGCCGCAATCGGCTTCGTTGTGTCTTCCGAAGACGACTTCCTGCGCACAGTTGGCACAGTGCTCAACCGAGCCGCTCCCCCGGCGGACCTGGGCACGTCAGCGGCCAGGTACCTTTGGTTTCGCGATGCAAGTGGCGCTGCCCTCGCCGCTCGAGTCGACTCTCAAGGGAGGGTGGAGTGCATCACTCCGTTTTTCGCTGCGGCCGACGGCGGAACGCGCTGGCGAGTGCACACGAGTGCGCCCCACTTTGATCGCGAGTGCTTGCATTGTAGTGGCGCCGACTGCGATGTCCTGGACCCTTCTTCCGAAGAAATGTGCACTCGGACCGCACTCCAGTTCCTCTTCTTCGAGCCCTATAGGGTCTGGCTCGAGCACGAGCGCACGTTTGACATCACTGTCGTCGGCTTCGCCTCGTCCCTTTCGCTCTGCGCCACGCACAACGACCTGGAACGTGCACAGGCAGCACTCTTCGGCGAAGTCGAGTCGAATAGTCCGCGCGAGCCCGGCAAGCCCTTGCGTCTCGCGGACCAGGCATTCCTGCCGTATGGCATGTTTGTCGCCAAAGGCCATCTTGGCGCCCGCGCCCGCGCCCTGCTCACTGGGAATGTCGAGGCGGTCAATCTCGCGCGGAACGAGGTCACGAGGACGCGGTTCGTACACACGCGCGTCCGTACTCTTTGCGGCCCCATTGACATTGTTGCACCGACGGATGCCGTGGAGGTCCCGGAGCGTGCGATGCTCGCGATCGCCGACTGCTGGCTGGTCGGACGACCCGTCGATGCGCCGTCACCAAAGACGGGTTTTTTCCGTCGCCTCCTCGGGCGAGTCTGAGATGGCAACTGCCGCAGGGCAATGTGCTACGACGGGGTCGTGGCGCCTGACGCCGCAAGGGATCCTGCCTATGGACTGACACCGGGCATACAGCGCAGCACGTGTGGCCCACGAACAGCATGCAGCGGACGGTCCGCTGCGCGGCCCGCCGCTGATGCGTGTGCCGTTGGGCAGACCTTCGTAACAGGTATGTTTGTTCAGAATGCGAAAGGAATAAATTATGACCCTAACTGAAATCCTTCCCACCATTAGACAATTGCCCGTACTAGACAAGATTCGGCTTATCCGCATCTTGGCGGAAGAACTCGATGTAGAGGCAAACATCTTCCCTTTTGAGCCGTACAAGGTATATTACCTGGCAACACCCTACAATGTGTTCGGGGCAGGCAAGGCTTTAATGGATGCCACGCGGACGACCGACACTCTTGTTGAGGCTGAATAAAGTGCGGTTCAAGTACTCGACAACGGATCCATCGCAGGACGAATTTGACAGTTTGCCCCGCTTGCCCCTTGTGCTTCAGCTCGGCAGCCAGAGCGTTGAGGTTGTGGAATTGGTAGACAGTGGCTCAACCGTCAATGTGCTTCCCTACGAAGTTGGTCTGCGCTTGGGAGCAAGTTGGGATGACCATAAAGCCAACATTCGACTGGCAGGCACACTGGGCAATTTGAATGCTATGCCGTTGTTCGTGACCGCCCAGGTGGGTCAATTTGCACCTGTGCGTTTAGCGTTTGCGTGGGTTAAGAGCAATGAAGTTCCCTTAGTCCTTGGCCAAACCAATTTCTTTATAGAGTTTGATGTTTGCTTCTACCGTTCCCAACTCGAATTTGAGGTCAAGCCTAAATCAGGGTAAATGAATAGCAACCGTCTGCCCAACCTGCGCATGCTAAGAAACAGCCCCGGCTGGTGTCAGGGTAAAGCCGAGGCGCGCGGCCTTGCGTTGCAGATGCCGGATTTCCCGCTCGCGGAACTGCTGTTCGTACTCCTGGGCACTCATCTGGCAGTATTCCACTTTGAACTTTAACAGATGGTCCACCACGCGGGCGATCTTGTGGGCGGTGGCGACCTGAGCCTGAGCCGGGCCGACCCGCGCTTTGAGGCGGCGATAGAAGGCGCCAAAGGCACAGTTGCTGCGCGCCACCGAGGCCGCGGCCTGCAGGAACGCCTGGCGGGCACGATTGTGGCTCTTGCCGGTCGAGGAACGGATGATCTTGCCGCCAGTGATCTGGTTATTGGGTGCCAACTTGAGCCAGGAGGTGAAATGCTTCTCGCTGGGGAACTTGCTCATATCGGTCCCGCTTTCGCTGACGATCTTTTGTGCCAGGTCGAGACTGAGGCCGTCTACCGCGCTGAGGTCAATGCCGGTGATGCGGCGCAGGTGGCGGCGGACCTGGACCGGTGAATCCTTGGGCAGGTTCTTGCTGTGGGAGCCGCGCTTGTTGGGTGGCAGGGGTTCCTGGTCGTCGGGAGCGGGGTCAGGCCAGTGGGGACGGATGGCGGTATAAGTGCGCTCGCTCTCGGCGTCGCAGGCTTCGATCTGGCGGGTGTAGAAGTCGTACATCTCCAGCGATTGCTTGAGGACGAAGAGATGCTCCTCGCGCCAGGTGCCGGTCAGGGCTTGGGCAATCTCGTCCTCGTCTTTGTGGCAGCGATAGTTGCGCAAGGCGGCCAGTTTGTGGGGGTCACGCTCGCCGGCGACAATAGCCCGGATGATGCGCAAACCGGTGTCGCCGGTGGGGTCGGAGACGGCCTGATCGAGGCGGACGTTCATATGAATCAACGCCTTCTGCATGTGCAGGATGTGCGGCGAGCGGTGCTCGACGAGTTGAGCGCGGTGGCGCAGCAGGGTGCGCAGGGCAATCAGGTCGGCGTCGGGGCGAAAGGATTCGGTGAGCAGCCCCAGGCTGTGCAAAGTTTGGATCCATTGACAGTCGAGGACATCGGTCTTGTGGCGGGCGGGGAGGCGGCGGGCCAGGTTGCCGCTGATCAGGCAGCAATGGATGCGACGGTCTTCCAGGACCTCGAAAAGGGGAATCCAGTAGACGCCGGTGGATTCCATGGCGATCGTCTGGATGCCGTTCTGGACCAGCCAATCGGCGAGCGCGTGCAGGTCGGCGGTGTAGGTGCCGAAGGAACGCACCATCTGGGTCTGGTTGGGGCCGGGAATGCAGACATAGATTTCCTGAGCGCCGATGTCGGCGCCGGCAGCGTGGGGGTTGATGACCGGCAACCCTTCGGTGGAGCGGATTTCCCCCTGAGCGAGGGACCGGGCATGGGATTGGGAACGCGCCATAGAAACCTCCTGAGATGAGAGAGTGGGTCAGGCCCGGCCACCAGGATAAGATAACTTGCTAATCGGGGTCGCTCAGAGCGCCACCAGTGATGAAATCATCGTGGCCGGAAACCAGATTCCAGCTCGGGTCGGGTCACTGCCCGGACACCAATGCGAAGGTACGGCTTGCGTGCCTGACCAGCAGCCAGTATATCACAATGCCGGGACAGCGCCCCTGTTTCATCCGGTGGGAAGGCAGGCCACGCCTGCCAGGGAGTATTCCAGCCGACACGCTCCGCTCGCTTCGCGGCGGCTGAGCTCGGTGCCGTTGGGCGGCTTCCTCCGAATTCGAAATGCCCCTTATTTGGCTTGACAAGCCTTGTTTTTTCGTGTATAATATCAGTATAAGCTGATATAATGATATGTGGAGGTTAGGAGGTTGATATGTTTATCACAGCTAATCCCAGAACCGGTGAGTTGAAAGCCAAACTCTTTCGGGGTTTCTCTGACCCATCACGCCTCTCCATCCTGGAAGCCTTACGAGACGGCCCCCTTACCGTCAGCGAAATCGTACAGGCCACGGGCTTGACCCAATCAAACGTCTCCAATCACCTCGGCTGCCTGCGCGATTGCGGGCTTGTCACGGCTAAACAGCAGGGACGATTCGTTTACTACGAGTTGAGCGACCCCCGCGTTGAGCAGTTGCTTCGCCTTGCGGAGGAGTTGCTCGCCGATGTGGCCAAAGGCGTTTACGAGTGCACACGTTATAACATAAGGGAGTCCGGACATGGCGAAAACGCAAGTCGTTGAAATTCCCGTCAAAGGTATGGATTGTGCTGAATGCACTCTGCACGTTCAAGATGCCATTGCCAGGTTGCCCGGCGTTGAGTCGGTCAACGTCCTCCTGTCCTCCGAAAAGGCCATCATCCGTCTCGACCCGGCGCGTGTAGATTTGCCCACGATCCGCAAAGCCGTGGAGGCCGTGGGCTACGCTGTGCCTGAGGCGATCGTATCCCCTATCCCCCGCATGGGCAGTTCCCATCGCCGGCTGAGGGTACTGCTTGCGCTTGTGTTCGGGGTTGTGTTGGGCATCGTGGTTGTGGGTGAATGGCTTGGTCTGTTCGAGGAACTGAATGAACTCGTCCCACTGCCTGTTGGGATGGTGCTGGTCCTTGTCGGCGGCTTTCCGGTCTTTCGCAATGTTGTGCGGGCCGCGCTCCGCCGGCAAATCACCTCACATACGCTGATGACCCTGGGGGCCATTGCAGCGTTGGTCGTGGGTGAGTGGGTGACCGCCGCCATCGTGGTCGTGTTCATGCGCGTCGGGGATCATGTTGAACGTTTCACCACGGAAAGCGCCCGTCGTGCCATAAAAGAGCTGACTGCCCTTGCGCCGCAGACCGCCCGCGTGGAACGCGACGGCGCAGAAGTGGACGTACCGGTCAGCGAGGTGAAGGTGGGTGAGATCGTGATCGTTCGCCCTGGCGAGAAGATAGCGGTGGATGGCGAAGTGGTCGCCGGACACGCCACGGTTGACCAGGCGGCCATCACGGGAGAATCCATGCCCGTAGAAGTAGCCAGCGGTTCGCATGTTTTTGCCGCGACCATAGTAAAGTTGGGCAGCCTGCGGGTGAAAGCGCTGCGGGTGGGTGCAGATACCACGTTCGGGCGCGTGGTGAAGATGGTGGAAGAAGCCGAGGCCCATCGCGCCGACGTGCAACGGCTTGCCGACCGGTTCAGCGCCTACTACCTGCCCATCGTCGCAGGGGTCGCCGCGCTCACCTTTCTCATCAGCCGTAATCCGTTGTCTACCGCTGCCGCTCTGGTCGTGGCCTGCTCCTGCTCCTTTGCGCTGGCAACGCCCATTGCGATGCTGGCCTCTATCGGCGCCAGTGCGAAGCGTGGGCTATTGATCAAGGGCGGCAAGTACCTTGAGTCCTTAGCCCGCGCCGATGTGGTCCTTGTTGACAAAACCGGGACGCTCACGCTGGGTCAACCGCAAATCACCGAGGTCATCCCGCTGAACGATTTTTCTGCTTCTGAAGTTCTTGCCCTTGCCGCTTCTGCCGAACGCTACTCGGAACATCCTTTGGCCGAAGCCGTGCGCGCCGCCGCCCGTGCTCAACATCTGCGGCTCTTTGAAGCGGAAGACTTTGAAGCCATCCCCGGGCTGGGCGTTCGGGCCAGGGTGAACGGTTACGCGGTCACGGTGGGGAACCGCCGCCTGGTGCCCGCGGCGGAGTCATTGCCCATTGTTCGTCAATTGGAAGCGCAGGGCAAAACACTCTTATTCGTTGCTATCAATGACGAACCTGTGGCCGTCCTGGCTGCCATGGATACGCTCCGCTCCGAGGTCCCCGCCGCCCTCGCCGAACTGCGCGCCCTTGGTGTGAAGCGGGTTGAATTGCTCACCGGCGACAACGAGCGCACTGCTGCTGCGCTGGCCGAAAAACTGGGGGTTCCCTATCGCGCCAACCTGTTGCCTGAACACAAGATTGAAGTGGTGAAGGACTATCAGGCCAAAGGGCATACGGTGGTGATGATCGGCGACGGAGTGAACGACGCCCCCGCCTTAGCGCAAGCGGACGTCGGTATCGCCATGGGCGTGGCAGGCACAGACATCGCCATTGAGGCTGCTCACATTGCCCTCATGCGCGAAGATTGGACGCTTGTGCCGTATCTTTTGCGGATTGCTCGGCGTACAATGGGCGTGGTCAAGATGAACCTTGCTTTTACTGCGGTCTACAATCTTACTGGATTAACGCTGGCCGCCGCAGGCATCTTGCCGCCTGTGGTTGCCGCCGCCGCCCAATCGCTGCCGGACTTGGGTATTTTAGCCAATTCGGCGCGGCTCTTGCGGCAAGGGCAATGACGGTGGAAAGCTGGCATCAAAAGCCTCGTTTGCAGTTTTAGCCAAGTGGGGTGGCATAATACAGTATGCCGCCCAACACGCGCTTGCGCCTGACGCCACTTCGCTGCGCTGCTCCCCTACTTTATCCTCCTCCCAGCACCAGAAGCGCGTTCACCGTATGCTCCGGCCACAGGCGCTCCCAGACCCAGGCGCCGCGCCGGGCGCGCAAGACCTCACCGCGCGAGGTGAGGGCGAACAGTTCTTCAGGCTGCGCCGGGCTGAAGACAAAGCGCTCCACCATGCCGCTCATGGGCAGGCGCAAGCCCTCTGATGCCGGTTCCCAGGTATCCCCGCTGTCATCGCTGCGCATGATCCGGCCCAAACGCCCAATGCCCAACGCCGGCCCGGCCAGGACCGTGCGCGGGTTGTCCGGATCGATCCACACGGCACGGGTATAGTCGTCCCCAAGCGCATCCCATGTCTGACCGCCGTCGCGGGTGCGGTATAACCCGCCCCCGGTCGCGGCGAAAAGCACCTCTGGGTCGTGCGGATGGATCTCCACCCAATGGACATCCTCATGGACGCCACGAGTGAAGATGCGCCAGGTGTCTCCGCCGTCGTCGCTGCGGATGACGCCACCGACCTCCACCGCCGCCCAGATGCGCTGGCCTGCCAGCGCGAAGCTACGCACCGCCCCGGCTGCAGGTGAGTAGGGGAGATACCAGCGATTTGCGCCGGGCAGGGTGCGCACGGTCTGAAGTTCCTCCCATTGGGCGCCTGCGGAGGTGGTGCGGAAGACTGCCGCGGGTTCGGTGCCTGCGTAGGCCAACCCCGGCCGGCGTGGATGCGCGGCCAGCGCGCGGATATGGGGGAGGCTCAGGCCAGCATGTGCTGGCGTCCAGTTTCCCTCATCGCCCTGGCTGCGGAAGACCCCCTGCCGGGTCCCGGCCAGGATCACCTCGTCATCTGGCCAGGCGGCCAGCGCCGTGATGGCCTGCCCGGCCAGGCCATATCCGACCTGTTGCCAGCCTCCGTTCCCCTTCCCCCGGTACACGACAATGCCCCGGTCAGTTCCCAGGACAACGGTGATGTCGTTCATCGCCTGCCTCCTCCAGCGGGCGGAGGCTGATCCGTCCCCTGTCTTCCGTCCGCTGGCAGCCCTATCGTTCCCGCAGCCGGATCCAGCGGTCGGGCAGGTTGCGTTCCTGCAGGCGCGAGAAGGCGCGGCGCAGGCTGCCGAGGATCAGGTGCGGGCGCAGGCGGCGCCAAAGCGTCTCGGCCTCTGGGCTGGCCTGCCCCTCCGACTTCCCGAAGCGCTCCTGGACGTACAGGTCGGTGATGCGCACAATCGGCTCGCGCCCCTGGGGCACGGCTGAGGAGAGCACCTCGGCCCGCTCATAGGGGGTGAGATGCGGCCCGATGGAGACACCCAGCCAGCGGGCGTAACGCAGCAGGCGGGCGTAGCTCCGGCTGACGATGCTCAGGCCGCTCAAGCCACGTATCTCGGTGGACCAGAACATGACGGCTCCAGCAGCGCCGACCATGAGAAGAGCCACCAGGCTCAGGCCGATGCGCGTGCGCGTCTGCGTATCCTCCAACGTCCCCCCCAGGACATTGCCTGCGCCCTCTTCGGGCAGGTTCTCCTCCCCCAGCCTGCCGCTGCGGTCCATCTGGCGCGGGGTGGCGCCGTCCGGCAGGTTTTCGGGATCGGTGTTGTCGCCGTTCAGCCCCTCATCTTCACGGCCCACAGGCCGTGGGATGGGGTCTTGGGAGACGGTCGGCTCAAATTCCACCCAGCCATAGCCGGGGAAGAACACCTCCGGCCAGGCGTGGGCATCGCGCTCGCGCACCCGGAACACGCCATATTCGGCGTTCCACTCGCCCTGAGCATAGCCCGCCGAGAAGCGCGCCGGGATGCCCAACGTGCGCAGCATGACCACCATGGCGGTGGCATAGTAATTGCAGTATCCCTGACGGCTCTCAAACAGAATCCAGTCCACTGCGTCGCGCCCCTCAGGCGGGGCCTCAACATTGAGGTTGTAGGAGATGTTTTCACGCAACCAGTTCTGGATGGCGACCGCCTTATCATAGGGGTTGTCCAGGCCCTGGGTGATGGACCGGGCCAGTTCGCGTGTGCGTTCGGTGACGGTGTCCGGCAATTGCAGATAGCGGCTGCTCACCCAATCCGGATAGATCTCCCCGGTCCGGCTTGCCGGGTAGCCCTCCGCAGCCCGGCGCAAAGCCGATTGGCTCGCCACCGTCACGGAGGAGATAACGGTGTAGATGTCCCCCTGGTGCAAGGGGTCACGGGCGCGTATGGAGGAGATGTTCGCCAGGCCGGTAGGCGTCTTGCTATATTGCACCACCGCCTGGCGGTCCACCCAAATCAATTGCGCTGCGCTGTACAGCAAGGTGGAACTGGGCAGGAAGGTCACAATGGTCTGGGTGACCTCGCGCCGGCCCTGGAAATCGGGCACGCTCAAATCGGGATTTTGAGGGTCAAAATACTTCAGTTCTTCGTCGGTGTTTTGCCAGCTTGCGCCGTTGTACTCATCGTAGGTCATCGCCCGCCAGTAATAGCGGCTATCTGTCAGGCGCGGCGCGGCGATGTCCATAATAGGGACGTCGCTCAGTTGCACCGGTCCCCCCAGGGTGAGCAACCGGCCATAGGCGTCTGAGGACACCTGGCCGTAGCTCTTCACCGCCGAGAACAGGCGTTGCCAGGTCTCGCCCACCGTTCGCCAGGGGCCACCGGCGCGGTTGAGAAAACCGGCGACAGCGCTGCTGGCCGAAGCGGGCGGCGCGGCCCAGGCGATCAGCAGCATCACGGCGGCCACAGCCATGCCGGAACGCACGAAGGCATACCACAGGTCGGGGCTGAAGCCCACGTGGGCGCTGCGCCAGTGCTCGCTGCGGTGGACGAAGTGCATGTGGACGATGAACAGCAGGGCGCACAGGAGCATGAGGATCAGGTAGAGGTGGAGCTTGGCCGGGCCGTAGTAGTAGTAGTTGATCAGCAGCAGGGCGATGCCCAGGGGCAGGACGGCCTGCCATTCTCGCCGCCAGCGATAGGTGTACCAGGCCGCCAGGTAGCCCAGAATCCACAGCATCACCCCCATGATGACCACGAACATCAGGTTGTCGCGGCTCTGGCCTCCACCGACGGCCTTGCCCAGCCAGGTGGCCATACGCATGGCCAGTTCAATAATGCGGTCGTGCCAGTTATCTGCTTCCAGCAGGGGGCCGGTGGCATACCCGATCCAGAATGCCCCATACACTGCGCTGAACACGTGGGCGACAACCGGGGGAAAACGGCTCTTGGCGATAGCCAGCCCGGCGATAACAGAGATAACGGCGACAGACTGGAGAACGGCCAGTCCATCAGTCCATCCGGCGGCGATTAAGGCCCAGGCCACCGAGAGGGTCATTCCCAGCAGGAGGAAGAGCGAAATCCAGCCCTCCCTTAACTGAAAGCGACTCGTCCCCATGATCGTTTCAATCCCCACCCGACCCTCAGGCCGGGTGCCTCCTGACCAACTTCCGCCCCAACTTTTACAACCGGAGCCTATCCAAGGTTCATTTTTAGCAAGGACTGACGCCGCGCGACCTTGCGGGGGTTCCTTATAGAGGAATTCTAGCCTCAAGCGAGGGGAATGTCAAGCCAGGATTTCGCTCAGCGTCTGGCGCAGTCGGGCGAGGTCCAGAGGGTGGGTCAGATAGCGGGTGGCGCCGGCGCGGAAGCAGGCGGTGATCTCATGCCAGTGGGGCCGACCGGAGATCATGAGGATGGGCAATGTGGCCGTGCGGGCATGGGTGCGCAGGAGGGAGCACACCCGATCCCCGGCCATGTCGGGCAGGTGGGCGTTAAGCACCACCAGATGGGGGGCCAAGGCCATTGCCAGGTCAATGGCGGCCTGACCGTTCGCCGCCGGGATGACCTCATAGCCAGCAAACTCCAGGAAGGTCTTCAGCAATTCAGCGATGTCCGGGTCATCCTCGGCGATCAGGATACGCCTGCGGGCCATGCCCCAAGTATACACCCAATTTCCCCCCTTGTGCCTTAAAACAACCGTGCCGCCGGAATTTTTAAGAACCTGGCTCAAGCCAGCACCTGGGGGGAGGGCTGGGCGTTAGAAATTCGCCCAATCCTATCGCTTTAGTTGACTTTCGCCTGTGCTTGTGATATATTTTACAGGGTAACATCCATTAAGGAGTGTCATGTCCGCTCAAGGTCACATCGTGCGACATCATCGGTGGCTGAGCGTGGTTTTGCTGGCCATCGCCCTGCTGATCCCAACGGCCACTGCTTTTGCAGGCCCACCTTCCCCATTGACCCCCGCCTCCACCGAGGCGACGATCATCCGCGACCTGTACGCCGTTGTGTTTTGGATCGCGGTGGGCGTGTTCGTCATCGTGGAGGGGTTGCTGGTGTACTCCGTCATCCGTTTCCGGCGGCAGCACCCCGAGGAAGTGCCTGTGCAGCTTCACGGCAGCACGCCGGTGGAGGTCGCCTGGACAATTGCCCCGGCCATCATCGTCGCGGTCCTCATGCTGTTGACCCTGCGCAGCATGAGGACCCTCTACCAGATCCCCTCTGGGACGATCCAGGTGGAGGTCATCGGCCATCAATGGTGGTGGGAGTTCCGCTACCCCGATCTGGGGATCACCACAGCCAACGAGTTGCATATCCCCGTCGGCGAGATGGTGAGGCTCAGGATTGAGAGCGTGGACGTGATCCATAGCTTCTGGGTGCCGGAGCTGGGAGGGAAGACCGACGCCATCCCCGGCCACACGAACACCACCGCGATCCAGGCGATGAAAGCGGGCCGCTATCACGGCCAATGCGCTGAGTTCTGCGGCGCCCAACATGCCCAGATGCGCATTGAGGTCGTGGCCAGCCCGCCCGCCGCGTTCCAGCAATGGGTGGAGAACCAGAAGGCGGCAGCAGCGGCGCCCTCAGATGAGGCTGCCCGGCGCGGCCAGCAGGCCTTCATGAGCAGCGCCTGCATCGGCTGCCACACCATCGCGGGCACCCCGGCCCAGGGCAAGATCGGCCCGGATCTAACGCACTTCGCCAGCCGCCGCACCTTCGCCGGCGCCAGCTTTGAGACCGCACCGCAGAACCTGGCAGCCTGGATCCGCGACCCTCAGGCCCTCAAGCCGGGGACGCTCATGCCCAAGGTGGACCTGAGTGAGGAGCAGATTAACGACATCGTGGCGTATCTGTTGAGCTTGAAATAGAACGGGCGACGGAGGACGGAGGACGGCCCCAGTACATCTCCGGTCTCCGCTCTCTCATCTCCACAGTAAGGAGGATAAATGGCAACCATCACAGAGGCGCTCCCTCTGACGAAGCAGGCCCCTCAAACGGGGATCATGAGCTGGGTTACCACCGTAGACCATAAGCGCATCGGTATCCTGTACACGAGCACGGCGTTCGCCTTCTTCCTCTTGGGGGGGCTGATGGCGCTGATCATGCGCGTACAGCTCACCCAATCCAACTTGAAAGTCCTCTCGCCGGAGTTGTATAACCAGCTCTTCACCATGCACGGCACGACGATGATCTTCCTGTTCGTCATCCCTATCACTGTGGGCCTGGCGAACTACTTCGTGCCGCTGATGATCGGGGCGCGGGATATGGCCTTTCCCCGCCTGAACGCGCTGGGCTACTGGCTGATCCTGTTCGCCGGCCTGGTGATGTACAGCGGTTTCCTCACCGGCGACGTGGCGGCGGCGGGCTGGACCGGCTACACGCCTCTCTCCGAACTGCGCTTCTCCGCCAATCGCGGCATTGACCTGTGGATCGTGGGGCTGCTCCTGTTGGGCGCCTCCTCCATCATGGGCGCAATCAACTCACCG
>Ga0101941_1001477_pt1 | contig 16461 bp, 11 predicted proteins | sample DewCreD2012metaG_3_FD_75242 | JGI IMG/M metagenome (GOLD analysis project Ga0101941, IMG submission 75242) | Hot spring sediment bacterial and archeal communities from British Columbia, Canada, to study Microbial Dark Matter (Phase II) - Dewar... ...
GGGTGCACTAAAGCGGGCGGGGACCAGGCCGGATCACGGTCTCAGGACCAGGGACCGAACGGTCTCCCGCCCGCGACCATCTTCGCACACTTGAACTACACAGGGACCGACGCGTGAACTCTGAGCTTCCGGCGGTCCCGGATCTGCGCCCGGCTTTCGCCGGGCTTGTCCGGGATGACAGATCTTGAGCTCGTGGCGAGGCGAACTAGCGGAAGGTGGAGCCCATGCCGGACGGCGACAGTCGCATCACCAGCCTTGTTCAAGGGCTGTATCAACCCGAGGGCGGACCCCGTGTCGACTTTCGCCAGCCGGTCGGCGAACCGGCCCTGGCGGCGCCGGACTCGGTGTCGTGGCGGGTGTTCAAGAACCCGGTCTCGCTGTTCGTCGGCGGGGTGACGGCGGTGATCCTGGAGCTGGCCGAGCCGCGCGTGCGCTCGGGCGTCTGGGAGCATTCCAGCTTCCGCACCGCGCCGCTGCCGCGCCTGAAACGCACCGGCCTGGCGGCGATGGTCACGGTCTATGGCGCGCGATCGACGGCCGAGACGATGATCGCCGGCGTGCGGCGCATGCACGACAGGGTCGCCGGCGACACGCCGGCCGGAGCGGCCTACCGGGCCAATGACGTCGCGCTGCTGGACTGGGTGCAGGCCACGGCCAGCTTCGGCTTCCTGGAGGCCTATCACGCCTTCGCCCGACCGCTGAGCGACGCCGACCGCGACCGCTTCTACGCCGAGGCCGCCCCGGCGGCGGCGCTGTACGGCGCGATCGGGGCGCCGGCGTCGGTGGCGGAATGGGAGGCCCAGCTGGCGGCGATGCTGCCCAAGCTGGAGCGCCACGAGATCGTCTTCGAGTTCCTGGACCTGATGCGCCGGACGGCGATCCTGCCGGCTCCGCTGCGGGGCCTGCAAGGGTCGCTGATACGCGCGGCGGTGGCGATCACGCCGCCGGCGGTGCGGGCGGTGGTCGGGCTGGGCCGCGAGTGGGACCTTGGACCGGTCGAGGGACGGTTCGTGCGCCTGGCCGGGGCGGCGGCGGATCGGCTGCCGGTCAAGGGCACGCCGGCGGTGGAGGCCTGTCTGCGGATGGGGTTGCCGGCGGACTATCTGTATCGCTGAAACCCTCTCCCATGGGGAGAGGGAGGGGCCCATTGCGGAGCAATGGGAGGGTGAGGGGGTAAAACGTCAGACGGCGTGCCGGCAGGGCGTCCTGAGAAAACGGTGAGGGTGTAACCCCTCACCCTCCCACGCCTGCGGCGCGGGTCCCTCCCTCTCCCTCTGGGAGAGGGTTTTAGGAAACGCTCACCGCCGTCAGTAGGCTCGCCGCCGGCGCCGAACCCTTGCCCGCCGCCGAGATCACAAACCCGCCGCGCAGTCGGATGTCGTCGGACGACGCCCCGACCATCACCTCGATCCGGCCGGCCTCGATCTTCCAGCCGCTGGCGTCCCACAGGGCCAGCTGTTCGGGCCGCAGGGTGAAGGTGACCCGCCGCGCCTCGCCCGGCTTCAGCGTCACGCGGGTGAAGCCGCGCAGTTCCTTGACCGGCCGGGCCACGCTGGCCACCGGGTCGCGGACATAGAGCTGCACCACCTCGTCGGCGACGACCTTGCCGGTGTTGGTGATCGTGGCCGAGATCTTGACTATGCCGCCCGGCGCGACGCTGGCGCGATCCACCGCCAGGTCGGCATAGGCGAAGCTGGCGTAGCTCAGGCCATGGCCGAACGGGAACAGCGGGCCGATATCGGCGTCGTGGTAGCGGGCGGTGTCCTTCAGCAGGTCCGGATCGGCCGGGCGGCCGGTGGGGTTATGGGCGTAGAAGGTCGGGGTCTGGCCGCTGGCGCGCGGGAAGCCCACCGGCAGGCGGCCGCCGGGCGAGACCTTGCCCCACAGGATGTCGGCCATGGCGTTCCCGCCCTCGACGCCCAGGAACCAGGTCTCGAGAATGGCCGGCGCCTTGTCCAGCACCGCCGGCTCGGCCAGGGGGCGGCCGTTCATCAGCACGATGACCACCGGCTTGCCCGTCGCGGCCACCGCTTGAGCGAGGGCCACCTGCGGACCCGGCAGGCCTAGGTCCGAACGGCTGCGGGACTCGCCGCTGTGGTCGAAGTCCTCGCCCAGCACCAGCAGCACAAGATCGGCGGCCTTGGCGGTCTCGACGGCCGCGGGGATGCCCGAGGCGTCGTCCGAGCGGACCGAGACGCCGGGGCTGTAGGCGATCTTCACGCCGGCCGGGGCGCTGCCCTGCAGGCCCTTCAGCAGGGTGACCACGTCGGCCTCCTCGCCGCGCGCCTTCCATGAACCCAGCTGCGAGCGGGCGTCGTCGGCCAGGGCGCCGATCACGGCGATGGTCTTGTGGCTGGACGCGATCGGCAGCAGGCCGCCGTCGTTGCGCAGCAGCACCACGGCCTTGCGCGCCGCTTCGCGGGCCAGGGCGCGGTGGTCGGCCGACAGCAGCTCGGTCTTTTCGCGCGCCGCGTCGCCGAACCGCATCGGGTCGTCGAACAAACCGAGCCGCGCCTTGGCCCGCAGGATGCGAACCACGGCCTGGTCCAGATAGGGCAGGAGGGTCGGGTCCTCGGCGATGGCCTGGCGCAGGTGGGCCACATAGACGCCGCCGGCCATGTCCATGTCGACGCTGGCCTTCAGGGCCAGGGCGGCGGCCTGGACCGGGGTCTCGGCCACGCCGTGGGCCACCAGTTCCAGGATGGCGTTCCAGTCGCTGACCACCAGCCCCTGATAGCCCCACTGCTCGCGCAGCACGCCGCGCACCAGGGCCTGGTTGGCGGTGGTGGGCACGCCGCCGATGTCGTTGAAGGCGGTCATGAACGTGCCGGAGCCCGCCTGCGCCGCGGCGTAAAAGGGCGGCAGATAGACCTCGTTCAGCGTCCGCTCCGACAGGTCGGCCCCGTCATAGTCGCGCCCGCCAGAGGCCGCGCCATAGGCCCCGAAGTGCTTGGTGCTGGCCAGGATGGCGTCCTTGCCGGACAGGTTTTTCGTCTGGAAGCCCTCGACCTGGGCCACGGCCATGGCCGAGCCCAGATGGGGATCCTCGCCGGCCCCCTCGACGATGCGGCCCCAGCGCGGGTCGCGGGCGATGTCGACCATCGGGGCGAAGGTCCAGTGCAGGCCGCTGACGCTGGTCTCGATCGCCGCCATCCGCGAACAGCGCTGGACGATGTCGGGGTCGAAGGTGGCGGCCATGGCCAGGGGCACGGGGTAGATCGTCTTGAAGCCGTGGATCACGTCGGCGGCGAACAGCAGCGGGATCTTCAGCCGCGACTCCTGCACCGCCACCCGCTGCAGCTCGCGCAGGAAGTCGGCCCCGGCCACGTGCAGGTACGAGCCGACCCCGCCCTTGCGGACCAGGTCCAGGGCGGCGGCGTCGATCCTGGAGTTCAGCGCCTTCTGGCGGCCACCGGCCGGCTGGTTCAGCTGGCCCAGCTTTTCGTCCAGCGTCATGGCCTTCAGCAGGCCCTGGATCCTGGCCTCGTGCCCGGTGGCGGCGAGCGCGGGCAGGGCGGCGGCCACGGCCAGGGCGGCGGTCCCGCCCAGCAGGGCGCGGCGATGCAGCTGAAGTCCGGGACGCATGTTTCCTCCATGGCGTTGTCGCCGGGAAGAGAGCGTTGATGCGACAACGCTGTCAACGACGGGATGGTCGTAGATGAGGGGCGGGTGGCTAACACTTGCCCCACGATGGTAAGCGAACACCGCGTCGCATGCGCGATGGGGAGCAGGGGGCGTCGATGAGAGCTTTTGGAATCGTCATGGAGGCCGTGATGGCGTTTGCGCCGGGCCTGGTCGTCGCCCAGTCCGCGCCCAAGGCCGAGCTGAACCCCGCCTGCCGCGCGCCGGGCCAGCCGGTCGATGAAAGCGGCTATGTCACCATCGGCGGCATCCGCCAGTGGGTCGTGGTCGAGGGCCAAAGCTGCGCCAACCCCGTGGTTCTGATCGTGCACGGCGGTCCGGGCAATCCCAACACCCCCTTCGCCCACACCCTGTTCGGCGACTGGGCCAAGGACTTCACCGTCGTCCACTGGGACCAGCGGGGCGCGGGCAAGACCTTCCAGGCCAGTCCGCCCGTCGACGGCGAGGTCCTGACCGTCCAGCGCCTGACCGCCGACGGGGTCGAGGTGGCGCGCTACGCCACCCAGCGGCTTGGCAAGCACAAGGTGATCCTGATGGGCGGCTCGTGGGGCTCGGCCCTGGCGGTCAACATGGCGCAAGCCGAGCCCGGCCTGTTCCACGCCTATGTCGGCACGGCCCAGATGGTCAGCTACAACGACAACGTGGCGGCCAGCTACGCCCGTACCCTCAGCCTGGCGCGCGCGGCGGGCGACGCCGAGACGGTCGGCAAGATCGAGGCCCTGGGCCCGCCGCCCTGGACCAATCCCCGCGCCTTCGGGATCCTGCGCCGCGCGACCCGCAAGTACGAGGCCCTGGCCACCGACGCCCCGCCCAAGGCCTGGTTCGCGCCCGGCCTCGGCTACGACACCCCCGAATACGAAGCCGCCTACGAGGCCGGCGAGGACTATTCCTTCGTCCAGTTCGTCGGCATGGCCGGCGACGGCATGGGCCCGCGCCTGGACGTGCGCAAGCTGGGAACCCGCTTCGCCATGCCGGTCTTCCTGCTGCAGGGCGACCAGGACCTAGTTACCGTGCCCGAGATCAGCCGCGCCTGGTTCGACAGCCTGACCGCGCCGGAAAAGGCCTTCTTCCCGCTGGCCCGCACCGGGCACGATCCCAACCGCACGATGATCGACGGACAACTTCGGGTGCTGGAGATGCGGGTGCGAGCGGTTGCGGTGAAGGGGGATGGGCGGTAGGCGGTCCCGCTGAAAGCGGACGCTCGCAGCTTCTCCTCACGACCCTAGTGAGACGTTCGTTCCTCATCCTCGTCATCGGGAAAACGAACAGCCTGAGCTTCAAAGTGCTCCTCGCGTTCGATCCCGGCCCCCTCATCATAGAGGTATAGCGTCACCGGACAGCGCTGGTCGTTCGCCCAAGCTATCGCGTCATGCACGGACACAGCTTCGCGCTGGGCGTAGTCCACGATTACACGTACGTCTGCGTCGGGCGCTTGGTCGGCATCGACAACGCTGTTGTCATGCTCGATTGCCTCAATGACCGCATTTACGGTCTTCCATCGGTAGGGGCGCTCTCGCCGATCGATAATGTTCCAGATCATCCCTTAGAGTGGGAAAATGAAGGCCGCAGGGCAACGTCTGTTCCCACCCTAAGCAGGCTATTCAAGTTCGATCTCGATCAGGGTAACCGTTGGATATGGCCATTGACGATCTCTCCGGCGAACCCGTCCTTGCCGGCACCTGGTTATACGACGGAACCGTGCGTCAGCGGGTCGTGATATCGGCGTGCAACTTCGACCGAGAACACTTTTGGGCTCTGGATGAAGTCGAGCATGTTCGGGACGCCCACGACCACGAGCTAGCTCCTCCTGGACCACCACGACCGCTAGGACCCGATGGCGTGCTCTATCATGTGGAATCCTCCCCCGATTTCGAGACGATCGCAGAAGCCAAAGCCTGGGCGGACGCGCAGACATGGGGTCCGGTGGAATGGGACGAGGGACGCCACCGGCCCGCTTAGGTCCGACATCCACCCACAGCGGACTCCGCGGCCGATCACCCCCGCCGGTGCAGCCTCAGCGGCTTGGTCGCCTCGCGCGCGATCACGGCCTTGGCCTTGAGGTCCAGCTGGGCGGCCTTCAGCCACCAGCCGGCCTTGTCGCCGCCGGGGAACAGGGCGTCGGGCAGCAGGGGCAGGAGGCGTTCCTTGGCCTCGGCCACGGTCAGGCCCGGAGCGCCCGTCGGCAGCACCTGGAGCAGGGCGTCGCGCATGGCCTGGTACTTGGCGCGATCGACGCGCTGGACGTGGCCGGGCGAGGTGAAGTTCTCGATCTCGATGCGGTCGTCCACCTTGGCCATCGTCAGGTATGCCCCTTGTGCTCGACACGGCCGTCGAGCACCTCGGTGCGTGAGAACACCTCTTCCTGGCCGTCCTGCAGCAATTCCTCGGAGTCGGCCTTGTCCTGTTCGGCCTGGGCCAGGACCAGACGCAGGGCCTCGACCTCGGTCTGGGCCTCGACCTCCATGCTGCGCAGGGGGGCGTGCGGCGGTGAGTCGCCGAGACGGACATCGATGCGCCAGCGGGTGGTCATGGGAGCTTCTCCGAGAATGAAGGCGTTGGTTCGCTCCTCAGGTAACGCACCATTGCACCAAGTGGCGTTTCTGGCGAGGTTGCGGCGAGTTCCAGTTCGGGGAGGCTTCATGGCGAACGGCAGCGGGCGAGAGGGTCCCGAGCGGCGGGGTGTGGATCGGCGGGCGGTCCTGGCCGGCGCGACGGGCCTGGCGGGATTGGCCCTGTCCGGCGCCGGCGCGGCCCGCGCCGCCTCGCCCCGGGTCGAGGCCCTGATCGCCCAGATGACCCTCGCCGAAAAGTGCGGCCAGCTGTCGTGCTATTCCGACACGCTGCGGCCGCCGATCGGCGACGTCAATCCGCTGGTCAACCAGCGCAACGCCCAGCAGATCCTGGCCGATGTGCGCGCCGGCCGCATCGGGACGCTGATGAACGGCGTCGGGGTCGAGGGGGCGCTGCAGGCCCAGACCGCCGCCGTCGAGCATTCGCGCCTACGCATCCCGCTGCTGTTCGCCGCAGACGTGATCCACGGCTTCAAGACGATCTATCCGATCCCGCTGGGCGAATCGGCCAGCTTCGACCCGAACCTGGCCGAGCGCACGGCGCGGGCGGCGGCGGTCGAGGCCTCGTCCCACGGCAACCACTGGACCTTCGCCCCGATGGTCGACGTGGCCCGCGACCAGCGCTGGGGCCGGGGCGCCGAGGGCGCGGGCGAGGACGTGTTCCTGGGCGAGGTGATGGCCCAGGCCCGGGTGCGCGGCTTCCAGGGCCGCGACCTGACCGCGCCCGACAGCCTGCTCTCGACCGCCAAGCACTTCGCCGCCTATGGCGCGGTGATGGCGGGCCTGGACTACAACACCGTCGACATCTCCGAAGCGACCCTGCGCGAGCTGCACCTGCCGCCGTTCAAGGCCGCCTTCGACGCCGGCTGCCTGTCGGTGATGTCGGCGTTCAACGACATCAACGGCGTGCCCTCGACGGCCAACAAGCACCTGCTGACCGACATCCTGCGCGGCGAGTGGGCCTTCAAGGGCGTGGTGATCTCCGACTACACCGCCGACCAGGAGCTGGTGGCTCACGGCTACGCCGCCGACGACAAGGACGCCGCGCGGCTGGCCATCCTGGCGGGCGTCGATATCAGCATGCAGAGCGGGCTCTACAGCCGCTACCTGCCCGAGCTGGTCGCCCAGGGCCGGGTGCCGATCGCCACGATCGACAACGCCGTGCGCCGGGTGCTGAGCCTGAAGGAGACCCTGGGTCTGTTCGACCGGCCGTTCCGCTCGATCGACGCCAAGGCCCAGGCCGCCAACACCGCCACCCCGGCCATGCGGGCGCTGTCGCGGGAGGCGGGCGCCAAGTCGATCGTGCTGCTGCGCAACGACGGCGGCCTGCTGCCCCTGCCGACCAAGGGCAAGCGCATCGCCCTGATCGGTCCGTTCGCCGAGGATCGTGACAACATCCTGGGGCCCTGGGCCTTCTTCGGCGACAAGAGCCTGGGCGTGGACCTGGCGACCGGGATCCGCGCGGCGATGGCCGACCCCTCGCAGCTGATCGTCGCCAAGGGCTGCGACGTCGAGAACGCCATCCCCGGCGGCTACGACCAGGCCGTCGCCGCCGCCCGCTCCGCCGACGTGGTGCTGCTGGCGGTGGGCGAAAGCCAGAACATGTCGGGCGAGGCCCAGTCGCGCACCGAGATCGGCCTGCCCCGCGTGCAGCAGCAACTGGCCGAGCTGGTCGGGGCCGTGGGCAAGCCGACCGTCGTGCTGCTGCGCCACGGCCGGGCCCTGGTGCTGGAGGGCGCGGTCAAGGCCGCCCCGTCGATCCTGGCCACCTGGTTCCTGGGCACCGAGACCGGCAACGCCGTGGCCGACGTGCTGTTCGGCAAGGTCAATCCGTCGGCCCGCCTGCCGGTCAGCTTCCCGCACGAGAGCGGCCAGGAGCCGTTCGCCTACAATCACCGCACCACCGGCCGTCCCGCGCCCCAGGCCGACGACAGCCAGGAGTACAAGGCCCGCTGGCGCACCACCCGCAACGAGGCGCTGTACCCGTTCGGCCACGGGCTGAGCTACACCAGCTTCGCGGTCAGCGACGTGCGGCTGTCGACCCCCAGGCTGGGCTGGAACGAGAAGCTCACCATCACCGCCACCGTGGCCAATACCGGCAAGCTCGCCGGCGAGCACGTGGTCCAGCTCTACATCCGCGACCGGGTGGCCAGCCGCACGCGGCCAGTGCGCGAACTCAAGCGGTTCATCCGCGTGGCGCTGAAGCCGGGCGAGCGGCGCGAGGTGCGCTTCAGCCTGGAGCGCGGCTCGCTGATGTTCGTCGGCGACAACGACAAGTGGATCGCCGAGCCGGGGATGTTCGACCTGTGGGTGGCCAACAGCGCGGTGGACGGGATCGCGGCGAGTTTCGAGCTGCTGGGGGCTTAGGGGCGGGACGGACGGTAAGAAGAATCCCTCTCTCTTTGAGAGAGGGAGGGGCCCGCCGCCGCAGGCGGTGGGAGGGTGAGAGGTTTCACCCTTGCCAGCAAATCCCTGTTCACTTCCGCCGAGCGTCCCGCCCGACAAGTTGATCGATGCGCTAGAGGTCTCCGCCTGTGACGACTGGTAGATGACGAAACGCCGCGCCGTGTTCGGACAGGCTGTAACCTCTCACCCTCCCACCGCTTCGCGGCGGGCCCCTCCCTCTCTCTATGAAAGAGGGATCTCGATCGGATTTGACATCGCAAGCTCCGCCAAGCATTTATCCTACAAATAACAGTCCAAGAGTCGCGAGCCCCCATGACCGCCACCCCCATCCGCGTGGCCCTGATCGGCCTGGGCAAGATCGCTCGCGACCAGCACCTGCCGGCCATGGCCGGCGATCCGCGTTTCGAGCTGGTCGCGATCGTCAGTCGTCACGCCGAGCAGCCGGGCCTGCCCAGCTTCCACACCCTGGACGAGCTGCTGGCCGGCGGCCCCGCGTTCGACGCGGTGGCGCTGTGCACCCCGCCCCAGGTGCGCCACGGTCTGGCTCGCCAGGCGCTGGAGGCCGGCAAGCACGTGATGCTCGAAAAGCCGCCCGGCGCGACGCTGAGCGAGGTCGAGGACCTGCGCCAGGTGGCGCAAGCCCAGGGCGTGACCCTGCAGACCACCTGGCACTCGCGCCACGCCCCCGCCGTGGCCCCCGCGCGCGAGTGGCTGGCCGGCAAGGCCATCACCGCGGCCCGCATCAACTGGCGCGAGGACGTGCGCGTCTGGCATCCGGGCCAGGACTGGATCTGGGAGCCGGGCGGCCTGGGCGTGTTCGATCCCGGCATCAACGCCCTGTCGATCGCCACCGCCGTCCTGCCGCGCCCGTTCTTCCTGACGGAAGCCACCCTGCACGTGCCGGAGAACCGTCAGTCGCCGATCCAGGCGCAGCTGTCGTTCGTCGACACCGCCGGCGTGCCGGTCACCGCCGAATTCGACTTCCTGCAGACCGGCCCGCAGAGCTGGGACATCGAGATCGACACCGACGGCGGCGCCCTGCGCCTGTCGCACGGGGGTTCGAAGCTGTGGATCGACGGCGCCCTGGTCCACGAACAGCCCGAGGCCGAGTATCCCAGCCTCTACGCCCGGTTCGCCGAACTGATCGCGGCCGGCCAGTCGGACGTCGACGTCACGCCGCTGCGCCATGTGGCCGACGCCTTCCTGCTGGGACGGCGCGTCACGGCGCCCGCTTTCGTCGAGTAGGGCGGCCAACCTCCACCTTTCAGCGCAACGAGCGCCTTGCATAATCGGGGGCCGCGACGTTAGGTACCGCCAGGGGCGTGAGACCTGAGTGCGGCCGATGGCGCCGGCGGTTGAGGCGTGTCCCAGGGAGAGACGCGTGAAGTTCCTGGACGCTCCGTTACCGCCGCCGATGGTCGCCGCCTTGCGGGCCTGCCGCCCGCATCTGGTGGCCGCCGCCGTGTTCAGCGCGTTCATCAACATCCTGCTGCTGGCCCCGACCATCTACATGATGCAGGTCTATGACCGGGTCGTGCCGACCGAGGGCCGGCTGACCCTGCTGTACCTGACCCTGGTCGTGGCCTTCGCCCTGGCCACCCAGACGGGGCTGGAGACCGTGCGCGCCCGCCTGCTGACCCTGGCGGGCCTGCGCCTGGACCGGCTGCTGGCCGGCGGCATCCTGCAGAAGCTGATGAGCACCATGGCGCCCGGCGCCTCGGCCCAGGGCATGCGCGAGTTCGACGTCGTGCGCCAGGCCCTGTCGGGTCCCGTGGCGGCCGCCGTCCTCGATATTCCGTGGACGCCGATCTATGTGCTGGTCGCCTTCATGATCCACCCGGCGCTGGGGGCGATGACCATCGTCGGCGGCGCGGTGCTGGTGGTGCTGGCGGTGCTCAACGAGCGGGCGACCCGCACGCGGGCTCGCGAGGCCTTCGTCGCCCAGAGCCAGGCCTACGCCTCGCAGGAAGCCGCCGCCGTCAACGGCGAGGTCGTGCGCGCCCTGGGCATGCGCGGCGCCCTGCGCGAGCGGCAGCTGGCCGATCGCCGTGTCGGCCTGGACCTGTCGGCCAAGGCCCAGTTCACGGGCGGCGGCTATTCGGCGGCCACCAAGTTCACCCGCATGTTCCTGCAGTCGGCGGCCCTGGGCCTGGGCGCCTGGCTGGCGGTCGAGAAGCAGATCTCGGCGGGCGCGATCATCGCCGCCTCGGTGCTGATGAGCCGCGCCCTGCAGCCGATCGAGCAGCTGGTCGGTTCCTGGGGCGTGGTCGGCCAGGTGCGCGGCGCGCTGAACAGCCTGGTCAAGCTGTTCCCGAACCAGGGCCTGGAGGTGTCGGGCACCCAGCTGCCGGCCCCGACCGGCGCTCTGGCGTTCGAGCAGGTGGCGGTGCGCGCGCCCGGCGAAGGCCCGGTGCTGCTGCGCGGCGTCTCCTTCCGCCTGACCCCCGGCGAGATCCTGGGCGTCATCGGTCCCAGCGGCGCGGGCAAGACCACCCTGGCGCGGGTGGCCGCCGCCGCCATCTCGCCCGACGCGGGCGTGGTGCGTCTGGACGGCGCCAACCTGGCCGACTGGGACGGCGACCGGCTGGGCCGCTACATCGGCTACGTGCCGCAGGACTCGGGCCTGATGGCCGGCTCGATCAAGGACAACATCTCGCGCTTCGCCATCTGGAATGGCGGTGATCCGGCCATCGTCGACGCCGAGGTCGTGGCCGCCGCCAAGGCGGCCGGGGTGCACGAGCTGATCCTGCGCCTGCCCAAGGGCTATGACACCGCGCTGGGGGCCGGCGGACGCGGGCTCTCGGCGGGCCAGGCCCAGCGCGTGGCCCTGGCGCGGGCCCTGTATGGCGAGCCGCCGCTGCTGATCCTGGACGAGCCCAACTCGGCGCTCGACGCCGACGGCGAGGCGGCGCTGACCAACGCGCTGACGGCCGCCAAGGCGCGCAAGGCGGCGATCCTGATCGTCGCCCACCGCACGGGCGTCCTCAACATCGCCGACCGTCTGATGGTTCTGCGTGAAGGCCAGCTCGAGATGCTGGGTCCCCGCGCCGAGGTGGTGGCCAAGATGTCCGCCGCCGCCAAGGGCCAGACCCAGCCCGGTTCCACCGCCCTGCAGGCCGTCAAGCCATGACCGACACCCTCTTTCAAGCGCCGGACGAAACGCCCAAGAGCGACGCCGCCCCCGAAGCCGCCCCCAAGATCCCGCCGCGCCTGTCGGACGATCCGGCGAAGATGATCCGCATCGGCGCGGGCGTGGCGGGCCTGTTCTTCGTGGGCTTCCTGGGGTGGGCGGCGCTGGCGCCGCTGGACGCCGGCGCCTACGCCCACGGCGTCGTGGCCGTGGCCGGCAACCGCCAGGCCGTCCAGAGCCGCGAGGGCGGGGTGGTCACGGCCATCCGCGTCCGCGAGGGCCAGAGCGTGACCAAGGGCCAGATCCTGGTCGAGCTGTCGGCCTCGGAACTGCGGGCCAGCGAGCGCGGCATGACCGGCGAGGTCCTGACCCTGCTGGCCCAGCGCGCCCGCTTGGTCGCCGAGCGCGATCTGCAGGCCAGCTTCGCAGCCCCGCCCGAGTTCGCCGACCTGCCGCCCGAGGACCAGCCCCTGGCCGACGACGCCCTGCGGCTGCAGCGCCAGCAGTTCCAGGCCCGGCGCGGCTCGCTGCAGACCCAGCGCGGCGTGCTCAACCAGCGGATCCTGCAGCTGGACCAGCAGACCAGCGGCGCCCAGCGGCAGCTGGAGGCCAACCGCGAGCAGCAGAAGCTGATCGAGGAGGAACTGGCCGGCGTCCAGGAGCTGGCCGCCAAGGGCTATGCGCCCAAGACCCGGGTCCTGGCCCTGCAGCGCAGCGCCGCCTCCCTGACCGGCGAGGACGGCGCCTATCGCGCCCAGATCGCCCGCTCCAACGAGGCCGTCGGCGAAACCCGGCTGCAGACCCTGTCGCTGGAACGCCAGATGATGGAGGAGGTCTCGGGCCAGCTGCGCGACGTGCAGGTGCGGCTGGACGACCTGCAGCCCAAGGTGCTGGCCGCCCGCGAGCAGCTGGCGCGCGCCACGGTCCGCGCCACGTCCGGCGGCAAGGTGGTGGGGCTGAACGTCTTCACGGTGGGCGGGGTGGTCGCGCCCGGCCAGACCCTGATGGAGATCGTGCCGCAGGACCGCCGCCTGGTGATCCAGGCCCGGGTCTCGCCCAACGACGCCGACGACCTCAAGCCCGGCCAGAGGACTCAGATCCGCTTCACCTCGCTGCACGAACGCGACCTGCCGCTGCTGAACGGCACCCTGACGCAGCTGTCGGCCGACAGCTTCACCGACGAGAAGACCGGCGTTCAGTACTTCCGGGCCGAGGTCGCCGCGCCGCCCGCCGAGCTGGAAAAGATCCGCGACGTGCGCGGCGGCCAGTCGGGCCTGCAGGCCGGCCTGCCGGTCGAGGTGCTGATCCCCCTGCGCAAGCGCTCGGCCCTGGCCTATCTGGTGGAGCCGCTGTTCCAGACGTTCTGGCGGATGGGTCGGGAGCACTAGGGGGGGCTGGGTTGGCCCGCTACCGCTCCGTCTGACCGCCAATCCCGCCACCGGTCCAAAACGCCCAAAACCCTCTCTCTAAGAGAGAGGGAGGGGCCCGCCGCGAAGCGGTGGGAGGGTGAGAGGTTTCACTGCTGGCCGGAAAATCCTGATTCCTGTCGTTGATCGGCCCGCTCATGCCGGCCAGGCTCCGGCCATGGACAAGACCGCCACCGCCCGTCGTCTTCGCCGGGACCAGACCCTGGCCGAAAGGACGCTCTGGACCCTCGTGCGCAATCGCCGCCTGGGCGGATTCAGGTTCCTGCGACAGGCGGCGATCGACCGCTACTTCGCCGACTTCGTCTGCGAGGCGGCCAAGGTGATCGTGGAGTTGGACGGCCCGGTCCACGATGGGCGGGAGGACTACGACGCCCGCCGCACCGAGACCCTGGAATTGTTCGGTTACATCGTGGTGCGATTTCGCAACGAGCGGGTCATGACCGATCCGGGCGGCGTCGGCGAGGACATCCTGGCGGTGCTTAAATCTGACAGGCTGTAACCTCTCACCCTCCCACCGCCTGCGGCGGCGGGCCCCTCCCTCTCTCTAAGAGAGAGGGTTCTCAGAACGTCCATTGAGAGTGGAAATTCGCCACCCGCCATCGCCACCCACACCCAAAAATAAAAGGCGGGCCTCCCCCGAGGCCCGCCTTTGAGTTTTATGTCCCCCTTGGGACGTGGGCGGCGCTGATCGCGAAGTCCCCCCGGGCCTCGCGGTGCGCCGTTCTCCGAGCCGATGGCGTTGCGCTCAAGCGTCGGTGAATACGGTCCCCGACGTGTCGATCATCGATCAAGACCATCCGAAGAGACGACACCAGTAAGGCCTCGCGCCGCGCGACCATTACATCTGGGTTCCATTTCCTTGATCCCTTGTCTCAAAGGAAAAAGCCGCCCTCGCGTGGTGCGACGAACGCCCGCATTGGGCGGGCTTAGTAAATGCGTGATTGTGCCTTGGGGGAGGCCACATGATTGAACCTTTGAGCCCGCCCGCCGAGTCCGTGTTCCGGCTTGGGCGGTCGAACTTCAGCACCCGGAGCGTACCGCCCGAGGCGCGACACGATTACTATCGCCGCGAAGTGCTGGTGGCGCTGGACGCCCGCGATCCCGAGCCCGGATTCTCGGCCAACATCACCGCGCTGCGCCTGGGGCCTCACGCCTTCTACGTGACCGAGACCGGCGGCCAGACCATGTTCCGCACGCCGGAGATGATCGCCGCCGACGGGCTGGACCACTACATCGTCCAGTTCAACATCGCCGGCTCGCACACCGGCGACTTCGACGGCGTGCCGTTCGCGTTCGGCCCGGGCGAGGTCGGGATCTGCGACCTGTCGCGGCCGATGCTGCTGAACAGCACGGCGGTCAAGGTGCTGTCCACCTTCCTGCCGCGCGCCGCCGTCCAGGCCGTGGCGCCCGGCGTCGAACTGCACGGCATGGTGCTGGACGGCAACCGCGCCGGCCTGCTGATCGAGCACCTGACCGCGGTCACCCGCTGGTTCCCGCAACTGCTGCCCGAGACCCTGCCGGGCATCACCCGCGCCACCACCGAGCTGCTGGGCGCCTGCCTGGCGATGGAGGCCGGACGGGCCGATTTCGGCGTGCGCGAGTCGCCGGTGCTGCTGCGGGCCCGCTCCTACGTCGAGCACAACCTGCTGGAGCCCAGCCTCAACCCGGCCAAGATCAGCGAAGCCCTGGGCGTGTCGCGCTCCACCCTCTACCGCCTGTTCGAGCCGCTGGGCGGGGTGACGGCCTATATCTGGGACCGCCGCCTGCACCTGGCCCGCGCCGCCCTGCTGGACCCCAAGCGGGCCCGGCGGATCAGCGAGATCGCCTTCCAGTGCGGCTTCAGCAGCGAGGCCCACTTCAGCCGCAGCTTCCGCAAGGCCTTCAACATCCGCCCCAGCGACCTGCGCTCGCTGCAGCCGGCCCTCGGCGACGAGCCCGAGACCCCCTTCGCCAAATGGACCGAGGCGGCGACGGGGGGGTAGGGCAACCCGCGCTCTTCTCCTCCCCCGTACAACGGGGGAGGTGGCCGCGCAGCGGACGGAGGGGGCGTCCGGCCGCCGCGCGACGCCCCCTCCGTCACGGCGCGTATCCGCACCGCGCCACCTCCCCCGCGATGCGGGTGAGGAGAAGATGTGACGTCTGCACCGAAACTGCACGGCAAACGCGCGGGCCGGCCGGCTTTGTCTCGACCCCGCGCGGGCACACAGCAGGCTCCTTCGGTCGGAGCCCGCCATGCCCCTTTCCCGTCGCCCGCGCGACCTGTCCTTCGCGTTGAAGGCCGGCGCCGCGCTCGCCCTGGCGGTCATCGCCGACCTGCTGTTCTGGGGTCATCGGATCGGCTGGACCCTGGGCGCCTTCGCCCTGCTGCTGACCCTGGTCGCGACGGCCCTGCATCCGGCCGCCCGTCGCGACCTCAAGGCGGGCTGGGCCCTGGTCGCGGCGACGGTGCTGGCGATCATCCTGGGCTGGGCGCCCAGCCTGCTGGGCTGGCTGCTGTTCTGGGCGATGCTGAGCCTGGCGGTCCTGCTGCCCCGCGCCGCGCGCTTCGACGACGCCTGGCGCTGGAGCCAGCGCCTGGTCGCCCAGGCCGTGGTCGGGATGCTGGGGCCGTGGTTCGACCTTGCCCGGGCGCGCAAGGCGGACCGGACGACGCGGGGCTGGAACTGGCGGGGGATCGTGCCGCTGCTGGCCCTGCCGGCGGTCGGCGGGGCGATCTTCCTGACCCTGTTCGCCACCGCCAATCCCGTCATCGGCCAGGCCCTGTCGCGCCTGCGCCTGCCGGCCTTCAGCGGCGAGCTGTTCTGGCGGTCGGTGTTCTGGCTGATGGTGCTGACCCTGGCCTGGAGCCTGCTGCGCCCGCGTCGCCGCCGCGCCCTGCCGACGGCCAAGCCCCGGCCGCTCGCCACGGTGGCGGGGGTCTCGGTCGCCTCGGTGACCCTGTCGCTGATCGTCTTCAACGCCCTGTTCGCGCTGCAGAACGGCCTGGACGCGGTGATCCTGTGGGGCGGGGCCGGACCGCCGGCCGGCATGACCCTGGCGCAATACGCCCATCGCGGCGCCTATCCGCTGATCGCCACGGCGCTGCTGGCGGGGCTGTTCGTGCTGACGACGATGGACCCGCGCATGCCGACCGCCAAGGTCCCGCTGATCCGGATCCTGGTGGTGCTGTGGGTGGGCCAGAACCTGTTCCTGGTCGCCTCCAGCATCCTGCGGACCATCGACTACGTGCAGGCCTATTCCCTGACCCAGCTGCGGATCGCCGCCCTGGTCTGGATGGGGCTGGTCG
>Ga0101941_1001479_pt1 | contig 16443 bp, 13 predicted proteins | sample DewCreD2012metaG_3_FD_75242 | JGI IMG/M metagenome (GOLD analysis project Ga0101941, IMG submission 75242) | Hot spring sediment bacterial and archeal communities from British Columbia, Canada, to study Microbial Dark Matter (Phase II) - Dewar... ...
AGGTGGCGTGAGGAGAAGGGCCCCGAAGAAACAGCCGAGAGGCGCAGGAGAGCCCTTTCCCCAAACTCGCCCACCGTCCGTGTGACAGTGCCGGGTGCGGGGGCATGTTGCCGGCGTGGCGCGAAAGCGGTAGAATACACTGGTGTGGAGCGTCGGCCGAGTCTGAAAGGAGTAGGAGGAACGTCCCTGCATGGGTTCGGTGCTCAAGTGGCGGCGTAAGAAGATGAACAAGCACAAGTATCGCAAGCGCCGGAAGCGCGAGCGCTGGCAGCGTCGACACGGGAAGTAACGGCAGATGGGGTGGGCTGTGACCCTGCGCGAGAAGCTGCTCTTCGCTCTCTTTATGCCCCTGGCGCTCATCGTCTGTATCGCCTTCACCGTCTCGGCCATCGGTTCGTTCTTCGTGGCGCTGGAGAGCACGGGCGCCATCATCGCCGGTCTGATCCTGGTGGTGAGCGGGGCGATCGCGGCGGTCCTTCTGGCTGGCCGTCGGTTCGACTGACGGCGCCGAGCGTGGACGGCTGGTTCCAGGCCCTCGCCTCACCGAGGGCCTTTTCTTTTGGGCGCGTTGACAGCGGCGGCGGTCTGGCGTATGATGGCCTGGCCTGCCTGGAGCGCGGGCCAAGTCTTGCGGCGAGGAGGGCGCCATGCTGACAGTGCGCCTGACAGTGGCCCAGGCCCTGGTGCGCTTTCTCGGCCAGCAGTACGTCGAGCGCGACGGTGTTGAGCGCCGGTTCATCCACGGGGTCTGGGGCATCTTCGGCCACGGCAACGTGGCCGGGCTGGGACAGGCCCTGGAGGAGCTGGGCGAGCAGGTGGGGCTGCCCTACTACCGCCCGCAGAACGAGCAGGCCATGGTGCATCTGGCGGCGGCCTACGCCAAGATGCAGAACCGGCTGGCCACCTTCGCCTGCACGACCTCGATCGGGCCGGGGGCGACGAATATGGTCACGGCCGCCGCCGGGGCGACGATCAACCGGCTGCCGGTCCTGCTCCTGCCCAGCGACTACTTCGCCAACCGGCTGCCCGATCCGGTGCTGCAGCAGCTCGAGCACCCGCTCGAGCACGATGTCAGCGTCAACGATGTCTTCCGGCCGATTTCGAAGTACTTCGACCGGATCTACCGCCCCGAGCAGCTCCTGAGCAGTCTGCCCGAGGCCTTCCGGGTGCTGACCGACCCGGCCGAGACCGGGGCGGTGACCATCGCTCTGCCCGAGGACGTCCAGACCGAGGCCTACGACTTCCCCGTCAGCTTCTTCGAGAAACGGGTCTGGCCCATCCGCCGGCCGGTGCCGGAGCCGGAGGCGGTGGCGGCGGCGGTGCGTCTCCTGCAGCGCGCCCGCCGGCCGCTCATCATCACCGGCGGGGGCACGATCTACGCCGAGGCCACGGCCGACCTGCGGGCTTTTGCTGAGCGCTTCGGCCTCCCGGTGGCCGAGACCCAGGCTGGCAAGGGGGCCCTCCCCTGGAACCATCCCCTCAACGTCGGCCCGGTCGGAGCCAACGGTGGGCTGGCCGCCAACCGTCTGGCCCGCGAGGCCGACGTGGTTCTGGCCATCGGCACCCGACTGGGCGACTTCGTCACCGCCTCGAAGACCGCCTTCCAGCACCCCGAGGTGCGCTTCATCGGCCTCAACGTCGCCCCGCTCGACGCCTATAAACTGCGGGCGCTTCCGCTCATCGCCGACGCCAGACGGGGCCTGGAGGCCCTCACCCGGGCACTGGAGGCGACCGGTTACCAGACCAGCCCGGACTACCGCCAGGAGATCGCCCGGCTGAAGGCCGAATGGGAGGCCACCGTCGACGACCTGCGGCGGGTCAAGGACCCGGCCTGCCTGGCGCAGGCGGAGGTCATCGGCCTGGTCAACGAGGCCGCCGGCGAGCGCGGGGTGGTCGTCTGCGCGGCCGGAAGCCTGCCGGGTGATCTCCTCAAACTCTGGCGGACCAGCGATCCCAAGGCCTACCACCTGGAGTACGGCTACTCGACGATGGGCTACGAGATCCCGGCGGGCCTCGGCGTCAAGATGGCCGATCCCGACCGCGCGGTCTTCGTCATGATCGGCGACGGCTCGTATCTAATGATGAACTCGGAGATCGTGACCGCGGTCCAGGAGGGGATCGCCATCACGGTCGTCCTGGTGGACAACCACGGCTTCCAGAGCATCCACGGTCTTCAGCGCTCGGTCGGCTCGCCCAGTTTCGGCAACGAGCTGCGCTTCCGCGATCAGCGCACCCGCCGTCTGACCGGGCCCTACGTGCCGGTGGATTTCGTCAAGCACGCCGAGTCCATGGGGGCCCGGGCACTCTACGCTCCGACGGCCGAGGCCCTGCGGCAGGCGCTGGCGGAGGCCCGGGCCAGCGACCGCATCACGGTGATCGTGGTGCCGGTGGACCCGGAGCGGCGGGTGCCGAACTTCGAGGGCTGGTGGGACGTGCCGGTGGCCGCAGTGAGCGGCGAGGTCGGGGTTCAGGAGGCACGGCGGGCCTACGAGCAGGCTCGCCGGGCCCAGCGCGTCTTTTAGGAGGCGCCCGTGCGGATCGGGACCGCCCCTATCAACTGGAACAACGAGGACGTGCCCGACTACCGCCCCTGGGTGCCCTTCCCGACCATTCTGGACGAGATCGTCCGGGCGGGCTACACGGCCACCGAGTGGTCGCGCAGCCTGCCGGCCGATCCGGCGGTTCTGGGGCCGGCCCTCCAGGCGCGGGGCCTGCGGCTGGTGGCCGCTTTCACCGCTCTCGACCTGCGTGCGCCCGACCGGTGGGCCGCCGAGATCGCGGGCGCGCTGGAGCGGGCCCGGTTCCTTCAGCGCATGGGGGCGGAGTATCTTCTCGCCGCCGACGCCGGCGATGAGCACCGCCGGGCGGTGGCCGGGCGCGTCACGCCGGCAGACGGTCTGACCGAGGCCCAGTGGGCCAGTCTGGTGGAGGGGCTGCACCACCTGGCCCGTGAGGTCCGGCCGTTGGGACTGCGGCTGGCCTTTCACAACCACGTCGGCACCTATATCGAGACGGCGGCGGAGACGGCCCGTCTGCTCGACCAGACCGACCCCGACCTGGTGGGCTGGTGCCTGGACACCGGGCATCTGATCTATGGCGGTGGCGATGTCCTGGCCCTGCTCGACCGCTACGGTCCGCGGGTGGTGTATGTCCACCTCAAGGACGTGGACGGGGCGGTCCTGGCGCAGGCGCGGGCCGAGCGGTGGGACTTCCACACCGCCCTGCGGCGGTACATCTTCACCTTCCTGGGGAGCGGTGTCCTGCCGCTCCCGGCCCTCCTCGCCCGTCTGCGCGGGCTGGGCTACGACGGCTGGGTGATCGTCGAGCAGGACACCACGCCCATCGACCCCACGGAGACGGCCCGTCGGAACCGCGCGTATCTGGAGGGCCGGCTGCACCCGCGATGAGGCAAACGCTGGGCGTCGTCCTGCTGGGGGCCGGCCGTATCGGCCGGCTGCACGCTGCCACCCTGGGCGGTCTGCCGACGGTGCGGGTGGTGGCGGTGGTTGATCCCGACCGGGCCGCCGCCGAGGCCGCCCGGACTCTGGCCCGGGCCGAGCAGGCCACCGACGACGTGGCCCGGGCCCTCGACCATCCGGCGGTCGAGGCGGTGGTCATTGCCACCCCGACGGAGACGCACGCCGATCTGATCGTGGCGGCGGCCCGGCGCCGGCTGGCGGTCTTCTGCGAGAAGCCGGTGGCCCTGACGCTGGCGGAGACGCGGCGGGCGCTTCAGGTGGTGGCCGAAATGGGTGTTCCTTTTCAGATCGGATTCCAGCGGCGCTTCGACCCTGGCTATCAGCGAGCCCGGGCTCTCCTCGAGGAGGGCGCCATCGGCCCGGTTGAGATGTTCCGTGCGGTCGGCCGTGACCCCTTCCCGCCTCCCTTCCGCTACCTGGCGACGAGCGGGGGGATGTTCGTCGATATGGCCATCCACGATTACGATCTGGCCCGCTTCCTGGTCGGCGAGGTGCTGACCGTTCAGGCCTGGGGAGCGGTGCTGGTCGACCCCGGGTTCTACGCCGTCGGCGATGTGGACACCAGCCTGACCGTTCTGCGCTTCGCCAACGGCGCCCTGGGGGTGGTGGAGAACTCGCGCCGGGCGGTCTACGGCTACGACATCCGGACCGAGGTCTTCGGGGCGCGGGGCAAGATCGTCGTCGAGGCCCTGCCCCGGACGCCGCTCTGGCAGTTCGGTCCGACCGGTCTGCAGGCCGACTATTATCGCTTCTTCGCCGACCGTTTTCAGGAGGCCTACCGCCGTGAGCTGGCGGCGTTTGTCCAGGCGGTGCAGGGCGGCCAGCCGCCGCGTCCGGGGCCGCGCGACGCGCTGGAGGCGCTGCGCATCGCTCTGGCGGCGACCCGGAGCCACCGCGAGGGCCGTCCGGTCGACCTCTGGGAGGTGGAGTGATGCGTCTCTCCCCGGTTCCAGGGCCCGGCCGGCTGGTCGGGGTCGACCCGGCCACGGCCGGCTGGCGCTATCTCGCTTTCGAGGTCTGGGCGCTCCCGGCTGGGGCGACCTGGCAGCTGGAGACCGGCCCCGAGGAGGCGGTGCTGGTCTTTCTGACCGGCTCCGCCCGGGCCACGGTCGAGGGGCAGNCCTTCGAGATCGTTGGTCGGCGGAGCGTATTCACCGCTCTCCCGACCGCCCTCTACCTTCCTTGCGCCTCGCGGCTCGACCTGACCGCGACCACGGCGCTGGAGTTTGCGCTCGGCCGGGCGCCGGCCGAGCGGCGCTATCCGGTGCGGCTGGTCCGGCCGGAGGCGGTGCGGGTGGAGATCCGCGGCGGGGCCAACGTGACCCGGCGGGTCTCGCACGTCCTCGCGCCCGACTTCCCGGCCGAGCGTCTGCTGGTGGTCGAGGTGCTGACGCCGAGCGGCAACTGGTCGAGTTTCCCGCCGCACCGCCACGACGGGCGGGGTGGCTCGCCCTATCTGGAAGAGGTCTACTACTACCGGATCGACCCGCCCGAGGGCTTCGCCCTTCAACGCCTCTACACGCGTGACACCGCCCGCGACGAGGTGGTGGTGGCCCGCGATAGCGATCTTGTTCTGGTGCCGGAGGGCTACCATCCGGTGGTGGCCGCGCCGGGCAGCAACGTCTACTACCTCAACATCCTGGCCGGCGAAACCCGCGAGATGACCCCCTACGACGACCCGGCCTACGCCTGGATCCGCCAGGACTGGCACGGCCGGGCCCTCACCCTGCCGATCACCGCCACCCACTAGGCGGGCGCCCCCGCAGACCGGGGCCACGGCGGTGCGGTCGGCCTGTCTCGGAGACCCGTCGCCGTGGTGAGGCGCCGTCTACTCTTCGGGGTCGGGGCGCCCGTCAGCAGGCTGACCGGTCGGCGGGTCGTACGCCCCAAAGGCCTCACGGTACTCCGCCTGGACCTCTTCGTTCACCAGGTGGACATAAATCTGGGTGGTGGCCGGGTTGGCGTGGCCCATCAGCCGCTGGACCACCGACTCGCGGACGCGGCGGCGGACCAGTTCGGTGGCCAGGCCGTGGCGGAAGCTGTGGGGGGTGATGGGGGCTGACAGACCGGCGGCGGTGGCCAGGGTGGTGATGAGGGCCTGGACGGTCCGGGGGCGGATGGGGGTGCCGGGCTGGCCGGGGCGATCGCGGCCGGAGAAAGCCGGGAGGTCGCCCACCCGGCCGTGGGCCCGGTCGCCACGGGCTTCCCAGTAGGCCAGGAGGGCCTGGGCGGTCTCGCGGTCGAAATAGGTGAGGCGGGATTTATTGTTCTTGCCCCGGAAGACGAAGACCGTGCCCTCGCTCAGGTCGATATCCTGGCGGCGGAGGGCGCAGAGCTCGGAGAGGCGCAGGCCGGTGCGGGCCAGGAGAAGGACGAGGGCGACGATCTTGCGGCGGCGGAGTTCGCGGGCCGGCTGGCGCTCCGGCGGCAGTGATTTTACATAATTAATCAGCCGCTCCAGATCGCGGCGGTGGACGCGGGGAGGTGGGGGGGTGAAGCGGCCGCGCATGGCTTTGAGGCGCAGGGCCAGTTTTTCGGTGGAGAGGGTGGGATGGAGGTCGGCGGCGGTGAGGTAGGCGTAGAACTTGCGGACGCCGGCCAGGTAGGTCAGGGCGGTGCGCAGGGCCGAGACCTCGGCGCGGGTCTGGGGACTGCGCGGGGCGCGGGCGGTGAGAAACCCGACGACGTGGTCGATGGTCAACGCGGTGACCGGGGCGGTCGCCGGGTCCAGCCCCTGACGCTGCAGGTGCTGACAGAAGGCCTGGAGGGCCTGGCGGTAGGTGGCGATGGTGCGGGGCGAGAGGCGGGCGCTCTCGAGGAAGGTGGCGATGGCCTGGGCGACGGTCGGCGTCATCGCGGCGCTCCTGGCCGGGTGTGACGGTGGATGAAGTCATGCGCATAAGGGCACTTATGCGCATGAGAGCGGCCGGCTCCCCGACGGGCCGGCCGGCCCGTCGGGGATCATACCGCCGTCGCCGTCGGCTGGCCGTTAGAGTCTGGTGAGAATCCTCAGACCGCCTCGCCCAGTTTGAGGGCCTCGTGGATCCGTACGCGCCGCAGCAGCCCCAGAGTCACCGGCAGTGTCCCCAGCAGCCCCAGCGCCAGAAGCCCGGTCAGAGAGCCCGCCTCGGCCCAGGCCAGCACCGGCTGGGGCGGTGGCCCGGCCGGCGGTTCGCCCAGAAGACGCGGCCCGTAGAGCCCGGCGGTCAGGAGCCCCAGCAACAGCCCTGGCCCCAGACTGCTGACGATCACCCCGATCTCCTCGCTCACCAGGAGCCAGCCCACCTGACCGCTGCTCAGCCCCAGCGCCCGCAGGACGCCGATCTGAACCAGGCGCCGCCGGAAGGCCAGGTAACTGGCGGTAGACCAGCCCAGCAGCCCCAGCCCGACCCCCACGCTCAGCCCCAGTCCCAGAAGCCCGAAGACCCCCAGCCGGCCGGGGTCGCGCTGGCGGGCAGCCAGCAGAGCCATCCGTGAGGCCAGCGGCGAGACCGCCAGACCTTGCTGGGCCAGGGCCGTCAGGACGGCGGCGTCGTCGACTGCGGGCGCCAGCCGCAGCCAGATCTCGACGCCGGGAAGCCCTATCCGGCCCAGCAGCTGTTCAAGATTGACGATAATGAACGGCCCCTCCGTCGGGAGGAGCGTGGGAAAGTAGGCGCTGACGCCGGCGACTGTTATGTTCAGTGCCTGGTCACCGACCGCCAGGGCGATCTCGTCGCCCGGCCGGAGGCGCAGCTGCTCGGCCAGTCGCCGGTCGACCAGCGCGGCCGTCTCGCTGGCCGCCAGGGCACTGAACAGATCGAGCAGCGGCTGGTCGGCGTACTCCGGCCGCCAGCGGACGACCTCGACCAGCTCGGCCGGTTCGACTGCCAGGACCTGGATCGGGGTGGCGCGCCCCTCCACCGTCAGGCGGCCGCTGGCCCGGACCACCCGGGCGGCGGCCAGGACACCGGGCACCGCCCGGTAGTCGTCGACCGGACGGAGGATCCACTCGCCGGTCAGCGGGTTCACCACTCCCTCCTCCCCCAGGCGCAGATCAGCCCCAACCCGATAGTCCACCGCCACCTGGTCGCTCTCGGCCAGCGTCCGGGCGGCCGAGACGCTGAAGAGGCTCAGGGCCAGCGTCACCACCAGCATCAGCACGATCCCCCGGTACTCGAAGGGGTGCCGGCTGACCTGGCGCAGCGCCAGGAGCAGGGTCGGCCCGGCCACGACCCGGCCCGCCCGTTCGGCCAGTCCCCAGAGACCGGGCAGCAGCCGGCGGTAGACCAGCCCGCCGGCGATGATGAACAGGGCCGGGGCGACCAGAGGAAGGGGATCTAGCCGGCCGGCGTCCGCCGGCAGGAGCGCTCCCCGCTGGTGGAGCAGGTAGTAGCCGTAGCCGGCGACCGGAAGCGGCAGGAGGTCGAGGAGGGCCCGCTCCCAGAGGGGCGTCCGCAGACGCCGCGCCAGTTCCTGGCGGTAGGTGACCACCGTGGTCCGGGCCGCCTCCCAGGCCGGCCAGCCGAGGCCCAGCCAGGCCAGTCCGACCGCGATGGCGGCGCCGACCAGGGCCGCCGGTCCCGGGACGACCGGCAGATCCACCCGCTCTCCGGCGTTGCCGACGAGCCAGCCAGCCCCGCCCAGACCGGCGGCCAGAAGCCCGCCAAGCGCCGGGCCGGCCAGAACCGCCATCCCGGCCAGCGGCAGCGTGGCCAGCCAGAACAGAACGACGATCTGGAGCGTGCTGGCGCCCCGGCTTTTGAGGACGGCGATCTCGGCCCGCTGCTCCTCAACCAGAAGCCGGGCGGCGGCGCTGAGGAAAAGACCGCTGGTCAGCAGCAGCGGCAGACTGACCGCCCCAAGAAGCACAAAGAGCCACTGGGCCTGGCGCTGGGCGGCGGCCAGCGCCGCCTCGGGCGCCCGTTCCAGCACCAGCCCCGGACGGTGCCGCTGGGCCTGGCGGCGCAGGTCCGCCAGGGCGCCCAGCAGCGGGCCCGCGTCGTCGGCCCGCAGAGCCTGGGGATCGAGGGCAAAGCCCCAGACGAACTCCGGGCTGGCCCGGGGGAGCAGGCGTGGGAGATGGGTGTGGAAGGTCTCGGCCGGGACCACCAGCGCCAGGGCATAGGTCTCCGGCGAGACGACCCAGGCGGGATCGGTTGGATCGCGCGGGTGCCAGCGCCCGACGATCCGCACGGCCAGTGGGGAAGAGCCGGGCCGCTCGACCCAGACCATCTGGCCGATGGCGACTCCTAGACGGTCGATCCCCTGGGTCAGCATCACCGCCTCCAGGTCCGGCCCGCTCTCGGGCCAGCGCCCCTCGAGCAGATCGGCCCGGGCGGCGAGATCGCTCAGCCAGAGGAAGAAGCCGTACTCACCGGTCGGGCGGGGAGACCCGTCCGACGCGGTCAGCAGGGCGAGACGCCCGGTCTGAGCCAGCCGGACCGGAGAGCGAAGAGGGACCCGGAGCAGCTCCGGAACGAGAGTGGTCAGGAACTGGTCGGTCCGCTGAACCTCGGCCGTCGGTGGAAAATCGCCCAGGGGAGCGCGCCAGCGCAGGAGAACGGTGGCCGGGGAGGGGCCGGTCGCAGCCGCCAGGGTCTGCCGCAGCTGGAGGGTGAGGATGGCGTCGGTCAGGAGCGGAACGCTGGCCGCCACCGCGCTGACGGCCAGCAGACCCAGGCCGAGGAGCCCGGCCAGTGTGGCCTGCGCGCGCAGCCGGTGCAGGGCCAGCCGGAGGAAGGCCAGAGTCCAGCCAGAGGCCACGAGCAGGGCGCCTGGTCGGAGGACGAGCGGGAGCATCGTCAGGGCCCCACCAGAATGACCTGACCCTCGCGCAGCCCGCGCAGGACCTCGACGACCTCGTCGGCGGCGATCCCGATCTCGATGGTCTGCGCCCGGCGGATGTTGCCCTCCATATACTCGACGAAGCGCCGGTTGCCCACCGTCTTCACCGCCCGGGCCGGGATGAGGAGAGCGTCGGGCTTCTCCCGGACCAGGATCGTCCCCCGAGCCAGCATCCCCACCTGCACCTTCCCGGCCGTCTCCGCTGGCCAGGCGACGGCGATCCGGATCGACCGGTCGGAGGCCGAGCCCTCGGGGACGCTGGCCACCGTCCCGCTCAGGGTCTGGCCTGGCAGGGTGTCGAGGGTGAGCGTCACCTTCTGGCCGACCGCCACCCGCTGGAGATCGCTCTCGGTCAGGTCGGTCCGCACCTCCAGGGCGTTCGGGTCAGCCAGGGTGATCACCGGCTGGCTGGCCTGGACCTGGTCGCCGACTTTCAGCCTCAGACTGAGGATGCGCCCGCTGAACGGGGCCACCAGTTTGAGGGCGGCGATCTTCTCCTGCACCTCGGCCACCGCCACCCGCGCCTGGTCGACCTGGGCGGCCAGGAGTTTGATCTCCAGATCGGCGGCGCTCTCCGGCGTCCGTTTCTTCTGCTCGTACTCGGCCTGGGCCTTCTCCAGGGCCAGCCGGGCGGCCTGGACCGCCAGTTCGGCGCTTTTGACCGCCGCGTCGCGCGGGCGCTGGCGGGCGGCCTCAAGGTCCGCCCGCGCCCGAGCCAGATCGGCTTCGGCTCGGGCCACCGCCTCGTCAGCCTGGCGGAGGGCCAGCTGGGCCTGGGCGCGGGCGGTGTCCAGCCGTTCTTTGGCCGCCAGCAGGTTGCTCCAGGCGAGGTCGACGTCGCGCTGGCTGGCCTCGCCCTTCCGGAAGCGCTCCAGCACCTGCCCGTAGTTGACCTCGTACCAGTTGTGCTCGTACTCGCGCTCGCGGACGTTCCTGGCAACGACCTCGCTCTTCTGGGTGATGAGACGCTGGAGCCGGGCCGTCTCCAGTTTGGCCTCGGCCTCGCGGACCGCCTGCTCGGCCTGGGCCACCGGATCAGGGGCGGCGCGCGCCCTGGCCAGCTCCTCCTCGGCTTTGGCCAGCTGGGCCTGAGCCTGCAGGACCGCCAGTTCGGCGGCCTTGAGGTCCAGCGCCCGCCGCGTCGCGGTGTCGCCGGCTCCGGCCCGGGCCTGATCCAGTTTGATCTGGGCCAGCTGCAGGTTCACCTGCGCCTGCTCCAGCCGGACGGGGAGGTCGCCCGGCTCCAGCTCGGCCAGGACCTCGCCCTCCATGACCATCTGGCCGGTCTGCACATGGACGCGGGCGACCGTCCCATTGGTGCGGAAGGCGAGATCGGCCTGTCGCTGGGCGCTGACCCGGCCGAGGAAACGGATGGTCTCGCTGATGCTCCCGCGCTGGACCACCGCCGTGGCCCGGGGAGCCGGGGTGAGGGCCAGAGCCGGCCGGGGCGTGGGAGCGGCCTCGCGGGCCCCAAGAGCGCAGCCCAGGAGCAGGACCATCCCCAGTCCAGCGGCCAGCCAGACGGCACCGACCGTCCTGCACCCCATCGTCCCTCACCTCCGTCAGCTGTTCAGGGCGGCCTCCAGCGCGGCGGCCGCCTCCTGGGCGATCTCCTCGGGCTTTCTGGTCCCCTCGAACAGCGGTTGGAGGAGGCGCTGGAAGACCTGCGCCCCCAGACGGGACTGGACGGACGGCGGCAGGGCCCGGGCGGACTCCAGCGCCCGGCCGAGCACCTGGCCCTCGTCGGGCGTGAACGGGGCGGCCGGGCGCTGGAGGGCGGTCTGGAGGGCCGGCCGGGAGGCGGGGAGCGGCACCTCTTTCCCCAGCTCGCCGGCCAGCGCGGCCAGCACCTGGAACGCCGCACGCGGGTCGGCCGCCCGCGCGGTGAGAGCCAGAACGCCTGAGACCGCCAGGGCGCTGGCCGGAACCCGGCCTCGGGGCGGTTCGGCCAGTCGGAGCGGCCAGTCCTGGACGCCGGGCGGCCGCCACCAGCCGCCGTAGAGCCCGCCGGTTATGACAAAATCCATGGCCACCCGCTGGCCCCCCGGCCCCATGAGCGGCGGCGCCTCGCCCGGTCCGACCGGCCCGACCACGACCCGGACCGGGGGCGGGGCGCCGGGGGCGCCCCGCGCGCTCAGCTGGGGCCGCGCCACCACCTTGTGCGTGTGGATGAGGTCGTAGAGAAAGCGCAGCGTCTCCAGGGCTGGCCCCTCGGTCAGAAGCACCCGGCGCCCGTCGGGGCTGACGAGGTCGCCGCCGTTCTGCCAGAGGAAGGCCGCCAGGATGAGGAGGGGGTGGCCGGAGAACAGGTTGAGCCCGTACTGCCCCTTATCGGGCTGGGTCAGCGTCCGGGCGGCGTTGAGCAGAGTCGTCCAGGTCCAGGTGCTGTCGGGCGGGGGCAGGCCGGCGGCGCTGAAGAGACGCTGGTCGTACCGCAGGACCAGCACCTCGGCGGCGAGCGGCAGGCCGTAGAGCGCTCCCTGGTCGCTGACGGCGGCCAGTGCGCCGGGGAAAAGATCGGCGGGCCGGAGGGGGCTGTCGCCCTGGACCAGGGGATCGAGGGGCTGAAGAAGGGTGCGCCGGACGGCGGCGGCGAACTCGTCGAGATTCTCAAAGAAGACGAGGTCGGGAGCCGGCTCCTGGTTCAGGGCCTGTTCCAGAGCGGCGATGGTCGGCGGCAGCGGTGGGGGCTGGCCGGGCGGTGGCGGCGGCACCGGCCCCATGGCCGGCGTCGGCGGTGGGGCGGTGACGCTGGTGACGCGGAGGTCGATCTCGCCGGGGTGCGCCCGCACGAGGTCCAGGGCCGCTTTATAAAGCAGGGTCACACCCGGCCGGCCGAGGCCGGCCTCACGCGGGCCGCCGAGGCCCAGGTAGGCGACGGTGACCACCGTTGGCCGCCGGGGACTGAGAACGGGAAGACAGCCGGCCAGGCCGAGGGTGGTCAAGGCCGCCAGACTGCCGCGCAACAGACGACGACGCTCCAGGTGCACCGTGTCCCTCCCTTCACCCTCCGGTGGTGCCTCCGACCATGATGACGCGTCGCGGCCAGCGGAGGTTCCCGGCCACGCCGGGCCGCTGACGAAGGGTACCAGACCGGTGTGACCTGCACGTCTCAGCCCGGTTACCGGTCGGTGACAGCGGGCGGAGTGGGCCAGCGCCGGCTGAGGGCCGACAGGAAGCCCGGCGCGGCCGCGCGGGCCATGCGAACGGGGGTGAGCCGTTCAGTGGGCTGGCGGCGGCGTCGAGGTCCCGCCCGCGAACATGATGCCGAAGAAGAGGAGGCTCAGGTACAGGAAGATAAGGAGGGGGATCGTCAGGGCGATCACGTTGCCGACGGCGTCGGACCAGTGGCGTTCCAACGGCGCCTCCTGCGGCAGAGTTCGGTTTGGGATTGTAGAGGGGGCGGCCGGCGCTGTCAACGCGCTAGCCGGCCGTGCCGGCCACCCGCCAGACCGCGCCGACCGTATAGGTGTTCTCCTCCGAGCAGAGGTAGGTCACCACCACCGCCACCTCATCGGGGTCGGCGTAGCGGCCGATGGCCACGCCCGGCGGATTGGCCAGATGTTCAGGGCTGAAGCGCGGGATCACCATGTCGGTCAGAGCCCGTCCTGGCTCGACACAGTTGGCCAGGACGCCATCTTTGGCGTAGCAGTTGGCGATCGAGCGCATCAGCGCCACCACCGCCCCCTTGGAGACGGCGTATGGGGCCAGCAGGGCGGCTCCCCGGCGGGCGCCCGAGGAGATGGTGACGATCCGTCCCCAGCGCTGGCGGAGCATGTGCGGCAGAACGGCCCGGCAGCAGTAGTAGACCCCGTGGAGATTCACCGCCAGCACCCGCTCCCACTCGCTGTCGGGCTGCTCCAGGAACGGCCGTTCGACGCCCAGGATGCCGGCGCAGTTGACCAGGATGTCGATCCGCCCGAAGGCCTCGAGCGTCCGGGCGACCATGGCCTCGACCTGGGCCCGATCGGCGACGTCGGTCTTGATAAAGAGGGCCCGGCGTCCCAGCCGCTCGATCTCGGGGACCACGGCCGCGCCGAAATCGCCGATGTCGGCGATGACGATGTCGCGCCCGGCCTGGGCCAGCCGGAGGGCCGAGGCCCGGCCGATGCCACGTCCGCCGCCGGTGACGATGGCCACCCGTCGGGGCGGTGTCTCAGGAGCCATGCAGACGCCTCCATATAGTGATCTCGCTGGGCGCAGAGCCGTTCACACCTGAAGCCGGGCCTGCTCCGCCGGCGATGGGGCCTCCTCCGGAGCCTCCTCGATGGCCGCCGCGGCCGGTGGCGGCTCGACGGTCACCACCGGCGCTGTGGGGTCGGTGACCAGACGGACGCCCGGCGGCAGCGGCAGGTCGCCGGCGTGGATCACACTCGGCGCCCGGTCCAGGCGTGTCAGATCGACGGCGATCACCTCGGGCAGATCGGTGGGACGGCCCTCCAGTTCGACCGTCTCCAGGTAATGGACCAGGACGCCTTCGCCGCGCTGGACCGCCGGCGCCTCGCCGACGAAGCGCAGCGGCACCGCCACCCGGACCTTCCCCGCCTGCTCGATGGCGTAGAAATCAACGTGCCGGACCTCGCCGGTGATCGGATGGCGGTCGACCTGTTTGATAAGGGTGATGTGCTCCTGACCGTCGACCGTGAGGTGGAAGCGGGTGGTCGGCGTGGCCCCGGCCAGGGCCTGGAGAAGGGCGCGGGTCTCGACCTGGAGGGGCTGGGAGGGCAGGCCGGGACCGTAGAGGTTGACGGGGGTGATACCAGCCCGGCGCAGGCGTTTGACGGCTTTGCCCAGGATGGTGCGGGGCTGGGCCACGAGAGCGCGCTCGGCCATACCAACCTCCTTCGACCGGTGATGCTGGATTCTGGCTGGGACGAGCGGCGTGATTCAACAAAGAAAGGAGATGAGGGCCAACCCTCATCTCCTGACTGGTCGGGGCGGCCCGATTCGAACGGGCGACCACTAGCACCCCATACTAGTGCGCTACCAGGCTGCGCCACGCCCCGATTGCATTTTCTATTATAGCCACGCCGCTCGGCGAGTGCAAGAGGGAGCCGGGAGAATCTCAACAACCGCCGGCCGTGGCCGGCCTCTTGCTGGTGAGGGCCGGTGGTGGCAGGATCACCGGTGAGGATGGGCGTGCGGCGGCGCGATCTCCTGGGCGGCCTCGGGCTCGGGCTGCTTGGTCTGCTGCTGGAGGGCGGTCGCCGGGTGCCCGAACACCCAGGACGCGTGGAGAGGACGCCGATGATCACCGCTCCGCCGCCGGTCATCCCAACCGCCGCCTGGCGCCGGCCCATCGGCCAGCCGCTGCCAAACCCCGGGCGCCCGCGCCCCGGTCAGGAGTGGCAGATCGACGACGGCTACTGGCAGGGGGTGCCCCTCGGCGGGCTGGGCGCGGGCAGCATCGGCCGCACCTATCGGGGCGACTTCGCCCGCTGGCACCTCGACCCCGGCCGTCACTGGTATCAGCCCATCGCGGCCTGCCAGTTCGCCCTGTTCGTTCAGCGTGGTGAGCACCGTCAGGCCCTGGTTCTCTGCGCCGGCCAGCTTGGCCCGGCCCTCGCGGCCTGGAACTGGCGTTATCCGCCAGGCGCCGGCTATTACGCCGCCCTCTTTCCCCGGGCCTGGTTCGTCTACGACCCGGCGGTCCTGGGCGTCGAGGCCATCGTCGAGCAGCTCTCGCCGGTCCTGCCCCACAACTACCGCGAGTCCAGTTACCCGGTGGGCGTCTTCGAGTACTGGCTCCGGAACCCTCACCCGGAGCCGGTCACCGTGGGGATTCTGTTCAGCTGGGCCAATCTGGTCGGCTGGGACTATCGGGCCCGACGCAACGCCGGGAACCAGAACGTCCCCTGGTCTCTGTCAACCCCAGCCGGACGGATCGTCGGCCTGGTCCTCGGCCGCGACAGCCCGGCGGTGACCGAGCCGTGGGATGGTGAGTTCTGCCTGGCCACCCAGGAGGCGCCGGGACTGCGCGCCACCTTCTACAGTCGCTTCCCGGCTGAGGGCGACGGCCGGGCGGTCTGGGAGGACTTCGCGGCCGACGGCGCCCTCGACGACGTGGTCGATCTCCGGCCGGCCGCGCCGACCGAGCCGATCGCCGGGGCCCTGGCCGCCACCGTGACGCTGGCTCCCGGTGAGAGCCGGACGGTGCCCTTCGCCCTGGCCTGGGACCGGCCGATCATGGCCTTCGGCCACGGGCGACGCTGGTACAAGCGCTACACCCGCTTTGTCGGCCGCGACGGCCACCAGGCCCGCCAGCTCGCCCGCCAGGCCCTGGCGCAGTACCCGGCCTGGCGCCAGGCCATTCAGGACTGGCAGCGGCCCGTTCTCGAGGCCCCCGACCGCCCCGACTGGTTCAAGGGCATGCTCTTCAACGAACTCTACGTCCTGGTCGACGGCGGCACCGCCTGGGAGAACGGTCTGGTCGGCCAGCCCGACAGCGGTCAGGAACGGTTCGCCACCCTGGAGTGCTTTGACTATCCCTTCTATGAGACGCTGGACGTGCGCTTCTACGGCTCGTTCCCTTTGCTGCTCTTCTGGCCCGACCTGGAGAAGAGCGTCATGCGTCAGTTCGCGGCCGCCGTCGGCCAGGCCGACCTCGAACCGGTCACCATCCAGGCCACCCGAGCGCGGACCGTCCGCAAGCAGGCGGGGGCCGTTCCTCACGACCTGGGGATGCCCGACGAGGATCCATGGCTGCGCCCCAACGCCTACCATTTCCAGGACGTCAACCGCTGGAAAGACCTCAACGCTAAGTTCATCCTGCTGGTGGCCCGCGACTTCCTCTGGACCCACGACCATGATTTTCTCGAGGCCTGCTGGCCAGCGGTCCGTCAGGCCCACGCGTACCTGCAGGCCATGGACCGCGACGGCGACGGGATCCCCGAGAACGAAGGCTTCCCCGACCAGACCTACGATACCTGGCCGATGCGCGGGGTGAGCGCCTACTGTGGCGGCCTCTGGATCGCGGCCCTGGCCGCCCTCGAGCACCTGGCCACTCTGCGCGGGGAGGTCGCCCGCGCGCGGGAGTACGCCGTGCAGCGGGCGCGGGCCCAGGCGCTCTACGAAGACCGTCTCTGGACCGGCCGCTACTATCGCTTCGATACGAGCGGCGGCCCCGGCGCCGAGACGA
>Ga0101941_1001482_pt1 | contig 16425 bp, 22 predicted proteins | sample DewCreD2012metaG_3_FD_75242 | JGI IMG/M metagenome (GOLD analysis project Ga0101941, IMG submission 75242) | Hot spring sediment bacterial and archeal communities from British Columbia, Canada, to study Microbial Dark Matter (Phase II) - Dewar... ...
TGATTCCAACCATCGCTGTCTCCTTTCCGGGACCCCTGGGGTCCCTACCTCCATCCTCCTCAGGGGGGCTTACAAAAGCCTTAACGGGGATCGTGGGGCCGATCTCGGCGAAGGAGGGGGCCAGGCCGCTGGTGCGCCCGGTGCCTTTGGAGGGGGGGTGCCCATGGAGAGCGACCCGGCGGGGCTGAATGTGGCCTGGGCGGACCTTTCGGAAACTTCAGCGGCTTTGCCTACACCCTGCCCTAAAGGCGGTGTAGGGGCGCCAGGGGACCCTTTTGGGCCCCCTGCGCCGCTTCCCAACCTAGCCCCGTGGGGGCCGGGGAACCCCGCTCCCCGGAACGGGGAGTCCCCACCGGTCTACTTCGGTGTTAGGGGGACGTATCAAATGCGCCGTTGGTCGTGTACGCAAAGACCCCCCCGCCGAAGGCTATGGACCGGGCTATGTTACCGAGCGTCGTCTCTACGTACCGCCAGTTCTGGCCGTCGGTGGAAACGAGCATCCTAGAAGGGGGATCGGCAGAAATGCCCGCAATTAACGTCCCGTTGCCGTAGGCGAGGCGCTGGAGGAGGAGAGGGAAAGGGTCGTGAAGTGAAAGTCTCTGGGCGCTCCAGTTCACCCCATCAACGGAGGTGGCCCAAAAGCCTTCGCCCACCGCCACAAACTTGTCCCAGTCGGGCACATAGAGGACATCGCTCAGAGGGGGATCGGGACTGCCTGGGACATCGGGGGAGTCAAAGGGGACGACATTCCAGTTGATGCCGTCGGCAGAAGTGGCGATCATGGCGCGATCGCCGGGACTAGCAGCCTTCCCACCGCCACGTACTTGCCTTGGCCGAAGGTGAGGGCGGTGACCTCCAACCAGCTGTACCCTTGCGGAACGGGGAGGGGGACGAAGTCCCAGGTGTAGCCCCCGTCCTGGGAGAAGTGGAGAACAACGCTTACCTGGGAACCAACGGGCAACCAGCCCCCAGCCCAGAGGCGGTCGTTGACGTATCTTACCCACCCCATGGGCCCACCGTATCCGTACTGATCAGAGCACGAGGAATTCGGATTCTTGATCCCGTAGACGACCTGCCACGTCTGGGCGTTGTCCGTGGAGACCATGATGAGGTTCGAATCGCCCACCGCCACCCACGTGTTGTGCACCGGGTCGTAGGCGACACCTTTGATGTACCCACACACGTTGCCCGGAACGTAAACATCGTAGGTCAAGCGGTGAGTCTTGGTCTGAGGGTCGTAGACGTAGATGCGGTTGTGGTAGTCGTAGCCACTTATTGGGGGCACCGTGTAAACGCCGTTATGCCCCGCCATCACGAAGATTCCGTTGCCGTAGGCCACCTCCGCATAGTTGAGCGGGCCCGAGAACCGGCGGGTCCACACGTCCACGGTGAGGGGCTGCTCCCGCACGAGGTTTCCCGAACGCGCCCGCACCCGCACCGGGTAGCCCTTGCCCGCGCCGGAGAGGGGAAGGGTGTCGTCCGCCAGGACGTAGACGTAGAAACCCTGCCCGTTCCTGGTCACATTCAGACTCGTGGGCGAGAGGCTGAGGCCTTGCACCGGGTTTCCCCCCTCGTCCACCAGGGAGAGGTCCACCTGCCCCTGGAACCCGTTCTGGGTGGTGAAGGTAAGGTGGATGCGGTTGTTGTCCTGGTAGTTGGGGTCCTGCCTGGTGGCCACCGAGGAGCGGTCCAGGGAGAAGTCAAAGCTCGGTTGAGGTTGCACCCGGAGGCTCAGGGTCGCCGTCTGGTCCTCAAGCCCCTGGGCCTGGCCCCGCACGGTGAGGGCGTAGTCCCCGGCGGTCACGCTCTGGCCCACCTGCAGGGTGAGGGTGGCCTGGTCCCCTGTGGCAGGGTTGGGGGAGAAGCTCCAGGCGATCTTGTCCGGGGCGGGGCTCGTGGCGAGGGGAGCGTTGCCCTCCAGGGAGAGGGTCACGTCCCCGGTGAAGTTCTGCCGGGCCAGGCTCACGGTCACCTGCCCCTGGCCTCCTTGCTGGACGGTGAGGCTGGTGGGGGAGAGGGAGAGGGTATAGGAGGGCGCCGGGGTGAGGAGGGCCACCGGGTCCACCACCTGGCCGTTCTGCTGTCCGTCCCCGTCCAGGGGGCCGCCGTCTTGGACCTGGTAGGTGGCGGTGTTCCCGGAGAGCTGGGCCCCGGGGACGTCCTGCCAGGCGTTGCCCTGGTACTTCTTCAGGACCGCCCCCTGGGGGATGGGGCTCGGGAAGGTGAGGGTCACGGTGAGGGTGCCGCCCTGGGGGACCTGGGCGGTGAAGGCGATGGCCCCGTAGGGGGCCTGGAAGCCCTGGGGCGGGGGGACGTTCTGGGCGGTGGGCCCCTGGGTGAAGGTGCCGCCTTGGAGGTTTACCTGCACCCCTCCCGCCGAACCGGAGCTTCCTCCGCCCCCCCCGCCGCCCGAGGGGGCGCTCACGGTCACGGTGAGGGCCGCCTCTTGGGTGAGGCTTCCCGAGGTGCCGCGCACCTTGAGGCGGTAGGTGCCGGTGGGGGTGGAGGCGGAGGCGGAGAGGGTGAGGGTCTGGTTCACGGGGCTAGACCCGGTGACCTGCACGCTCTGGGGGGAGAGGGAAAGCCCCTGGGGCACCCCGTCTTGGCCCGCCACCAGGGAGAGGGAGACCGTCCCCGTGAAGCCGTTCTGGGGGGTGAGGGTCAGGGCGGTCTGGGCGCTGTCCCCCTGCTGGACGGAGAGGCTGGTGGGGTTCAGAGAGAGGGCGAAGGAGGGGGGTGGGTTCACCGTGAGGGTGAGGTCCCGCTCCGCCGTCTTGTCCCCGTAGGTGGCCCGGAGCTTCAGGGCGTGGGGTCCGGTGGGGGCGTTCCCCGCCACCTGGAGCTGGAGGGTCTCCTGGGCCTGGCCCCCCTTGGGGACGTTGAGGCTCTTGCTGGCAGGGGACAGGGTGAGCCAGGAGGGCTCCTGGCCGTCCTTGGTGACGCTCAAGGACACCGTCCCCTGGAAGCCGTTCTGGGAGGTGAAGGTGAGGGTGAGGGTGACGCTCCCTCCCTGGGCCACGCTGGGGCTATTTGGGCTCACCCCGGAGAGGGTGAGGTCCTGGGGGGGCGCCCCCCCGCCGCAGGCCGCGAGGAGGAGGGCGAGGCCTGCCAAGGGCCAAAGCCGCTTGATTCCAACCATCGCTGTCTCCTTTCCGGGACCCCTGGGGTCCCTACCTCCATCCTCCTCAGGGGGGCTTACAAAAGCCTTAACGGGGATCGTGGGGCCGATCTCGGCGAAGGAGGGGGCGCTGGATTGGGGTGGGGAGAAGGCTAGGCCGCCCATCGAGGAGGTGCTGGAGGAAGGCCCCCCTCGCCTGGCGTAGCCCTCCCTTAGGGCCGCCCGGGCCCGGTGGTAGGCGTGGACCAGGGCGTGGGGGCTGGGCTTCCCCTCCGCCACCTTCCAGAGGAGGCCCGCGTAGAAGCGCCGGGGTGGGGGTCATTGAGCTCGTGGGCCATGCGCTCAGCGGGGCGGGGGCCAGTCTGGGTGGTTTTCCCTTTTCATGCGCGAAAGAAAACTTTCGCGCAAGAAGAGGGAGAGGAGGCCCCAAAAGCGCCCTCTCCAAGCCCCCTCAGGGCCCGGGGGCCGCAAGGTAGCTTCGCTGACGGCGGCCCCACGAAAGAGGGCGGGAGGTGGAAGAGCATGAAAGCCGTGCTTGTTCTCCTCAAAGACGGCAAGCTCGTGCGGCGGGAGCGGCACTTCCCCGACTGGAAGGCCTACGAAGCCTTCCTCGAGGCTCTATCCCGGGGGCGGTGGGCGAGGACCTACCGCTCGGGGGCCTATCTTGGTCAGCGAAGCTACCTTGTAGCGAGGCGGCAGGGCCTCTACCTGGAGGTCCTGGGAGAGGAGGACCCGGAGGCCCAGGGGTGCCTCAAGGCGATTCAAAAGGAGCGGGAGCAGGCCTGGGAAAGGGCCCTAAGGGCCTTGGGCCTCCCTTAGCCCTTCCCGGGCCAAGGCCAGGTGGTCCTTGAGGGGAAGGGGCCCCAGGCCGTGCTTGGCGCAAAGCCGCTCCAGGTAGGAGGCCCGCTCCGCCCCCCTCGCCCCGTAGCTCTGGTTGCCCCCATGGACCCGGACCCCCACCCCCCGCCCCCTCAGGTAGCGGAAGGGGAGCCCCGCCCTGTAGGCCCTGAGCCAAAGGTCCCAGTCCAAGTAGTCCCCCATCCCCCCGTCCAGGCCCCCAAGGGCCAGGAGGGTCCTCTTGGGGAGGGCCGTGCCCGAGGCCAGGAGGCGGTTTTCCCGGAGGAGCCACGCCCCCACCTCCCCGGGGGCGAAGGGCGCTTCTTCCATCCCCAGGAGGAGGACCCCCTCCCCGTAGACCACCGCCTCCTCCCGGGAGAGGACCCGCCAGACCCGGTGGAGGTAGGCAGGGTCCAGGAGGAGGTCGTCGTCGTCCAGGAAGAGGACCGCCTTCCCCCGGGCCTCCGCCAAACCGGTTTGCCGGGCCTCCACCTGGCCCCGGCCCCGGTTCCAAAGGCCCCGGAGCCTCGGGTCCCCCAGGGCGGCCACCACCTCCAGCCCCTCCCCTTCCCCGTCCTCCACCACCACCGCCTCAAACCGGGGAAAGGTCTGCCGCCTCAGGCTCTCCAGGGCCTCCCGCAAAAACCCGGGCCTTCCCTTGGTGGGGATGAGGACGCTAATCATGGGCCAAGGCGGGCTGGAGCCTGGCCTCGTCCGTGAGGTCCAGGCGGAGGGGCGTGGCGGAGACGAAGCCCTGGGCCACCGCCCAGCGGTCCGTCCCCTCCTCCGCCTCCTTGAGGGGCCTCGAGGCGAACCAGTAGAAGGGCCGGCCCATGGGGTCCTCCCCCGGGATCACCACCCCCTCGTAGGCCCGCACCGACTGCCGGGTCCAAAGGAAACCCTTGGGCCTTAGGGGCAGGTTCACGTTCACCAGGAAGGGCCGCTCCAGCCGGAGGAGGATCTCCAAGGTTCTGAGGAGCCAAGGGCGGAGCCCGGGGAAGTCCGGGACCTCCCCGTTGAGGGGCACGCTGAAGGCCGCGGCGGAGAGGCCGAAGAGGTAGCCCTGCTTGGCCGCGGCCACGGTGCCCGAGTGCCAGATCTCGTGCCCCAGGTTGCTCCCCAGGTTCACCCCGGAGAGGACCAGGTCCACGGGGCCGAAGAGGTGGAGGCCCAGGGCCACGCAGTCCGCCGGGGTCCCCCGGACCCGGTAGGCGGGGAAGTGGGGGCCGTGGAGGGGGGAGGGGTGGGGGTAGGCCCGCACCGGGTGGGCGATGGTGATGGCGTGGCCCGTGGCGCTCTGCTCCGTGTCGGGGGCGGCCACGAAGACCTCCCCGAACTGGGCCGCCGCCTCCGCCAGGGCCCAAAGCCCGGGGCTGAAGATGCCGTCGTCGTTGGTCACCAGGATCCGCATGGCCTCACCCTAGCGGCCTTCCATCAGGAGGCGGTCAAGGGCCGTCTTCCCTTCCCCGGCGAGCGCTTGAAGGAAAGCCAGGGAGGCCTCCGGGTCCTCCCTCACCTCCAGCACTAGGGTTCTCCCCAGGAAGGGAAGGAGCCACTCCCTGTGCCCCAGGACCCCCCGGCCCAGGTTCCAGTGGCGGTCGTAGACCCCGTCCGTGTCGTTCAGGTGCAGGTGCTCGGGGCCCAGGGCAAGCCAGGGCCCGGGGTCGGGGGTCCGGCTGAAGACCCGGGCGTGGGCGGCGTCAAAGCAGAAGCCAAGCTCCCCGGCATGGACCTCCAAAACCGGCCTCAGGACCTCCGGGCAGGGCTCGTGGCTGTTTTCCAGGAGGAGGCGCACCCCCAGGGTGCGGGCCCGCCGCACCACCAGCCCCAGGGCCTCCGCCAGGGGTAGGGCCCGCTCCAAGGCCTCCTCCGGGGTGTAGCCGTGGGGGATCCCCGAGTGGAAGACGGCCCGGTCTGCCCCAAGCTCCGCCGCACGGTCCAGCCCGAAGAGGAGCCTGCGCAACGTAAGGCCCCTCACCTCGGGGTCTGGCGAGAGAAGGTCTAGGTTCCAGAAGGGAAGGTGCACGAAAAGCGGGCTTGGAGGGCATCGTCTATAATGCAAAAGGCCGCTATGGTACGTGACAGGAGCATAGCGGCCACTATTTTTTCAGGTCCAGGGGTAGGTAGCAACTTGGGTTACACATAAATCCTTACACGACCAGAGGACGGAAAGCTATGCGTTTACCGTTCCTTAACCCATGGTCGCCTATTTCACTCCTGGAGAGTCCCGACCAAGGGCCACTTCCTGCTTCCACGACCCATGGCTCGTAGACCGACCCCCTCTATGCAGGCCAGGATACACCTTCGGGTCTCCTCGAGGGCTCCCGCGAGGTTCCGCTCGGCCTCTTCCCGCTCGCGACGGTACCCCCGAGCCGTGGTATCCTGAAGGTGTGAAGAAGGTCTCCGTGGCTAAGAAGACCAGGGTAAAGGCGCGCAAGACCCTGGCCGTGGGGCGCAGCTCTTCCGTACGCCGCTCCGACTCCTTTTCGGAAGCGAAGCTCCTGCTCAATGAGATCATCGAAGAGAACCTGGAGACCTTCAAGCTCCTGGCCCGTTACTGAACCCCGGTGTCCCGAACCCCTTACTATCGCAAAGGGGGGTATAAGTTCTTGACCCCGGAGGCAATCCTCGAAGCCCATACCAACGTTCTGGCGAAGACCGGGGGGACACCCGGACTACGAAATAGGGGCCTTCTGGAGAGCGCGGCCTACGCCCCCGTGGAGAGCGCGGGCGGCCGGGACGCCTACCCCACCTTTTTCTCAAAGGTGGCCGCCCTGGGTTACCGCCTGTGCCAAAACCATCCCTTCGTGGACGGCAATAAACGTACGGCCCTGGCGGCCATGCTCTGGACCCTTAGGGCCAACGGCTACCGTCCGAAGATAGACCCCCAGGCTGGGACTGTAGTGATGGTTCTAGTAGCCATGGGCCACTTGAGCCTCGATGGACTCAGGGTAGCCCTGCTCCTGTGGTGTGACCTAGATCCTTCTCGAGAAGACCTCTAAGGGCCATTCCTTCATCCCGCTCCTACGCCTGCACCTCGGGGGCGCTCAGGGCTCCCTGGAACCTCCGAAGACCTCCCCCGTCCCCGCCTCTTCCCTGTCCGCCAGGGCAGAGGGCACCAGGGGGGTCAGGGCTTCAACAACGCGGAAGGTGCCCTTGGCGAGCTCCGCCAGAACCACTACGAGCCTCTTGCCCTGAGACTGGGAGTTCATCACAAACGGCAGCGAAGTGGGTATCCCGGAACTGGCACCGCCTGCCTCTTTGCATCTGCCTGGAAGCTTTGACGCTACAGACAGGAGGAAACCTCATGTCACCTAGGATGTCCTTATGTTCATCGGGATGGTTTTTGTTGTTCCCCTTGGCGCTCATTGGTTGCTCGTCCGGCTCGAGTCTGGCGGGCAAAGTGGACCCTCCTCCCGTGCTGACGTTGCCCTTTCAGGGAGAGTTCCGGGTTACCAACGTCAGCGACCACGAGTACCCCTTTCAGTTCCAGGACAACAACGGCTACCTCCTCAGCTGGTGGGGGGAGAAGCTTCCCGGGGTAGACGGACACCAGGGGTACGATTTCCCCATGCCGGAAGGCACGCCCCTCCTGGCGATCTACGACGGTGAGGTGGCCTTTGCGGGTTGGGAGAACCCCTTCTACTGCCCTTCCCTAGACAAGACGGTGTCCGGCCTGGGCGTCGTGTTGCGCCACCGCCTGCCGAACGGAGAGGTCTTTTTGTCCATCTACGCTCATCTAAGCGAGGTGCAGGTAAGGACGGGCGACCAGGTGCGCGCAGGACAGGTCCTGGGCCTTTCCGGCAACACGGGATGCAGCACGGGGCCCCACCTGCACTTCGAGATGCGCCGTTTGAGGGGCTCAGCGTGGCCGGTCTTTGACCCCTATGGCTGGAGCGGAGAGGGAGAGGATCCCTGGAGCAAGCACCCTTCCGGGGTTTCCAGCGTATGGCTCTGGGCGGAGGGGAAGGCGCCTCCCCTGTTTGCCGAGGTAAGCCTTCCGCCCAACCCCCAACCCACGGACCGCGCTCCGGTGGCCATTACGAAGGTCCGGTATATGGGAGTCAGAGACGCCCTCAACCCCAACAACGAGTTCGTGGAGATCACGGCGGACCCCCGCTTCGCCTCGGCCCCGGTTTCCCTTAAAGGGTTTTTCCTTCAGAACAAGCTTGGGGAGACCTTCGCTTTCCCGGACCTCACCCTGGAGCCCGGGGCTTCCTTGCGGGTCTACACGGGCCAAGGCAACCCAACCCAGGAGGCTTTGTTCTGGAATAGAACCCAACCGGCGTGGGACAACTGGGGCGACTGCGCTCAACTGGTTTACCCTTCCGGGGGTCGTTACCGCGTGGGCTACCGCTCGGGGTGTACGTGGGCTCAGGGACTCGGGGCTTTGGCCAGCGAGGAGGCAAGGATCCTCCGAGATGCCCACAACCTTCCTCTTCCCTAGCTACCCACTCAGCGCCCTTTTTTACCAGACCTTGAAGACCACTAGGGGAGCAGGGTCTCAAGCCGCACCCACTACTTTCCCAGTCTCCCCTACCTTGGCAGGGTGGGCTTTGAGGCCTCCCGGGGTGGGCCCCTGTGTCGCCCCACGGACCCAGCTCCTTGCGCCTTCCCTGTGTTATGCTCTTCCTATATGCGCTTAACCGTCCACCTCCCCGAGGACCTGGCCCGCCTCCTCCGCCAGGCGGCGGAGAACGAGGGCAAGTCCATGAGCGCCCTCACCGCCGAGGCCCTAGAGGCCTACCTTAAGGAGCGCCGGCGCAGGGCCTTGGGCCTAAAGGTCTTGGAACGGGCCGGGAAGGTCCGGGTGGCCGAGGAGGCCCACCGCCTCCTGGAGGAGGGGCGGCGTGACCGCCCTTGACACCGGCTTCTTCCTCCGCCTTCTGGAGGGGCACGAGGAGGCCGGGGCCCTGTGGCGGGCCCTGGCGGAAGGGGAGGGGGAGGGGGTGGTGTCGGGCCTCTCCCTGGTGGAGCTCCTGCGCCTGAGGTTAAAGGGCGCCCTGGCCAAGGAAGACTCGGAGCTCCTCCTCCAAGCCATCCCCGCCGTCTGCCGGGTGGTCTGGCCGGACTGGACCATCGGGGAGCGGGCGGCCCGGCTCTCCCACGGCCTCTACCTGCCCCTGGTGGACGCCCTGGTGCTGGCCACGGCCCTGGAGGCGGGGGCGAGGGAGCTTTGGACCACGGACACCGACCTCGCCCGGTACGAGGGGAAGCTCCGGGTGGTCCTGCTCAGGTAGCGGCTTCACTGGGCCACCGCCATCCGGCCCGAGACGGGGGGCCCTGCCCACGATCTCCCGGTTGCTTAGCGCCACACCTCAAATAAGCCCCAAACTAAGGGGGCAGAAGGCGACGCCTCCTAGACCTTCCAAGCGGGCAGGACCAGGCGGGGAAGCCCCATCTGCGCCGTGAGGAAGTCAGCGTAAAGCCTCAGGTAGGGCCAGAGGTGCACGATCAGGTTTCGCTCCCTAAAGGCGCGGAAGAGGGGCTCGTCCGGAAAAAGGGATGTGGCGTAGCCGGCCCTCACCCTAAGCCGCAGGAAACCGAAGGGCCCCTCCTCGTCCTGGAAGTCCAGGCTCAAGGCGAGCCCGGCGGAGAACCCCCCCTCCCTCGGCTCGGGGCCGAAGGCCTCGAGGCCCATGCGGAAGGAGAGCTTCCCCTTGGGGGAACGCTCCAGCTTCGCGTGGACCTCCATTAGTTCCACGGACCGGATCTCCAGACCCTGGAGGAACCTGGCGTAGGCCTCGGGATCGGGCTCCCCAGAAGGCGAGGGCTCCCCTCCCTTGGGCTTGAGGAGGCCCGAGCGCCTCAGGGTGGTGTAGACCCTCTGGTAGCTCAGCCCCAGGGCCTTGGCGATCTCGGAGATACCCTTCCCTTCCCGGTAGAGCCTGCGGATGGTCTCGGATTTGTTTTCCATGCTCTAGACGGCCCAAGAAGCTCGGGAGGCCTTGCCAAAAGCAGACTCCCAGCCGGGCCCGGCGCTTTCCCAAGCAGGCTCCGCTGTCTCCACCGGCTCGTCCGCCGCGAGGGAGAAGCGGGCCAGGACCTCCCCCCGCTCGTCGGCGAACTCCAGCCTCAGGGAAAGCCCCAGGGCCTGGGCGTAGCGGGCCAGGCTCTCCAGGCTCATGGAGAGGCCCGCGGAGGTCTCCAGCTGGCTCACCCGGCCCCGGGAGACCCCGAGGCGCTCGGCCACCTCCTTCTGGGAAAGCCCCCTCTCCTCCCGCAGGTAGCTGAGGAGCCAGGAGAGCTCCTCGTCCAGGACCTCCCGGTAAAGCCGCCGGGCCTCCGGGTCCTTCACGGACTCCCGGAAGTAGTCGCTAAAGTTGATGTTGTTTCCCATGGCAAGTCCCCCTAGTTAAGGTTTCTCTGGCTTTCCCTGTAAGCCTTCACCGCGAACTCCAGCAAGTCGGGGTCGGCCTCGTCCCGCTTTTTAACCTCCCCCGCGGCGACGACGAAGAGCGTGGCCCCTTGCCGCCAGTAGTAAAGCCGAAGCCCCGAGGGATGACGCAGTTCCCAGATGGGCGCCTGGAGCCCCTTAAGAGGCTTGGCCAAAGGTGGACGCAAGTCAGGACCGTGCTCCTCCAAGTTCTTGAGAAGGCGCTGGGCGAAGGCCAGAAGCTTGGGGTTGCTCCTCTTGAGAGCGTTGAAGAACTCCAGGACTTGAGAGTACCCTCGGGCATCCCGATAAAGCTCCACCCGGTACTGCGCCACCGCACACCCCCATATTAGTAGACCCCTTGAGGTTAGTCAAGGCTAACACAAGCGGGCCCCTTTCCTCGGGTTACCCCGCCTCGAGGTCCCCGCTTCCAGATGGCCCTGGAACCGCCGCACTAGGGCCTTTTGGAGGGGGGTGTGTAGCTAAAAAGCCCTCGCCCGCCTGGAAGAGGAGCGCAAGGCCCTCGAGGCCCTCTCCCCCCTCCCCGTCTACTGGCGGCGGGTCAAGTGCGGGAAGGAGCGTTGCCGGAAGTGCCCCCACGGGCCTTACCCCTACCTCTACCTCAAGGTGAAGAAGGGGGGCCGGTGGCGGTGGAAGTACCTGGGCAAGGGGTGGCAACCCCCCGAGGGCTTCACCCGGCCCCGGGAGTTCCTGGAGGCCCTGGCCGGCTACAAGGCCCTCCTAAGGCGGCGGGAGGCCCTCCTGGAGCGCCTGGCGGAGGCGGAGCGGGCCCTAAGCTAAGCAAGCATTGCTACAATATGGGTTGATGCGCCGCATCATGTTGCCACTTCTCCCCCTCCTGGGCCGCAAGGTAGCTTTGCTGACCAAGGTAGCTTTGCTGACCGCCCTCGCCCAGGGCTCCCAGACCTGCACCGTGCGGTACACGCCTCCCAACTATCCCGAGCTTCCCGTGGGGAGGCCCCAGGTCTACCTCACCGTCTCCCCCACCGCCCTGGCCTCTCCCGGGGCCTTCACCGCGCGGGCCTGGACCTCCTCCCCCTCCACCACGGCCTGGGTGCGGGTGCGGTGGACGGGAAGCCAGCTCGCCCTCGGAGACGTGGGGCCATGGAACCCCATTTACCCCGCCCTCCTCTCCCCCAACCCGGTCCAGGGGTGCCCCGAGGTCCAGGTGTCCACCCGAAACCTCTCCTTCCGGGACAACGGCTTCCACAGCTTCACGGCGGAAGCCTTCGTCTACTGGAAGGAGTGGCGGGAGGACTGGTCCTGCAAGTACCGGGACTCCCAGGGTGAGGAGCAGACGACCACGGTGACCACCTCCGGGGGCGCGCCGGGGTCTCCCTACTACGCCTGCACCCTCCTCCGGGGCTACTGGGTGCCCCTGAGCGGGACGATCTCCACCTCGAGCCGGGGGGCGGCCTACCTCACCTGGGAGCGGGAGCTCTCCTACGACCAGGCCCTCCAGGAGTTCGCCCACCGTCTGGTGGAGGACCACAAGCAGGCGGGGGCCTCCATGCTCGCCTACGCCTACGCCAAGGAGGTCCCGGAGCCCGTGCGGAGCGCCCTCGCCAAGGTGGCCCAGGGCTACTTCTACGACTGTGGCTTCCTCGGCATCTGCCAGCGGGCGGACCCGGCGGGGGAGATCAAGGTCCTCACGGACGTCCCCAGCATCCTCTACGGCCTTCTCTACACCGGGAGGCTTTGCGGGGGGTTCATCACCTTCTGCTTCGGCCAGCAGAACGCCCGGGGCGCGGACATCGGCCCCAAGGTGGAGATCAAGACCTTCCTCATGGTCAAGGGGTTTCGGCACGACTACCTCCTCATGGACCGGGTGATCCCCCGCAAGTACTACGACCCCTCGGACCCCGAGTACCCCGCGGTGCCTCAGGACGAGCGGAGCCAGGTCCTCCAGGGGTGCCTGACCTATAAGGACACCCCAGAGGGGAGGCGGTGCCTGGCCCTGGCGGAGACCCCCACGGGCCTGGCGCCCACGCTGAAAACCCTCCTCATGATTGACCCCATGTTCCAGCGGGGGAGGCAGTACCCATGACCTGGATCCGTTGGGCCATCGGTGTTTCGGCGGGGATCGTCTTTGCTCTCGCATACGGTCCTTCCTGGTTTTTCGCGGGCCTCCTCTGGCCCGTGGTCCTTCATCTGGTGGACGCCTTTTCCCAGGAGGTGAGGCGTGCGTAAGTTCGTTCTCCTCCCCTTCCTCTCTCTAGCCCTGGCCCAGGTGGGCCTCGTGGACGGCCCCCGTCCTTCCACGGAGGTCCGGGGGACGCTTCAGGGGAACGCCCGGGAGGGGTACAGCGTGGTGGTGGAGTTTTTGGTGGAGAGCGGAGCCAACCCGGTGCAGGGCTCCATGAACCAGAGCCTTTGGTGGAACGGGAGGCTCTACCTCTGCGTCTCCGGGTGCGACTACTTCACCCTCTCGGGGTACGCTCCGAACACTCCCTACAACGGGGCGGTCTTTGACCTCCGCGACTCCCAGAACCGCCTCCGGGGGCGGGCCTCGGTGAGCACGGTCTACGACTCCCAGAACAGGCCCTCCTACCACCAGGTGCAGTACGCCGTCTGGCCTCCCCAGGGCCAGAAGGTGTGGATGCCCTCCCCGGACAATCCGGTGCCCCTGGAGGCGGGAGGGTGGCTTTCCGCGCGGCCCCCTGGAGGAAGCGCTAGAGGCTGTTAATGACTTTGCCTAGCAGTTCCACAAGCCTCTGGGCCAGCAGCATGGCAAAGGCCACAAAGTGCAAACCCGCTAAGGTCTCGGGTAAGCGCTCATAGTCCCGCACCAAACGACGAAAACGCGTCAACCAGGCAAACGACCTCTCCACAACCCAACGCCTCGGCAACAACACAAAGCCCCGCCGCGCCTCCGGCAACCTCACCACCACCAGCTCCACCCCCTCCCCGCGTGCCGCCTCCGCCGCCCGCTCCCCCGTGTACCCCTGGTCCACAAAAGCCACCTCCACCCGACCCCCGGTCACCTCCTGCACCTCCCGCACCACCTCCCCCACCCTCTCCCGGTCCCCCACGTCCGCCGGCGTCACCACCAGGGCCAGGAGGTGCCCCAGGGTGTCCACCGCCACATGCACCTTGCTCCCCCGCCGCCGCTTGGCCCCATCGTATCCCCCCCGGTGCCCGCTCTCCGGGGTGGAGGGCAGGGTCCGGGAGTCCAGGATGACCGCTGAGGGGTGGGGGTTCCTCCCCTGGAGGGTTCGCAAGAGAAGGCGCAGGTCGTGGACCAAGGCTTCAAACACGCCAGCCCGCAGCCAGCGCTGGGCCTGGGCATAGACCGCTTCCCAGGGGGGGAAGTCATTGGGGAGCCAGCGCCAGGGGATGCCGGTGCGGACCACGTAGCGGAGGGCGTTAAACATCTCGCGCAGGGGGTATTCCCTTTGCGGGGCGTCCTCTCGCATCAGGGTGAGGTAGGGGGCCACCAGGGCCCATTCCTCGTCCGTGACGTCTGAAGGGTAGGAGCGTCGTCCCATGGCTACCTCATACCAAAGTCATCAAAAGTCATCAACAGCCTCTAGGACCAGGTTCCGCCCCCTCAGGGAGAGGGCTTCGGAGAGGTGCTTCCACTCGTGGAAAAAGACCGTGGCCCGGGGAAGCTCCTCGGCAATAACCCGGAGGTGGCCCCGGACCAGCGCCTTCACCTTGGCCACCGGGCTTTCCGGGGGAAGCTCCTCCAGGACCCTCAGATAAGGTGTATCTTCCCGCTCCAACACTTTTTGCAACATAACAATCGCAAAAAGCAAGGGGATGCCTACCCAAGCAAATGCAAGCCAGGTGAATATGAGGCCCGTTCCACCCTCCTGATACCGAGTCAATATGTGTCCAGTAGACTCTCGCAGAATGTCGGGATAGTCAAAGTTCATAATGAGCAAGGTGTAGGGGATGTTGACCAGCACGGCCCCAACAATGAACAAGATGCCCGTAAGTCTTTGATGCCAAGTAGTGTTCACTTTTGTATTCTCCTTGTCTGTTCAGGGGGATGTCGCGTGAATTCGCGCCGCCCAACGTAGAGCTAACCGGCGCTGCGCGGCTTTATCGCGCAGCGTCCGTGTTGAGCGCCGGGTTGGGCGTTCGTTCGTTATCTCGGCAGTTCCTCGAAAACATTTGTCCAGACGTTGAGAACCTGCCCGCCGCCTGGTTTGTTGCCCGTCTCGATCGACTTCACCACCTCCAGCTTGGTCATGTCAATCTTATAAAGATTGCCGTCCTTTTCGTTGGAGACGTAACCCCACTTGCCATCCTTGGTGAAGGCAATGTGGCCCATGCGACCAGTGCCGATTTTCAGATCCTTGACGGTCTTGAGCTGGGCAATGTCGATGAAGGTGATCACATTGTTCCCATAGTTGGTGACCACAGCCAGTTTGCCGTCAGGGGTGTTGTAGGCATGGCCAACGCCGCTGCTAGCGGTGGTGAGACGATGCACCAGCTGCTTGGTTTTGGCGTCGAAGAAGGCGACTTCACGGCCTCGGCTATCGTTGCCGGGTCCGCGGTTCAAGGCCATGAACAGCTTGCCGTCTTGGGTGAAATTGCCGTGGTGCGCTTCCGCCACTTCTTCGCCAATCAGGGGCATGTCCATTTGGGCGATGACGGGCATGTCTGGCTTGGTCAGGTCATAGACGATGATGCCCGGCTTGACGCTGTCATTGCCTTCATGCACCAGCCACAGTTCTTTGCCGTCTGGGCTGGGCACCGGATAGTGGGGCGGGCTGGGCACGGGGAACGTCTTCACGCTCCAGTCTTCGGTCGAGATCACCACCAGGCGGTTGTCGACGCGATCCACGGAGAAGAGAAGCTTCGAGTCCGGGCTCCACGAAGGGTGCATGGAGGTGACGCCCTTGGGCTGACCCGCGACTTCAAGGTCGATGATCTTGACGATGCTGTCGTCTGCCGTGGACAGGAAAGTATGGCGGAGCTTGCCGCCATCCAGGCCCCAATGATTGATGCCTACCCACTTGCCGTTGGGGCTGACAATTCCATGCTTCGGTCGGTTTCCGGTCTCGATTCGCTTGGCCACCCTCTTGCCATTGAGGTCGATGACCACCACCTCTCTTTGGCCCTCTCCTGCGCAGCTCACGTACACCTTTTTCGCATCCGGCGTGGTGGAGCCCAGCGTCCCGCCCTTGCAGGTATCCAGCGTTGCCACGACCGCATCGGTCTTGGTGTCAACCAGGTAAGCGGTGCCGCCGCCATGCAGATGCACAACCACGTCCGGCCATGTCACGCCGGACGAAACATAAGTGGCGAGCTTGACCGTCCGCGCCTGGGCGGTGGCCACGTAGGGCATCCCCAGGGCCGCCAAGGAACCCACGCCAAGCTTCTTCAGGAACTCCCTGCGCTTCATGCTTTCCCCCTTCCTGGCGGATCGTGGAAGGAAGATACCACACCCTTTTCCTCCCCGCAAGCCCCTTAGGATGGAGGCTATTTGCGGCAGTGGCAAGGGCGCTGCCGCTCGCTTGTTAGGTTAGCACGCCCCGGGCGGCAGGACAAGTGTCCCGCCTCACCTTTTACAGGTCCGGGAGCCTCGAGGCGGCCTCCTTCAACCTTTCCCGGGAGGCGTGGAGGTAGATCTGGGTGGTGGCGATGGACTCGTGGCCCAGGAGGTCCCGCACCGCGTCCAGTTGAACCCCTTTCTCCACTAAAAACGTGGCATAGGCGTGGCGGAACTTGTGGGGCGTGAAGCGCCTCGGGTCCAGGCCCGCCCTAAGGGCGGTCTCGCGGAACTTGGCCTCCACCCAGCGGGCAGAGGGGACGCGGCCACGGTGCCTGCCCCGCGAGAAGGTAAATAAGCTCACATCCTTATTATTGATCAGGCCAAACCCCGCAAGGACCTCCCCGGCCGTCTTGGAAAGCGGCACGAGCCTTTCCTTGTTCCCCTTGCCCACCACCCGCACCGCCACGGCCTGGCCGGCCTCGCGGTGTTCCCCTTCCGGGGAAGCAGCTAGAGGCTGTTAATGACTTTGCCTAGCAGTTCCACAAGCCTCTGGGCCAGCAGCATGGCAAAGGCCACAAAGTGCAAACCCGCTAAGGTCTCGGGTAAGCGCTCATAGTCCCGCACCAA
>Ga0101941_1001494_pt1 | contig 16246 bp, 13 predicted proteins | sample DewCreD2012metaG_3_FD_75242 | JGI IMG/M metagenome (GOLD analysis project Ga0101941, IMG submission 75242) | Hot spring sediment bacterial and archeal communities from British Columbia, Canada, to study Microbial Dark Matter (Phase II) - Dewar... ...
AGGCGCGCAACCCGTGCGGCAACCCCAGGTGACGGTAGGCCGCCCAGCGGGGGTCAGTCGCGATGTCCCTCACCATGACCGGTTCCCTGAGGTACGCAGCCGTCCCGCAGCTCCCCTGGTCGGGGCCGATCGGCAGCCCCTCGATCGCCGCGATGTAGTCCGGGGGCAAGCTCGGGGCAGCGCCGTGGCGCAGGCGTCCCTCCTGGTCGAGGAGCAGAACCGAGGCGAGCAGTTCAGGAGCCTGCTCCTCGACCAGCCGGCACAGTTGTTCCAGCACCTCGCTGAGCGGCGCTTGCTGAGCGATCCGCTCGAGGATGTGAAGTTGCCCGCTCAGCAGGGTCTCCGATCGCTTGCGCCCGGTGATATCGGTGAGCAGGCCGTGCCAGTACAGCGGCTTCCCCTCCTGATCGCGCAGCATGATCGCGCTGTTCTCTAGCCAGACCCAGCGACCGTCCTTGCGCTGGAAGCGGAACTCTACCTTGAACGGCTCGCCCGTCTCGTCGGTACGGGCAGCCTCCACGGCGACCGATGGTTTGTCATCGGGGTGGATCCGCTGGAACCAGAGCGCGGGTGTCGATCGGAACTCCTCAGGAGTGAAGCCGGTCACCTCGGTGATCCGCGGGCTGATGTAGATGATCGGATAGTCGGGATCGCCTGAGGCAAGGTAGACCGGCTGAGCCGCCGTCACGATCACTGCTGCCGGCAGTTGTTCCGCCAGGGTCTGGTAGCGTACTTCAGCTTCCCGGCGCGCCAGCTCCACGAGCTTCTGCTCGGTAATATCTACGAGCAGTCCCTGCCAGTACAGCGGCCGCCCGGCCTCGTCCCGCACCAGACCGGCGCTGCTCAGCACCCAGACGACCCGCCCGTCCGGGTGGAGGATGCGGTATTCGACCCGGAACGGCTCTCCGGTCCGGTCGGTACGCGCGATCTCCGCCTGGACACGATCCCGATCGTCCGGATGGACGAGCCTAAACCACAGGCTCGGATCCGCCACGTGTTGCTCCGGGGTATAGCCGGTGATCGCCTCGATCTGCGGGCTCACGTAGTAGATCGGATAGGCCGCCTCGCCGTCCTCCAGCCTGATGGGCTCGGCCGCGCTGGCGTAGACCGCTGCCGGCAGTTGCTCCACGAGCGTGCGGTACCGGAGTTCCGCTTCCTGGAGCGCTGCCTGCACCTGCTTCTGCGCGGTGATATCGACGATTATCCCCTGCCAGTAGAGCGGCCGCCCGGCATCGTCCCGCGCCAGCTCGGCGTTGTTCAGTATCCAGACCACACGGCCGTCGCGCCGGATCAGTCGGAACTCGATCCGGTACGGCTCTCCGGTACGGTCGGTACGCTCGATCTCCGCAAGTCGCCTCTCTCGATCGTCGGGGTGGACGAGCTTCGGCCACAGCGTGGGATCGTTCTGTAGCTCTTCGGGCGAGTATCCGGTGATCGCGGTGACTTGCTGGCTGAGGTAGAGGATCGGGTAGACCTGCTGGCCGCTGGGGAGCGTCACCGGCTCGGCTGCGTTGAGGTAGACGGCGGCCGGAAGCTGCTCGACCAGGTTGCGGTAGCGCCGCTCAGCCTCGCGGAGCCTGTCCTCCACTTCCTTCTGCGCGGTGATGTCGAGCAGCAGTCCATGCCGATAGCGTGGTCTCCCAGCCTCGTCTCGTACCACGGCGCTGTCGTGCCACAGCCAGACGACCCGCCCATCCTTGCGGATGAACCGGTACTCCAGGTGGAACTCCTCGGCGGCCTGCGTTGCTCGATCCACGAGTGCCAGCACGTGCTCCCGGTCTTCTGGATGGATCGAGCGAGCCCAGATGCCTGGCGTCTCCCACTCCTGTGGCGTGTAGCCGGTGACGTCCTCGATCCGAGGACTCACGTAGTAAGTGAACCAGCCGGGCATACCATCAGGCTGGAGCTCTGGTTCCGCACTCACGACGATCAGCGCCGCCGACAACTGCTCGGCGAGGGTCTGGAAGCGGGCCTGGGCTTCGCGGAGCTGTGTCTCCGCCTCTTTGCGCTGGGTGATATCGAGAAAGAGCGCGTGCCGGTACTGTGGCCTGCCGCTCGCGTCGCGCACCACGAAGTCGTCGTGGTGGAGCCAGATCACCCGACCATCTTTTCGAACGAGCCGGTACTCCAGGTGAAATCCTTCACCGGCCTGTACCGCTCGCTCCACGAACCCGACGATCCGCTCTCGATCCTCCGGGTGGATCGACCGTGCCCAGATGCCTGGTGTCTTCCACTCTTCCGGCGTGTAGCCAGTGATCGCCTCGATCTGCGGGCTTACGTAGTAGGTGTACCAGCCCGGCACGCCATCGGATTGACGCCGTGCGTCGTGCTCCACGATGATCAGGGCCGCCGGCAACTGCTCCACCAGCGTCCGGAAGCGAGCTTCCGCCTCGCGGAGCCGGGCCTCGGCTTCCTTCTGCGCTGTGATGTCGATCATCACCCCGTGGATGACCTCGGGCTGGTCTGGATCGGGTCGCAGCAGCACCCCGTGGTCTTGCACCCATACCACCCGGCCGTCCTTGCGCCGCATCCGGTATTCCAGCGTAAAACGCCCCTCGGATGCGAGCGCCTGCTCGATCGCGGCCTCCACCCAGCCACGGTCTTCCGGATGAAGATGCTCGGCCCAGCTCCCCGGAGTCTCCAGCCATTCGGCCGGCGTATAGCCCAGGAGTTGCTCCATCTGCGGGCTTACGTACGCGGTCTGCCTAATATCGTCCGCCGGGACCTGGTACACCACCACCGGCGACTGCTCGACCAGGAGCCGGTACCGCGCCTCGGCCCGCCGCAGGGCGGACTCAGCTTCCTTTCGCGCTGTGATGTCCAGTATGAGTCCCTGCACGTAGAGCGGCCGCCCGGAGTCGTCTCGGACGAACCGGCCCTCGTCGCGTACCCAGAGCACTCGGCCGTCCCGGGCGATCAGCCGGTACTCCAGCGACTGATCGTGGCCCTGCTCGACCGCGTGCCGGATTTCTTCCTGCACCCGCGCCGCGTCCTCCGGGTGAAGATGGCGCTTCCAGTTGTCCGGGTCTGCCATCCACTCTTCCACGGTGTAGCCCAGCAGCGGTTCGACCTGCGGGCTCACATACAGCGGCGCGATGCCGTCGGCCGCGCTGGCGCGGTAGACCACGGCCGGGAGCATCTCGACCAGCTCGCGGTAGAGGGATTCCGCCTCCTGCAGCCGCCGCTCGGTGCGCTTGCGCTCCGTGACGTCTTGATAGCGCCAGAGGTGGCCGATCGGCCCGTCCGGGCCATCCAGAGGGACGTAATCGCGCTCGAACACGCGGCCATCGGCCAGCTCCAGCTCCTCCAACAGGACGGGCCGCCGCATCCGGACCAGCTCCTCGATCCGGCTCACGAATCGCTCGGGGTCAACGAACAGGTGCTTGACAGACGTCGCCGCCTGACGGCAGTCCGCCCCGATGATCGCCTCTGGTTCGGACATACCGAAGAGCTCGCAAAACGCCCGGTTCACGCGCACGATCCGGCGGTGCATGTCCTCGAAGAGGATGCCGACTGGCAGAGACCTCAGGAGGAACCCCGTTCCTGCGCTCGCATCCCGCGTTGCTCTCGTTCCCAAGGATGGGAACAGCTCGCCCGCCGCTGCTCGTATGTGGGAGGAGCCGGACACGACCGGCCGATCGTCCAGGGCCAACGGCGACAGCAGCCACCAGGCACCAGCAACTCTCCCGTCCGCCAGGACAGGCACGCTGACTACGTCCCAGCAGGTCGGGCCGCTGCGCCCCCGCAGCAGGAGCGTCCCCCTCTGCGGGGTGCCCCGCAGCGCCGCATCCAGAAGCCGCTTGGCACTATCGTAGTCCGGTCGCGCTACCAAGTCGGCGAGCGTCGGCCTGGCCGACCTCGATTCATCCAGGTACAACAGGTCTGCGGCCTCGCCCTCGACGGCGACAACTCGTCCGTCCGGATCCAACCGGATTTGCAAGGGGGCGGAGCCAGAAAACGATGTATTGTTAGTCCCCTCAAACACCCCCCTCCCCGTGACCAAAGATTATTTTGAATTTTCTCCTTGTTCGAGGATTGGGTTGAGCCAAACGGCAAGGGGGCATTGCCAACGGGCACATCCCGAACAGTAAGGCTCTATCCACACCTACCTCCGTGGCCGGCTGCGAGGAAGGATTGAGGTAGGGCCACTTGACAATGAGTCTCGGCAGCATCATCAGACCGCGTTTCTGAAACAGGGCGCGGGCATCCTTCTTGCACATCGGGTCATCCCTTCACAGGACGAACCGAGCGTTCACGGTTATCGATCAAGCTGATCGGCCTGGACCTCCCGTATGCAGGAACTCCTTGGTCCACGCTGCCTCACGGCTGCGTTTGGCGAGTCTCTCACCTCTCCGACGAGACTGTCAACGACGGGCAGCACGTATGGGAGTCCTTCGTATCCATTTTCGGCAGCAGCTTCTCTCGTCACACTAGCTACTTGGTCCCGAGTGAGCGATAGTCATGGAGAGGGAGGGCTCTCGCGCCTGCGGGGCATAGTCTGGTCGCCCCCTGACGGGCCAGTGAGCGGCCTTTCGGCTACAATCGAGTGAGTTCGAGCGAACCGGCGAGCGCCTGGCCCCTCGCCGAGAGGCCACGGCGATTGACCTCGCCTGGGGAATGTCGGTGTCCGACCAGGATCAGCAGGTGAGAGGCACGACAGCAGAGCGCGACACCATCCTCGATCGCCTGCCCTCACCGCTGCGGGATCTCACCCAGCGGCTGGCTGCGACCTTCGCCGCCCATGGACAGGAGCTCTACCTGGTCGGCGGCGTCGTCCGCGACCTGCTCCTCGGTCGGCCGGTCACAGACCTCGACCTGACGACCTCGGCCGAGCCCCCTCAGACCAAGCAGCTCGGCCAGGAAGCCGGAGCCGAGGCGATCTACACCGTCGGCGAGGCCTTCGGCACCATCGGCCTGGTCTTCGATGGCATCACCGTCGAGATCACCACCTTCCGCGAGGAGCACTACCCGACGCCCAACCGCCACCCCGAGGTGCGCTACGGCACCACTTTGCACGGTGATCTCGCTCGCCGCGACTTCACGATCAACGCGATCGCGGTCGACGTGAATTCCGGGGAGATCATCGACCCGTTCGGCGGTCGGGAGGATCTGGCCCGCCGGCTGATCCGCGCCGTCGGCTCGCCTCGCGAGCGCTTCGCCGAGGACCCGCTGCGGATCCTGCGGGCTGTGCGCTTCGCCGCAGAGCTCGGCTTCCACATCGAACCCGCTACGCTGGCGGCGATGAAGGAACTCGCGGCCGAGCTGGAACGGATCAGCGTGGAGCGCATCGCGGCCGAGCTGAACCGCCTCCTGGTCGCTCCCGACGCCGCGCACGGCCTGCGCCTGCTCCACGAGGCCCGGCTGCTCCCTCATGTCCTGCCGGAGCTCATGCCGCTCGCGGAAGACCCTGGCCGCGGGCGACACAAGAACATCTGGAATCACACCCTTCAGGTAGTCAGCCAGGCGCCGCCCCGGCTCGCTGTCCGCTGGGCCGCGCTGCTCCACGACGCCGCGAAGCCGATGACCCGTAGCGTCGATGAGCTGGGCGAAGTGCACTTCTTCGGACATGAGATCGAGGGTGCTAACCTGGCACGGCGCGCGCTGCGCCGGCTCCGGCAGGATAAGGCGCTGATCGAGCGCGTGGCGAGGCTGGTTGAGCTCCACCTTCGCCCGGCCGCCTACGATGAGACCTGGACGGACAGCGCAGTCCGTCGCTTGATGGTCGAGGCGGGCGATCTGCTCGAAGACCTGCTCGATCTGGTGGCAGCCGACGTGACCAGCGCCCGCGCCCACCGGCGCCAGCGGGCGGCCCGACGTATCGCTCGGCTGCGGGAGCATATCCGGCGGCTCGAGGAACAGGCGGCGCTGGCCGAGATCAAGAGCCCGCTCGACGGCCACGAGCTGATGGCGATCTTTGGCCTGCCGCCTGGGCGCTGGATCGGTGAGCTGAAGGCTCACCTCCGTGAGCTGGTCATCGAGGGCGTGATCGCGCCCGGCGACAAGGACGCGGCGCTAGCCGAAGCGCGGCGCTGGATGGCTGAGCACTACCCGCCTGCGCCTGAGCGGTAGTCCAGGCGCTGAGCCCTCGAGCTCGCAACGATTGCGTGCTTGCCCACCGTATGAGACGATCATGATCATCGGGCGTGGGAGGGAACGTCGCTCCTCGCTGTTTCCAGCGGGCACAATTGCCTGGCGTATCCTCGTGTCGTCGAATGAGCACCCGAGAGTGTGAGGTTTTCGGGCTCGATGGGCGGCCCGCTCAGGCAGTTTTCTACTCAGCTTCGGACCCGGCGATCGCTGATGCAGGCACTGGTCATGGCGATGTACCTGCCTGTCCTGCTGGCGCACAGCGCGGCCAATACCCACGTGATCCGCGTGGCCGAGCCACGCGTCGAAGTCCGGAGTATGGGGAATCCCGCCCGCGCACTCGAGCGTATCCGCGACGGGAGCTTCACCACGGTCGAGCACCTGAACGACCTTGCAGAGAATCCAGACCTGCGGCCGATCGAGCGCCTCGTCTACGCGAATGCCCCGCTCATCCTCGAGCAGTCCCGTATCCTGAGCCAGACCCAGAACGTCCTGCTCGGTCTCTTTTACACGACCTCCGTCTCCACGCTGGAAGGGAGCCCAACCCGTACCACGATCCGCTATTACCTGCACTTCTCCAACGAGCGCGATGGGATGCCGCTCGGGCGGCGCATGGCCCGCTATGGCCACCCCTTCGACGCTGAGCTCGTCTATGCCGCGACGTTCGAGGGCGAGCGCGTCCTCTCTGCCTACTACCAGGCGCCGAATCACCGGCTAATCCCGTTCATCCACGAGTACGGGCAGCACCCCGTGTTCGCGATCGCCAGCCCCAACCACAACTTCCGCCTTGTCCGCCGTGACGACTTGCCCGTGCTAGCCCTGCTTCCCCAGAACGATCTGATCGCGAACCGCTTCCACGACCCCGACTTCGTCGCGCTGGCGGCACTCGACGCGCTGGCCCAGCACCGGATCGACATCAGCGAGTACGTCTATGTCGCCTTTCAGAATCCGATCCCCCGGAGGGAAGTTACCGTCTCGGTTCGCGTACGCGGCAGGTGGTACCACCTGCACGAGAAGCTCGGCACCGGCGTTACGGTCCAGGGATATCACCAGATCGGTATCTGGGTCGGCTTCCAGCCGCAGCCGGACGATATCGAGGAACTGCGGATCACGATCCGTGGGCAACCCTACCCGCAGCCCGAAGTCTTCGCCGTCTATCTCTACGCGCGGCCGTTCATCCCCGCGTAGCGCCGGGGTGGCCAGGGGCAGTCTCATGGAACGCGGGCCGCCCAGATCGAGCCGGGGAAGCGATCGAGCAGCCGGCCCCAGACACGGTAGAGCTCGTCGTTGGAGTGCGTCTTCAAGTAGACCGCTACACCCCACCAGTACAGCGCCTCCGGCGCGAGCGGTCCATCGGCATCGCGCTCGTAGGCCCGGCGCAGCAGCTCTATGGCCTCGTCCGTCCTCGCCCACCGCATCGCGACGTGCGCTTCGCCGATGTCGAGCAGCGTCAGGAATAGATCCGGTGGGAGGAAGTTGACGCTCTGGTAATGCACCGTGCCACGACGATCGGCGAAGAGGATCGTCGGTGTCCAGATCACGTTGAGCGGCCGCAGCACCTGGCGGGGATCGGCGAAGAGATCGAGCTGCAGCGGAACGAAGCGGCTCTCTACCGCTTCGATAACGCGGGCATCTGGATACGTCACGGCATCCAGCTTGTCGCAGCCGCGTCAATCTGGCTTGCGCACGTCGATCAGCACCGGCTTTCGCTCTCGCAGCGACCGCTCGAGCGCCCGGCCGAAGTCCCGTTCCCAGGTGATCGCCCGCTCGTCACTCACCCCACACCTTCCTCACTGCTGGTCGTGGTACATCGAGGATACAACGCCGGCAGGCGTTCGAACCGATCCGCAAGAGCACCCGAGCTGAGCAGGGCAGGGGCGCTCGGCGGAGAGCCATCGCGCGCTCCCGTGTTACAGCTTGAACTGCATGTTACGATGCAGCGTGAATGCATCGTGAATGACCGGTCATCCAAGGGGCCGGTCGGTGCATGGAGGAGGTACGGGATGATCTACCGGAGCGACGTAGTCGGGAGCCTGCTCCGGCCGGAGTACCTGAAGGAGGCGCGTCAACAGTTCGACGCCGGCACGTTGAGCCCAGCCGAGTTCAAGCGCATCGAGGACCGGGCAGTCGATGAGGCGATCCGGATCCAGGAGGAGGCGGGGCTCGATGTCGTGACCGACGGGGAGCAGCGCCGCCTCACGTTCTTCGGCCAGCTTCTGGAGGCGTTCGAGGGGTTCGATCGTTCGGGTGGCGTACCGGTGACCTTCCGCGACGAGGAAGGTCGCGAGATGAGCTTTCGCCGCCCGGCCGTGGCGAGCAAGCTCCGCTGGCGACGGAACATGTGTGCCGAGGAGTTCACGTACCTGCGGGCGCGCACCACACGCCCTGGCAAGGTGACGATGCCCAGCACCGAGCAGGCCGCCGCGTACTGGGACCCCGAGCGCTCGGCGGATGCCTATCCCACTCTCGAGCGCTATCTCGCCGACGTCGTCGATCTCCTGCGGCTGGAGATCGAGGAGCTCTACCGGCTCGGCTGCACCTATGTCCAGTTCGACGCTCCCCAGTACGCGGCGCTGCTGGATCCCCAGATCCGTGAGTCCTATCGCCAGCGCGGTCTCGACCCGGACCGGATGATCGATCTCGCGATCGAGCTGGACAATGCGGTTATCGAGGGATTCGACCGCCGCGGGATGGTCTTCGGCCTGCACATCTGCCGTGGGAACAACGAGAGCATGTTCTACGCCAGCGGCGGGTACGAGCCGATCGCAGAGAAGATTTTCCGCAAGGCACGGTTTCATCGCTTCCTGCTCGAGTACGACGACGAGCGGTCGGGAGGCTTCGAGCCGCTGCGCTATATCCCAGATGATCGCGTGGTCGTCCTCGGGCTGGTTTCGACGAAGCGCATGCGCCTCGAGACGGAGGAAGAGCTGGTGCGGCGCATCAACGAGGCGAGCCGGTACGTGGCATTGGAGCGGCTGGCAATTAGCCCGCAGTGTGGATTCGCCTCTACCTGGCCCGGCAATCGGGTAACGCCGGAAATGCAACGGCAGAAGCTGGAGCTCGTTGCGCGCGTGGCCCGCACGGTGTGGAGCGACTAGCTTGTGCGCAGGGCGGGACCGTGGCATGCCTGGCCCGGGTCCCCAGAACCTTGAACAGGAGGCCACGGCCTTCCCTGTCGTGCTGCCCATGTGGTTCGTGCGGGCAACATTCCAGCGGTGAGCTGGCATGCGTGGCGAGCGGCGCGAGGGGGAGATATGGGATCCACCGAGCGGCAGGGGAAGTGGCCAGCCGGGACCCGGTGGAAAGGCCGGGAACCTGAACCGGTTCGCGGCCGCTGGACGCTGCCGCTCGCTGTTGGTCTCCGACAGCTCGGGACGCTCGTTGCCGGGCTGTTTCTCTTCGCGCTCGGAGTCGTGCTCGGCCTCCAGAGCGGGCTGGGGGCTATCTCCTGGACGGTCTTCCACGAGGGGCTGGCCCGGCATACCCCATTGACCATCGGACAGGCAACGATCCTCACGAGCGTCACCATGGTCGGCGCGAGCTGGATCGCCGGTGTTCCACCTGGGCTGGGCACGCTGCTCAACATGCTGCTCGTAGGGCTCTTCACGGACCTGATCCTCTGGTCAGGGGTGATCGAGCGCCCAGAGAGCTGGCCTGGGGAATGGGCGCTCCTGGTCAGTTCGATCGCCGTGCTGGGCGTGGCCACCGGCATGTACATCAGCGCCGGCCTGGGAGCCGGTCCGCGAGACAGTTTCAACCTGGCGCTCAGCCGCCGCAGTGGCTGGTCGATCGGCCTCACGCGCTGGCTGATCGAGATGACCGTCTTGGGGATCGGCATTCTGCTGGGTGGGAGCTTCGGTATCGGTACGATTCTCGCCGCGCTCCTGATCGGCCCGGCGGTAGGCCTCGGGTTCCGGTTGTTCCGGCTCGAGGCCGGTGGTAAATCGACAGGCGAGCGCGATCTCGGCCATACTGAGAGAAGGAAGTGGGCTCGAGTCGGTGGCAGGGGCACAGAGGAGCAAGCATGAGCGAGTCGACTCCGAGGTCGGGGATATTACAGGACCTGCGGGAGCTTCGCGACCGGATGGTGCCGATGCTGCGGGAGCTGGCCAGGCAGTTCCGGGGCAGAGTTGCCCCTGGCTACCCAGTCATCGTGGATGACGTCGAGAGTGGGGGCTACTTCGGCCTGGCGCTGGCGCCCGAGTACGGCCTGTACGTCCTGGCCGAGGGCGAGCGGCTGGTCGTGCAGCTCCAGACGGTCTTCTGGAGGACGGATGTCCACTCGAGCGCGGGCCGGGAACGCTTCGGCGCGACGCCACGTGTGTCGACACTCCCGATATCGACCACGATGAGCGACGCGCAGATCAGAGACCTCCTCGCGAGAGTGCTGGCCAACTGGCACAAACAGCCGCTGCTGATTCACCAGAGCGACAGCTAGTCTCGCTTTGCCGGCTCGCGGGCGTGTTTCACGTGAAACACGCCCGGCCGTTTCATGCGCCTTCCGCTCAGCCAGCTACCCAGCGGTCGATTGCGCGCTCGTACGACAGAATCTCCTCAGGCCGGAAGAACAGGGCCACCTCCCGCTGCGCAGCTTCCGGCGAACTGGAGCCGTGGATCACATTCTGGCTGATCGTCAATGCCAGATCGCCGCGGATCGACCCCGGCGGCGACGTCGCCGGGTTCGTCTCACCCATCATCGTTCGCGTCACCTCGATCGCGTTGGGTCCTTCCACCACCCCCACGACGACCGGCCCTGAGGTGATGAAGCGCACAAGGTCGCGAAAGAACGCCTTTTCCCGATGCTCGGCGTAGTGCGCCTCAGCCAGCGATTCACTCATCCACATCATCTTCAGCGCCACGAGTTTCAACCCGCGTCGCTCCAGTCGCGCGAGCACCTCCCCAATCAGCCCCCGCTGCACGGCATCCGGCTTCACGATGATCAGCGTGCGCTCGAGTCCCATCCACTCCACCTCCACAAGACACAGCAACGCCGGCTCACAGCCGGCGCCTCAGCGTATCACAACCATTCTCTCTCCTCTACCCCTCAGGAGGTCGGACCCATCCCTCCATCTCCACGACCAGCGGCTCGAGCATCGCCGTAATCTCCTGGCCGTCCACCTCGTCCTCCACCAAGGCCGCTACCACGAGCATCTCTCCCGCGGCAACGCACACCCTCCCGCCAGACACGGCTAGCATCCCGGACGATTCCCCTGAGCTACGCAGCGACCGCGCCAGCAGCGACGCCACCGCACCGACCGCGTCCGCATCCTCGTCGACCATCGCCAGCGAACCCATTACCAGCCCGTCTAGCGTTGCGACGACCGCGCCCACAACCCCCGGCCGGGCAACGACGCCTTCCAGCAACTCCTCCAGCGGTGGGCTCATCGTTCAACTCCCGTGCCGGCGGCGCGCATCCCGCTACTTCCGTCGCAATGACCGCTCGTAGTGGCGGGCAGCCAGCGCCTGGGTGCCTCGTCGACGGTAGATCGCGCCGAGAATCCGATCCGCTTCCGCCGCACCCGGTCCGCCAGCATCCGCGATCGGCGTCAGCTCCGCGATCAAGGCATCATCGAACGCTCGCCCGGCGCGGTACAGCGCCCGATAGCAGGACATCGCTTCCTCGATCCGCCCAGCCTGGAACAGTCGCCGCGCCTCACCCAGCCGATCCTCCGGCTCACCCTCGCCTCGCGCCACCGCCTCAGGCACCGGTTCGCCTTCCTCAGGATGCTGGCCCAGACGCCCCGTCGCCACCAGCTCTTCCTTCACCGCGCGCGATCGCTCGAAGAGTTCCGGACCGATGCCCAACCGCTCCGCCGCAGCGGACAGCGCCTCCCGCTCATCTGGCTGCTCTCCCGATACCGGCACCCACTGCTCCGGAACGGTCTCATCTGTCGCGCCTCTTCCAGCAGCAGGCGTCGGCTCGCCCACCTCCTCGAACGCCTGCGGCGCCCGCTCTTCCGCGTACCACTCCTCGAATGCCGGCGGCTCCACCTGGCCCGCTCCAGGCACCAGCTCCTGGTCGATCACCGCATGCTCCAACCACGAGCCGGTATCCTCGACGACCCCCACCGCCTCCGCTGCCTCGCTCGCCGGGCTCACACCCTGCTCAGCAGCAACCGCCTCGGCTTCCACTACGTCTCCCACGCCGGCTTGCTGAGGTTCCCCGCCCGTCTCGACCGTCTCCCCCGGCGCGAATACCTCCGGAGTGAATGGCTCTAACCCTTCCAGTTCATACGACTCGAGCAAGCCTGTCCACCCCGGCTCAAGCTCACCGCGCGGCCGCGCCGCCTCGATCTCGTCATCGCTGGGAAGCTGCAGCAGCGGCTCCTCAACCGACGCCGTCAACGCATCGTCCGCGCCCTCTGCCGGCGAGAACGGCTCCAGCCCCTCTCCCTCGAGCGACCGCAGCAGGCTCGTGTAGCCCGCTGTCCCTGTTTCCGCGGGACGCGCAGCCTCCAGCTCCTCGTCCGACGGCAGCTCCAGCAGTACCTCGTCCCGCTCTTCCGCTGGCGCCCTCACCTCGCGCGCGGGGAACTCCGGCGCTGCTGCTTCAGCAGCCACCATCTCGCCGGCCAGCACTCCCTCATCCACTTGTGGGATCGCGGCGGGAAGTAGCGAGGCCTGCAGATCCTCTTCCCCGGCCAGCACCAGGGTGGCTGCTCGTCGACCGTCCACGTCGATCCGGCATGCCCGCTCCCGCAGCGCCGCCGCCTCATGGGTCTCCCCTCGCTCCTGCTCGATCTGCGCCAGGATGAGCAGCGGTACCACAGCGTCAGGCAGAGCCTGCAACACCGATTGGCACACCTGCGCCGCAGTATCCAGTTCACCCCGTCGCCACAGCGCGACCGCAAGCCGCTGCTGCACGTCTACTCTCTCAGCCGTCTGGCTGAGCACTGCCCGGCACTCGTTGGCGGCTCGCGACCAGCGCCCGCCACGGTTGTGTTGGGCTGCCAGCGCGGCACCAGTCAGGAAGAGCTGTCCCTCGCCGTAGCAGGCCTCTGCCAGGCGGGCCACCCGCTCCCGTAGCTCCCGATCCCATGGCGAGCACTCCCAGACGGCCTGGCAGAATGCGAGCGCAGTTTCTAACTCTCCGCGCTGCTCCGCGATCTGGCTGAGACCCAACGCTGCCTCCCGATCCTCTGGATCGAGCTGCCGAACTGCCTGGAACGCCTCTTCAGCCAGCCCGATTTCGCCAGCGTGAAGCGCCGCTCGCCCCAGCAACCGGTGCGCGGCCAGATACTTCGGAAACTCCCGGAGCAGCGCCTGGCACAGCCGCATCGCCTCGCGATAGCGACCATCTTGGAGCGTCGCCTCTGCCCGCTCGATTACCGTCGTCACCGGGAGGGTACTCATCGCCCACCCTCCGTCTCATCCGCTGCACGTCCTCGACGCCAGCTTCAGCGTGGTCGCCGTTGGAACTGCCGCCGACGCCAGTATACCCAACCTACGCCGGCACAGCCCTAGCCGAATCCTCCTAGCTTTCCAGTCGACCTGCCACACCGCATGCTATAGTTCCCGCCCAGGGCATACGGCTGTCCTAATCGACATCGACACGGGAGATCGCGATGCAGCGGCCCGATCCGCTCGGCGTGCTCGAAACCACGCGCTTCGTCCTCCAGCAGGCACAGTCCGTCCACCTGAGCCCCGAGGGGCTCGACCGCGTCGCTGCGGCCCTCCTCGCCCAGCCGGCCGGTAGCCCGAGCTGGGAGCACCCGCTCCACTGGCGCGGCGAGCGCGAGCAGACGGCCAACTACGTCCTCGTGCTCGACGCTCTGAACTTCTGCTTCTGGCCTGAGCCCCGCTGGCGCGTCGACTACCGGGGACAGGTGTACGACGGTTACTGGGCACTGGCTGCCGCGCTCCGCCGGGCTATCGAGCAGGGTGAACCGCTCTGGGACGCTGCCTACCTGGCCCGCATCACGGCCGAAGGCCTCGCTCGACTGCTCGCCGGCGACGGCAACGTCCCGCTGCTCGCCGAGCGCGCCGCGAACCTGCGCCAGGTCGGGGAAGGGCTCTTGGCCCACTTCGGTGGCTGGTTCAGCCAAGCCATCGAGCAGGCGGGACGCAGCGCGGTGGCACTGGTGAAGCTGGTCGTGCAGCACTTCCCCTCCTTCGACGATGTCGCTCGCTACCGCGACCAGGAGGTTCGCTTCTACAAGCGCGCCCAGCTTCTTGCTACGGACCTCGCCGGCGCGTTTCGAGGACGCGATCTCGGCGAGTTCCGCGATCTCGACCAGCTTACCGCGTTCGCTGACTACAAGCTCCCGCAAGTGCTGCGCTATTACGGCGCGCTCACATACTCGCCGGCGCTGGCGACCCGGATCGACCGGCGCGAGGAGCTTCCCGCCGGCAGCCAGGAGGAGATCGAGATCCGAGCAGCGACCGTGTGGGCCGTCGATGAGCTCCGTCACCGGCTCGCGGCCGCGGGCCGGCCGATGCCGCCCTGGCAGATCGACTGGTCCCTCTGGAATCTCGGCCAGGCTTTGCCGCCCGACGCCCCGCCGTACCACCGTACCCTGACGATCTTCTACTGACTGCCCGTACCGCCGGCGCTGACGCCGCCATTGGCGAACCGGCGCAGCGAGAGAAAGTCGATCGGGTGCCGCGTCCTCCCTTCCAGCGCCAGGTCGGCCAGGATCTCGCCGACCACGCTCGCGAACTTGAACCCATGCCCGGAGAAGCCGCAACCGATCACCACCTGCGGCCACTCCGGGTGCCGGTCGATCACGAAGTGCGCATCTGGCGTCATCGTATACATGCAGGTCAGCGTCCAGAGCACGCGATCCGCCGCGCCCGGCAGGTACCGGTTCAAGACCGCCTGCAACGAGGCGACCTCCTCGCCCGAGACCTCGCGCCGGATCGTCTCAGGGGTGCAGGACTCGCCGGCGTCGTGGCGGCCGAACTTGATTCCCTGCCCAGGCAGGGCCGGAAAGCCGTAGTAGTCGCCTTCCGGCACGTCGAGCAGATAGACCGGGAGGTGGTCGGCCTCGAAATGCGCCGGCTGACTGGGTGCGAAGTGGACATTCACGACGCGCTGAACCTCGAGCGGCACAGGCAGCCCGGACAGCACCTCGGGGGCCCAAGGCCCGGGTGTCAGGACAAGTCGATCCGCGCGCTCGATACCGCCGTCGGTCTCGACGACGACGCTACTCCCCTCCACTGCCCAGCGCCTGGCAGGTTCGTTGAAGCGCAGCACAGCCCCCCGGCCTCGCGCGACCGACTGGAACGCCTCGATGCAGGCCTCAGGATCCAGCACGCCGGCGTTCGACTCGTAGACAGCAACGAAGTCTTCAGGCAACCTGAGCGCCGGGAAGCGCCGAGCAGCCGAGGCGGCGTCCAGCACCTCGTGCGGGATCCCGTGCCGGCGCGCACTCTCCAGCGCCCCGCTGACGAACGCGCTCTCCGGTCGCCCGATGTTGAGGCCTCCAGTGATGCGCAGCAACCGGCGGCCACTGATCTCCTCGAGCTCTCGCCAAAGCTCGTACGCCCGCCGCACGAGCGGCACGTACTCCGGCGACTCGAAGTAGGCCTCACGGATGATCCGGCTTCTGCCGTGTGACGAACCTCGGGTATGCAGCGGCTCGAACGCTTCCAGCCCCAACACCCGTGCTCCCTGGCGGGCCAGCATCGCAGTGGTGGCGCTGCCCATCGCTCCGAGGCCTACCACGATGACGTCCCAGTGCCCCATATCGACCTCCTCCCGGTACCCGCGATCGCCCACGCTGAAGCGCACGTCGATTCCAGAACAGGCGGCTCGTCGTGTCCATCATCGCAGATGGGCGGCACTCTGAGACGACCGACCCCAGTCATCACTCCTCACCGCGGCTGGTGCCGCGGTCACCGGCGATGCTCGGGTGCAGGGTAGTTTCCGATCAACGAAGCCTTGGTCTCCGAGGGCTGGCGGGTCCCGTGTTGGGGAAAGTATGTGCTCGATAATCTGGAGAGATCGCCGCAGGTAGTAGCGGCTCTGGAGAATGGGGAATCTCGGCGAGAGCCTCGTCAGTATCGGCCGAACAGCCCCGCGCCGTTGTGGAGAAAGCGTCCGTGGCTGCCGTGGAAATCCAGGCGCGTACCTGTGTCTCGTCGTCGCGGGCCGGGTTATCCCCGATTCCCGGACCGCCTCGCGGCTCGTTGTCCTCACACCAGCATCGACGTATAC
>Ga0101941_1001503_pt1 | contig 16134 bp, 10 predicted proteins | sample DewCreD2012metaG_3_FD_75242 | JGI IMG/M metagenome (GOLD analysis project Ga0101941, IMG submission 75242) | Hot spring sediment bacterial and archeal communities from British Columbia, Canada, to study Microbial Dark Matter (Phase II) - Dewar... ...
CGCAGTAGGCCTGGACGGTCAGCACCTGGTGGGGGCGGCTGCCGTAGCGGTAGACGGTGATGCCTTTGCAGCCCAGCTGGTAGGCCAGTTCGTAGGCCCGCCGGACGTCGTCGGGCGTGGCCTCCTGGGGCAGGTTGATCGTCTTGGAGACGGCGTTGTCGGTGTGCTTCTGGAAGGCCGCCTGCATGCGCACGTGCCATTCGGGGGCGATGTCGAGGGCGGTGACGAAGAGCCGGCGGACCCATTCGGGGATCTGGGTGAGGTGCTGGACCGTGCCGTGGGCGGCCACCTCGGCGAAGAGGTCCGGCGAGGCGAAGCCGTAGCGTTCGGCCAGTTCGATGAAAATCGGGTGGATCTCCTGGCGCAGCTCCTGGCCCTCCAGCACCCGCCGGACATAGGCGATGGCGAAGAGCGGTTCGATGCCGCTGGAGCAGTTGGCGATGATCGAGATCGTCCCGGTGGGGGCGATGGTCGTGCGGGTGGCATTGCGCAGGCGGAGTCCCTGGCGGGCGTAGAGGCTGCGGGGGAGGTTGGGGAAGGGGCCGCGCTGCTCGGCCAGGCGGGCCGAGGCGGCCAGAGCCCGCTCTTTGATGAAGCCCATAACCTGTTCCGCCGTCCGCAGACCCTCCTCGCTGTCGTAGGGGATGCCCAGCCGGATGAGGAGGTCGTGGAAGCCCATCACCCCGAGGCCGATCTTGCGGTTGCCCAGGCAGATCGCGCGGGTCTCCGGCAGGGGGTAACGGTTGACGTCGATCACATTGTCGAGGAAGTGGACCGCCAGGTCCACCGCCCGGCCCAGGCGCTCGAGATCGAGAACATAGGTCCCGTTCTGCTGTCGCCACATCTTGCTCAGGTTGATCGAGCCCAGGCAGCAGGCCTCGTACGGCAGCAGGGGCATCTCGCCGCAGGGGTTGGTGGCTTCGATCTGGCCGAGCTCTGGCGTCGGCTGGTGGCGGTTGATCGTGTCCAGGAAGATGGCTCCCGGCTCGCCGGTCTCCCAGGCGTTGGTGATCATCCGGTCCCAGATCTCGCGGGCCGGCAGGCGGCGCCAGACCGCTCCGTCGCGGGGGTTGACCAGGGCGAAGACCTCGTCGCGCTGGACGGCCTGCATAAAGGCGTCGGTCACGCCGACCGACAGGTTGAAGTTGCGAAAGCGGCGGACGTCGCGTTTGGCGTCGATGAAGTCCAGGATATCGGGATGATCGACCCGCAGGATGCCCATATTGGCCCCTCGCCGGGTGCTCCCCTGTTTGATGACCTCGGTCATCGTATCGTAGAGGAGCAAAAAGGAGAGGGGACCGGAGGCCAGCCCCTTGGTCGAGCGGATGATATCGCCGGCCGGTCGGATGCGGGAGAAGGCGAAGCCGGTGCCGCCGCCGGTCTTCTGGATGATGGCGGCGTGTTTCAGCGTATCGAGGATCCCTTCGATAGAATCCTCGATGGGCAGGACGAAACAGGCCATCAGCTGGCCCAGCGGCTGGCCGGCATTGATGAGGGTCGGGGTGTTGGGCAGAAACTCCAGGCTGGCCATGAGATCATAGAAGGCCTCGGCCGTTCGGGTCACCTCGGCCTGGGGGTCGTAGAGGCGGTCGGCCTCGGCCACGGCGCTGGCCACGCGCCAGAAGAGTTCCTCGGGCGTCTCGATAATCCGGCGCTGGTCGTCGCGGCGGAGATAGCGGGCGCGCAGGACCACCAGCGCGTTCTCGCTGAGGGAGACGGGGCGGAGACGGGGGATCTGTGCCATCGAGCACCTCACTTACCGGATCTCTACCACCCTTCGACGACCAGTTCGTTGGTCACCCGCGTCACGCCGGCGGTGAACCAGGCGTCATCGCCGGCGGCCTCGCGTTCGGCCGGCGAACTGACCTTGCCGCGCAGGATCACGTGCCCCCCCTCCTCGACGATCACGCTGATCCGGGTGGGGTCGCTGATGCGGACATCCCGGGTCAGGGCGTCGCGGACGTCGGCCAGGATCTCGGCGGCCGGGCGTTGCAGGCCGGGAATGACTTCGAGCTGGTTGACCACGTCGACCACGCCGGGCACCGTCCAGGCGTCCTCGCTGGCGGCGTGCTTCTCCACCAGACTGCCAACGGTGCCGGTCAGGGTCACAACCCCGCCGGCGACGTGGATGATCACCCGTTTCTCGTCCACCCGTGGGTCGTTGCGCAGGGCGTTCAGGAAATCGGCGGCGATGTCCTGGTCGCTGCGCGGGGCGGCCTGTTTGACCTCCAGGTTGTTGATCACCTGGCGCACGCCCTTGATGCGCCAGGCATCCTCGGCGGCGGCGGTCTTGGCCCCGTAGGTAGGGACGCTGCCGGAGAGGATCACCACCCCATCCCTGACCTCGACGACGAGGTCGGTATCGTCGATCCGCTCGTCCCAGGCGAGCGTCGCCCGAACATCGGCAGCGATCTCCTCGTCGGTGCGCGGCGCCGGCTCGACGATGATATCGTTCACCACCCCCCGGACCCCTTCCACCGACCAGCAGGCCTCTTCGGCCTGGGCCCGCTGGTCGAACGTCCCGACCAGCCCGGTCAGGTAGACGATCCCGTGGGCCACCGCCGCGTGAATGCGATCGGTCGGCAGGTCTGGCGCGCTGGCCAGAGCCTGGCGGACGGCGGCCTCCAGCTCGCTATCCGTCGGTTCGCGCAGAGGGCCGGTGTCCAGGAGGTTGGTGAGGCTTTTGACGCCCTTGATCCGTTCGGCCAGCTGAGTGCACAGCTGGCGCTGGCGCTCGGTCAGCACCCTGCCGCGCAGGACCACCCGGCCGGCGGTGACGTCAACCGTCAGCCCCTGGGCGATGATCCGCCGGTCGTAGCGCAGGATCTCCAGAACGTCCTGGGCGATCGCCGCATCCGGGCGCGTTTCGGTCGCCACGGTCGCCTCCTCCCGCTGTGGTCGTCGGGTGGGCCCGCTTCGGCCGCTGTCCGGCGATACTCTCTGAGGATTATCTTATCACTCCGGCTCCGTTTCGTGGCCACTTTCCGTTGGCGCCGGGCTCTCGGTGCGGCCGCCGCGCTGGAACTCCCGGAGGGTCTGGGCGAACTGGCGCAGCCGCCGGATGACGCGGTCGTTCACGCTGCCGGGCGGATACGTGCCATCGGGCTGACGCTGGCCGGCCGGAACGCCGGTCAGCAGCTCGATCCCTTCATCGATGTGGCGGACAGCGTAGATGTGGAACTGCCCGGCGCGCACCGCCTCGACGACCTCGTTTTTGAGCATCAGGTGCGGAACGTTGGCGGCCGGAATGATCACCCCCTGGTCGCCGGTCAGACCGCGGGCCTGGCAGACATCGAAGAAGCCCTCGATCTTGCGGGTCACCCCGCCGACGGCCAGCACCTCGCCGAACTGGTTGACCGCGCCGGTGACGGCCAGGCCCTGGCGCAGGGGCAGGTCGGCCAGGGCCGAGAGCAGAGCGTAGAGCTCGGCCGAGGAGGCGCTGTCGCCCTCGATCTCGTCGTAGGTCTGCTCGAAGCCGATCTGGGCGGTGATGGCCAGGGGGACGTCGGCGGCGTAGCGCCCCTGGAGGAAGCCAACCAGGATGAGGAAGCCCTTATTGTGGATCCGGCCGCTCAGTTTGATCTCACGTTCGATGTTGACGATGCCCTGGGTGCCCAGACCGACCCGGCAGGTGATCCGGTTGGGGCGGGCGAACTCGTAATCGCCCAGGGGGATGATCGAGAGCCCGTTGATCTGGCCGATCTGCTGGCCGGTTGTTTCGATGGCGATCGTCCCCTCGGCGATCCATTCGTGAAAACGTTCCTCGAGGAGGTTGGCCCGGTACTCGCGCTCGGCGATGGCCCGGTCGACGTCGGCGGCGGTGACCAGCGGATGCTGGTTCTGGCGAGCCCAGTGGGCGGCCTCGCTGATCAGGCTCTCGATCTCCAGGAAGCGGGTGGAGAGTTTGCGCTGGTTTTCGGTCAGCCGCAGGCTGTGTTCGACGATCCGGGCCACGCCGCTGCGGTCGAAATGGGGGAGGTCGAGGTCACGGCAGCGGGCGCTGATGAAGGCGGCATAGGCCTGGAGCGTCTCCGGGGCGAGCGGCATCTCGACATCGAAGTCGGCCCGCACCTTGAAGAGTTTTGGGAACTCCGGGTCGAAGAAGTAGAGGAGGTAATAGAGGAGCGGTGGGCCGACCAGGATGACCTTCACGTCGAGCGGGATCGGTTCGGGGCGCAGAGCGGCGGTGGGCAGGGGGCTGTACTGTTCGGCGATGTTTTCGATGGCCAGCTCCTGGCTGCGCAGGCTGCGCTTGAGCGTCTCCCAGACGAAGGGCTGGAGCAGGACATCGAGGGCCTGCAGGACGATGTAGCCGCCGTTGGCCCGGTGGAGAGCGCCGCCGCGGATCATGGTGAAGTCGGTGGCCAGGACCCCCATCCGGACGCGGTACTCGATGCGGCCGAAGAGATTGTAGTAGGTGGGGTTGTGCTCAATGATGACCGGGGCACCGACGGTGTTCCGGTGGTCGACGATGACGTTCACCCGGTAGCGCAGGAGGTGGGCATCGCGTTCCTCGTCCTCCATTTCGCCACGGGCGGCGAAGGCGGCCAGGTGCTGGGGGATATCGGCCTCGACGGCGTCGAGGTAAGCCAGGACGCGGGGGAAACTGGCGTACTTCTCGCGCAGTTCGGCGAAGAGCGGGCCGACGGCGAAGAGCGCCACTTCACGGTCGAGAGCCTGGACGCGTTCGGCCGCCTCTTTTTCCAGCTGATGCAGCTGGCGGAGGACCTGCAGGGCCTGCTGGCGCAGCTGGGCGCTGCGCTCCTCGATCTCGCGACGGACTTCCTCGGGCAGGCGGGCGTAGGCCTCCGGGCTGAGGGGGCGTCCCTGGACGAGGGGGATGGTGATGATGCCGGCGGGCGTGATCTCGACGGCGAAGCCCTGGCGGGCGGCCTCGCGTTGGAACTCCCGGATGACCTGCTCCCGGCGCTGGGCGATCTCGGAGAGAATCGCGTTGCGGCGACGGGCGTAGTCCTCGCTCTCCAGGGCGCGGGGGATCTCGCGCTGACAGCCGGCGATAAGGTCCTCCATATCGCGGGCGAACTGGCTGCCCTGGCCGGCGGGCAGGCCGATAGCCATGGGGCGATAGGGGTCCTGGAAGTTGAAGACGTAGCACCAGTCGTTGGGGACGGGTTTGGTGGGGGCGATCTGGGCCAGGAAGGCGCGGACGGTGCTGTTGCGGCCGGTGCCGATCTGGCCGGCGACGTAGAGGTTGTAGCCGAAGGTGGCGGTCTCCAGGCCGAACTGAATGGCGCGGATGGCGCGCGGCTGGCCGATGGTGCCGACCAGCGGGGGCACCTCGGCGGTCGAGGTGAAGGGGAGCGTTTGGGGATCGATCGTCCGGCGCAGTTGCGCGGGCGCCAGACGCAAACGGGTCGCGAGGGCGGGTGCCAGCACGGTCTCCTCCCGGCGCGAGCCTGTCGCCGCCTTCGGGGCAGGAGGTGTGCCAAGCGGCCCGTGCTACCCCTTGATGCCGGAGAGAACGACCCCGCGAACGAAGTAGCGCTGACCGAGGAAGAAGAGAACGATAACCGGAATCGTCATCAGGACGGAGGCCGCCAGCAGCAGATGATCCTTCGGCTCACCTTCAGTCGGGAGGATCTGAAAGTAGCGCAAACCGATGCTCAACAGGAATTTCGGCGGATCGTTGAGGATAATCAAGGGGAGAATAAACGAATTCCAGTGATTAATAAAAGAGATAATCGCCGCTGTCGCCACCGCCGGCAGAGATAATGGGAGAATGATACTCCAGAGAATGCGGAAATAACTGGCGCCGTCCAGTTTTGCCGCTTCATCAAGGTCCAGCGGGATAGTCATAAAGAATTGTCGGAAGAGGAAGATAAAGAAAGCTCCGCCGCCCAGCCAGAAAGGAACGGTCAAAGGGAGGTAGGTATTAAGCCAGCCGAGTTTGTAGTACAGCAGGTAAGTGGGAATAAGAGTCACCTCGTGCGGCAGCATCATCGTACTGAGCGTCACCATAAAAAAGAGGTTGCGGAATGGGAAGCGAAATCGGGCGAAAGCGTAGCCGGCCAGGGCGGCCGAGAGGACCGTGCCGGTCGTCGCCACCACGCTGACAAAGACGGTGTTCACAACCCACTGGCCAAAGAGGGTGGTCTGCCAGACCTCGATATAGTTCTGCCAGCGGAGAGTACTGGGCCACCACTGTGGGGGCAGCAGACGGACCTCGTGGGCCGGTTTCAGCGAGCTGATGACCGCCCAGTAATAGGGCAGCATGAGGAAGACGGCCAGACCAATGGCCAGCAGATGAAGGGTCAACCGTCCCAGTCCCCAGCGCAGCCGGCCGACCAGGAGAAGCAGGCGTTCTTTCCGACGCTCTCGGGGGAGACTGACAACTGCGGGCATCGCCTATTTCACCTCGCCGGCGTAGTAGACCCAGCGCGTGGCAAACCGAAACTGGAGATAGGTGAACGTTACCAGGACCACGAAGAAGAGCCAGGCCAGAGCGGCCGCGTACCCCAGTTCGAAGTAGTTGAAGGCGTTGGTGTAGATATGCAGGGCGTAGAACCAGGTGGCGTAGGCTGGTCCCCCCTGGGTGGCCACGAAGGCCAGCGTGAACGTCTGCAGGGCCCCGATAATAGCCAGGACGGTGTTGAAGAAGAGAGTCGGCGAGATCATTGGTAGGGTGACGTTCCAGAAGCGCTGCCAGGCGTTGGCACCGTCGATCTCGGCTACTTCGTAGAGTTCCCGCGGAACGCCCTGCAGTCCGGCCAGGAAAATCATCATCAGATTGCCACCGATGATCCCCCAGAGCGCGATCAGAATAAGGCTGGGGATCGCCCATTCCTTGCTCCCCAGCCAGACCGGGCCCTTGATCCGGAACAGCTGCCAGAGCACCTCGTTCACCAGGCCAAAACTGGGGTTGAGCAGCCAGCTCCAGATGAAAACGGCTGCCACCACCGGGGTCAGATGAGGTAGAAAGAAAAGTGTCCGGTAGAGCGTTGTGCCGCGCAGCCCCTGGTTGAGGAGCAGGGCTGTGAGAAGAGCACCGGTGACGCCGGTGGGGACCACTACAGCGGCGTAGAGGAACGTTCGGCCCAGCGAGGACCAGAACAGGGGATCGCGGAAGAGAGCCTGGTAGTAGTTCTCCAGGCCGACGAAGACCGGGTCCTTGACGATGTTATAGCGGGTGAGGCTGAGAAAGAGCGAGGCCACCATCGGCCCGGCGACGAAGCCCAGGAACCCCAGGATCCAGGGCAGCAGGAAGAGGTAGGCATAGAGCGCCTCCTGGCGCGCCAGGCCACTCGTCGGCCAGCCGAGCTGCTGAGCGAACCGGTGCCACCATCCACGCATCGACACGCTCCGGCAGGCGCCGTTACTTACTACACAGGGGGCTTGTCCATGATCGCCTGGACTGCCCGGTAGGCCTCCTCGGCCCCCTCCTCCGGCTTCTTCTTACCCAGCCAGACATCCTGCAGGATATTGCGGGCCGCATCGCTGGCCTCAAAGAAGCGACCGTTGGCCGGGTGGTGCCAGGCCCCCAGTTCCCCTGGCTTGATCAGCACTTCCCAGATCGGAACCAGTTTGGGCTGTCGCTTATGGAACTCCGGGTCCCCCCAGACATCATAGCGGGAGCCCGGGCTGCCCAGGCCGGCGAAGTGGCGTTGGAGCCCGTGCTCTTTGCTCACATAGGACTTGATAACCTCCCAGGCCTCCTCCGGATACTTCGTGATCTTCGACATCGCGATCCCGTCCGACGAGACCTGGGTCGCGTGCTTGCCGGTCGGTCCGAGAGGGTTGGGGGCGATAGCCCACTCGAACTTGTCCTTGACTAGGTTATTGATCGCACCAGCGATGGAGGTCAACACGACGATGGCCACCTTCTGGCCGGGGAAGGTTTCCTGGTAGTTGGGCTGCAGTTCCAACGGATAAGCGACTTTGTGTTTGTGCCAGAGGTCGGCGAACCAGGCGATGGCGGCCTTGGACTCCGGCGTGTTGAGGAGACACTTGGTCCCCTCAGCGTTGTAGAGATCGCCACCGAAGGCCCGGAGGATGGCGACCACGCCCTCCTCCACCCCACTGCACGGCTGGAGCCCATACTGATCAATGCGGCCGTCTTTATCGATGTCAACGGTGGTCGCCTTGGCGATGGTGATCAGATCGTCATGGGTCCAGTTGCCATCCAGGGGCGGTGTCTTGACGCCGGCCTTCTCGATAAGGTTCTTGTTGAAATAGTACTGCAGGCATCCCGGGTGGCCGACGACTGGAAGTCCCCAAAGTTTCCCTTCTTTGGAGTAGGTCTGAATCTGGGCTGGCCAGAACTGTTTGTAGTCGTAATCGGCCCATTTCTTATCGCTCATAATGTACGGATCGAGTGGCTGGATGACCCCCTTCAGGCGCATCTCTGAAACAAGCGGCGCCAGATTGATCCGGACGACGTCGCCGACCTGTCCGGTGGCAGCCAGCGTCATGATCTTCACGTGCATCTCGTTACGGGGGAACCACTCACGTTTGACCTTGATGTTAGGATGCTCCTGCTCGAACTTCTGCCACCAGGGTCCGTAGAACTCCTCGCTCTGCAGCCAGTCGTGCGTGCGGATCTCAACGACCCGTGTGCCAGGCTTAGGCTGCTGGGCTGGCTTGGGGGTCTCAGCCTTGGCGGCCGGTGGTGGCGTTGGGGTCGGCTGCGGCGCCGGGGCGCAGGCCCCGAGCAGCCCGGCGCTGATGCTCCAGACCAGCGCCCGCTGGAGAAGAGACCGCCGTGAGAAGCGGGGCTCTACCAACACGGTCATCGGCGTGCTCCTTTCTCCGGATCCTCGTTCTGCCACGCTCTTTTCCCACACTGTCTGGAACCTACCATGCCGGGTCCGGGCTGTCAATACTCTTGCTCTCCTGGCTGCCGGCCTTCGGCTGGAGGGGAAGTGATCGGACGGAGATATGGCCGGGTGTTCAATGACCGTTGAACGACCGCTCAGTCTGGCTTATGATACGCCGGCACATGGGCACCGCTGTCGTCACGGGGGAGGTCGAAGCACGGATGAAAATCACCGAGGTCCGGACGATCGTCACCTGTCCTGGGCGCAACTATGTGGTCGTCAAGGTCATGACCGACGAGGGGATTTACGGCGTGGGTGAGGGCACGCTGAACGGCAGTGAACTGGCCGTCGCCCAGGCCATTGACCACGCCAGCCATCTTCTTCTGGGCCGAGACCCGCAGCGGATCGAAGAGATCTGGCAACTTCTCTACCACTGGAGTTACTGGCGCAGCGGCCCGGTCTACATGGCCGCCCTGGCGGCTATCGACATCGCCCTCTGGGATATCAAGGGCAAGATCGCCGGGCTTCCCGTCTACCAGTTGCTCGGTGGACGGGCCCGTGAGGGTGTTCTCTGCTATGGCCACGCCAACGGACGGACGATCGCTGAGCTGATCGAGAGCGTTCAACGTTTCCAGAGTCAGGGCTACAAGGTCATTCGCGTGCAAATGGGTCCTTACGGGGGACCGGGTATTCTCCGCCACGAGCCCCCGCTCACGCCCGGCACGCCGCCGACTGCCATCTTTGACCCGACACCATATCTCATCGAGACCCCGCGCATGTTTGAGCAGTTGCGGGCACGTCTGGGGATGGCCGTCGAACTCTGTCACGATGTTCACGAGCAGTTGACCCCTCAGCAGGCAGCCTGGCTGGCTAAACGACTGGAGGACTACCGGCTCTTCTTTCTGGAGGACCCAGTTCGACCGGAGTTCAAGGAGGGGCTGCGCCTGGTGCGGGAGGCCTCAACCACCCCGCTGGCGATGGGGGAACTCTTTACCTCCCGGGCCGAATGTCTGCCGCTTTTTCAGAACCAGTGGATCGATTTTATTCGCATCACGCCGATCCATGTGGGCGGGCTGACCGAGGCCCGAAAGATCTGTGTTCTCGCCGAGCCTTATCAGGTGCGGACCGCCTTTCACGGCGCCGCCGACATCGGTCCTATCGGGCAGGCGGCGGCGCTGCACCTGCAGGTGGTCGTGCCCAACTTCGGCGTGCAAGAATGGACCGATTTCACCCAAAACGCCCTGATCTGCGAGGTCTTCCCCACCCCAGCCGAATTCCGAGACGGCTATGCCCAGCCGCCGGAGCGCCCTGGCATCGGGGTCGACATCAACGAAGAGGCAGCCCGCCGCTACCCATACCAGCGAGCCTTTATGCCGCTCGTTCGGCTGACCGACGGAAGCGTCCACGTCTACTGAGGTGGCCGTTATGACGTCAGCACTGGTCCTGCGGGCGCCGCGCCTTTTTGCCGGCACCGACCAGCCCCCGGTGGCAAATGGCGCGGTGGGTCTGGTGGGAACCCGCATCGTCGCCGCCGGCTCGCTCGATCAGGTGGTCGGATCTCTACCCGAACCGGTGCAGGTGGTGGATTACCCAGACTGCACCCTCCTGCCTGGGCTTATCGACAGCCACACGCACCTTCTTTTCAGCGCTGGTGACCAGGCCCTCGATGAGGCCCTTCACGATTCTGACGAAATCATGCTCCTACGGGGAGTGGCCAACGCCCAGGCCGAGCTCCGGTGTGGGGTGACCACGGTGCGCGACTGCGGTGGTCGGGGCCTGCTGACACTCCGGTTGCGAGAGGCTGTCCGCCAGGGGATCGTCGTAGGACCCCGTATCCTGGCCGCCGGCACGCCGATTACGACCACCGGTGGACACTTGCACTTCTGCGGGCTGGAGGCCGACGGTCTCCTGGAGGTCGTCAAGGCTGTCCGCCGGCTCTGCAAGGCAGGGGTCGATTTCATCAAGGTCATGGCGACCGGCGGAGGGATGACCCCGGGTACCAACCCGCGCGCGCCGCAGTACACCCAGGAGGAGCTGACCGCTCTTGTCGCCGAGGCCCGTCGGCTCGGTCGGCAGGTGGCTGCCCATTGTCACGCCACCGAGGGAATCGCCCGGGCGGTCCTGGCCGGTGTTCAGACAATTGAGCACTGTTCATGGCTGCACCCCGAGGCTGGCCACCTTTTCGATGAAAGGGTGGTCATGGCGATGCGCGAACGCGGGACCGTTGTCACCCTGACGATGGGATCGGAGCGGGCGGTGCTGAAGCCGCCGGAGGACCTGGCCCCATGGCAGCGTGAGGCGGTTGCCCGCTACGGCCCTCACTTCGACGTCCTCCGACGCACGATCCAGGCCGGTGTTCCTTTTATCGCCGCCAGCGACGCTGGGGTCAGCCGGACGTTTTTCGACGAATACTTTCTCACTCTGGAGGTGCTGGTCTTCCAGCTTGAAGTCCCGCCGCTGGAGGCGCTTCGGGCCACCACCGGCCGGGCGGCCCGTGTGCTGGGGTTGGCGGGCCAAACAGGGACGCTTGAGCCGGGCTGTGCCGGCGACCTCGTCGTTGTGGCCGGCGATCCCTGCTCAGATATCCGAGCCCTGCGTCAGGTGGTGGCCGTCTACCGTGACGGGCGCCTGGTCGTCGACCGAGGGCGCCTGGTCCCGCCTCCCCGGTCACCAGCGCAGGCTGGAGTGTCGGTGGAGCGGCGCGAGTAAGGTGCCGACTGTCAGCCAGCGTAAACTGTCGCCAGGAGCCAGGCCGGCCCAGCCGGTCAGAGTGCCAGCGGGTATTCACGCTGCGGCGGCGAGAACGATCTGGCGCTGCACGCCGCCGGGCAGCACGGGGGCCGGGCCCTGACCGTGCTGCCCGGTCGCGCGGCCGGGACCGGATGGTCGGTGACGGTTGGGCGCGCAGGTCTCCAGTCGGTAGTCTGGTATCCGGACGGTCGCCGCATTGCCGGAGAGTGCCCTGGCCGATCTCGACGACGCTTTTGGGCGGTCAGCCCGAACCGCCTCCGCCGGGGGTTAGGCATTCCTGGCCTTGACAAGCGGGAAGAAAGGTGTCAAAACACTTTCCCAGGAAAGAGGTGCGGGCGGGAGTTAGGCGGTCTCTTGACAGCCGATGAGCCACCGCCCTATACTCCTGCCAGCCTGTCGTGGCCCGGAGACTTTCTCCACGGGAGATTTCTTGCGCGGTAAAGTAGGGATTCCAATGGCCCAGCGTGCACTCTCTCGGCGTGTCTTCCTCCGGTCGCTCGTGGCGGTGAGCGCGGCCGGGCTGCTCGGAGCCTGCGCCCCGGCGCCGCAGCCGACCCCAACGCCCAAGCCGGCTGAAGCTCCCAAGCCGGCGGCGACGCCCACCCCCGCGCCCCAGCCGACGCCGACCCCGGCCCCGGCCACACCGACTCCAGCCCCCAAGCCGGCCCAGCCCACACCCACCCCGACGCCGGTGGCCCAGGCCAAGCCGGTCGGGCGGCCGAATGTCATCAAGATGGTCAGTTCACTGCCGCGCACCGGCCCCTCCAAGGGTCAGACCGACACCATTGTCAACGCCTACAAGATGGCCCTGGAGGAGATCAACTACCAGATCGGCCAGTTTAAGATCGAGTATGAGGACTGGGACGACGCCACGGCGGCCGCCGGCAAATGGACGGCCGATAAAGAGGCCGAGAACGCCAACAAGGCGGTGGCCGATCCGGATGTCATGGTCTACCACGGCACCTATAACTCTGGCGCCGCTGCGGTGGCCATCCCCATCCTCAACCGGGCCAACCTGGTGATGATCAGCCCGGCCAACACCTGGCCGGGTCTGACCAAGCCCGGCAACTGGGAGCCGGGCGAGCCGGATAAGTACTACCCCACCGGCAAGCGCAACTACTGCCGGGTCGTCCCGGCCGACGACCTGCAGGGCCGGGCCGGGGCCCTCTGGGCCAAGGAACTGGGCGCCCAGAAGGTCTACATCCTGGACGACAACGAGCTCTACGGCAAGGGCCTGGCCACGATCTTCAATCGCAGCGCCAAGGAGCTGGGCCTGCAGGTCCTGGGTCAGGAGTCCATCGATCCCAAGGCGCCCGACTACCGCACGCTGGCCACCAAGATCAAGGGCCTGGGGCCCGACCTGGTCTATTTTGGCGGCATCGAGGATAACAACGCGGCCAAACTCTGGCAGGACCTGCGCGCCACGCTGGGCCCCAATGTGAAACTGATGGGGCCAGACGGGATCGCCACCACCAACTTCATCAAGACGGCCGGCCAGGCGGCCCAGGGGACTTATGTGACCTTCGGCGGTCTGCCGCTCGAGGCCTACAAGGGCAAGGCCCTGGAGTGGCTCCAGCGCTACCGCGAGAAGTACAAGGGCGACCCCGACGTCTACGCCATCTACGGCTACGAGGCCATGAAGGTGGCGATCGACGGCATCAAGCGGGCCGGGGTCAAGGATCGCGACGCGATCCGGGCAGCCGTTATGGGCACGAAGGACTTCGATGGGGTCCTGGGCAAGTGGAGTTTCACCGAGACCGGTGACACCACCCTCACCACGATGAGCGGCATGATCATCGAAGGCGACAAGTTCAAGTTCGTCAAGCAGATCGGCTGAGCCCATGGCGACCGCACGGTGACTCTGGCCGGGCGAGCGGGTGGATCCACCCGCTCGCCCGTGTGATGTCTGCGCCGTCGCCCAACTGTGTCGAGGAGGACACCGGGCTATGAACATCGGGCTTCTCATCGAGAATCCGGCGCTTCTCCTCCAGGTCCTGATCATCGGTCTCTCCAACGGCGCCATCCTGGCCCTCATCGCCCTGGGCTACACGATGGTCTACGGCATTATCGAACTCATCAACTTCGCCCATGGTGATGTTTTTATGCTCGGGGCGATGACCGCTCTCACGCTCATCCAGGTTCTGGCGCTCGCACCGGGTCTCCCGGCCAGCACCCTGGTCCCGCTGCTGCTGCTGGTGCTGGTGGGGACGATGGCCACGACCGCCACGCTGAACGTTCTCATCGAACGGCTGGCCTACCGGCCGCTCCGTCGGGCTCCCCGCCTGGCGCCGCTCATCACCGCCATCGGGATGTCGTTCATTCTGATGAATATCGGCCTGCACTGGAAGGGGCCCTCCTACGTCACCTTCCCCCCTCTCATCCCGTCCATTGACCTGCTGAACGAGGTGCTGGGGTTGCGGACGGTGGTCAGCCTGCGGACCACCGATCTCTTCGTGGTGGCGCTGACGGTGCCGCTGCTGCTGGGACTCAACTGGTTTGTCCGTCACACCCGCCTGGGGAAGGCCATGCGGGCCACCGCCCAGAATCAGGAGGCGGCGGCGCTGATGGGGATCGACATCAACCAGACGATCGCCCTGACCTTCCTCATCGCCGGGGCGCTGGCCGGGGCCGGCGGCTTCATTCAGGGGCTCTACTACCAGTCGGCCCGCTTCGATATGGGCTTCCGCGCCGGGCTGATGGCTTTCACCTCGGCGGTGCTGGGCGGCATCGGTAATCTCACCGGCGCGGTGCTGGGCGGTTTCCTCATCGGCCTCATCTGGGCGCTCAGCGATTTCCTCTTCGACCCCAAGTGGACGCTGGTGGTGGTCTTCGGCATTCTGGTGCTGATCATCGTCTTCCGTCCCTCGGGCCTGCTCGGGGCCGAGGTGCCGGAGAGGGCGTAGAGCCATGGTCGCCGCGGCGCTGAAAACGCTCTGGTCCGGCGAGCGGGCCGGCCGCTGGGCCCTGCTCCTGGGAGCGCTGGTTCTGGCGCTCCTCTATCCTCCCCTCGACCAGTGGCTGGGTCTGGGGCTCCTGGGGGCGGTGGTGCCTATCTTCATGTTTGTCATCCTGGCGCTGGGCCTCAATATCGTGGTGGGCTACGCCGGGCTGCTCGACCTGGGCTACGCCGCCTTCTTCGCCATCGGCGCCTACACCACCGCCTTCCTGACCTCGCCGGTCAGCCCGCTGCCGTTCCGCACCGATTTCTGGCTGGCGCTGGTCCTGAGTTTTGTCGTGGCGGCCATTTTTGGCGTCATCCTGGGGGCACCGACCCTGCGGCTGCGCGGCGATTACCTGGCCATCGTCACCCTGGCCTTCGGCGAGATCGTGCCCCGTGTCTTTCTCAACGCCGAGAGCATCACCGGCGGGGCCAAGGGGATCAAGCCCATCGGCTATCCCACCCTGCCGGGGGTCAGCTTCGTCAACAACCAGGTCGCCTGGTACTACCTGGTGGTGGCGGTCGGGGTCTTCTCGGTCTGGATGATCAGCCGGCTGGTGGACTCGCGGATCGGGCGGGCCTGGGTGGCGATGCGCGAGGACGAGGTGGCGGCCGCCAGCATGGGCATCAACCTGGTCACCACCAAACTGCTGGCCTTCGGCATGGGGGCCTCGTTCTCGGGGTTCTCGGGGGCGATCTTCGCCGGCATGTTCCAGTTCATCGACCCCGGGCAGTTCGAGTTTCAGATCTCGGTGATGGTCCTTTCGATGGTCATTCTGGGCGGCATGGGCAATATGACCGGGGTCATCGTCGGGGGAATCCTGCTGGCCTCGTTTGACCGTATCCTGGCCGAGCGGGCCACCCACTGGCTCCGCCAGGCCGGGGGGCTCCTGGGGGCCGATCTGAGCTGGGTGGACCTCAGCAGTTCGAAGATGCTGATCTTCGGGCTGGCGCTGGTGCTGACGATGCTGCTGCGGCCTGAGGGGCTCATCCCCTCGGCCCGCCGGCGGGCCGAGCTGCGGGCCGCCCAGCTGGAGGCCGACCTGGCGCCGGCTACCGATCCGGTGTCCTCGACGCCAGCCGACCGGTCGTGAGGAGGCGACGATGGACGCGCTGCTCGAAGTCCGGGGTCTGACCAAGGTCTTCGGGGGGCTGGTCGCCCTCAACGAGGTCGACCTGGTGGTTGAGGAGCGGATGATCGCCAGCCTGATCGGTCCCAACGGGGCCGGTAAGACGACCCTTTTCAACGTGGTCTCCGGCTTCTATCCCCCGACCCGAGGCGAGGTCCGCTTCGCCGGCCACTCGATCGTCGGTCTGCCACCCCACCGGATCACGGCTCTGGGGATCGCGCGGACGTTTCAGAACATCCGCCTCTTCGCCAATATGACCGCCCTGGAGAACGTGCTGGTGGGGATGCACTGCCGGCTGACCACCGGTCTCCTGGGAGCCATTCTGCGTCCGCCCCGGGTGGTGCGGGAGGAGCGCTGGGCCCGCCAGCGGGCGCTGGAACTCCTGGCGCTGATGGACCTGGCCGACCGGGCCGAGGAGCTGGCCCGGCATCTCCCCTACGGCGACCAGCGACGCCTGGAACTGGCCCGGGCGCTGGCCACCCAGCCCCGCTTGCTGCTGCTCGATGAGCCGACCGCCGGGATGAACCCCCAGGAGACGGTC
>Ga0101941_1001511_pt1 | contig 16015 bp, 16 predicted proteins | sample DewCreD2012metaG_3_FD_75242 | JGI IMG/M metagenome (GOLD analysis project Ga0101941, IMG submission 75242) | Hot spring sediment bacterial and archeal communities from British Columbia, Canada, to study Microbial Dark Matter (Phase II) - Dewar... ...
CCGGAACGGCGTGCTCTGGTTCACTGGACAGGCCGGCGCCTACGGGAGGCTCGACCCGGCGACCGGCCAGATCGAGGTGTTCGAGGCACCTCGCGGGCGCGGGCCCTATGGCATGACCACGACGCCACAGGGCGACGTCTACTACGCGTCTCTGGCCGGCAGCCATATCGCGCGGATCGATGTGGAGACCGGGCAGGCGACCGTGCTCGAGCCGCCGACACCAGGACAGGGAGCACGGCGGGTATGGTCGGACTCCCGAGGGCGAATCTGGATCAGCGAGTGGAACGCTGGCCAGCTCGGGATGTACGACCCAGCCAGCGGTGAATGGCGCGAGTGGCCCCTGCCGGGCGACAACCCGCAGCCCTATGCCGTCTACGTCGATGAGCGCGATATTGTCTGGCTGAGCGACTTCGGAGCTAACGCGCTGGTGTCGTTCGACCCCGCGACCGAGACATTCCAGGTCCACCCGCTGCCCAGCCCGAACGCCAATGTGCGCCAGCTCCTCGGCCGCCCGGGCGAGGTCTGGGGCGCCGAGTCCGGCGCGGACAAGCTCGTCGTCGTGCGCTATCGCTGAGGTCGCTGAGCTCGCGAGGGAGGAGAGAGTTTTCGATGAAGCCAACCAATCGCATCTACGTCAGGGAACTTGTCCGAGCCTATCAGTGCGGGCAGATTAGCCGTCGCGACTTCCTGCGCCAGGCAACGGCCGCGTTCGGCAGCACGGCCGCGGCTGCGCTCCTGCCTGCGTGTCGCCAGCCCGCGGCGGGGACGCCGCCACCAGTTGTGGTGACCCCTTCGCCGACCGTGATGTCGCCGGCGGCCACGGTAGGGCCGGCGCCGAGAACGACGGCCGCTGCAACTCCGACAGCAGGAGTGGAGGCCCGGACTGTCGAGTATCCGGACCCGGATGGGGAGACGCTGATGGGCTATCTCGCGCTGCCAGTCGAGAGCTACCGGCCCGAGGCTGCGTCCGACGCGTGGCAGCGCGCTCGCCTGGCTCCGGCAGTATCTCCAGGCCTGACCTCTCCCGGAGTCGCCGCCGGGCAGCTCACCCCGATCTAGCAAATCGGTACCGGCCGTCCCGTCCGGTATACTGGGACTGCAGTGGGAGCTTTACGATGCATCTTCATGTGTCTCTGCGACGTATATCCCAATGCAGCGGGCTCGATCGGCCTGCTGGCGAGACAAATGAAATGACCGGCGAGCTCCAGCGACTGGACGATGCGGAGCTGGTGACGCTAACCGGCCAGGGTGAGGTCCGCGCGCTGGAAGTGCTCTATAACCGGTATGCCCGCGCGGCGTTCGCCTTCGCCGTCCGGATCGTCGGTGACCCGCTGGAAGCCGAGGAGATCCTGCAGGAGGCCTTTTTGCGGGTGTGGCAGCAGGCCAACCGCTTCCAGCATGCCCGGGGAAGCTTCGCGAGCTGGCTCTTGAGCATCACGCATAACCTGGCGATCGATGCCTTGCGGCGACGGCAGCGGCGTCCACAGCGGGCCGACATGGTCGACTTCTTCGAGGTGCTGCGCACTGAAATCGACACCGCGGTCGACCTCGAGGAGGCGGCGATGGTCGCAGAGCTTCGGCAGCAGGTGCAGGCGGCGATCGCCCAGTTGCCTCAGCGCCAGCGCGAGGTGTTAGAGCTCGCCTATTTCCAGGGATTGACGCAGCGCGAGATTGCCGAGCTGCTCGATGAGCCGCTCGGTACCGTCAAGACCAGGATGCGGCTGGGGCTACAGAAGCTACAAGAGGCCCTGCAGGCTCAGAGACCGGAGACCTCGGGCTGATGACCGGTGGGATCGAACACGACCAGGGCCACGTCGGCGATCTGATCGCCGCCTACGTGCTCGACGCGCTCGACCCGGAAGAGCTCGAACTGGTCGAGCGACACCTCGAGGACTGTCCGCAATGCCAGGCGGCCGTAATCGAAGCCCGAGCAGCCATCGACCTCATGGCCTACCTCCCGGATCCACAACCCGTGCCGCTACGCGCTCGCCATCGCCTCCTCGCTCGCCTGCACGCGGACGCGGCGAGCACGCCGGAAGCCCCTCCGATTCGCCTGCGCAGCCGGCTCGGCTGGGTCGCAGCGGCAGTCGCGGCGGTGCTGGCGCTCGCCTTCGCCTGGCAGAGCCTGCAGTCGCAGGCCGAGGTGCAGGAGCGCGAAGCACGGGTACGCGAGCTGGAGCAGCGTGGCCAGGTGCTCACCCAATTCGTCAACAACCGGCCGCAGGGTTTCGTCATGCCGATCGAGAGCACCGTCGCCGCTCCCGGCGCGCGCGGCGGGATTATCCTCGACCCCACCAGCAACGCCGCGCTGGTTATGATCGAGGGACTCCCGCGCTTGCCCACCGGTCAGGCATACGTGGTCTGGCTCGTCGACGGCGACCGGTATATCAATGCCGGGGTACTGCCGGTGGATGATCAGGGCCGGGGAGAGCTGTACCTGACGCCCCAGGAGGCATTGTCGACCTTCACCGGCATCGCCATCACCGTCGAGACCGGCGCCCTGGCTTCCAGCCCGAACGGCCAGCCAGTCGCGCAGGCCACCATCGGTCGCTAGACCACGACTTGGCCATCCTTCATGAAGAGCTGGCCATCGACCCACACCTCGCTCGACTCGCGCAGGTCGCAGATCATGTCCCAGTGCACGGCCGACTGGTTGCGGCTGCCGGTCTCCGGATAGCCGGCCCCGATGGCCACATGAATCGTTCCCCCGATCTTCTCGTCGAACAGGATGTTGCCGGTAAAGCGGGTGATGTTGCGGTTCAGCCCGAACGCGAACTCGCCGAGGTAGCGCGCTCCCTCATCCGTCTCCAGCATCCGATGCAGAAACGGCTCGTTCCGGGCCGCCGTCGCCTTGACCACTCGCCCCTCTTCGAACCAGAGACGGATGTCCTCCACGCGCCGCCCGTTCACGATCGAAGGAAAGCTGAAGCGGATGTGGCCGGTCACCGAATGCTCCACCGGGCCGGTGAAGATCTCGCCGTCGGGGAAGTTCTTCCGGCCGTCGGCGCTGATGAACGTCCGCCCGGCGATCGAGAGGCGTAGATCGGTGTCGGGCGCGCGGATGTGCACCTCGCGCTTGTCCTTGAGCCAGTCGATCAGCCGTTGCTGCTCCCGGCCCTGTGCCTGCCAGGCAGAGACCGGGTCGTCGATATCGAGCAACCCTGCTCGGAAGACGAACTCCTCGTACTCCGCCAGCGACATGTCGGCGTCCTGGGCGTATGCCTCGGTGGGGAACAGGGTGAGGCACCAATTGAGCTTGCCCTCGGCTGCGCGCTGCAGGTAGGTCCGGCGCAGCTCGGTTCGCGCCCGCTGGAAGACCTGCTGGCGCTGGGGATCGATACCGGTGAGGGCACGAGTGTTGCTCTCGCTGAGGATGCGAAGCAACGCATCGGCGCGCTCCGGCCCCAGCCGCTCGTCGGGCGTGACGTAGTTGAGCTGGTGGTCGCTCGCCGTGCGGAAGAAGACCTCGCTCAAACCGGGCAGCGAGACCTGCACCACCGGGTGCGCGCCGCGCTCGAGCACGAGCCGGAAGACCGACCGGATCAGCGGCTCGGCGAGCGGAGTGCCGCCGATGACCACGAGCTGGCCCGGCTGCACCCTGAGCGAGTAGTCGACCAGCACGCGCGCCAGCTTCTCGATACGTGGATCGGTCATACCCCTACCTCCTCTGCCTCCGTGCGATGGTATCGCAGATGGCATCCTCGGCAAAGACGACCACGTTCGGATCGCCGTTGCCCGTCGCCCCTCCGAAGCCGGTGTCGCCGAGGCAGTACCTCACGCCGGGCAGGCCGGCAGCGGGCCGACGCGCCGCCAGGACAGCAGCGCTTCCGCCAGCCCTCGCGCCTTGCGGACAAAGCCCGGCAGGCGAGAGCGCGGAGAAAGAACAGAGGTTGTTCCGGGCAAGGGACGGATGCACAAACGAGGAATAGTACCTTTGGCTCTATGACGTACCCCCTGAAAGTCATATGATAGACATAGCGTATAGGTCTAGAGCACTAGGACGATCGCGGATGGCAGGCAGAGGACGATCGCCAGCACCGAGACCACACCAGCGGCGCCGCGGGCAGGCGCTCGTCGAGTTCGCGCTGCTCGGCTTGATCCTGGTGCTGATGCTCGCCGGCGCCGTCGACCTCGGTCGCGCCTTCACCGCCTGGATCGCGATGGGGAATATGGCACGCGCCGGCGCCCAGTACGGCACGATCGTCCCTCTCGTGGATCCCTCGTCCAGCGACGGCATCAGTGTGAGCGAGATCGAGGAAGACATGCGAGCGGCTGCCCTGGCTGAGCAGCCGTCGATCTTCGGTTCCACGCCCACCGTCACCGCGGACTGGGTCTCCGGCAACGACTGCCTGGCCCGGGTGACGGTCACCTACGACCTCGAACCGATCTTGCAGATCCCGCCGATCCCGAACAGCATCACGCTCGAGCGCAAGGCTCAAATGCGGATCCAGTACGTGCCGCCCGGATATTCGTGCTCGACATAGCGGGGAGTCGCTCGTGCGCGCGCATCGTCTTTTCGGCCAATCGACCGTCGAGTTCGCGCTGATCGCGCTCCCCTTCGTCCTGCTGGTCTTCGGGATTATCGAGGGCGGCCGGCTGGTGTTCACCTACCACGAGATCCAGAACGCCGCGCGGGAAGGTAGCCGGTACATGGTGGCCCACGGGGCTTTCGCCGATGACCCGCTGGCGCCCGGCGACGCCGACGAAGTCGAGGACTACGTGCTCAGCAAGACCGCCGGGCTCGATCCTGGAGCGCTGGAGATCTCCGCCGACTGGCTCGATGGCAGCAACGAGCCGGGCAAGCGCGTCGAGGTGACTGTTCAGTACAAATTCGAACCCATCGTCGGGATGGTGCTGGGCGCCGACCCGATCACGCTGTCAGCCCGCAGCGAGATGCGAATCCATTATTGACCTGGCTGTGCGCGGCGAGGGGGAGGACACAGATGCGAAACCGATGTCGCCCAGGGATGTTGAAGCTCCGCGGGCTGGCGACTGGCGTGGCCGGCGCCCTGCACCGCCCCGCCCATACTGGGCAGACGATGGTGCTCTTCGCGCTGATGGCGGTTGTCCTGTTCGGCTTCCTCGGCTTGGCAGCGGACGCCGGATACCTCATCAGCGAGCGGCGCGGTGTCCAGAACGCGGCGGACGCCGCGGCGCTCGTGGCAGCCCGGCTGCGCAGCCGTGGAGCAACAGAAGAGGCCGCCACTGCAGCGGCACTTGCCTACGTGGCGGATAACGAGTACGACGGAGCGACTGTTGACATTGAGTACAATGATTATCGAGTGACCGTCAGCGTCCGTCAGGAAGTACCACCTTTCTTCATCGGCGTACTTTATACAGGTGATTGGGTCACCGAAGCGACCGCAACCGCCACGTGGACTCCCATCCAGACTCCATATGCACTCATCGCGCTCGGACATGATCCCGCTCCCGGTATCACGTTCTCCGGTTTGAACGCACCCCAGGGAGGCATCACGATCCAGTGCGATCCACCCATGCAGAACTGCGGCAGTATCGGATCGAATTCGGATGTTACGTTCAACGGCAATCCCAGCGGTTATATCGGCGGCAACATCTCGGCGGTCGGAGCACTTGACAGCGTTCCCTCGAGCTTCCAGTACGGGGGCATCGCCGCGGGCGGCCAGGGAGACATTCTTGACCCCTTCGCTGGAACGCCGAAGCCCGAGTGCAAGGATAAGGGCAAGATCACGATCGACGACCAGGGCAGGTGGCATCTGTCACCCGGACTGTACACTGATTTTCAAGCCAGCGCCCCGACGCCCACCCCTACTCCCGGTGACGGTGGTGGCAAGGGTGGCGGTAAGGGTAGTGGCAACGGCGGTGGCAGCGGTGGGAGCGGTGCCCCAAACCCCAAGGAGGTCATCTTCGAGGGGCCGGGTATCTTCTGCTTCTCTGGCGAGAAGGCGTCGCTAAGCGTCGAGAACAACATCCCGCACCGATCTAACGGCGGCGTACTCCTCTACTTCACCGACGGCGCGACGATCGACTTCCAATCCGGTGACAGCTCGGATCTGATCGTCAGCAGCGCTGACGCTACGGGTGACTCACTGGGAAACAGCAACTGGAACCAGATGGCGATCTGGGTCGACAACACTCCAGTAAGCGAGTGTAAGGGTCAGGGCGACAAGAATACCGTTCGCCTCGAGGGGAAAGGCGAGTTGGACATACAAGGGGCCATCTACGCACCGAACTCGCAGATCGCCCTGAAGGGTAATTCCAACAGTGCAACAGTTGGTGGCCCGGTAGTCGGACACTGTGTGGACATCGGTGGAAGCGTCATCTTCACCATTACCGTGCCTGAGGAACTCCAGACGAACCAGGGCCAGGTATATCTCATCGAGTAGCATCTTCGTTTTCCGCTCGTGAGCGTCACACTGGAGCCGCCCGCACAGTGATGCGTACGGTTCCTCGCTATCTGCTGAGCATGCTCTGCTCTTTCCCGACTCATCCTGAGGAGATACCGGATGAGAACACATTAGCCTTACTGGCCTATCCCCGATCAGGACCAATGGGCTCTATCCCATGACCTGAGAGCTACCCATCATGGGAGTGTGACCGCGAGACCTGCGCTCGAACGAGGGACGACCACTCGATGCTGTACGCACGCTCCCGCAACGACCGCTCCCGGCCCGGCCAGTCCCTGGTCGAGTTCGCGCTCCTGGCCACGACCCTCGTCCTGATGCTCGGCCTCGCGGTCGACGGCGCGCGTGCCTTCTCCGCCTGGATCGTCATGGGCAACATCGCCCGCGCCGCGGCGCAGTACGGCACCATCGGGCCGATCATGGACCCAGCGGTCGACGAGGAGCACGAGATCGAGGCCGGCATGGTCGCTGCGGCCGAGGATGAGCTCAATGACCAGGTGCTCGCCTTCGTCTTCAACGGCACCGCCGGCCCCGACGTGACCGCAGAACTGATTCAGGACGACCCGAACACCGCCGTCGGCGACTGCGCGGCTCGCGCAACCGTCAGCTTCGACTTCGAGCCGCTCTTCGTCCCAGTCTTTCCCGGGTTCGACATCCAGCGCCAGGCGACGATGCGCATCCAGTACGTCCCGCAGGGATTCGAGTGCCCGCTATGAGCGCGATCGCGGAGGGCATGCGCGTGTCCCGCCAGCAGCTCGCCGGTCAGACACTTATCGAGTTCGCGCTCGTCGCGCTGCCGTTCCTGCTGCTCACCTTCGGCATCATCGAGGGCGGGCGGCTGCTCTTCACCTACCATGAGGTCAACAACGCTGCCCGGGAGGGAGTGCGCTACATGGTCGCCCACGGCGCGCTACACCCGGATCCAGACGAGCAGCTCGGCCCCGGTGACGAGGACGCGGTCATCGAGTACGTGCTCGACCGCACTGCCGGGCTCGACCCCGCCGACCTGACCGTCTCGCCGGTCTGGAACGACGGCGGCAACGCGCCTGGCCAGGTCGTCTCGATCCAGGTGAGCTACCAGTTCGAGCCGATCATCGGCATGATCTTCGGCATCGACCCGATCGAGCTGGAGGCCACGAGCGAGATGCGCATCCACTATTGAGAAAACGGGCAACCACGCGCGGTTGCCCCTTCGGGAGAATGGGTAATCACGGGCTGCCCCCGAGGAGACATGTTCCGAGACGGGGGTATCCACGCAAGCGTTTTGGGGAGACCTGGCCCGCGGGAGGAACGTCTATGTGGACATCGATTGTCGCCAGCACACGGGGTCGTCTCTTAGCCGCCGCTGGCCGGCATGCCGGCACCGGGCAGGTCATGGTTCTCTTTGCGCTCATGCTCACAGTCCTGGTGGGGTTCCTGGGGCTCGCCATCGATGCAGGCTTCCTGCTGGCCGAGCGGCGCGCCGTGCAGAACGCGGCCGACGCCTCGGCGCTCTACGGCGGGCGGCTCTTGAGCCAGGGGAAGTCAAAAGCTCAGGCCGAGGCCGGAGCGCTCGCCTACGCAGCCCAGATCTACGGCTACGCCTCGTCCGACCCGGACGTCCAGATCGAGGCGGAGGCCACGTCGACGCAGGTGCGAGTGGAGATCACGCGGGAGCTACCACGCTTCTTCCTCGGAGTCCTTTACACCGGCGACTGGTCGGTACACGCCAACGCCGTGACCAGCATCAACCCGGAGACCGGCCCGTACGCGATGATTGCCCTCGGCAAGCTGCCCGATTACAACGGCATCGACTTCAACGGCAACAACACGTTGACCATTACCTGTAGCCCACCGGCCCCAGGGTGCGGCAGCATCGGGTCGAACTCCGACATTACGTTTTCAGGAAGTGGCAGCTCGCTCGAAGCCACCGTCTGGGGTAACCTCGGCGCGATGGGGAACATCGAGGAGCTCCCCACCGGATTCCACGTCGAGGGCGACATAGCTGGCGGTCAGGGAGAAATCGAAGACCCGTTCGCTGGTGTCAGCGCGCCGAATTGCGACAGCATGCCGGTGCGACCGGTGCCTCCTGGCGACGTGAAGGCCCTGCTCCCTGGCCGTTATACGGCGTCGATCACGGCCAAGGAGATCACCCTCGCTCCAGGGGTCTACTGCTTCGAGCGCACGGTTCGCATCAACGGCAACGGCTCCATCAGCGGAAACGGCGTTCTCTTGTACTTCCGCGGGCCCAACGGGCTGTTCGTCCCGGGGAACGCCACGATCGAGCTGACCCACACGAGTGACCCCGCCTGGAAGAACATTGTCATCTGGCTGGCGACCTGCAACGAGAGCCTGAAGCTCGACGGCAACGGCGACATGGTCATCACCGGGGCGGTTTACGCGCCCTGCTCGCACGTCGATCTCGGCGGCAATGCCGATTCCCAGGTGGTGAACGGCATGGTCGTCGGCCGTACGATCAAGCTGCACGGCGACGTCACGATCAACCTGGTGACCGGCAGCAGCTACACCGCCGGCCCGAAACAGGTCTATCTGATCGAGTAGGCGCCGGCTGCTGGCTAGGCCGCGAGGCGGGGTGTGGGCCGCGCGCCCTCACTCCCCTTCGCTCTCGTCGTCTTCGTCCTCTTCGACGCCGGCCTCCAGGCCAGCAATGAACTCGTCGATCGGAATAGCCGGCAGCGTCATCAACTTCACCGTGCCCCGTGCGCCCAGCGCGACCGACACCCGCGCGATCGTCTCGTTGTCGGGAGCTTCGACCAGGTTGACGAAGTCGTACGGCCCCAGAACGGCCCACTGCTGGAGCACCTTCGCTCCCATCTTCTCGACTTCCTGGTTCACCTCCTTGATGCGCCGCGGGTGCTCATGCAGCGTCTCCATCCCGTCATCGGTCAGCGTGCTGAGCATGATATAGAGCGGCATTCTGTGCCTCCTTTCCGTCCGCCGAGCGTGTTCCCGATGCCTACGCCGGGAGCCAGCAAGCCAGGAGCTGCCCTGGCCCGAAGGGCAGCTCGACCGTATCTAGCCGCGGGTCGGACCGCACCCGTTCCAGGAACGTTCGGAGCTCTCCGGCGTGCGAGCGCACGTTGTCGGCCATGATCAGCCCGCCTGGCCTCAGCTTGGGCAGCACCGCCTCGAGATAGTGGATGTAGGACTCCTTGTCGGCGTCGATCAGGACGAGGTCGAAGGGGCCGGGCTGCGCGAGCACCGTCTGGCGCGCATCGCCGAGCACGATCCGCACCCGGTGGAGCAGCCCGACCTGCTGCAGATTCGCGGTCGCCATCGCGACCTTGCGCGGATCGGCCTCCAGTGAGATCAGGTGCCCGCCGGTCCGCTCCAGCGCGTCCGCCAGCCAGATCGTCGAATACCCGTTCGAGCCGCCGATCTCCAGCGCCCGCTGGGCGTCGATGGCTAGCGCCAGCAGGTGCAGCGCCTGGGCCGCCTCGGGGTTCAGGTTCCACATGCCACCGTGTTCGCGCCCCCAGGCGTGCAGGTGGTCGAGGAACGCCTTGCGAGCCGGGTCGATCATCGTCGCTCCTTCGCCGTGCCTGAGTTGACCTCGATCATACCCCGAGCGAGCGGGTAGCGCGAGGCTGGTGCCTGAGATTAGGATGACGGGCGGCGTGAGCTCGAGAGGGCCAGTCGTTCGCGCCGGGACGAACCCTGGGCCCTCGACCACCGAGCGAGGAGGCAGGCCACACATGGTCACCGTGAGCGACCGTCTCGAAGCGATCCCGACCACCAGGGAACACTGGCGCATCGTCCTGCTCAGCGGGCTGGGCTGGATGTTCGATGCCATGGACGTGGGCCTGGTCGGCTTCGTGCTCGTCGGCATCGGCCGCGACTGGGGGCTGGAGCGCACCCAGCTCGGGTTGATCGCCTCCGCCGGCTTCTTGGGGATGTTCCTCGGGGCGCTGGTGGCCGGCCGGCTGGCCGACCGCTACGGGCGACGCCCGCTCTTCATGGCCACGCTGCTGACCTATAGTATCGCCACCCTGCTGAGCGGGCTGGCCTGGAACCTGCCCTCGCTGCTGGCCTTCCGCTTTCTCGTCGGCCTCGGGCTGGGCGGTGAGCTGCCGGTCGCCTCGACGCTGGTAAGCGAGTTCGCACCGGCAGCGAGCCGGGGCCGCATGCTCGTCATCCTCGAGAGCTTCTGGGCCTACGGCTGGATCCTGGCCGCGGTGATCGGGCTGGTGGTCGTACCCGCGCTCCCGGAGTGGGGCTGGCGCGTCGCCTTCTTCATCGGCGCGCTGCCGGCGCTCTACGCGCTCTACCTGCGCCGGCGCCTGCCCGAATCGCCGCGCTACCTGGAGCTGGCCGGCCGCCACGAGGAGGCGGTCGCCATCGTCCGCCGTCTCGAGTCGGCGGCTGGCGCCAGCAGCGCGCCGCTGGAACCGGAGATCACGCGTCCGGCCCGGCGCGAGGCCATCCTGCCGCGCTTGCTGGCGCTCTGGAGCAGCGACCTCGCGCGCCGGACGCTGATGCTCTGGGTTCTCTGGTTCGGCATCGTCTTCTCGTACTACGGCGTCTTTACCTGGCTGCCGCAGCTTCTGGTCGATCGCGGTTTGGCTATCGCGCGCAGCTTCAGCTACGTGCTCATCACCACGCTGGCCCAGATTCCGGGGTACTTTTCCGCAGCCTACCTGGTCGATCGCTGGGGACGCCGGCCCACGCTGGTGGCTTACCTGCTGGGCTCGGCGATCGCGGCCTGGCTGCTGGGCAACGCCGGGAGCGACCCGATCCTGGTGCTGTGGGGCTGCCTGCTCTCGTTCTTCAACCTGGGCGCCTGGGGCGTCGTCTATACCTACACGCCGGAGCTGTACCCGACGCCGATGCGCGGCTTCGGCGTCGGCGCGGCCGCGGCCTTCGGGCGGCTGGCCGGGATCATCGCGCCCTATCTCACCCCCTGGTTGCTCACCAGCGGCGGGCTCTCCCAGCCTGCCGTGTTCGGGCTGTTCATGGCGGTCTTCGCGCTCACCGCGGTAAACGTCCTGGTCCTGGGCGAGGAGACCCGCGGCCGGCCGCTCGAGCAGATCGCTGCCTCAGCTGGCGCGGCCGATTGATCGGCACCGTTCAGGCGTCGACACCGACGAGCTGCTCGACGGAGCGCAGGCCCTCCCGCTCTAGGTAGGCCAGGAGACCGCGGAGGATGCGGACCGGTAACGTCGGCCCCTCGTAGACGAACGCGGTGTAGAGCTGCACCAGGCTGGCCCCGGCACGCAGCCGCTCGATCGCGTCCTCGGCCGAGCCGATCCCGCCCACTCCGACGATGGCCAGACGGTCTCCGGCTCGCCGGTAGGCCTCGCGGGTCAGCTCGGTGGCGCGTGCCCGCAGCGGACGGCCGCTGATACCGCCTGGGAGATCCGGGGCCGGGCGGCAGAGGAGCCGGCGATCGGTGCTCGTGTTGGCGATCACCAGGCCCTGGGCGCCGCCCTCCAGCGCCGCCTCGACCACCTGCTCCAGCCCGCCGAGGCCCAGGTCCGGCGCGATCTTCACGAGCAGCGGCCGCGGGCGGAGCCGGCGCAGGCGCGCGAGGCGCCGGTTCTCCTCACCGAGCGCCTGCAGCAGCTCGACCAGGGCCGCGCGCGCCTGCAGCTCGCGCAGGCCGGGCGTGTTCGGCGAGCTGACGTTGACCACCAGATAGTCCGCCACGTCCCAGAGCGCCGCCAGTACCGCGACGTAGTCCTCCGTGGCCTGCTCAAGAGGCGTCTCGCGGTTCTTGCCCAGATTGACCCCGACCACGCCGGGAAAGCGCCGGCCGGCCAGTCGCGCCCGAACCGCGGCCATCCCGGCGCTCGGGAAGCCGAGCGCGTTCACCAGCGCGCGCTCCTCCGGCAGGCGCCAGAGCCGGGGTCGTGGGTTGCCCGGCTGCGGGCGCGGCGTCACGGTCCCCACCTCGACGAAGCCGAACCCCAGCGCCAGCAGCGCGCCGACCGCCTCCGCGTCCTTGTCGAAGCCGGCTGCCAGCCCCAGCGGGTTCGGGAACCGGCGGCCTAGGCAGTCGACGGCCAGCCGGTCATCGACGAGCGGGTCACAGAGCCGGCGCAGCAGCCGGCAGCCGCCGGGCAGCCGGTCGAACGCCGACAGCCCGCGCAGCGCCAGCCGGTGCGCTCGCTCCGGGTCGAGCCGGGCGAGCGCCGGGAAGACCACGTGCTCGTACCAACCGGTCATCGAGCTGCTATCCTCACCGTCCTCCTGGCATCACGATGCCCGGCCTCGTGGCTCGCGCGCGAGCGACGGCAGGCCGGCCGTGCTCCTCCTCTACCACAGCACCTTCACCCACCAGCGCGGGTCCGTGACCTCGACGAACGCGCCGCCGCGGTACTCGAAAGTGACCTCGCTCCGGTTCTGGAGCCGGTCCTCCTCGATCCAGAGCTCGATGAGCTCGACCGCCCGCTCGAGCAGCCGCTCCTCGCTGAATCCGGGCTCGTCGACCTGGGCGAGCAGCGGATACATGAAGGCGAAGGCTGTCAGGCCCTCCGCCCACGCCACCAGATACGAGGCGACCTTGCCCAGCATCACCGGCGTGAACTCGAAGCCGGGCTGGCGCAGGTAGATCTCGTGCCCGCGATAGGTGCGGACCAGGCGATGCGTCGGCAGCACGGCGCGCTCCGATCGGTCGAGGTCACCCAGGGCGACTGCCCAATCCGCATCCTAGTGTAATCGCTCCGGCCCGACCCGGTCGCCGAGCGCGCCACGCTCTTCCCCGCCCCGGCAATGAGATATATCCTGACGGAGGGGATGCTCGGAAGTTCAGGGAGAGGAGTGACCCGAGTGAGTGGAGACAGTCGGCTGGCCGAGCTCGACCGCTATATCGAGGACAACCTGCAGGCGTTCCTGGACGATCTCGCCGCCCTCTGCGCTCTGCCGACCGTCTCGGCACAGGCGAGGGCGATCGACGAGACGGCCAGCGCCGTCCGCGAGCTGCTCGAGAAGTACGGCATCCAGGCCGAGGTGCTCCCCACCAGTGGCTTTCCGGTCGTCTACGGGCGGGCCGAAGGAGCCAGCCCGCGCACCCTGCTCTGCTACAACCACTACGACGTGCAGCCGGCCGAGCCGTTCGAGCTCTGGGACTCCCCGCCGTTCGAGGCGACGCTGCGCGACGGCAAGCTGTACGCCCGCGGGGTCGCCGACGACAAGGGCCACATCGTGTGCCGGTTGGCCGCCATCGCCGCGCTCCGCGCCGTCTACGGCGACCTACCCTGCTCCGTCATCTTCATGATCGAGGGCGAAGAGGAGATCGGCTCGGTCAGCCTGCCGGCCTTCATCGAAGCCCACGCCGACCGGTTCCGGGCCGATGCCTGCCTCTGGGAGTCGGGGCGCGTCGACTACGAGGGGCGCCCGCAGATGTACCTGGGGATGCGCGGCGACTTTTATGTCGAACTCCGGGCACGCTGCATGAGCCGGGACGCGCACTCCGGCCAGGGCGGCTCGATCTTCCCGAACGCCGCCTGGCGGCTGGTCTGGGCGCTCGCCACGCTCAAGGGGCCGGACGAGCGCATCCGCATCCCGGGCTGGTACGACGACGTGCGCCCGCCCTCGCAGCGCGACCTGGAGCTGCTCGCGGCCGCGCCGGAGCAGGACGAGGAGCTCAAGCAGACCTACGGCATCCGCGAGTTCCTGCTGGGCGCGAGCGGGCTCGAGCTGAAGCGCCGGCAGATCTTCGAGCCCACCTGCACCATCTCCGGCCTTGCCTCCGGCTACCAGGGGCCCGGCTCCAAGACCGTGCTGCCGGCCGAGGCGATGGCCAAGGTCGACTTCCGGCTGGTGCCGGAGCAGCGGCCCGACGACCTGCGGGTCAAGCTGCGCCGCCACCTCGATGAGCAGGGCTTCGGCGACATCGAGATCATCGAGCACTGCGGCTACCCGGCGGCGCGCGTAGATCCCGACCACCCCTTTGTCCGGATGGTGGCCGAAGCGGGCCGCGAGGTCTACGGCAAGGAGCCGGTGATCCACCCGATGAGCGGCGGCTCCGGGCCGATGGACCCGTTCGTGCGGGTGCTGCGGGTACCGATCGCCAACGCTGGGATCGGCTATCCCGATTCGCGGGCTCACGCGCCCAACGAGCACATCCGGCTGAGCGACTTCGTGGACGGGGTCAAGCACACAGCGAGAGTGATGCTCCGCCTTCCCGAGCTGTAGGTGGTGCCAAGGGGACGCCCTCACTCGCCAGTGGCCCTCACCCCCCTGCCCCCTCTCCCGCCAGTGCCCTCACCCCCTACCCCCTCTCCCGCACCTGCGGGAGAGGGGGTGCGACCCGGACCTGTGGCCCCTCTCCCGCTCTCCACCCTCACCCCCTTCCCCCTCTCCCGCGTGGTGCGGGAGAGGGGACGCGGCCCCACGCACGTGCTGGGGCTGTACTGCATCGCGCGACCGGTGGCCCCTCTCCCGCTCGGCGGGAGAGGGGTGCCGAAGGCGGGGTGAGGGCGGCTCGGGAGAGGGGTGGCGAAGCCGGGGTGAGGGGGGAGGCCGCGCAACCGACCGCCGACCTCGCGCGTCGGAGAGGACGGCTGCGCCGGACGCGACCGGGCGCCGCAGCCCTTCTTGCCGAACGTTCGCGGCCGCGTATAGACTGCCGGCAGCGCCCGCCGATCCGGTGAGCCAGGGGATGCGGAAGGGGAAGAAGGGTAGCACATCGAGGGAGACAAGATGAGGCATGCGTCACTCCCGAGTGGCGCATCTCTTGTGCGCGGGCTCCGGGTGGCGGGCAGGCTGCCCATGACCGGTGAGTCGTCGACCGGGAGACCGGCTGGCGACGAAAGGAGCGAAAGACCAGTATGACGAAGCGACTGGTACACCTGCTGGTCGCGCTGGGGCTGGTGGCCGGGGCCCTCGCGGGCGCCGTGGTCCCGGCCGGGGCGCAGCCGCCGGGGCCGGAGATCGCCGGCGAACAGGCCATTTTCTTCCCCTACGTCCCCAACGGCGTCGACATCGAGGAGGGGAACGGCCCCTGGTTCGGCGTGATCACGGTGCAGAACCTCGAGAACTACCAGATCGAGATCAAGGTGCTCGAACCGGGGACCGGTGACACGATCACCTCGGCGGTGCTCAACCCGCATGCCTCGAAGACCTTCTCGGCGTCGTCGTTGGGGATCGATGACGAGCCTGCGGGCGCGGTCTACGTGACCGCGGACTGGACGGCGACAGGCCTCAGCGCGGTCAAGGCCGATAACCTGTGCACGCCGAGCTTCACCACCGAGACGCGGACGGCCACCCTGACCCGCGGGCAGACCGCGGACACCACTGACAGCGTGGTGGTCACCCTGGCCTCGGGCGAGTCCATCGTGGCAGCCTCGGTCGTGGTGACGACCGGTACCTTCACCAAGGGCACCGACTACACGGTGTTGGTCTCCGGCAACAGCATCACCATCGACTGGTCACTGGCGGGTAACGAGCCTTCGGCTGGCTCGGGGTACCAGATCCAGTACACGGTGGTGAGCCGCAGCGACGTCTGCCCGCCGCCGCGGATCGGCGGCGTCGAGAAGCACGCCTCGCTCGACCTCTCTTCAGCCGGCCGCACCAGCGCGGACACGGTGGCGGTGACCGGCTACACCGCGCTGCCGCTCTCCGACCTGGCGCTGTCGCGCGGCCTGCCGGCGGACAGCACGCTCGACGACGTGCTGGGCGAGACCGGGCAG
>Ga0101941_1001513_pt1 | contig 15980 bp, 18 predicted proteins | sample DewCreD2012metaG_3_FD_75242 | JGI IMG/M metagenome (GOLD analysis project Ga0101941, IMG submission 75242) | Hot spring sediment bacterial and archeal communities from British Columbia, Canada, to study Microbial Dark Matter (Phase II) - Dewar... ...
ACTTGCCCAGGACCTCGCCGACGATGCGGGCGGACTTTTTGTAGGGGGCGCCGGGGTGCAGGCCCAGTTCGTGCATGGCGTAGAGGATGCGCCGCTGGACCGGCTTGAGGCCGTCCCGGACGTCGGGCAATGCCCGCGCCACGATGACGCTCATCGCGTAGTCCAGGTACGCGCGGCGCATCTCGTCTTCTATGGTGATGGGTTGGATGGTGCCAACTTCCATAGTGAAACGCGAAACGTGAGAGGCTATCGGTCCACGGTGGAGGCGAGGGCGTTCATGGCCACCCAGACCTGGTAGACGGTGGGCATATCGTCCCCGGTCCACTCTACGGTGCGGCCGTCCACCCGGCGGGCGCCGGGGACCAGCAGGGCCATGTCGGCGTGAAAGGCGCTCAGGAAGACCACCCGCAGGGTGATGGGCGCAGGGACCGCCAGCGGGGGGACGGTCCGGCCCAGGGCACGCGCGGCGGCCTGACGGACAAGGCGGTGGGCCGTCGCCGGGGGGATGCAACGGGCGGCGGTGCGGGTGATGCCCTCTTTGACAGCGACAGTCTCTATGTCGCCCAGCAGGGCCCGGGCCTCTTCGGTGACGGCCCGGTCGCCGGTGACCAGGACGACGGGGACGCCGAAACTGCCCGCCAGAGCGGCGTTCAGCCCGGCCTCCCCCACCCGTCGCCCGTTCAGTTGCGCCTCCACGACGCGCCGGCTCCAGGTATGTTCCAGGACCGCCCCGGCGGCGCCGGAGGCGCCGTGGTATCCGATTAGGAAGACGGCGTCCACATCGGGGCCGATGCCCTGCATCATCTCCAGCGGTTTGGGGCTGCCGGAGATCAGTTCTGCCGCCGGGTGCAGGTCCTCAATCAGGAGATTGGTCATCCCGGCGTGACTGTCGTTGACGACGACGCGGGTGGCGCCGCCCTCCAGCGCGCCCTCAATGGCCGCGTTGGCCTCAGCGGTCATCAGTTTGCGGAAGCGCTCGTACTCTTTATGCTCCGGGCGGACGTGGTCCATGGCCACGACGCCGGAGATGCCTTCCATGTCAACGGAGATCAGGATGTTCATGGTATTTGGTAGACTGGTAGATTGGTGGATTGGTAGATTGGTAGATTGGTGAATTGGTAGATTGGTAGATTGGTAGATTGGTGAACTGAAGGCGGCGAAGCAATCGCCGGGCCTGTGAGGGGATTGCTTCGGCATCTACTACCGCCTTGCAATGACAACGGGTAGGTAGTTAGATAGATAATAGAAATAAAATCTGTGTTCATCCGTGTCCACCCGCGCTCATCCGCGTCCTATTTCTGATGTGCCAGAAGGGCCTGGACGGCGGTGTAGACGTCCGCTTCGCGGCGGGCGATGCGGTCTACCCAGTCCTGTATCGCAGCCTCTCCCACTCCTGCCAGCAACCGGCCCAACAGTTCCTGCTCCAGGGCACGGAGCAGGTCGTCGCGGGCCCGCACCCGCTCCCGATGGGCCCAGAGGCCGCTGGATTCCAGATAGGCCCGGTGGGCCGCGATGGCCTCCAGGACCTCCGCCACCCCGCTCCCGTCCAGCGCAATGGTCTTGAGGACAGGGGGCCGCCAGGCCGCGTCCTTTCCGGGCCCGGCGTTGTTGCGGCCCAGTTCCAGCGCTATCTCCAGCGCGCGGGCCGTCTGGGCGGCGCCGGGCCGGTCGGCTTTGTTCACCACCAGGATGTCCGCAATCTCCATGAGGCCGGCCTTCAGCGCCTGGACGTCGTCGCCCAGGCCCGGGGCCTCCACGACGATGGTGGTGTGGGCGGTACGGGCGATGTCCACTTCCGCCTGCCCGACGCCCACCGTCTCCACCAGGACGACGGCGAACCCGGCGGCGTCCAGGACTCTGACCACGTCGCCGGTGGCGCGGGCCAGTCCGCCCAGACTCCCCCGGGTCGCCATGCTGCGGATGAAGATGCCGGGATCACCCGCCAGGTCCCGCATGCGCACCCGGTCGCCCAGGAGCGCGCCGCCGGTGAAGGGACTGGTGGGGTCCACGGCGACGATGCCCACCGTCGCTCCGCGCCGACGGAAGCCCTTGGCCAGTTCGTTGACCAGGGTGGACTTGCCAGTGCCGGGGGCGCCGGTAACGCCGACGACGTGCGCGCGGCCGGTATGCGGGTGCAGGGCGGCCAGGGCCTCCCGGGCCGGGGGGCCGTCGTCCTCAATCAACGAGATGAGCCGCGCCAGCGCCCGCCGGTCGCCTTCCAGAATGCGGGAGACCAGTTCCACAGTCAGCCCTCGCTGCAGGCCCGGCGGACGGCCTCCACGATGGTCAGCGTGGACGTGCCGGGGCCGAAGATGGCCTCCACGCCCGCCTCTTTGAGCGCGAGGACGTCCTCATCGGGGATGATGCCGCCGACGAAGACCTTGACGTGGTCCAGGCCGGCCTCCCGCAACCCCTGGATGACGCGCGGGACCAGGGTCATGTGGGCGCCGGAGAGGATGGAGAGGCCCACCGCGTCCACGTCCTCCTGCAGGGCGGCCTCCACAATCATCTCCGGCGTCTGCCGCAGGCCGGTGTAGATGACCTCCATACCGGCGTCCCGCAGGGCGCGGGCAACCACTTTGGCGCCCCGGTCGTGGCCGTCCAGGCCGGGCTTGGCGATCAGAACCCGCAGTCGTTCTCCCATAATACCTCCCGAGGAAGAAGCAAGATGCAAGATTGCAGGATGCAGGGTGCAGGATGGGTGTCGGGTTGGCAGGATAATTATACCGTGTTTTTCGGGGCGCGCCACTGGTTGGGCCACGGACGACGGACCACAGACGACGGACCACAGACGACAGACCACGGACCACAGACGACAGACCACAGACCACAGACCACGCGCGATTGACGCCTTACCGTCCGGGGTTATAATAATCCTGCCTCCAGGATAGGCGATGTGCAATTAGCGATACGCGATTGGCGATCAGCGATATGCGATATGCGATACGCGATTAGCGATACGCGATACGCGATTAGCGATACGCGATACGCGATTAGCGATACGCGATACGCGATACGCGATACGCGATCAGGAGGCTATATGTTCCGTGCCGCCGTTGTGACCGTCAGCGATAAGGGCTACGCCGGGGAGCGGGAGGATGTCAGCGGGCCGTTGCTGGCAGACCTCCTGCGCGCGGCCGGCGCCGAGGTGGTGGCCCAGACCATTGTCCCAGATGAGCCGGAGCAGATTCAGCGGGCCCTGGTCCATCTGGCCGACGACCTGAAGGTGGACGTGGTCCTGACGACCGGAGGAACCGGCTTCACCCCGCGTGACCACACCCCCGAGGCGACGCGCGCCGTCCTGGAGCGGGAGGCGCCAGGACTGGCGGAGGTGCTGCGCTGGGAGGGGTACCGCCGCACCCCGCAGGCCGTCCTCTCCCGGGGTGTCGCCGGGCTGCGCGGCCGGACCCTCATCATCAACCTGCCGGGGAGCCCCCGGGCGGTGCGGGAGGGTATGGAAGTACTGGCCCCCCTTCTCCCCCACGCCGTCCAGATGGCCCGGGGGGAAGATACGGAGCACCGTTGATCTCACCGCGAAGGCACAAATGGACCCCTCTCATCCCCCCTGGCCCCCCTTCTCTCCCCGCAACGGGGGGAGAAGGGGGGAAGAAGTGGGGGTTGGGGGCGGCGGCTTCGTCGCCGCCCCCAAACCCCCTCTCTCCCCTCCCCGCGCCGCGCACAGGTAGCCAGACAAATGACCAAATCTTTGTGTCTTTGTGGTTTTAAACGAAAGGAGTGCATGCAGGACGAACGGAGGCCGGTGCTGAGTGTGGAGGAGGCGCTGGAGCGGATTCTGGCGACGGTACGGGTACTGGAGCCAGAGCGGGTGCCCATTCTGGAGGCATTGGGACGGGTGCTGGCAGAGGAGGTGGTGGCGGACCGGAACATCCCGCCGCTCCCCAACTCGGCGATGGACGGCTACGCCGTCCGCGCCGCCGATGTAGCCCGGGTGCCGGCCCGCCTGCAGGTGATCGCGGAGGCTCCGGCGGGCCGCCTCTGCCCGGTGGAGGTGGGACCGGGCACGGCGGTCCGCATTATGACCGGCGCACCGGTCCCCGCCGGGGCCGATACCGTCGTCCCCTTTGAGCACACCCGCCCCGACGGCGAATGGGTGGAGGTTCTGCGGGAAACCCGCCCCGGGGCCAATGTCCGGGAGGCCGGGGAGGACGTGCGCGCGGGCCAGGTGGTCCTCTCCCCGGGCTGCGTCCTGCGGCCACAGGAAATCGGCATGCTGGCCGCGCTGGGCCGGATGGAGGTCGCCGTTGTCCGGCGGCCCCGGGTGGCGATTCTGGCCACCGGCGACGAAGTCGTGCCGCCATGGGAGACCCCCGGCCCGGGCCAGATTCGGGACGCCAACTCCTACACCGTCGCCGCGCAGGTGCGCCGGTACGGCGGCATTCCCCTCATCCTGGGTGTCGCCCGCGACGAGGAAACCCTCATCCGGGAGGGAGTCCGCCGCGCGCTGGCGGAACGGGCCGACCTCATCGTCACGTCCGGGGGCGTCTCCATCGGCGATTTTGACCTGGTCAAGCAGGTGCTGGCGGCGGAGGGGGAGATGCGCTTCTGGTCGCTGAATATGAAGCCGGGGCGACCGCTGGCCTTCGGCGTCGTCGGCGGGGTCCCGCTGGTCGGCCTGCCGGGCAACCCCGTCTCGGCGATGATCGCCACGGAACTCTTCATCCGCCCCGCCGTCCTGAAGATGCAGGGATTCACCGAATGGCCCTGGCCCGAACTTCGCGCTCGCCTGACCGACCCTATCGTCCGCAAGGACGGCCGTCGCCACTACCTGCGGGTGCGGCTGCGGGAGACGCCCGGGGGCTGGGAGGCGACCCTCACCGGCGACCAAGGCTCCGGCATCCTGAATTCGCTGGTCCAGGCCGACGGTCTGGCCGTTATCCCCGAGGACGTGGACCACCTGCCCGCCGGAGCGGAGGTGAGGGTACTGAAAATTTGATGGCTGGTTCGTGATTGCTGAGGATGGGCGGCGGGTTGACATTTCTTTCAGCGTTGCTATAATCTCATTGAGTGATTGATCAATCAACGAGAGGGTGAGATTTATGACCTATGTTGTCAGTGCCACTCAGGCCCGTATTCGTTTCGGCGAACTGATGCGCCAGGCGGTGGAGAGTCACGAACCGATCACCGTGGAGCGGGACGGCAAGCCCTGCGTTGTCGTCCTCTCCGTGGAGGCGTACCGCCGCCTGAAGGAGTCCCAGGCCCGCCCCGCCTGGCAGGACGTGCTGAGCGAAATCCGGGAAGTCCGGGCCCGCCTGGCAGCCCGATGCGGAGGGCGGCCGCTGCCGTCCCCGGAAGAGGTCATCCGGGAGATACGAGAGGAACGGGATGTCCAGTTCCCCGGTCTGTCTTGATGCCAGTTTTCTGGTACGGCTGCTATTTTCGGAAGAGACGGCCCCCCAGACTGATGTTCTCTGGGAAGCCTGGCATCGGGAGGGGCGGAGGCTGGTTGCTCCAACGTTATTGTACTACGAAGTGACCAACGCTCTGCGAAGGTATGCTGCTATCGGGTGGCTCTCCCCTGCCGACGTAGAGGCCCTGCTGGAAATCGTTCTGCGCCTGGATATAGAACTTGTCGGCGACTCTGAACTGCACCGAAGGGCCCTGCAACTGGCGGAAATGTTATCCCTTCCTGCTGCCTGCGATGCCCATTACCTGGCACTGGCAGAGCGGCTGGGCGCTGAATTCTGGACTGCCGACGCCCGGCTGGTTCGGGCCGTCCAGAACGCTCTACCCTGGGTGCATGGAATAGGCAATCCGTAAGACGTGAAGCGTGAAGCGGGAACGGCGTCCCCCCTATTCGGATATAGACCTCGCCCGCTGGCGGGAGTATGACCATATCTGGACGGACTCCCTCTGGCTCATTGAGGCGCGCGACCGCACTGGCGGGCACCAACTGGATTACCACGGCAACTTCGTCCCCCAGATTGCCACCCAAACCTACCTGCGCTACACGCGGGAGGACGAGGTCGTCCTGGACCTGTTCCTGGGGGCGGGGACGAGCGCCATAGAGGCGGTGCGGCTGAACCGCCGTTTCGTGGGCGTGGAACTGAACCCCGACCTGGTGGACTACGTGCGGGGGAAAATCCCGGCAGACCTGCTGGACCGGCGCGTCCACATCCTGCAGGGCGACAGCACCCGGGAGGAGACGGCCCGGCGGGTGCGGGAGGTTTTGGGGACGATGGGCGCCGACCACGCGCACCTGCTCATCCTGCACCCACCCTACCACGACATCATCCGCTTCTCTGGCCTCTCCGCCGACCTCTCCAACGCGCCGGACTTGGAGACCTTTCTGGACTGGTTTGAGGCCGTCGCCCGGCACGGGTTTGACCTGCTGGCGCCGGGCCGCTTCGCCGTCCTGGTCATCGGCGATAAGTACGCGCGCGGGGAACTGGTCCCGCTGGGCTTCTACTGCATGGAGCGCTGCGGGCGGGTGGGCTTTCGGCCCAAAGCGATCGTGGTCAAGAACATCACTGGCAACGAGCGGGGCAAGGGGCGGACCAGTAACCTCTGGCGCTACCGCGCGCTGGCTGGGGGCTACTACATCTTCAAGCACGAGTACGTCGTCATCCTCTTCAAACCCGGGAGTTTGGAATAGGGAGTACGGATGATGGGGTTTGACTTTCTCTCCCACCTGCCCCTTCCCGACTACCGGGCCGCGCTGACCGTCGGGGTGCTTTTGGGGACGGCACTGGCCCTCTGGACCGGGCGCCGCAACGGGCTGCTGGTGATGGTTGTGGTGGACGGTGTGCTGGCGGCGGCGGTGGGCGGCCTGCTGGTGGGGCGCCTGGGCTACGTCGCGGCGCATCTGCCGTACTTCCGGGAGCATCCGACGGCGGCACTGGCGTTCTGGCAGGGCGGCCTCTCCGCGCCAGGGGTCGTGGTCGGCGGGGTGGTGGGCGCGGGGGTGATGGCCCACCTCCGGAAACTGACCCCCAGGCTCCTCTGGGGCACGCTGGCACCGGGCGCGGCGGTCGTCGTCATCGCGGCGCACCTGGGCTGCCTGCGGGCGGGCTGTGCCTGCGGCCGGGAGACCTGGCCCGGGGACGGCCCGCTCTGGGCCCTCAGCGCGGAACTCCCCGACCTCTACGGCCTGCGCGCGCCGCGCGTCGCTGTGCCGGTGTTGGGGATAGGGTGGGGGGCCCTCATGCTGGTTTTGACTCTCTGGATGGCGCGCAGGGGCCGGGCAACCGCATCGGGGGCAACCACACCGGGGGTGACCGCAAGGGGGGCAACCGCAAGGGGGGCAACCGCAAGGGTTGCCCCTACAGGGCCCATTTGGTTGGCCCTCTACGGCCTGGGAGAATTCGCCCTGGGCTTCCTGCGGGGGGATGCGGCCCCTCTCATCGGTGGCCTCTCGGCCCTCCAGTGGGCGGGCCTGGGGATACTGGGGGCTGGCATTGCATTGACCATTGACCACAGACGACGGACGACAGACCACGGACCACTACCACTAACTGCTAACGGCTGACCACTAACGGCTACCGACTGACGGCTAATGGCCTGGCTACCCGACAGTTTGAAATCAGGACACGGATACACACGGGTTTCACGGATGAGCACGGATGAAAATCCGTGAAAATCCGTAGCATCTGTGCCCACCCGTGTCCCATTAAACGGGAAGCAAAGGTAAGACGAGCATTTGCAGGTTAGCAATCCGTGTCTATCCGTAGCATCCGTGTGAATCCGTGTACTGCCAATCAAAAGTGTCAGGTGGCCAGGCTAATGGCCAAACTTGACGCCGACCCATTTTGTGGTATAACAAAACTGGCCCAGGCGGCCGAGACCCGCCGGGCCAAAGGAGGAATGATGGCGCGAGTCCGTTCGTTGCAGTTGGGGGGAATCGTCTTGGGAGTAACCGTTACCCTCCTGCTCCTGACCCTCCAGTCCCTCCGTACAGATGATTCTATGGCGGCCCAGCCCGCCCGGGTGGACCCGTTCCGCTTCCAGCCCGTCGTCTATGCAAACCTCATCACCTGTACCCTCGCCGTGACCACCACAGACGTCCTGCCCGGCATCAACAGTTTCAGCACTGCGGCCATCCTGGCCGATTACAACGGACTGGCCCTGGTGCAGGGGAAGAAGGACGATGCGGTCAATCCGGAGGAGGATTACTTCCGCCTGGATAATGCGGTGGTCGGCTGGACCTACGAAGTCTACGCCATTCCGGACGGAGTGGGGAACTACAGCCTGGGGATCATTGTCTACGACGCGTCCTATACCCCTATCCTGACCGACTCCAACCCGCTGGACGGGACATCGGCGGTAGTCCGGCTGGTGGCGGCCAGTCTTGGTCCGTACTATTTCAAGGTGTTCCAGGTCACACCAGTATGTAGTGGGGGTACTTACCGCCTGGATGCCAATGCCCTTCCTCCTACTCCCACTCCCACGACGCCGACCGCTCCGCCACCCACCGGGATTCCCGGCGCCGACCGCTTTGAGCCCAACCACGACTTTGACCGTGCCGCTACCATTGCTGCTGGTGTCACCTACGATAACCTAAACTTCATCCCCTGGGGTGGGGCGACAGAGGATAACGATTTCTTTAAAATCTGGGTGAAACCGGGCCTGCTCTATACCTGCGAGACGCTGAACCTGGCCCCCGGCCTGGATACCAACATCATCATCTACGACCATAACCGCAACGGCCTGGGCGGCAACGACGATGTGACGCCTGGGGATTACCGTAGCCGGATTTCCTATATCTCCACGTACGAGGGGTGGCTCTACGTTCTGGTGGGACACGGCGGCCGGTTCCCTTATTCCGAGGTGCAGAACAGCACCTACAGCCTGCGCTGCTCCGTAGAGGTTCCGGGTCTGCCCACCCCTGCACCCACGGCGACGTCCCGGCCACCCACGGCCACCCCGGTCCCCAAAGACTGGACGCCCACGCCGGAGACGTTCACCTCTCCGCCTCCCACCGCTACCCCGCTCGCGGGGGGAGGACTTTCCGTGCGATTGATTTCTACCCCCGCGCCGCCGTCCCCGGAAGCGACACCGGCCCCCCGCTTTGTGCCGCTGGACATCCTGGTCTACTACGACGCCAACAACGACCGCAGTCCCGGGGCGGGAGAGGGGGTGGCGGGGCTGCGCATCCTGGCCTACGATACCCTCACCGGCGAGCAGGTCGCCGAAGGGGTGACCGACGACATGGGACGGTTGCGGTTCACCGCCGCCGTTCGGGGCGCCGTCTGCATCGTCGTCCCCTACCTGGGCATCGGTCGGGTGATTGAGGGAGAAGGGGCCAGCGTTTATATCCGCATCGCATCGCCCACAGGGAGTCCGTAATGGAAGAACCGGGTCCCGTTTCTCCTGCTCCCCCGTCTCTCCCTCCGAAAGGACGTATTGTGCGCGTTCCTCCTGTCGCCCTCTGGCTGGGAGGGGTCGGGGTGGCGATTCTGCTCATCACGCTGGTTGCACTGCTGGCCCTCCGCCCCGTCCTTTTCCCCCGTCGTCCGGCGGGGATTCCCCTTTCCGTCACTCGGGTGATTCCGGGTGTCAGCCCCCTGCCCGTCCCCGCACCGCCCGTGGCCGAAATCGGCAATACCGAGGTCTCCCTGCCCATCCCCACATCCCTGGAGGTGGGCGGGCGCACCTTCCCGGTGCAGCCGGTAAGGGTGGAAGGTGGGGTTTGGAACGTGCCGGAGTCCGCCACCGGCGTCGTTTTTTGGGCTTACAGCACCGTCATCCACTACGTCCTGGGCCTGGAGCCGACGGATGAAAACCGGGCCCTGGTCGGTGGATTGGCGGAAGGGGATGAGATCGGGCTTCGTCTATCCAGCGGGGCCCGCCTGACCTTCCAGGTGGTCCGGCAGAAGACAGTCGCTCCGGACGATACATCCCTCTTCGCCCAGAACCGCCCCGGCCTGACGCTGTTGGTCCTGGAGGAAGAGGGGGAGCACCCGGCAGTGGTAGCCGATTTCCGGGAACTGGTGGAGCCGACGCCCCCGGCGAGTAGTCCCACGGCTGGCCCCGGGCAGCCGGTACAGGTGGGAACCGCGCGGGTGACGGTCGTGGAGGGGTATGCGGAGCGGGGTCTATCCGACCTCCCGGTGGGGACGGTGGCCTATTTTGTGGAAGTGACCGTGGAGAACGGCGGGACGGGTTCTCTTTTCCCGCGCGATTTCGCGGCCGAACTGCTGGACATGGACGGCAACCGGTATATCCCCTCCCCGTCTCTGGCAGGGAAGGGGAAGTACGGCCTGCTGCCGGAGGAGATACCCGCCGGGGGGAGGGCGGAGGGAACGTTCGCCTACGTGATTCCCGAAGCGGTCTCTGGCCCCACGCTGACCTGGGTTTTCGGCCCCCAGGCAGCGTCCGAATTGCGGGCCCGCTTTTCTCTTTCCTACGCTCCCCCGCCTGTTGCTACAGCAGAAGCGGAGGTGGAAGTTACCCAGGCGTTTCTGGGAGAGGGGGGCGAAGTCCTGCATGTCGTCGCCCGGGTACGCAACCGAGGTTCAGCAACGTTGACGGTGACGGAGCGGAATATTTCCCTGAGTTCGCGCGCCGGCCCGGGCGAGTTGCAGGTCGCAGCGCCGCCGCTGCCCTGGGAGATTGGGGCGGGCCGGGAGCGGGAGGTGGAACTGCAGTTTGCCCGGCCCCGGGCCCCGTCCTGCGTGGTGACGATTCTGGGCTACACCTTTGAGATTTCCGGCCTGCCGGAATGATGGGGGAGGGGGATGCGGGCGGCGGCGCACCCTTCGGGTGCGCCGCCGCCCGCATTCATGCTGAGTTACCCCGCGCGGGAGCGGGTCTCCTGCAGGATCAGGCCGACCAGCAGCGCGCCCACCAGCAGCACCGCGGCGTTCAGATAAAAGGGCGCCGCGTGCCCCCACTGGTCATATAGCCACCCACCGGCCATCGGCCCCAGTGCCGCCCCCAGAAAGTAGGCAAAGGTGTAGAGGCCGTAACTGGTCCCCCGCGTGTCCTCCCCGGCGATGTCTGCCACAAACGCCCGTTCCGCCGGCAGCGACGCGCAGTACCCCAGCGACTCCACAGCCCACAGAACCGTCAGCGCCAGCAGACTGCGCAGTTGGGGGATCAGTGCCGAGGCCAGCGCACTGATCACCAGACCCGCTATCATCGGCCCTTTTCTTCCCCAGCGGTCGGCAATCCGGCCCAGGCGGGAGGGGAGGAACCCGCTGATAAGAGCCGCAGGCAGATATGCGACCACCAGCGCCACAATCTCTGCCTGCAGCGCGTCCTGGAGGAAAATCATCAGCAGGGGCCAGATCATCGTGCTGGATGCGCCGGTGACCAGGACGATGCCCATCAGGGCCAGTAACTGTCCGGAGACCGGGCGGCTCTGAATGGGGTCGGTATTGGAGGGACAGCTCTCCGGTACACCCCGCCAGCCGTCCCAGAACGCCAGGACTGCGGGGAGCGTGTAAAAGGCAAAGAGCCAGGGCCAGGATTCTTTCAACGAAAACCCCAGCTGTTCCAGGGAGAAGATCAACCCGAAGCCGATGAGGGTGCCGATGATGGCGCCCTGGACCGAGGCCTCGTCTATTCGCCCGAACTCCCGTCCCCGATGGCTTTCCCGTGCCCAATCGGCGATGATGGTGTAGGCCGGAAGCCAGAGGAACGCGTTCCCCACTCCCTGAATAAAGCGGGCAGTGGTTAACAGGGGGATTGTATTTGCCAGGGCAAACAGGAAAGTGGAGACGGTGTAGCCCGCCAGCCCCATCAATAGAAAGGGGCGACGCCCCCAGCGGTCCAGTGCCCGCCCCAGAAACGGGCGAACGACTACGGGGATAAAGGAGAGGACGGAGAATAGGATGCCCACCTCCAGCGCCGTCGCGCCCAGGTCTTTGCCGTAGATGGGCAGGACAAAGGAGAGGATGCCAAAAGGAAAGGAGACCCAGAAGGTCGCCCGCCAGAGCATCCGCAACGCGTGCCGATGGCGGTCGTCCTTTTCCCCAGACATCTGCGTTCTATTGATCCGACGGTTGTGCCTTCTTCAGAGCCTCTAACTCCCGCTCCAGCCGCCGCTGGCGGGCCCAGATGGAGAAGACCAGGGCGAATGTCAGCCCCCAGAAAACCGCATACGCCGCAACCAGATAGACTGGCATGGTTCCTCCTTCAGACGGTAGATTGGTAACTGGTAAATTGGTCATTGGTCATTGGTCATTGGTCATTTTGTCATTGGTCATTGGTCATTGGTCATTTTGTCATTGGGTCATTCTTAACGCGGCCAATGCGTCGGCGAAGCGCTCCAGGCGGATCCGCTGGCGCAGGAGCGTCACGTAGAGCAGGGTGAACGCGGCCAGCGAGACCAGTAATGTCTGCACCATGCGGGGGGTGAGGGCCATATCTCCACCGCTGAGAATTTCCGGATGGATGGTGCGCCACCAGCGGATGGCGAACCACGAGAGAGGCACCGTCACAAAGGCGACGATGCCGTAGACAGCGGCGAAGCGGGCCTGCCGCTCCGGCCCCTCTACCGCCCGGCGCAACATCCCGTAGGCGATGTAGATGAGCAGTTGGACCGCCGAGATGGTCAGCCGGGGCTCCCATGTCCAGTACGTCCCCCAGACCGGCCGCGCCCACAGGGAGCCGGTAATGACCGCCATCGTGATGAAGGTCAGCCCGACCTCCACCGAGGAGAGGGCCAGGATGTCCCATCGGCGCTCCCCCCGGACCAGGTAGAGGATACCCGCCAGAAACGTGACGAAAAAGGCGAAAAAGCCCACCCATGCGGAGGAGACGTGGAAGTAGAAGATGCGCTGGACGTCTCCCATGGTTGCCTCGCGGGGGGCGTACAGGAAGACCATCCCCAGAGCGGTCAGAACGGCGACCGCCGAGGCCAGGGCCAGGATGAGGCCGGGAAGATCGTTTTGTCGGTTCATCATTCATTCCTCCAGAACGTATCCGAACGTCAACGTAGCGACAGCCAGGATCACCAGGTCATAGACGACAATGAGGCGGAGCCAGCCGCCCGCCTCCGCCAGCGTTCCCCCCTCCAGCAGCGCGCTGGTGGTCTGGACAGCGGCGATAAGGACCGGAAAGGCCAGGGGGAGGAGGAGGACAGGCAGCAGAACCTCGCGGGCCCGGGTGTTCACCGCCATCGCTGCCAGCAGCGTCCCCACGGCGGCGTACCCCACCGTTCCCAGCAGCGTCACCAGCAGCACCTCCGAGCGCAGCAGTGGGACGTTGAACAGTCCGGCAAACAGGGGAAGCAGAATGACTTCCACGATGACCATGAAGAACAGGTTCCCCAACGCCTTGCCGAAGAATATGGCTGTCCGGTCCACCGGCGCCAGCAGCAGGCCGTCTATACAGCCGGTCTGTTGCTCCCGGACCAGGGAGCGGCTCAGCCCCAGGGTGCCAGCGAAAGCGACCGTGGCCCAGAGGACGCCCGGCGCGGCGGCGCGGGCGGTCGCCCCGCGCAGGTCCAGGGCGAAACTGAAAACCAGGAGCGACAGCACCGCGAAGACCAGCATGGCGCTGACAATCTCCCGGGTGTGCCATTCCGCTGCCACGTCTTTGACGACGATGGCCCACATCTTATCCAGGAAATCCATCGTGGGGAGAGTATACCTCAAAACGGTGGGAGAGGCAACACCAGGTAGACCACAGACGACAGACCACAGACCACAGACCACAGACGACGGACAACGTGGTACGGGGGTTGGCTGAATGGGTACCTCGTGGTAAAATAGACCCACTTGGTAAGGAGGTGAACCCGATGGAACTTTCGCAGTATCTCCGCATCCTGCGCAAGCGATGGTGGATTATCGTGGTGGCGGTGCTGGTGACGGCGGTCAGCGCCGTTGCCTTCAGCCGTCTCCAGACCCCTGTCTATCAGTCCACTGCCGAAGTCCTCATTCAGCCAGCCCGCCCCGATTTCGGCCTTACCCAGTCCGCCAAGACGCTCCTGCGGTCCTACATGAGCGTCGCCGACTCCAACAAGTGGGCTCAGGAAGTGCTGACCCGCCTGCAACTGGATATGAGGCCCGAAGAGTTGCGGGCCAACGCCCGTTTCGCCGCCGAGGACGACCGGATGATTATCCGGATTGAGATTGAAGACACGGACGGCGAAGAGGCCAACCGCATTGCCAGGACCTGGGCCCAACTGCTGGTGGAGTGGCGCGACCGGGAGAACCAGAAACAGCGCAAAGAGGACCGGGTCTTTGCCGAACTGCGGGACGAACCGATATACTCCCAGACCTGGCCCCCGCGCCTGCCCATTATGGCGGCTGCCGGGCTTATCCTCGGCCTGATCATCGCTTTCGTCATCATCTTCTTCCTGGAGTGGGCTGAATCGGGTATCATCCGCACCCCCGACGACGTGGAGCAATGGTTGGGCCTGGCCGTACTGGGGACCGTCCCTCCGGCTGAATAACCGATGGGAGACGATACCATGAGCAAACCTCAACTGATTACCCTGACCGACCCCCGTTCGCCGGCTGCGGAGGCTTACCGCACGCTGCGGACCAACCTGACCTTCGCCGGCCTGGATCAGCCCGTTGAGACGCTGATTGTCACATCCCCGGCCACCGGTGGAGAGAAGTCCGTCGCAGCGGCAAACCTGGCGGTGGTGATGGCCCAGGGGGAGCACCGGACGATTCTGGTGGACGCCGACCTGCGTCGCCCCGCCCTCCACGAGATTTTCGGGGTTTCCAACGAGCGCGGCCTGACGACGATGTTTGTGGACCCCCAGGCCCGGGCCGAGCCGCCACTGATAGAGGTGGGCGTGGAGAATTTGTGGCTACTCCCCAGCGGGCCGCTCCCCCCCAACCCCGCTGACCTACTGGGCTCCCGTCGGATGGAGGAGATTATCGCCATCCTCCGTTCCCGGGCTGACATTCTGATCTTTGACGCGCCGCCGGTTCTTGCTGTCACCGACGCGGCGGTTCTGGGGATGAAAGTGGACGGGGTCCTCCTGGTGATGGCCGCCGGGCGCACCCGCCGCGAGCAGGCCCGCCAGGCGCGGGAACTCCTGGAACGGGCCCATGTGCGGGTCGTCGGTGCCGTCCTGACCGATGTGCCGACGGCGATGGCGAGAAGGTACTATTAACGTGAAAAGTGAAACGTGAAAGGGGGAGTGGTGAAGCACAAGTTCTTCCTGTGTGTTGTTGTGCTGGGGGTGGTAATGGCGGGAGTGCTGGCCGCGTGTGACGGAGGCCGGACGGAGACGCCGTCTACCACCCAGGCCCCAGCGGCGGAGCAGTCTCCTGGGTCGGCCCCGGCGGCTGATGGGGCGACGTTGCTCCGGGAACGGTGCACGGTCTGCCATACTCTGGAGCGCGTGGAAAGCGCCCACAAGTCCGCAGAAGAATGGGAGCAGACCGTCTCCCGGATGATCGGACGCGGGGCACGATTGACAGCGGAAGAGAAAACCGTTTTGTTGGAGTACCTGGCGACTCATTACCGGTAGCGGTACTATTCAGTGCTGACTGAAGGGCCACGCCGAAGGCCACGGCCTGAGAGGCCTCGCTTTGTGGGGCTCGCCCGAGGCGTCATCCTTCCTGGGCCTGCGCCGATGGTCGGCCTTCGCCGACCAGGTCTCTCAGATCTTGTCTGAAATCTGTTCGTAGTCAGGCACGAAGCACCAGCGGAGTGCCGTCTGGGGCATGTTTAACGTCACTCCCCTTTGCTCCGGACGCCACTCTGCTTCGCTCCGTGGCTTACTACAAGCATTTTCAGACAAGCTCTCCGATGCGCACAGAAGGATTGTCGGCGGAGGCTGACACCCCTCGGGCCGAGCCCCTCGGGGTGAGGCCTGGCACGAAGTGCCCAGGGAGGACGATTTCAGTCGGCGTAAATAGTTACCTAAATTTCGCCCAAAATAATGGCCGTTTCCTCCGGAGCCAGAAGGGCCGCCAACCCAGGCCCTAACTCTCCGGCCACCGGGTCTCCCCGGTTCAGCACAATTTGGACGATTTTGGAAGAATGAAATACGACCACTCCGCTGATATGCAGCGCATCTCGTATCCAGCGCAGCAGGCCCCATCTGGCCAGCC
>Ga0101941_1001517_pt1 | contig 15877 bp, 16 predicted proteins | sample DewCreD2012metaG_3_FD_75242 | JGI IMG/M metagenome (GOLD analysis project Ga0101941, IMG submission 75242) | Hot spring sediment bacterial and archeal communities from British Columbia, Canada, to study Microbial Dark Matter (Phase II) - Dewar... ...
CCTGATCGGTCGGTTGGGTGGTGGGGGTGCGGGGCAGCCAGACGTAGAAGGTGGTGCCGACCCCTTCCTGGCTGGTGAACCAGACCCGGCCGCCGTGGCGCTCGACCAGCTCTTTGACGATATAGAGGCCCAGTCCCATGCCCTGGGTGGGGGCGACGCCGGGGCGGGCCTGGACGAACGGCTCGAACACCCGCTCGCGCAGGGCCGCCGGGATGCCGATGCCCTGGTCGCGGACGGTGAGGAGAACACCGGCCTCCTCGGGTGTGACCCCGACCTCGACCAGCCCGCCGTCCGGGCTGTAGCGGATGGCGTTGTCCAGCAGGTTGACCAGGACCTCCTCCAGCCGGTAGCGGTCGGCGACGATGGGCACCGTCTCCGGGGCCGCGACCCGCAGGCTGTGGCGGGTGGTGGTGATGGCCATCCGCTGAACCACCTCGCGCACCAGCGCCGCCAGGTCGAACGGCTCCGGCTGCAGCTCCAGCCGCCCGGTCTGGATCCGGCTCACATCCAGCATCTGGTTCACCAGCCAGTCCAGCCGGTTGCACTGTCGCTCGATCACCCGCAGGATCTCCCGCACCGCCGGGTCGCCGCCCGGCCGCCAGAGCAGCCACTGGACATATCCTTTCAGAATCGCCAGCGGGGTCTTGAGTTCGTGGGCGGCGATGGAGAGGAACTGGTCGCGCACGGCCAGGGCGGCTCGCAGCCGTTCGGCCAGGGTGGCCGTGGCCAGGCCGCTGGCCACCAGATCGGCGATGGTCCGCAGCACCTGGCGCTCGCCCGGCCCCAGTGTCGGCGCCCGCCGCAGCCGGTCCAGGGTCAGGAGCCCCAGAACCTGGCCCTGCCAGTCCAGGGCCACCACCAGGACCGGCGGCTCCCAGGGCAGCCCGGCCAGCCCCGGATCGCCGGCCAGGAGCCAGCGCGGCTCGGCCCCCGTGGCCGCCAGCGACCGGGCCGCCGGCCAGGTCTTCCCCTCCAGATCGTCCTCGCCGGCCACCGCCGCACAGACCAGCCCGGCCTGGGACTCGTCGGCCGGCCAGCGCCAGAGGGCCAGCCGCCCGCCCTCCAGACGGAGGGCTCCCCGGGCCAGGGTCAGCACCGCCCGGAGCACCTCGGGCAGCCCGGCCGGACCGACCAGGGCCTCGGCCACCGCCGAAACGGCCGCCGAGAGACCGCTGCGACGCGCGGCCTCACGCTGAAGAACCATGGCCAGTGTGCTGCCCAGCGCCTCGCCCAGCGTCTGCAAAAGCGCCCGCCGGATCCGCGACACCGGCTGGGCCCAGACCGCTGCCACCAGCCCCACCGCTCCCACCGGGGCCAGCAGCGGCCAGAGGAGCAGTGTCTCCATCCCGCCGACCAGCCCCTCCCAGCCGGGCGGGAGAGCCACCGTGGTCCGCCGAAGCCGCAGCCGGATCGGCCGTCCCCGCTCGAGGACCCGGTGCACAAGAGGGGCCCCCGCGCTCTCCGACCGCCAGACCAGTCCACCGGGGCCCCGGACCGGGCCGCGCAGAGCCAGTCGGGCCCACTCGGCCGCCTCGACCGGCCCGGCCCAGAGGACCAGGCCGTCGGCCTGCAGCAGGGCCAGCAGCTCTCCCGCCAGCAGGTCGGCGAGATCGGGCAGGTCTGCTCCGGCGGCGGCCGCCCACTGCAGGCGCATGGCCACCTGCAGGGCCTCGCGCCCACCCCACCAGCGGAGTCCGCCTGTGCCGTCCATTGTTTCCCTCGCCTGCGCCGAACCCGGCGCCCCTCGCCCCTCGTTGGTGACATCGGCGACCATCACGAGTCCTCCCTGGCCCGACCCTCCGGGCCTCCACCCGCACCCCCACCGGAGGGCCCCCAACCCCAGCCGGCCACAGCGGTCTGCCCCTCCGAGAGGGCACCGACCGGCGGCGGCCTGCCGGAGCGGCTGCACCTAAAGAGTATACCCGATCGCCGTCCCTGGCCGGCTAGCGACCGGACACAGCCTCGCCTTGTTGCTCTGTCGTCGACCGCCGGGCCCACTCGGCGGCGGTCAGCACCCGCCAGGGGAGGGGCTGGCCGGCCACGCTGGCGATGGCCCGGTCGAGGAGGTCGCGATAGCCGGTGGTCAGTTGCAGGCGGACGCGGCTGTTGGGCGCCACCAGGAGCAGGGTGGCGCCCTCGCGGCCCATCAGCCGGCAGGGTTCGATATAGGTCTGGTAGGCGGTCGGGCTGACCCATTCGGCCAGGAGCCGCTGGACGGCCGTCCAGAGCTCGCGTCCGCCGATGCCGCCGGCCTCGGGAATGCGCACCCAGGCTGGTCCCGGCGGGAGCGGCCGCCCGGGCGGCTCGGCCCCGGCGGCGCTGGCCGCCTCGGCGAGCGCCGGTGGGACCTGGCCCTCCGCGGGCCGCGCCGGCCCGGGGCCAGGCGGGCCGGCCGGGGCGGCGCCGGCGGCCGCGGTCAGGGCCTGGAGCGCCTGGGCCAGCCGGGCGGGGTCCAGAGCGGTCGGATCGGTCGGGCCCAGAGCGTTCTGGAGAGCCTGGAGGAGGGTCTCCAGGCCGGCGGCCGACGGTGCCGGTGACGGGTGGCCGTTCGGGGAGGGAGTCCCGGTCGCTGTCCGTGTCCGGGCGAAAGAGGGCGACCGCCGTGCAGGGCGCGTCTGGTTCGGCTGATCTTCTTCTGGGCGTCTGGTTCGGCATGGATCTTCTTCATGTGCGGGAGAGCCGGCGCCTGGGGCCGGCGGACGGCCGGCCGGCGGGGCCGGCGACCCCTCTCGCCCTGCCCCGGTGGAGACCTCTTCCCCATCCCCAGGTGACCCGTCTTCCCCAGGGGTGGGCGACCCGTCTCCCTCGGGGAGGAGGAGCGTCTCCTCCTCCAGGAACTGGGGGTTGCGCCGCGTCCAGAAGTCCAGGTCGCGGCTGATCAGGCGGTCGATCTCCTCGAAGAGGGGGCTGAAGTCCCAGGCCAGGCTGGAGTTGCCCCCGTCGGCCCGCACCCGTCGGTAGGTGCGCAGGTAGCCCTTGGCCATCAGTTCGGTCTTGTACTTCTGGATCGTCTTGCTGGTCACCCCGCTGCGGCGGACGATCTCCCGGATGGCCGGGTAGGGGAGATCGGCCGTCCAGCGGAAGGCCAGGACGTAGGTGATGAGCCAGGTGTGCTGGGGCTCCAGCCCCAGTTCACCCTGGTAATGGAAGAGGGCGAAGGGCACCGTGGCGATGCCCGCCTTGCGGATCAGCCGTCCGTAGCGGGCATCGAAGCTGAAATCAGCCGGCGACCGCGTCCGCGCCACCGTCGCCCTCCTCCCGGCCCTGCCGACCGGATCGCTCACCGCCCGGACCGGCCAGCGACCCTGGCCGGCCGGTCTGACCGCCAGCGCCAACCACCACCATCAACCCCTCCTCCCACGGCGCGCCCGTGGCCTGAGTATAGCAGAAAAAGAACACATGTTCTAGACGGTGACGGAGGTCGGGGCCCCGCCGGGCGCGGGCGTCCCGCCGGTCCAGGCCGGGTCGAGGACCCCGGCGGCCGCCTGGGGGCGCCAGGTCGCCGCCACCAGGTGGATGATCGCCCGGAAGCGCTGGCGCTCGGCCAGGGGGATGGAGGGATCGGCCAGGACCTCGGCCACCAGCCGGAGCGTCGGGTCGAGCGGGCCCAGGGCGGCCATGGCCCGGGGGAGCAGGCCGGCCGCCACCCGGAAGGCGTCGGCCTCCTCGGGGCTCAGCCGGAGGGCCGCGATGAGGGCCTCGACTAGTGGGGCCCGGGGCGGCTCGCGCTCGCCCCGCTCCAGCCGGTTGAGATAGCTGGGGTCGGCTCCCACCATCTGCCCCAGCGTCGGCAGCGAGAGCCCCGCCCGGGCGCGGTACTGCCGCAACTGGGCGGCGAAGGTCTCCCGTCCGCTCGGCTCGCCCTGGCTCGCCATCCCCCACCTCCGTCCACCATCAGCGTCCTCCCTATTCTAGCAGGCTGTTGCCATGATGGCAATACCCTCCCCCAAAAATCTTTGCCAATCAGACCAAAACTTTCCGGGGCAACCCCCGAAGGTTTCTGTCAGAATGGCAAAGCAAAATCTGGGGAGAGGCCGGATCGGGGTCGGCCGGGGGCTGGCCGGCGGCCTGGGAGGCGTGTCGTGAGGGCAGGGCTGGTCCTGGGGCGAGGGGAGGAAAAGCCGGTGGCCGTGGCTCCCGCCGGGGAGAGGCGGCGTCGTCGGGGTGCCTGGCGGCCGGCTGGGGGGTGTGCCGGTGCCGGACGGCGGGTGGGAATCAGGCGGGGAAGCCGGCCACCTCGCTGGTCGGGGCCAGGTTCTGGCCCCGGCCAGTCAGCAGGCCCGGGCCGAACGCGCGGGCGGTCTGGGCAGCCCGGCGGTCCACCCGCAGGCCGAAGATGCCGGGCGGGAAGGGACCGGACAGGCCGGCCCGGGCCAGGCGGCGGAAGCCTTCGGAGCGAAGGCGCTGGTGCCAGTCCCGGACCGCTCGCCAGCCCAGCCGGATCGTGACCTCGACCACCATCCAGAGGCGCCGGCCGATGGGGTCGAGCACCGGCTGGACCAGATCAATCTCACCGTTGGCCGCCAAGTTGCAGGCTGGCTCCAACGGCCGGCGGCCGCGCTGCTGGCCGAGTCACTCCCGCACGTCGGCTGCGGCTTCCTCGGCGGTGGATCCCGCTGTCTTCGGGAGCTGGCCCACCGCCTGACCGGGCCGCTCCACCTGTCCGGCCAAGCGTTTGATCGCCATCTCCAGACCCTGAACCCGCTCCTCGGTCCGGCGTCGAGCCTCGGCCAGGCGCTCGACGGCCGCCTCCAGGCGGTCGAGGCGTTCCTCCGTCCGGCGCTGAGCCTCGGCCAGCGCGGCGATCTGCTCCTCGGCCCGGGCCATGCGGTCGGTCAGGGTCGCCAGCGCGCTCTCGACCCGGCTCAGGCGCTCCTCGGACCGCCGCTGGGCCTCCGACCAGGTCGCGCAGAGCCCGCTGGGTCCCGGTCTGGGCGGCCACCAGGGCGGTGAGCGCCGGCTCCGGCATACCACGCCCCGATCCGGCCGGACCGTGACCCGGGCCACGGCCCGTCCGGGCCCGGACGGCCGGAGAACAGGAGGAGGGCGAGGCGGCCGGACGGCCCGCGCCCCGGAGACAAAAACCGCCGGGCCGCGCGGCCCGGCGGAGAGGGGAAGAGCCGGTCGCCCGGCTGGTCTTACCGCTTGAGACCGATGACCTCCTGCAGGAGGTCGTCGGCGGTGGTGATCACGCGGGCGTTGGCCTGGAAGCCGCGCTGGGCGGCGATGAGGTGGGTGAACTCCTGGACCAGGTTGACGTTCGACAGTTCCCGCTGACCGCTCGCCACCGTGCCGAACCCGTTCTGGCCGGCCAGGCCCACCAGCGGCAGCCCCGAGTTCGGCGAGACGGCGTAGAGGTTGTGTGACAGCCGCTGCAGCCCGGCTGGGTTGACGAACCGGGCCAGGGCGATCTGGCCCAGCACCTGGGTCCGACCGTTGGAGAACACCCCCTGGATCTGGCCGTCGCTGGTGATATTGATGCTGGCCAGACTCCCGGCCGCAACGCCATCCTGCTCGCTGACGTTGACAATCGACTCCTGAGCGTTGGAGGTCAGGGCGGTGAAGTCGAGCGCCACCGTCGAGGGGTTGGCTCCGTTGTTGTAGGTCACCTGGATCTGGGTCGCCGGGTTGGCCGGATCGTAGGTGCCGGTGGCGGTGAACTGGATGGTGTTGCCCGGCGCCGCCGGCGTCTGGAGCAGGCCGGCCACCGTCGGGTCGGCCGTCTGGACCGTCCAGGTCCACTGGCGGGGAGCGGCCGCCTTGGTGAAAACGATCGAGATATTGTGCGCCACCCCGAGCGAGTCGTAGACCACCAGCGTCGTCTGGACCTGCGTCCCGGCGGCGGCCGCCGCGTCCAGGTTGCCCTGGAGGCGGGCCTGGGTCGTCGGAATGGCCGGAATGGTCGACTGGAACGGAATCACCAGATCGCCGATCGGCCGGCCGGTGTCCACCACCCCGTTGACCGCCTGCCAGCCCTGGACCCGCAGCCCGGTGTTGGGATTGACCAGGAAGCCGGCGGCGTCGATGTCGAAACTGCCGTCGCGGGTGAAGAACTGGCCCTGACCGTCGCTCAGAATGAAGAAGCCGTCGCCCTGGATGGCCAGATCGGTCAGTCGGCCGGTCGGCTCCAGGGTCCCCTGGGTCAGGAGCGGGTTGATCCCGCTCAGGCCCACCCCCAGCCCCAGCTGCGTCGGGTTGACGCCGCCGCGCTGGGGGGTCGGCGCCAGACCCCCGCGCAGGACGGTGTTGAGGGCCTCCTCGAACGAGATGAGCGCTGCCTTAAAGCCCGGCGTGTTGGCGTTGGCGATGTTGTTGGCCACCACGTCGATGAACGTCTGGTGGTTGCTGAGCGCCGTCACCGCGGTGAAGAGCGAGCGGAGCATGCCTCCCCCCTGCCTGTCGGCCGGCTCGCCCGCCGGCCCATCGGTCCTGAGGGGACTCTAGGCCGGCCTGCCCGCCCGGCGTTATCCGGGAACTCCCGAATTCTGGTCCTAAGGCGCCTGTAAATCCGGCTCGCTCCCCTTCAGCCCCCGCCCCCACCGACCGATAACTGTCCGTGACAACCCGCCCGGACAGGGGGCCACCGATGCAGGGCAGCTTCGCCGGTCTGACCATCGTTCTCCAGGGGCTGATGGCCCAGCAGCTGGCCATCAACACCACCGCCCACAACGTGGCCAACGCCAGCACGCCCGGCTTCTCACGCCAGGTGGTCGACCTCACCGCCGGCGCTCCCTTCGCCGCACCCAGCCGTCTGCGCCCGCCAGGGCCCGGCCAGTTCGGCACCGGCGTCCTGGTCACCACCATCCGCCGCGTCCGCGACAGCCTGCTCGACGGCCGGATCTGGCACAGCCAGCAGGAGCAGCAGCGCTGGCAGACCATCGCCGACCAGCTGCGCCAGGTCGAGGTCGTCTTCACCGAGCCCGCCGACCACAGCCTGAGCGCCCTCTTCGCCCGCTTCTGGAACGCCTGGCGCACCCTGGCCGACCAGCCCGACGACCCGGCCGCCCGCCTGGCCCTGCGCGAGCAGGCCGTCGCCCTGACCAGCGCCCTCCAGAGCGCCCGGGCCGAGGTCGTCCAGGCCCGCCGGAACCTCGACGCCCAGATCGGCCCCCTGGTCGACCGCCTCAATACCCTGGCCCGCCAGATCGCCGACCTCAACCGCCAGATCGTCCAGGTTCAGGCCAGCGGCCAGCAGCCCAACGACCTCCAGGACCAGCGCGACGGGCTCATCGAACAGCTGGCCGGACTGGTCGGCGTCCAGGTGGTGGCCCAGCCCAACGGCGCGGTCCAGGTCTCGGTCGGCGGCCGGCCCCTGGTCTTCGGCACCGCCGGCGAGCGCGTCGACCGCCTCCAGACCCAGCCCGACCCCTTAAACGGCAACCTTCTGACCATCGTCTGGGCCGACGGCTCCCCCCTGCTCACCCCTGGCGGCCAGGTCCGCGGCCTGCTCGAGGCCCGCGACAGCCTCCTGACCGAGATTCTCACCCGCCTCGACAACCTGGCCGCCACCCTCATCAGCCAGGTCAACGCCCTCCACCGCACCGGCTTCGGCCTCGACAACAGCACCGGCCGCGATTTCTTCACCGGCACCACGGCCGCCGACATCGCCGTCCACCCCGATATCCTGGCCGACGAGCGCCGGATCGCCGCCGCCAGCGGCCCCAACCAGCCCGGCGATGGTACCATCGCCCGTCAGATCGCTGCCCTGGAGAACGCCCTGGTCATGAACGGCAACACCGCCACCATGGGCCAGTTCTACGCCGCCCTGGTCACCTGGCTGGGCAGCAACAGCCAGCAGGCCCAGCTCAACGCCGATACCCAGGAGGCCATCGCCCAGGCCCTCACCCAGCTGCGCGAGCAGACCAGCGGCGTCTCCCTCGATGAAGAGGCCATCGCCCTGACCCGCTTCCAGCGGACCTACGAGGCCGCCGCCCGGGTGATGACCACCCTGGACGAACTGCTCGACCGGGTGATCAACGGCATGGGCCTGGTCGGCCGCTAAGAGAGGAGGTGACCGATGCGCATCACCAACCGGCTGCTGACCGAGCGGGCCCTCTTCAACCTCCAGCGCAACGCCCGCCGGCTGGGCACCCTCCAGGAGCAACTCAGCACCGGCCTGAAGATCAACCGTCCCTCCGACGACCCGGTCGGCGTGGCCCGCGCGCTCCAGCTGCGCGCCCGCCTGGCCGAACTCCAGCGCCAGGTCCAGTCCGGCGATCTGGCCCAGGCCTGGCTCAACCAGACCGACAGCGCCCTGGCCGAACTGACCAGCCTTCTCCAGCGCGCCCAGCAACTGGCCATCCAGGCCGCCAACGGCACCCTCACCCCGGCCGACCGCCAGGTCATCGCCGCCGAACTCGACAAACTGCTCGAACACGTCGCCACCGTCGGCAACAGCAAACTCGGCCAGAGCTACCTCTTCGCCGGCTTCAAGACCGACCGCGCCCCCTTCGTCTTCACCCCCGGTCCGCCGCCCACCCTCACCTACGTCGGCGACAGCGGCGTCATCCGCCGCGAGATCGCCCCCGGCGAAACCATCCAGATCAATCTCCCCGGCACCCTGTTCCTCGATGTCTTCACCACCCTCCGGGCCCTGCGCGACGACCTCCTGGCCCCGGGCTCGACCGGCCCGGCCCCCGGCCGGCTGGACGAGATCGCCGCCCGCCTGGACGCCGTCCAGCAGGCCCGCACCACCATCGGCACCCAGGACCACCGGGTCGACCTGACCCGGGAGCGTCTCCTCTCCCAGGAGATCGTCCTGACCAGCCTGCGCTCCCAGGTCGAGGACACCGACGCGGCCGAGGTCACCACCCACCTGGCCGCCCAGGAGACCGTCTACCGGGCCGCCCTGGAGGTGACGGCCCGGGCCAGCCAGCGGACGCTGTTCGATTTTCTGGTCTGACCGCCCCACGCGGGCGCTGACTACAAGGAGGGGGAACGATGCCGACCAGTCCGACCACGGTGATCAACACCAACATCCTGGCGCTCCAGGCCCAGCGCCGGCTGACGCTGACCGGCCTGAAGCTCGGTAAGGCCATCGAGCGGCTGTCGACGGGCCTGCGCATCAACCGGGCGGCGGATGATGCCGCCGGCCTCAGCATGGCCACCCGGATGGATTCGCAGATCACGGGCCTCCAGCGGGGGATGCAGAACGTCCAGGACGCCGTCTCGCTCATCCAGACCGCCGAGGGCGGGATCGAGGAGATCACCGGCATCCTCCAGCGGATGCGCCAGCTGGCCGTCCAGGCCGCCACCGATACGCTGACCGCCGAACAGCGTCAGTCCATCAAAGAGGAACTCGACCGGCTGTCTGAATCGCTGACCCAGATCGCCCTGAACACCAAGTACAACACCCTGACGCTGCTCGACGGCTCGGTGACGATCATGACCGTCCAGTTTGGGGCCAACACCAACGAGGTGAAAGCCTTCACCCTGGCGGCCATGACCGCCGGCGCCCTGGGCGTTGATGGCCTGACCGTGAGCTCTTTGACCTTCGCCCAGGCGGCTATCAGCCTGGTCGATGCCGCCATCGGCACGGTCTCGGCCTTCCGGGCCCGCCTGGGGGCCCACCAGAACGCCTTTGAGCGGCTGATGTCCAATGTCTCGACCCAGGTGGAGAATCTGACCCAGGCGGTCTCGCGCATCCGCGATCTCGACGTGGCGGCCGAGACCGTGAACTACACCCGCCTGCAGATTCTCCAGCAGTCGGGGCTGGCGGTCCTGGTCCAGGCGACCCAGCTCCCGGCGGGGGTCCTGAACCTGGTCCGCTGAGCCCGGCCCCGGCCGTCCCGTTCGCGCCGACCGTCGGTGCGAGTGGGGCCCCGCCCGCCGGGCTCACGGCCGGGGCCACCCTGGGCGGCGGGACGCGGAGCGGGGCCGCCGAAGCCTGAAACAGAGAGGGAGACCGATGTACAGCGCGACCCAGAAGATCGCCACCTACCAGCAGGTTCAGACCGAGACAGCCACCCCGGCCGAGCGGGTGGTCCTGCTCTACCAGGGCATGGTCCGGTTCCTCAACCGGGCCCTGCGCTGCCACGCGCGGGGGGACCTGGCCGGGATGAACCGCGATCTCATCCGCACCCAGTCCATTCTCCTCGAGCTGATCGCCGCCCTCGACTTCTCCGGCGGACCCGAGGCCCAGGCCATCGGCGAGAACCTGCTCCGCCTCTACGACTACTGCTACCGCCGGCTGGTCGAGGCCAATCTCCAGAAAGACCCCCGGGCCGTCGAGGAGGTGCTGGGGCTCCTGCGCCCGCTCCTCACCGCCTGGGAGGAGGTGGCCCAGAAGACCGCCGGCGAGACGCTCGTCGCCATCCGTTAGCGTTCCCCCTCCGGTCCGGCGTCCCGTCGGTCGGTCGGGTGGTCCGGCCGGCGGGACGCCGCTTTTGGGGGAGCGCCCGGCCAAAAATCGGGAGTTCCCGGATGGCCTTGCCCCGGCCGGTCCGGTAGGCTCAGCGCCGGGGCCACCGAGAGGGGTGTGGCGATGAAGGTGGTGATCCTGGCCGGCGGCTACGGCACGCGTCTGCAGGAGGAGACGGCGGTCCGTCCCAAGCCGATGGTCGAGATCGGTGGCCGGCCGCTCCTCTGGCACATCATGCAGATCTACGCCGCCTACGGCCATACGGAGTTCTTCATCGCCCTCGGCTACAAGGGGGAGGTCATCAAGCAGTATTTCCTCACCTACTACCTCTACCACCACAGTTTCCGCATCGACCTGGCCACCGGCCGGGTTCAGGTCTACAACGGCACCCCGGAAAACTGGACCGTTCACCTCATCGACACCGGCCTCGAGACCCAGACCGGCGGCCGGCTCAAGCGCCTGGCTCCCTTCCTGGGCCGGGAGACCTTCCTGATGACCTACGGCGACGGCGTGGCCGACGTCGACCTCGACGCCCTGGTGGCCTTCCACCGCCGGCACGGCCGGCTGGCCACCGTCACCGCCGTCCGGCCCCCGGCCCGCTTCGGCGGGCTGACCTTCGACGGCGACCGGGTCGTCCGCTTCGTCGAGAAGTCCAGCCTCGGCGAGGGCTGGATCAACGGCGGCTTCTTCGTCCTGGAGCCGGGCGTCCTGGACTACATCGCCGGCGACGCGACCCCCTTCGAGGGCGAGCCGCTGGAGCGGCTGGCGGCCGACGGGGAGCTTATGGCCTACCGCCACCAGGGCTTCTGGCAGTGCATGGACACGCTGCGCGATGTGCGGCTCCTGGAGAGCCTCTGGCAGAGTGGGGAAGCCCCCTGGAAGGTGTGGCGATGAACGGTTTCTGGTCCGACCGACCGACACTGGTGACCGGTGCGACCGGCCTGCTGGGGAGCTGGCTGGTGCGGGCGCTGGTCGACCACGGGGCCGCCGTGGTCTGCCTGGTCCGCGACTGGGTGCCCCAGAGCGACCTGGTCCGCAGCGGGCTGCTGGACCGGGTCCGGGTGGTGCGGGGCGACGTCCGTGACCAGCCGCTTCTGGAACGGGTGCTGGCCGGCTACGACATCGTCACCGTCTTCCATCTGGCGGCCCAGACCATCGTCGGGGTGGCCGAGCGCGACCCGGCCGGCACCTTCGACACGAACGTCCGCGGCACCTGGACGCTGCTGGAGGCGGTCCGGCGCACGGCGCCGCTGGCCCAGGTGGTGGTGGCCTCGTCGGACAAGGTCTACGGCCCGCTGGGCCGTCGGCCGGCCGACGAGAGCGACCCGGTCCAGCCCGGTCGGGCCTACGAGACCAGCAAGGCCTGCGCCGATCTCATCGCCCGTGGCTACGCCCAGGCCTACGGCCTCTCGGTGGCTCTGACCCGCTGCGCCAACCTCTTCGGCGGCGGCGACCTGCACTGGGACCGCCTGGTGCCGGGCACCATCCGGGCGCTGCTCCGGGGCGAGCGCCCGGTCCTGCGGTCCAACGGACGCTACCTGCGCGACTACCTCTACGTCGAGGACGCCGTCTGGGGCTATCTTCTCCTGGCCGAGCGTCTGGCCGCCGACCCGACGCTGACCGGCCAGGCCTTCAACTTCGGGCTGGAGCAGCCGCTGACCGCCCGCGAGATGGTCGAGCGGATCGCCCAGGTCATGGGGGTAGCGGTCGAGCCGGTGGTCCTGGACGCCGCGCGGGGCGAGATCGTGGCCCAGGCGCTGAGCGCCGCTCGGGCCCGTCGTCTCCTGGGCTGGCAGCCGCAGATCGGTCTGGAGGAGGGGCTGCGGCGGACGGTGGCCTGGTACCGCGAGTTCCTGGGCGCCGCACCGGACCCGCTGCCGGTGGGGGTGGAGGGGTGGCGGTGGTGAGCCGGACGATCGCCGGCTGCCGGGCCTGCGGCGCCCCGGAACTCGTTCCGGTCCTGGACCTGGGTCGCTTGCCCCTGGCCAACGGCCTTCTGCCTCCCCAGGACCTTGACCGGCCCGAGACCCGCTTCCCGCTGGTGGTCGTCCGCTGCCCGGTCTGCACGCTGGTCCAGATCACCGAGACGGTCGCGCCCGAGGTGCTCTTTCGCGAGTACCTGTACTTCTCCTCCTACTCCGAGACCATGCTCCAGCACGCCCGGGCCCTGGTCGCGACCGTCCTGGCCCGGTATCCTCCCGGCCCCGGGAGCCTGGTGGTCGAGGTCGGCAGCAACGACGGCTACCTTCTCCAGTTCTACCGCCAGGCCGGGGTGCCGGTCCTGGGCATCGACCCGGCCGCCAACATCGCCCGCGTGGCCGAGGCCCGCGGTATCCCCACCCTCTGCGCCTTCTTCGGGGCGGACCTAGCCGCCGCGCTGGCGGCTCAGGGGCAGCGGGCGACGGTGCTCCACGCCCACAACGTTCTGGCCCACGTGGCCGATCTGCCCGGTTTCGTCGCCGGGATGCGGCGGCTCCTGGCCGACGACGGACTGGCCATCATCGAGGTGCCCTACCTCGGCGACCTGCTGGACCGGGGCGCCTTCGACACCATCTACCACGAGCACCTCTGCTACTTCTCGCTGACCGCTCTCGACCGCCTCTTTGGCCGCCACGATCTGGTCATTGTCGATGTTGAGCGGGTGCCGGTCCACGGTGGCTCGCTCCGCCTCTGGCTGCGGCCGACCCCGGCCGCGCCCGGTCCCGCCGTCCGGGCTCTCCTCCAGGCGGAGGCGGACTGGGTGGCCGACCCGGTGGTCTACCAGGCGTTCGGCGCCCGTGTTCAGGCGGTGGTGGCGCGTCTCCGGGCGGTGCTGGGTGAGCTCAGGAGCCAGGGGGCCCGGCTGGCGGCCTACGGCGCGGCGGCCAAGGGCACCGTCCTCCTCAACGTCGCCGGCCTGGGGCCGGCGTTCCTGGAGTACGTCGTCGACCGCAACCCGGCCAAGCAGGGCCGCTACGTCCCCGGCGTCCGGCTGCCGGTCGGCCCGCCCGACTGGCTGGACGAGCGTCCGCCGGACTATCTGCTCATCCTGCCCTGGAACATCGCCGCCGAGGTCATGGCCCAGCAGGCGGCCTACGCCGCCCGTGGGGGTCGCTTCATCCTGCCGTTGCCCGAGGTGATGGTGGTATGAGCCTGCCCGATGGGGTGGAGGTCCTGGCCGGCCCGGGGCCCATCGCCGGGGTCCAGGTGGTGCCGCTCCGGCGCATCCCCGACGAGCGGGGGACGATCTACCATATGCTGCGCGCCACCGATCCGCACTTTCAGCAGTTCGGCGAGATCTACTTCTCGACCGTCTACCCCGGGGTGGTCAAGGGCTGGCACCGCCACCGCGAGATGACCCTGAACTACGCCTGCATTTTCGGGCGCATTAAACTCGTCCTCTACGACGAGCGGCCCGGCTCGCCGACCTATGGTGGGCTGATGGAGGTCTACCTGGGGCCGGACAGCTACTATCTGGTGGTCATCCCGCCCGAGGTCTGGAACGGGTTCAAGGGGCTGAGCGCCCCCTACGCCATCGTCGCCAACTGCTGCACCCATCCGCACGATCCGCGCCGGACGACCCGTCTGGACCCCTTCCAGAACCACATCCCCTACGACTGGGGGGTGAGGCACCGGTGAGGATTCTGGTGACCGGGGCGGCCGGCTTCCTCGGGGCCCACCTGGTCCGTCACCTGCGGGCCCAGGGCCGGCCGGTCTGGGCCCTGGTCCGTCCGCAGAGCGACCTGTGGCGGCTGGCCGACCTCCTGCCGGGGCTGTCGCTGGCCCCGGTGGACCTGGCCGACCGTCCGGCGCTCCAGGCCTGGCTGGAGTGGGTCCGCCCGACGGTCTGTCTCCATCTGGCCTGGGTCACCACGCCGGGCCGCTACCGCACGGCGTCGGAGAATCTGACCTGTCTGCAGGCCAGCCTGATCCTGGCCGAAGAGCTGGTCCGGGTGGGCTGCCGGCGGCTGGTCGGGGTGGGCACCGGCCTGGAGTATGGGGCCGGCGGCTGGCTGCGCGAGGATCGCCCTCCGGCGCCGGGGTGTCTCTACGCCGTCTGCAAGGCGGCGCTGGCCGGTGTGCTGCAGCGCTGGGGCGCTCAGACGGGGATCCAGGTGGCCTGGGCCCGTCTCTTCTGGCTCTACGGTCCCCAGGAGGACCCCCGCCGGCTGGTGCCGCAGATCGTCACCGGTCTCGTGACCGGCCAGCCGGTGGCGCTGGGGCGGGGCGAGCGGGCCCGCGACTTCCTGCACGTGGCCGATGCGGCCGCGGCTCTGTGGGCGGTGGCCGAGAGCTCCCTCACCGGCCCGGTCAACATCGGCTCCGGCCAGCCGGTGACCGTCCGCCAGCTGGCCGAGACCATCGCCCAGCTCACCGGCCGTGGCCCGCTTTTGCATTTTGGGGCCCGGCCCGATCCACCCGACGAGCCGCCGTCCATGTGGGCCGACGTGAGCCGGCTGCGCACCACCGGCTGGCGACCGTGCTACAGTCTGGTCGAAGGATTGCGCCAGACGGTCGCCTGGTGGACCGAGCGGCTCCAGCGACCGCTCCCGGTCGGGGGCAGGGGAGAGAGCGATGGAGCGACCTGAGCGCGACGGACTGGTGGTGGGCCCGGACCGGCCCCGGACCATCTACCTGCCGGGGCCGGAGGGGCTGCGGCCGGTGGATATCTACACCCCGGAGGGCTTCGCTCTCCTGGCCGATCTGTGGACCCGGGCCAACTGGCAGCAGAAGTTCTCCTACGAGGTCACCTGGCTCGGGATCCCGATCATCCAGCTGCCCGAGGACATGGTCATGCTCCAGGAGGTGATCTGGCGGGTCCGGCCGGAGGTCATCATCGAGACCGGCACCGCCCATGGCGGCAGCGCCATCTTCTACGCCTCGCTGCTGGAGCTCCTGGGCCGGGGGCGGGTTATCTCCATCGACATCGAGATCCGCCGCTACAACCGGCTGGCCATCCTGGCCCATCCCCTGAGCCGACGCCTGACGCTCATCGAGGGCAGTTCGACCGACCCGGCGGTGGTCGAACGGGTGCAGGCGCTCCTCCGGCCGGGCGAGCGGGTGCTGGTGGCCCTCGACTCCAACCATAGCCGGGCCCACGTCCGCCGGGAGCTCGACCTGTACGCGCCGCTGGTCAGCCCGGGCAGTTACCTCATCGTCTTCGACGGGGTGATGGAGGTCCTGACCGGGGCGCCCAACGGAGCGCCCCACTGGGCCGAGGACTCGCCGGCGGCGGCTGTCCGCGACTTCCTGGCCGTCCATCCCGAGTTCGTCGTCGACCCCTACTACAACCGGCTGCGGGTGACCTACTGTCCCGGCGGGTTCCTGCGCCGGCGTACCCCCGAGGAACTGTCGGCCGAGCCCCCTGGAGGTGCCCCGTGGACCGCCCCCGCCTGAGCATCCTCATCCCGACCCGCAACCGGGCCGCCTACCTGGCCCGCTGTCTGGAGAGCCTGACCACCGTCACCGTCGACTGCGAGATCGTGGTGGTCGACAACGCCTCGGCCGACGAGACCCCGGCTCTCCTGGCCGACCGGG
>Ga0101941_1001518_pt1 | contig 15869 bp, 15 predicted proteins | sample DewCreD2012metaG_3_FD_75242 | JGI IMG/M metagenome (GOLD analysis project Ga0101941, IMG submission 75242) | Hot spring sediment bacterial and archeal communities from British Columbia, Canada, to study Microbial Dark Matter (Phase II) - Dewar... ...
CGAGGGGGGAAAAGGCGGCCTGGACTTCCGCAAGTCCACCCCCAAGGGCCTCCACGCCCCCAAGGTGGCCTACGGGGAGAAGGACCGGCGCTACCGGCTGGAGCGGCTCCTCGAGGCCGAGGCCGGGGCCAGGATCGCCCCCGAGATCAAGGAGGTGGAGGCGAGCCTCCTGGAGTGGGAGGAGGAGGTCCTTATCGCCAACACCGAGGGGGTCTTTGCCGAGGAAAGGAGGGTGCGCACGAGGCTTTTGGTCCTCGCCGTGGCCCAGGACGGGGCCGAGGTGCAGACGGGCTACAGCGGCCCCGGCAAGAGCGTGGGCCTGGAGCTCTTTGACCTCTACCCCCCGAAGGCGGTGGGGGAAAAGGCCGCCCGCCAGGCCCTCACCAACCTCCGCGCCAAGCCCGCCCCCGCGGGCACCTTCCCGGTGGTGGTGGGCCCGGGCTTCGGCGGGGTCCTCTTCCACGAGGCCGTGGGCCACCTCCTGGAGACCACCAGCGTGGCCAAGAAGGCGAGCGTCCTCGCCGACAAGCTGGGGGAGGTGGTGGCGAGCCCCGCCGTGACCTACATTGACGACGGCACCCTGCCCCACGCCTGGGGCTCCACGGAGATAGACGACGAGGGCCGCCCCACGGAGCGCACGGTGCTGATAGAAAAGGGCGTCCTCAAGAGCTACATGGTGGACCGACTGGGTTACCTCCTCACCGGCTACCCCATGACGGGCTCCGGGCGCAGGCAGGACTACACCTTCGCCCCCACCTCCCGCATGCGGAACACCTTCCTCGCCCCCGGGAAGGCCCGGGTGGAGGACCTCTTCTCCGGCATTGACTTCGGCCTCTACGCCAAGGAGATGGGGGGCGGGCAGGTGAGGCCGGGAAGCGGGGAGTACAACTTCGCCGTGCAGGAGGGGTACATCATCCGCAAAGGCCGCATAGAGGAGCCCGTGCGGGGAGCGATGCTGGTGGGGAAGGGCCCCGAGACCCTCATGCGGGTGGTGGCCGCGGCCCAGGACCTGGAGAACGCCCCCGGCATGTGCGGAAGCCTCTCCGGGGCGGTGCCCGTGGAGGTGGGCCTGGTCTCGGAGATCGTGGTGGGAGGTCGGGCATGACCCTGGAAGAAGCCAAGGCCTACGTCCTGCGAAGGGCCCGGGAGCTTTCCCTGGAGGCGGAGCTCCTCTTCGGGGAGGAGCGGGAGCTCTCCTTGAGGGCGAGGGAGGGGCGCCTCGAGGAGATCAAGGAGGCGAGGCAAAGGGGCCTCGGCCTTCGGGTGGTGGCGGAAGGGAAGGTGGGCTACGCCTACACCGAGGAGCTTTCCCAAGAAGCCCTGGACTGGGCCCTGGAGGAGGCCCGGGAAAACGCCCTCCTCTCCGCCAAGGAGGGCGCCCTGCCCGAAGGAAGGCCCTTGGGAAGCCACGACCTCCTGGGGGAGGGCCTCTCCGCCCCCCCGGAGCGGAAGAAGGAGGCGGCCCTCGCCCTGGAAGAGGCCCTTCGCCAAGACCCCCGGGTGAAGGGCGTCCTCATGGGGGGCTACCTGGAGCGGGAAAGCCGCGTGGCCCTCGCCAGCACCCGAGGGTCGGAAGGAAGCTTCCGCACGGGCTTCGCCGCGCTGATAGGAAGCTTCGTCATGGCCGAGGGGAAAAGCGTCAAGCAGGGGTGGGACTTTAGGGCGGGGAAGGAGTTCCATGCCCTGGAGCCCGGCCGCACCGCCCTCGAGTTCCGGGAGAAGACGGCGAGGCTCCTCCAGGCCAAGCCCCTAAAGACGGGCCGCTACCGGGCCTACCTGGAGCCCAGGGCCATGGCCATGCTCCTCTCCGTCTTCGCCGAGGCGCTCTCCGGCAAGAACGCCGTGGAGGGGAAAAGCCGCCTCCTGGGGAGGCTTGGGGAAAAGGTGGCGAGCGAGCTCGTGACCCTCATAGACGACCCCACCCTGGAAAAGGGCCTCCTCTCCCGCCCCTTTGACGCCGAGGGCACCCCCGCCGCCCGCACCGTGGTGGTGGAGAAGGGGGTCTTCAAGACCTTCCTCCACAACCTGGAAACGGCGAAGGCCCTGGGCCAGAGGAACACGGGCCACGCCGCCCGGTCCTACCGGGGGGCCCTGGGGGTCGCCCCCACCAACCTCTACCTGGAGCCCGTGGGGAACCTCCGCCTCACGGAAGGAGTGGTGGTCACCGAGCTCATGGGCCTCCACGCCGGGGCGAACCCCGTGAGCCTGGACTTCTCCGTCCAGGCCCTGGGGCTTTGGGTGGAGGAGGGAGAGGTACGGCACGCCGTGGAGAACTTCGCGGTGAGCGGGAACCTCCTGGAACTCCTTCAGGCGGTGGAGGCGGTGGGGGACGACTTGGACTGGCTCCTCCTTCACGCCGCCTACGGGAGCCCCACCGTGGCGGTGGCGGAGCTCTCCTTCGCCGGGGCATGACCCCGCCCCGGTAAAAAGGGGCATGAGGGTCTTCGTCACCCGCACCCTCCCGGGGAAGGCCCTGGAGAGGTTAAGGGAGCGGGGCCTTATGGTGGAGGTCCACCGGGGGCTCCTCCTTCCCCGGGAGGAACTGCTCAAGCGGGTGGAAGGAGCGGTGGGCCTCATCCCCACGGTGGAGGACCGCATTGACGCCGAGGTCATGGACCGGGCCGGGCCCGGCCTCAGGGTCATCGCCTGCTACAGCGTGGGGGTGGACCACGTGGACCTCGAGGCGGCAAGGGCGAGGGGCATCCGGGTCACGAACACCCCGGGCGTCCTCACCGAGGCCACAGCCGACTTTACCCTCGCCCTCCTCCTCGCCGTGGCCAGGCGGGTGGTGGAGGGCGTGGACTACGCCAAGGCGGGCCTCTGGAAGGCCTGGCACCCCGAGCTCCTTTTGGGCCTGGACCTCCAGGGCCTAACCCTCGGCCTCATCGGCATGGGGCGGATCGGCCAGGCCGTGGCCAAGAGGGCCCTGGCCTTCGGGATGCGGGTGGTCTACCACGCCCGCACCCCCAAACCCCTCCCCTACCCCTTCCTCCCCCTGGAGGGCCTCCTCCAAGAGGCCGACATCGTCTCCCTCCACACCCCCCTCACCCCGGAAACCCATAGGCTCCTCAACCGGGAAAGGCTTTTCGCCATGAAACGGGGGGCGATCCTCCTCAACACCGCCCGGGGCGCCCTGGTGGACACCGAGGCCCTGGTGGAGGCCTTAAGGGGCCACCTCTTCGGGGCGGGCCTGGACGTGACCGACCCGGAGCCCCTGCCCCCGGGCCACCCCCTCTACGCCCTTCCCAACGCCGTCATCACCCCCCACCTGGGCTCGGCGGGGCAGAGGACCCGGGAGCGCATGGCCGAGGTGGCGGTGGAGAACCTTCTCGCCGTTCTGGAGGGCAGGGAACCCCCAAACCCGGTAGTATGAGCCCCATGAGCCTCCTCATCGGCTTTCTCGGCGGGCTCTTCGGGGGCCTGGTGGGCCTGGGGGGCGGGGTGGTGATGATCCCCCTCATGGTGGGGGTGCTGAGGCTCTCCCAGCACCGGGCCCACGGCACCAGCCTGGTGGCCGTCTTCTTCACCGGGCTCGTGGGGGCCCTGACCTACGGCCTCCAGGGCTCCTTGGACCCGAAGGCGGCCATTTTCCTGGCCCTGAGCGCCATCCTCACCGCGCGCCTGGGGGCCCGGTACGCTCATGGCCTGCCAGAAAGGGAGCTCAAGCGGGCCTTCGGGGGGTTCCTCCTCCTGGTCTCCTTTCTCCTCCTCGCAAAGCCGTACCTCGCCCCCATGGGCCTCCTTTCCGGCGAGGCCCCGCAGGACCTGGCCCTCCTCCTGGCCGGGACCCTCACCGGGTTCCTCTCGGGGATGATGGGGATCGGCGGGGGGACGATCATGGTCCCGGCCATGGTGCTCCTCCTGGGAATGCCCCAGCACACCGCCCAAGGCACCAGCCTCCTCGCCATGACCCCGGCCAGCCTCGTGGGGGCCTACACCCACCACCGCCTGGGCAACGTGGCCGTGCCCGTGGCTTTGGGCCTCGTGCCCGGGGTCTTCCTGGGCAGCTTCGCCGGGGGGGAGCTCGCCCACTTCCTGCCGGAAGCCGCCCTCCGGACGGCCTTCGCCGCCGTCCTCGCCTGGACGGCCTGGCGGTACCTTCGCCTTAGCGGACTCAAGTGGGTTTAAGATCCTAGTGGAAGGAGGTGAGGGTGTATGCGGCGTTGGCAGGACTGGGCCAACCTCGTCCTGGGCCTTTGGCTCGTCCTCTCTCCGTGGCTTCTCGGCTTCAGCGGCGCCCCCGCGGCCACGTGGAACGCGGTGGTCATCGGGGTGGTGGTGGGGCTGATGTCCCTTTTGCACCTCCGGAACGGCCCCATGTGGGAGGAGTGGGTCAACGTGGTCCTGGGCGTCTGGCTCATCCTCTCCCCCTGGATCCTGGGGTTTAGCGGGATGGCCAACGCCCTGTGGAACGCGGTGATCGTGGGCGTCCTGGTAGGGGCCCTGGCCTTGAGCGTCACCCGGGAAACGCCCAAGGCGGCGTAAGCCTCGGCCGCCCGGCCCCCCGCCCGGGGTCTGGCCCGGGCGGGGGTTCCCCTTGCCCGGGCGGGGCGGGGGGTGTAAGGTAGGGGTGGCCTTTAAACCGGTCCCGCGAGGCCGGAAAGGGGGAGCGATGCGAGAAACAAGGGAGAGGACCAAGGCTAGGCACGGCGGCGGAGGCTTCGGCCTCCGCCTTTTTTGGGGGGTGGGGCGTGCGCTATAAGGCGGAGCTCATGAACGCGGAGGAGATGCGGCGGGCCCTTTACCGCATCGCCCACGAGGTGGTGGAGGCCAACAAGGGGACGGAGGGCCTGGCCCTGGTGGGCATTCACACCCGGGGCATCCCCCTCGCAGGGCGCATCGCCCGGTTCATCGGGGAGTTTGAGGGGAAGGAGGTGCCCGTGGGGACCCTGGACATCACCCTCTACCGGGACGACCTCACGGAGATCGGCTATAGGCCGGAGGTGCGGGAGACCCGGATCCCCTTTGACCTCACGGGGAAGGCCCTCGTCCTGGTGGACGACGTCCTCTACACGGGCCGCACCGCCCGGGCCGCCCTGGACGCCCTCATGGACCTGGGAAGGCCGAGGCGCATCTACCTGGCGGTCCTGGTGGACCGGGGACATAGGGAGCTTCCCATCCGGGCCGACTTCGTGGGGAAGAACGTGCCCACGGCAAGGACCGAGGTGGTGAAGGTGAAGGTGGTGGAGGTGGACGGGGAGGACCGGGTGGAGCTCTGGGAAAGGGAGGGGGTATGAGGCACCTCCTGGACTTTGGGGGCTGGAATAGGGCCGAGGTGGAAGCCCTCCTGGACACGGCCCGGGTGATGCGGGAGGTCCTGGAGCGCCCCATAAAGAAGGTCCCCGCCCTCCAGGGCTTCACCGTGGCCACGGTCTTCTTTGAGCCCTCCACGAGGACCCGCATCTCCTTTGAGCTCGCCGCCAGGCGCATGTCGGCGGACGTGGTCTCCTTCGCCGCCCAGACCAGCAGCCTGCAGAAGGGGGAGAGCTACAAGGACACCCTCCTCACCCTCGAGGCCATGGGGGTGGACGCCTACGTGATCCGGGCCGACAGCGCCGGGGTGCCCCACCAGGCCACCCGCTGGGTCAAGGGGGCCGTGATCAACGGCGGGGACGGCCGCCGCGCCCACCCCACCCAGGCCCTCCTGGACGCCTACACCCTCCTCGAGGCTCTGGGCACCCTGGAGGGGAAGAAGATCGCCATCGTGGGGGACATCCTTCACTCCCGGGTGGCCCGCTCGGGCGCCGAGCTCCTCCCCCTCCTCGGGGCCCGGGTCTTCCTAGCGGCCCCCCCCAGCCTCCTGCCCCAGGGCCTTCCAGGGGTCCACCTTACCCCCCATCTGGAGGAGGCCCTGGAGGAGGCGGACGCCGTCATGGTGCTCAGGCTCCAGAAAGAGCGCATGGAGGCGGGGCTCATCCACCTGGAGGACTACATCGCCCGCTACCAGGTGACCGAGAGGAGGCTCGCCCTGGCCAAGCCCCAAGCCCCCCTCCTCCACCCCGGCCCCATGAACCGGGACGTGGAGCTGGAGGGCCGCCTGGCGGACTCGGCAAGGAGCCTGGTCAACCGCCAGGTGCAAAACGGGGTGGCGGTGCGCATGGCGGTGCTCTACCACCTTTTGGTGGGAAAAGGGAGGTGACGTGGGGTACCATGAGGCCATGGTGAAGGCCGAGGAAGCCCTGGCGGAGCTTCTCAACCGGGTGCGGGTGCGCCCCCCGCAAAAGGCCCGCAGGAAGCGTCCCAAGCCGGTGCTCCTGAAGGGAGAAACGCCCCCTCTCCATGAACTCCTCACCCAGGAACGGCGCTAAGGTCTTCTTCGCCGACACCAGCGCTCTCCTCTACCTCGTGGTGGACCACCCTGGCGAGCCCTTCGCCTGGCTGCGGGCCCTCTTCCGGCAGGCCCCCCTGGCGGCCTGCGACCTCTTCCTTCCAGAAGCCGTGGCCGCCCTAAGGGGGCGCCGGGACGGGGGCCCCCTGAGCCCGAGGGGCTTTCGGAAGGCGGTGCGGTCTCCGGAAGAGCTGCTGCCGAGCCTTTACCTCGCGGAAAGCGGCCTGGCCCTGATGCGGGCGGCAAGCCTCCTTGCCCGCGAGCATCCCCTGGGGGGGCGGACGCCGTCCACCTGGCGGCGGCCATGGCCCTTTCTCGCCAGGTTTCGGGAGTGTTCTTGACCCTGGACCGCAGGCAATACCGGGTGGCCCAGGCCCTGGTGCCCACCTACCCCGGTGCCCGAACTGGAGGAAGCATGATCCTGATCCGAAACGTACGGCTCGTGGACGCTATGGGGGAACGCGGCCCCCTGGACGTCCTCATCGGCGAAGGGAGGATCCTCTCCCTGGAAGGCGGCGAGGCCCAACGGGTCGTGGACGGCACGGGGTGCTTCCTTGCCCCGGGGTTTCTGGACCTCCACGCCCACCTTCGGGAGCCGGGAGAGGAGGTGAAGGAGGACCTGGCCTCGGGGCTTCTGGCCGCGGCGCGGGGCGGGTACACCGACCTCGTCTCCATGCCCAACACCAAGCCGCCGGTGGACGCGCCGGAGGCGGTGCGGGCCCTGAAGGAGAAGGCCAAGGCCTTGGGCCTCGCAAGGCTCCACCCCGCCGCCGCCCTCACCCTGGGACAGGAGGGGAAGCACCTCGCCCCGGCGGGGCTCTTAAAGGAGGCGGGGGCCCTCCTCCTCACCGACGACGGGCGCACCAACGAAGACGCCGGAGTCCTGGCGGCGGGGCTCCTCCAGGCCGCGCCTTTAGGCCTTCCCGTGGCGGTGCACGCGGAGGACGCGGGCCTCAGGCGAGGCGGGGTGATGAACGACGGGGCCTTGGCGGACCTCCTGGGCCTTCCCGGGAACCCCCCGGAGGCCGAGGCCGCCCGCATCGCCCGGGACCTCGAGGTCCTGCGCTACGCCCTAAGGCGAAGCCAGGCCACGCCCAGGCTCCACGTTCAGCACCTCTCCACCCGGCGGGGCCTGGAGCTCATCCGGGAGGCCAAGCGGGCGGGCCTCCCCGTGACCGCCGAGGCCACCCCCCACCACCTCACCCTCACCGAGGAGGCCCTAAGGGGCTTTGACCCCCTCTTCAAGGTGGCCCCGCCCCTCAGGGGGGAAGAGGACCGGGAGGCCCTCCTAGAAGGGCTCTTGGACGGTACCCTGGACGCCGTCGCCACCGACCACGCCCCCCACACCCTGGCGGAGAAGGAGGGGGACCTCCTAAGGGCCCCCTTCGGGATCCCGAGCCTCGAGGTGGCCTTCCCCCTCCTCTACACCGAGCTCCACCTCAAGCGCGGCTTCCCCCTCCCAAGGCTCGTGGAGCTATTCACTGATGGACCCCGGCGGGTCCTGGGCCTCCCCCTCCTTCGGCTGGAGGAAGGGGCCGAGGCGAGCCTCGTCCTCCTCTCCCCCAAGGAGCGCCCCGTGGACCCCAGCGCCTTCGCCTCCAAGGCCCGGTACTCCCCCTGGGCGGGGTGGGTCCTCGGGGGCTGGCCCGTCCTCACCCTGGTGGCGGGCCGGATCGTCCACGAAGCGCTAGAATAGGGGCGTGCTGAAGAAGCTCCTGGAGGCGGATGCCATCGGCCTCAGGCTGGAGTGGGTGGGGGGGCTTCCCCTCTGGGAGGCCCAGCCCACCTACCGGCACCAGAAGGCGGTGGACCGGATCCGGCAAAGCCTCCGGCTTAAGGAGGGCGCCTCCTGCGCTTGCGTCCACGTGGCCGACGTCTACGTGCGCTTTCCCGATGGCTCCTACAAAAGGCCCGACATCGCCATCTTCTGCCGGGAACCCGAGGAGCTGGACGAGGCCATCACCCTTCTCCCCGAGGCGGTGGTGGAGGTGGTGAGCCGGGGCTACGAGGCCAAGGACCTGGAAATCGGCCCCCGCTTCTACCTCTCCCAGGGGGTGAAGGACGTGGTGGTCTTTGACCCCTACACCCTTCTTGTCCTCCACCTACGCCGGGACGGGGCCTCACGCTACGTTTCCCCGGTGGAACTGGAGCTTGAGGCGGGCTGTCTCCTCACCGTCTGATACCACCCCGTGCCGACGCCAGCCAGCCTGGGGGTCCCGGTGAAGGCCCTTTCCCCGGACTCACGAGCGGCGAAGCTCCCTCAAGGAGGAAACGCCCTCCGCCTCCATGAGGTGGAGAAGCCCCTGGAGGAGCCGCCTGGGGAAAAGGGGCCCCCCGTAGACGAAGCCCGTGTAGACCTGGACCAGGCTCGCCCCGGCCTTGAGCCTCTCCCAGAGGTCCCACGGGGTCTCCACACCCCCCACGCTCACCAAGGCGAGGCCCTCCGCGCCCTCCGCCAGGTGGCGGAGGACCTCTAGGGCCCTTTTCTTCAAGGGCCTTCCCGAAAGCCCCCCGGCCTCCCGGGCGAGGGGGCTTTTTAGGCCTTCCCGGGCAAGGGTGGTGTTCACCGCTACCAGGCCCTCGAGGCGGTGCTTCCGCGCCAGGTCCACCACCTGGTCCAAGGCGGGCCAGGAGAGGTCCGGGGCCACCTTGAGGAGGAGGGGCTTAGGGGTGGCCGGGCGCAGGCGGGCGAGAAGCTCGTCCAGAAAAGGCCCCTCCTGGAGCGCGCGAAGCCCCGGGGTGTTAGGAGAGCTCACGTTGAGGACGAAGTAGTCCCCGAAGGGCTCCAGGATGCGGAGGGCCTCCAGGTAGTCCTCCGCCGCCCTTTCCAAAGGGGTGTCCCGGTTCTTCCCCAGGTTGACCCCCAAAGGGAGGGGAAGCCCCCTTTGGCGGAAGCGCCTTAGCCTCTCCGCCGCCTCCAAGGCCCCCCGGTTGTTGAAGCCCATGCGGTTGATGAGGGCCCGGTCCTCCACCAGGCGGAAAAGCCTCGGCCTGGGGTTTCCCTCCTGGGGCCTGGGGGTGAGGGTGCCCACCTCGGCGAAGCCGAAGCCCAGGGCCCACCAGGCGCCCAGGGCCCTCGCGTCCTTGTCCATCCCCGCCGCCAAGCCCAAGGGGTTAGGGAAGCTCTGGCCCAGGGCCTCCACCCGAAGCCTCGGGTCCTCCACCCGGAGGAGCCTCCCCGGAACCTTCAGAAGGGGGCCCCTTTCCGACCAGAGGGCAAGGAGCCTCAGGGCAAGCCCGTGGGCCTCCTCGGGGTCCAGAAGGAAGAGGGCGCGGTGCATCCTTCCCTATGGTAAAGTCCTCCCGTGAGACGCGCCGCTTGGCTCCTCGGGCTCCTCCTCGCCGCCTGCTCGGCCACCCTCACCGTGCCCCTCCCCGACCAGGTCCTGGACCTCCCCGGCCTCACGGACACCGCCGGGCAGGTGGCCTACCCCAAGGAACCCCTCTCCTTTGACCCCCCTCCCGTGAGCGTGATCCGCGGGATACGGGTGGAAGGGATCCTCGAGGCCTCCCTTCCCCTGAACGCCACCATCGAGTTCTACGCCCGCACCCAGGACCCGAAAACCGACCCCTCGTGCCAGGCCTTCGCTTCCTTTTACCTCTGCCCCGTGGGCCCCGGCGACGAAAAGGCGGGCGAGGCGGCGTTTCAGGGCAGCACCCAGGCCGCCTTCACCCTCCAGGGGAACAGGCTCCTAGAGGGGCTACGCGCGGGCCGCTTCTTTCTGGGCCTGAAGGCCAGCGGGCTCCCCCTGGAGCCGCTGACGCTCACCTTTAAGAACATGAAGGCCTACCTCACCGTGGGGCTTTAGGGCCCTTGGTGCCCTGGGCCCCTTTGGGTCCTCCGGGGGGCCGCTATCATGGGGGTAGATGAAGGACGCCTTGCGCCTAGAACTTCCCGTTTTGCCGCTTAGGAACACCGTCATCCTCCCCCACACCACCGCGGGGGTGGACGTGGGCCGCATGAAGAGCAAGCGGGCGGTGGAGGAGGCCCTCTCCGCCGACCGCATGCTCTTCCTGGTGGCGCAGAAGGACGCCGAGGTGGACGACCCCGCCCCGGAGGACCTCTACGCCGTGGGTACCCTGGCCGTGGTGAAGCAGGCCATGCGCCTCCCGGACGGCACCCTCCAGGTGATGGTGGAGGCGAGGAACCGGGCGAAGCTTCTCCAGTACGTGGCCGCCCCCTACCTCCGGGCCGTGGGGGAGGTCCTCCCGGAGCCCCCTCTGCAGGACGCGGGCCTCGCCCGGGTTCTGGTGAACGAGGTGCAAGAGGCCTTTGAGCGCTACCTGCAGGCCCACAAGACCCTGCGCCTGGACCGCTACCAGCAGGAGGCCGTGCGGAGCACCCTGGACCCCGCGGTCCTGGCCGACCTCGTGGCCCACCACGCCACCTGGTCCCTCGAGGAGAAGCAGGACCTCCTGGAGACCCCGGAGGTGGAGGAGCGGCTCAAGAAGGTGCTCTCCCTCCTCCTGCGCGACCTGGAGCGCTTTGAGCTGGACAAGAAGATCGCCGCCCGGGTCAAGGAGCAGATGGACCAGAACCAGCGGGAGTACTACCTCCGGGAGCAGATGAAGGCCATCCAGCGGGAGCTCGGGGGCGGGGAGGACCTCCTCTCGGAGATAGAGGAGCTCCGGGAGCGCATAGAGAAGAAGGGGATGCCCGAGGCGGTAAAGGACAAGGCCCTGAAGGAGCTCAGGCGCCTGGAGCGCATGCAGCCCGGCTCCCCCGAGGCCACGGTGAGCCGCACCTACCTGGACTGGCTCCTGGAGGTCCCCTGGACCGAGGCCGACCCCGAGGTCCTGGACATCGCCGTCACCCGGCGGGTCCTGGACGAGGACCACTACGGCCTTAGGGACGTGAAGGAGCGCATCCTGGAGTACCTGGCGGTGCGCCAGCTCACCAAGGAAAAGGAGGTGAGGGGGCACGCCCCCATCCTCTGCTTCGTGGGGCCTCCGGGGGTGGGCAAGACCTCCCTGGGCAAGAGCATCGCCCGGAGCATGAACCGCAAGTTCCACCGCATCTCCTTGGGCGGGGTGCGGGACGAAGCGGAGATCCGGGGCCACCGCCGCACCTACATCGGGGCCCTGCCCGGCAAGATCATCCAGGGGATGAAGCAGGTGGGGGTGGTGAACCCGGTCTTTCTCCTGGACGAGATAGACAAGCTCTCCTCCGACTGGCGGGGGGACCCCGCTTCGGCCCTTCTGGAGGTCCTGGACCCGGAGCAGAACCACACCTTCACCGACCACTACCTGGACGTGCCCTACGACCTCTCCAAGGTCTTCTTCATCACCACGGCCAACACCCTGGCCACCATCCCGAGGCCCCTTTTGGACCGGATGGAGGTCATTGAGATCCCCGGCTACACCCTCCCCGAGAAGCGCGCCATAGCCCGCCACTTCCGCTGGCCCTTCCAGGTGAAGGAGGCGGGGCTGGAAGGCAGGCTGGAGATCACCGACCGGGCCATAGAGCGCATCGTCCAGGAGTACACCCGGGAGGCCGGGGTGCGCAACCTGGACCGCGAGCTCTCCAAGGTGGCCCGCAAGGCGGCCAGGGAGTTCCTGGAAAAGCCCTGGGAGGGGGTGCGGGTGGTGGACGCGGAGGACCTCGAGGCCTACCTGGGCGTGCCCAAGTACCGCCCCGACCGGGCGGAGAAGGCCCCCCAGGTGGGGGCGGCCCAGGGCCTGGCCTGGACCCCTTACGGGGGAACCCTCCTCACCATAGAGGCCGTGGCCGTCCCCGGCACGGGCAAGGTGAACCTCACCGGGAACCTGGGGGAGGTGATGAAGGAGTCGGCCCACGCCGCCCTCACCTACCTCAGGGCCCACCGGGAGGAGTGGGGGCTCCCAGAGGGCTTCCACAAGGACTTTGACCTCCACATCCACGTCCCCGAGGGAGCCACGCCCAAAGACGGCCCCTCGGCGGGGATCACCATGGCCACCGCCCTGGCGAGCGCCCTCACCGGCCGCCCGGTGCGCATGGACGTGGCTATGACGGGGGAGATCACCCTGAGGGGCAAGGTCCTCCCCATCGGCGGGGTGAAGGAGAAGCTCCTCGCCGCCCACCAGGCGGGGATCTACCGGGTGATCCTACCCAAGGAGAACGCCCCCGAGCTTAAGGAGGTGCCGGAGGAGATCCTCAAGGACCTGGAGATCCTCTTCGTGGAGGAGGTGGGCGAGGTCTTAAGGCTCCTCCTCCTGCCTCCCCCGCCGCCGCCCCTCCCCGCCGATAGGCCCCAGCCCGGGGCGGGGGCCTAGAAGAGCACGGGGACGCCGAGGGGGGCCAGGGCCTCGGCCGAGCCCTCCTGCGGAGCGTAGGCCTCCAGGCGGAGGGAGGCGAGGCCCGGCGTCCGGAGTTCCAGGAAGTAGAGCCCCTCGGGCAGGAGGAGGAGGTGGTCCATCCCCTCCTCCGGCAGGACCGTCCCCCAGAAGTAGTGGCCCGGGGCCGCGCCGGGAAGAAAGCTCACCTCCCGCTCCGCGCCCCTGAGGCGAAGGGGGAAGGCCTCGAGGCTCGCCCCGAGGCCCAGGGGGAGTTCCTGGTGCACCTGCCCCCGCAGGCGGAGGAGGGTGGGCTCCGGGAGGCCAAGCTCCACCCCAACCTCCTCGCCCCCCAGGGAGACCAGGTGCACCTCCTCGAGGCCTTCCAGAATCCGGCGCCGCCCCAGGCCGACCCGCACCCTGGGCACGGAGGGGGGGCGGCCCTCGGGGCGGGCCACGGCCCGGCGCCAACCCCTAAGCCGCGCCCCCAAAAGCCCCACGTCCACGGCCTCCCCCCCTTGGTGCCGGTGGTAGGCCTCGGCCACGGGGTCCCCGAGCCCGGCGAAAGCCTGGGCCAGCCTCCGGTGGAGGTGGGCCCGCTGTCCCGCCCCGAACCCCGCGGCGAGGTAGGGACGAAACTGGGGCTCGGTCAGGCGGTAGCCCCCGCCCTGAAAGGCGAGCCACCCCCGGTGCTCCAGCTCGTTCACCTCCTCCTTCAAGCCCAGGGCCTCCGCCAGCTCCACCGGCCAAGGCCCGGGGTGGAGGCTCAGGACCTCCAGGGCCCGCCGTACCGCCAAGGGGAGGTAGCGGGCCTCGAGGGCCACCGCGGCCCGCACCCGCTGGGGCAGGGCCTCAGGGCTTCCCATGCCGAGCAGCTCCCGCAGCACCTCCACCCGTCCCCCGCTCCGCAAAAAGAAGCGGGCGGCCTCGGAGAAAGGCCGATGGCGCAGGGGGCCGTCCCTCGCCTCCGGCCAGGAGAGGCGGGGCACCGCCTCCACGAAGGTGATCTCGGCGGGGAAGCGGGCCCTGAGGGCAAGGAGGAAGGCCGGGTCCTCCCCGAAGCGGCTCCGGGCCACCACCAGCACCTGTCCCGGGGCAGGGTGCAGCCCGAAGGCCAGCTCCTTCCCGGGCAGGGGCCCGCCGAAGTAGTACACCCCCGGGCCCTGGGGCCTCCCCTGGCGGAAGGGGAGGGAAAGCCGCTCCGAAAGCGCCCTGGCCACCCCCTCCCGCCCCGAGCCCGGAGGGCCGATGAGCACCACCAAAGCCGGAGGCCTGACCCCCTTCAGGCGCTCGGGGAAGGGAAGGGTTTCCTCCGCCTTTCCCCACCGGGCCCGCCACACCTGCACCCAGTCGGCAAAGGAGGGGGAAAGGTCCTCGAGGCCCTCCAAAGGGTCCCCGCCCACCGGGGTGGGGTCCAGCTCCACCCCGGGGGGCAGGGAGAGCACCGGCCCGCGGAAGGCCTCCTTCCCCAGGAAGGCGCGGAGGTGGGTGAGCTCGGCCCGCAGGTTCTGCAAGGCAGCCCTGTGCCCCCAAAGGAGTTCCGCAAGCCTCTCCCTGCGCGTAGGGCCCTCCAGGGCGAGGTAGTAGAGGATCCCCAAGGCCTTCCGCCTCAGGGGCAGGGGCCCGAGGGGACCCTCCGCCTTGGGCGATCCGTAGAGGGGAAGCCGTACCCTGAACATGCCCTGCCACCGCTAAGCCAAACATAAAACGTCCCTGAAGCAGCCAAGCTCAACGTGCTTCCATCTTAGCGGATTCCGGTAAAGGACCTGTCAGCAAAGGACCTGTCAGCGGACGTCGGTGCTCCCTCCATACTGCCAAAGCCCAGGCCCTAGAGGCTTAAGGAAGCTCCTCCTTCCGATTGGCGTTTAGGAAGAGACGCTCCCCGAAGCGGGCCAGCACCTCCTCCGCCGGAATACAGGTGGCCCCCAACACCTCCATCACCCGCCTCAGGAGGAAGTCCCCTTCCCGGATCTGCCCCTCCACCTGGGGCAGGCAGTCCTTGTGGTAGAGGGCCATGAGGGGCTCGGGGTGGCCCTCCGGGCCGTGGACCGCCACCACGGGATGGGGGGAGGCCAGGGCCTTCTCGTAGAGGAAGTCCCAGTAGGCCCGGGTGAGGAAGGGGAGGTCGGTGGCCGCCACCGCCACCCAGGGGAAGCGGGCGTGAACGAGGGCCGAGTGGAGGCCCGAGAGGCTATCCGCCCCCGGGAGGAGGTCGGGGTAGACGGGGACGCCGAAGCCCTCGTAGGGGCGGTTGGCCACCAGGAAGCGCTCCGCCGCCCCCCCTAGGCTCTCCAGGACCCAGAGGAGGAGGGGCTTTCCCCGGTAGAGGAAGAGGGCCTTGTCCTCCCCGAAGCGCCTCGAGGCCCCCCCCGCCAGCACCGCGCCCGAGTACACCCTCCAGTTTAAAGCCGGGAGGCGAGCCTCTCGGCGAGGAGGGGGGCGTGGAGGAAGCCCGTGGAGCCGAACCCCGTGAGGGCGAAGTTCGCCCTCCACGGGGAAGAGGTGGGGCGAGGCACCCCGCGCCAAAGAGAGGCCACCTGGGGGCGGTAGCCCAAAAGGGCCTCGGCCCCCTGGAGGAGCCACGCCACCCCCAGGTGGGGGCCTTCCTGGTGGGGCAGGTAGCTTCCCCCAAGGGCCGCCCCCGCCAGGTAGACCCGGGGAGCTTCAGGGCCCGGGGGAAGTAGTCCCAAAGGGTGAGGACGAGGCCCGGGATGTGCCTCCCCTTTAGGCCCAGGAGGTGGGCTCCTCGGCTTCCCCGCCCCGCACCAGGACCTCCCCCCTGACCCTCAGCCCTCCTTCCAGCTCCACCTGGCGGAGCCCTCCCCCTCACGCGCCCCTCTCAGGAGGGGAAGCCCCTCGGCGAGGCGCGCCAAGAGGGGCCTCGGCTCCAGCCCGAAGGCCTCCTCATCCACCGCCAAGACCACCCCCCCTCTCTCCCAGCGGTGCCTAAGGCCGGAAAGCCTCCCCGCTCCAAGACGAGCCCCGCCACCCCGGCCCCCAAGACGACGACCTCGGCCTCGGGGGGCCACGGCCACCTTATGCCGGCGCAAGCCGACACGGGGTACTCAAAAGCGGAAGCCCTCCCCCTCCCTCCGGCAGAGGCTCCGGGCCTCGAGGGCCTCCAGGAGGGCCCGGGCCTCGGCCTCAGGGAGAAAGGGGGCGAGGTCTTGGGGCCGCAACAGCCCGCCCCGCCGCCAGGCCTCCCTCATGGCGAGCCTTTCCAGGGCCTGGGGGGAAGGTCCCTGGGCAAGAAGTCCCCTCTGCCAGCGCCTAAGCCCGAAGTAGCCCA
>Ga0101941_1001519_pt1 | contig 15869 bp, 11 predicted proteins | sample DewCreD2012metaG_3_FD_75242 | JGI IMG/M metagenome (GOLD analysis project Ga0101941, IMG submission 75242) | Hot spring sediment bacterial and archeal communities from British Columbia, Canada, to study Microbial Dark Matter (Phase II) - Dewar... ...
CCGGCGTGGGCAACCTGGTCGACGCCGACCTGGCCAAGGAAAGCGCCAAGCTCCAGTCGCTGCAAACCAAGCAGCAGCTGGGCATCCAGGCGCTCTCCATCGCCAACCAGTCGACCGGTTCTATTCTGAGCCTGTTCCGATAGGAACGAGAAGGAGGCGGGCCTTCGGGTCCGCCTCCGCCTTCCGCTCGACCTAGGTCGCAGGGGAGGGTTCACCAGAGGAGCCGCCGGAAGCCGGCGGCGAAGGAGCAATGGAAACCAAAGCCGCAATCGTACCGCCGTCGATCCCCGAACCGTCCGCGCCCTCAACGGTCGCAGCCTTCGCCGTCCCGGGTCAGCCCGCGGGCGGCCATGACGTTTCTGGGCCCAAGGAAAAGCCCGCCGTCGCCGCGGGGCCCCAGCCGGGCGACCTGCGACTGGTGATCGAGCAGGATCCGGTCTCCGGCTCCTACGTCTACAAGACGGTGGATCGCCGGACGGGTGACGTCCTGCAGCAGTTCCCGCGCGAGGACGTACTCCGCTTCAAGCAGGCGGAGCACTACGATCCTGGTGAGGTTTTCGACGGCCTGACCTAGTCGGGCGACGGATCTGCGCGACAGGTTCGCCGCGACGCAGCGTCGCACGGCGAACATGGTTTACGCGCGTTAACCATATTCTTACTCCCTGCGCCCCAATCTCACGGTCGACCTGCTCGGCCGCCGAATCGCGTCCCGAGCCTCATTGGCAAGAAACGCCGTTCGGAGACCGTGATGACGCTGAGCGTGAACACCAATCAGCCCGCGCTGATCGCCCTGCAAAATCTGAACAAGACCAACGACGAGATGGGGGGCGTGCAGTCCCGCATCAACACGGGTCTGGCGATCTCCAGCGCCAAGGACAACGCCGCCGTCTGGTCGATCGCCCAGGACCAGCGCGCCGATCGCGCGGCCCTGAGCGCGGTGAAGATGAGCTTGGATCGCGCGACCTCGATCACCGACGTAGCCCTGGCCGCCGGTGAATCGGTCTCTGACCTGCTGACCCAGATGCGCGAGAAGGTGATCGCGGCCAAGGACACCTCCCTGTCCACCACGTCGCGCACCGCTCTCAACGCCGACTTCCAGGGATTGCTGAAGAACCTGACCCAGGTCATCAACAGCGCCAACTTCGACGGCGCCAACATTCTCAACGGCAGCCAATCGGCCAGCATCACGTTCCTGGCCGACGCCGACGCCGCCACCGTCATCACGCTGGCCCTGCAGAACCTGTCGCTGGGCGGCACGATCAACACGCTGACGACCACCGATTCCATCACCACCCAGACCCTGGCCGCCGCCGTGCTGGCGCGCCTGGACGCCACGATGACACGGGTGAACCAGGCGGTCGGGTCGATCGGCTCGCAAGCCAAGCAGATCGACGCCCACAACACCTTTGTCGCCAAACTGAACGACGTGCTCGAGAGCGGCGTGGGCAACCTCGTCGACGCCGACATGGCTAAGGAGAGCGCGCGCCTCCAGGCTCTGCAGGTCAAGCAGCAGCTCGGTGCGCAGGCGCTTTCGATCGCCAATCAGGCGCCGCAGATCATCCTGTCGCTGTTCAACGGCGGCAGCTAGGCCTGAAGCGATTGGCGGAGTAGACTTTCCGACACGACGAGTGGAGGAATCGGCCCGGTATGATCGAGCTTCGCGATTTGACGGACGGCGACGAGGCGGTCCTGTACCAATGGCGGGGCGAACCGGAAGTCGACCGGTGGATGTCCGACGCGGCCTTTCCGAGTCGCGACGCCCACGCCGCCTGGTTCGAAACCCTTCGCTCCGACCCTGACATGCGTGGCTGGATGATCGTCCGGGCCGGCGAGCCTTCGGGCCTGCTCACCCTGACCGGCCTGCTCTGCCATCACCGTCGGGCGGGCTGGAACTGGTTTCTCGGTTCGGCCGAGGCGCGGGGCAGGGGTGTCGGCCGCGCGGCGCAGGTGCTGGGCCTGGACCGCGCCTTCGGCGAGCTGGGCCTCCACAAGGTTTTCGCCGAGGTCATGGCCGACAACGACGCCGCGCTGAAGGCTCAGGCGGCCTCCGGCTTCCGTCGGGAAGGCTATCTTCGCGGCCACGTTCTGAAGGACGGCCAACCGCGTGACGTTGTCTTGCTGGGTATCCTGGCCGAGGAATGGCGAGAACTGCGGGGCGAGGTTCGACGCTCGCTGACCGACGCCCACCTTATCGCAGCCTAGGGCCGGCCCCGCGATTCATACGTCTTAACGAAACGTCAGCGTTCTCCGCCGACAATCGAATCGAGGGGCGTATTGCGTCCCGATGGGACCTGCTGTGATCACCTTCGATTCCAGTCTGCTGCTCGGGTACTATCAGGCCAAGACCGCGGGTCAGGCCGCGAGCGCGGCTGCGTCGAAGGGAACATCCTCGTCTTCCTCGTCTTCTTCGGGCGGCAAGGCCGTGCCCAGCGCGCCCTGGACCGGCAAGGCGACCGAGCCCAGCGAATTGGTGAAGGCGGCTCTCAACGGTCGCAAGTTCGTCGATGAGGGCGCCGCCGTGGCCGCCGCTCCCACGATCACCGGCGACTACAAGAAGCTGTTCGCCGCCTACCAGGCGCTCAACACCCTGTCGGCGATCGCGACCCGCTCGGCCGAGAAGGGCGTCACCGACAGCGAGATCAAGCGACTGCAGGCCGTGTTCAGCAAGGGATTGAACGAGGTCAACAGCTACGTCCAGAATCTCAGCACCGACGGGATGCGGCTGACGACCGGCGCGGTCATGACCAGCGACAAGTCCAGCGTCGGCGTGCCAAAGAACAACTACGGTTATGTCACGGACACCCTCTACAGCGGGCAGGTCGATGACGAGGTGCCGACCTTCAAGGGCGCTGTCAGCTTCACGATGGCGGTCAAGGAATTCGGCGTCACCACCAACGTGACGATGGACCTGTCGGAGATGGGAGCCACGCCGCGGACGATGTCCAACGTCGTCAGCTTCTTTAACGGCAAGCTGGCCGCCGCCGGCTTCGACACCCAGTTCGCGGTCGAGCGTACGGCGGGCCAGGAGCGGACCACCACGGTCAACGGCCAGACCGTCAAGCTCCCGGCCACCGGAGACGACTTCGCCCTGCGCATCCGCGGCGACTCGACCGAAGCCCTGACCTTCTCCGCCCCGGCCGCCAAGCCCGCGGTCTACATCACGACCGCCGCTGGCAATCCCGATCCCGACAAGGACGCGACCACCGAGGACGCGGTGATCGAGAACACCCTGACCAAGTACGGTCCCGGCACGGCCGGCCAGCCGGGCGCCAAGGTGTTCTCCGACACGATGGAAGGCACCATCAGCACCGTCCACAAGACGATGACGGGACCCGACGGTTCGCTCTACGTCCTGGCCGATGTGGACGGCACGACCAACACCCAGACGATCAAGGGCGAGCAGGACGTCGCCCTGTTGAAGTACGACTCGTCCGGCAAGCTGCTCTATGCGCGCACGCTGGGCGCCGCCAATACGGCCACCGGCTACAACATGGCCATCTCGGACGACGGCAAGGTGGCGATCGCCGGTTCGGTGGCCGGCGGCCTGTCCGGAGTCACCAGCGGCCCGATCAATTCCGACCCCGCGGGTACGGTCACCGACAGCTTTGTCACGCTCTACGACGCCAAGGGCGACGAGACCTGGACCGTGCGACGCGGCGGCATGCTGGAGGATGAGGCCACCGCCGTGGCCTTTGGGCAGGACGGCGTCGTCTATGTGGGCGGCCGCACCAAGTCCGATATTCCGGGCTCGGCCACCGGCGCCACGGCCGGCGGCTATGACAGCTACCTGACCGGTTTCGCCACCGATATCGCCGGCACGCCCAAGGCGCTGTTCACCACCCATTTCGGCGGCGAGAACGACGATACGGTCGCAGGCATCGTCGTCAACGGCACGCAGGTCGTGGTCGCCAGCAAGGAAGGCAGCGAGGCCATGCTTCGCAGCTTCGACGTCGCGACCACCATCGTGACCGAGGACCGCACGTTCCTGAACGACAAGGAAGTCTGGGTCACCGCGCCGGTCACCTACACGAAGGCGGCCACGTTCACGACCGGAGCCACGCGCGACCTGGGCACGCTGAAGGGCGGCAACATCGCCGGCCTGACGATCGACAACGGCCAGCTCTATATCGGCGGCTCGACCACCAACGGCGGGCTCGATGTCGATAACAAGACCACGGCGGCCTCGGGCGGCTCCGACGGGTTCGTGGCGCGGATGTCGCTGAACCTGACCGACAAGAGCCAGGACACCCTGGCCTATTACGGCGGCACGGGCGACGACACGGTCACCGGCATGGCGGTCTCCAACGGCCAGGCCTGGCTGGTGGGCTCGGCCGGCAAGGACCTGGCTGGCCAGGCGACCGTCGGCGACAAGGACGGCTATGTCGCCCAGATCGACGTCGCCACCGGCGCGGCGACCTGGCAGCAGCGGCTGACCGGCAAGGACGGCTACGCCACCCCGACCTCGATCGCCGTCGACGCCTCCGGCTCCAGCGCGCTGGACGTCTTCGGCATTCCGCGCGGCAAAATGGAGTTCACCCAGTCCGACAAGATCGTCTCGGCGACGTCGGCGCGGGCAGGGGACACCTTCCAGGTTCGCACCCGGGCGCGCGGCGCCTTGACCACGATCAAGATCGCCGCCGACGACACGCTGGAAACCCTGGCCGACAAGATCCGCAAGGCGACGGGCTACGCCGCCAAGGTCGAGCTCTCCAGCAGCGGCAACAATCGCATGCTGCGGATCAGTCCGTCCCAGACCACCTCCACCGTCGAGATCCTGCCCGGCAAGGGCGGCACCGACGTGCTGGAGTCGCTGGGCCTGAAGTCGGGCATCGTGCGCAACACCAAGACCGACCACGGCCAGACGGTTTCGGCCGACGGCAAGGGACCCATCTACGGCTTCTCGCTGGATACCGGCCTGGATCTGACCGACAAGGTCGGGCGCGAGGCCGCCGCGGCGGCCATGACCAAGGCCCTGTCCGCCGTGCGGACCGCCTATCGCGAGATGGCCGACACCGCCAATGGCGTGAAGCGGGAAGACGCGACCAAGTCGAACAATGTCAGCGGGCCGGTTCCTGCCTATCTGACCAACCAGATCGCCAACTACCAGGCCGCGCTCAATCGCCTGACGGGCGGCGGCTAGGACACGATCCGCGCGGGCCTCTCACGGCCCCCTTGAGCCTTCTGCGCGCCTGGACTTGAAAGCGTCATCAGTGCGTCGTAGCCAGGGAACATGGAACTTCTCAAAGATCGACGCGTGTTGCTGGGCGGCGGCGCCGCCCTGGCCCTGATCGCGGGCCTCGGGATCGCCCTGGCCCTGATGCACAGCGCCAAATCGCCGACCGACGCCCCGCCGGCCTCGCGCGGCGGCCTCGTGGTCGAGACCGGCCGGTCCGACGACACCAAGCTCGATCCCGCGCGGCCCCTGCGCTGTTTCGTCGGCGGTCAGTTCGTCGGCGAGACCACCTTGGCCGAATGCGCCAAGAAGAACGGCGTGGCGACCGGCGCCCTGGACGTCGGCGTGGACGAAACCGGCGCCCTGGCGGCCGCCGACCAAGCCGGCCTGGTGCTGACGCCGCTGCCGCCGCCCGCCGAGGCCTTGACGGTGCCCGCGCCGGCCGCGACGCCCAGCGCTCCGACCCCGGCCGTCGCGAGCACGCCCCTGGCCGTCTGCTGGCGTTACGCCGGCGGGGAATGGCGCAAGCTGCCGGGCGAGATCACCGTCAACGCCTGCGCCCAGCAGATCTCGGGCGGGAAGTGCGAGAAGGCCGGCGGGGCGACCTACGGCCGCTGGGGCGACGAAACCCTGCGCCTGGTGCCGGGCAGGGTTGAAGCCTCGTCCGACAACCGCACCTTCCATTCGATTATCGAACTGGGGCCCAACTGCTCCATTCCGTCGGCCTAGAGAGACCAAGACCATGCGCCTTCCCGTCGTCGCCCTCTCGCTCATCGCCGCCACCGCCGCCGTCGGCCTGACCGGCTGCGAGAAACAGACCAAGGCTCCCTTCGAGGCTGGCGTCTGCATGCACGTGATCGAGCAGAAGGACGGCACGCTGAAGTTCAACCCGGTGGCGCGCGACATCGCGAGCATGGAGCTCTGCGCGGCCGAACTGGAAGGCATGCGCCTGCGCTTCGTGCGCCTGGGCAGCCCCAGCCGCGAGCTGACCGGCGCCTACCAGGGCAAGTTCATCTTCGTGCAGAAGGAGGGCATCTATCTGGGCGACACCTACGAGGGCGCGCGGTTCATGTCGTTGGTGCGCACGGGTGACGGCCGCCTGGCTGTTCCCGGAGCGATGCCGCCGCGATAGGCGTCGCAAAGCGGGGGATAACCCGCCTCGGTCCACAGGAACATTTGTGGAACAAAGCTTGATTTCACTTTTAAGAACCCGTTAACGTCCGCCTCAGATGCCGGCGCGTTGGTCGCCGGGCGTGAAAAGGAAACTTCCCCATGGCGGGCAGCGTCAATAAGGTCATTCTGGTCGGCAATCTCGGAGCCGATCCCGAAATCCGCACCCTCAGCTCAGGCGACCGCGTCGCCAACCTGCGTCTGGCCACCTCGGAAAGCTGGCGCGACCGGACCTCGGGCGAGCGCAAGGAGAAAACCGAATGGCACCGCGTGGTGATCTTCAACGACAACCTGGTCAAGGTGGCTGAAAGCTACCTGCGCAAGGGTTCGACCGTCTATATCGAGGGCGCCATCCAGACCCGCAAATGGGCCGACGCCTCGGGCGTCGAGAAGTATTCGACCGAGATCGTGCTGCAGAAGTTCCGCGGCGAGCTGACCATGCTGGGCGGTCGCGGCGACGGCGCGGGCGCCGGGGCCGGCGCTCCGGGTGGCGGCTATGACGAGGGCTACGCCGGCGGCGGTGGCGGCGGCAACTTCGGCGGCGGCGCGCCGCGCAGCCAGCCCAGCGGCCCGCGCGAGAGCTTCTCGGCCGACCTGGACGATGAAATTCCGTTCTAGGGTCGACCAAGACCGAAAACGTAAACAACGGCCGGTTCTCCAAGGAGCCGGCCGTTTTTTGTTGCGCCTTCTCAAGCGCTCATTGCCGGTCGTAGCCTCTAAAGGCCCACCGCGCTTGGAGCGTCCACATGGCTTGGCCAGTCGTCCGTATGCCTGTCCGCCCATGGGGAGAGCGGGTGCCGATCTTGTCGATCGCGATACGGCGCGCCGTTGCCTTTGCGGAGCTCGACGGACTTGTTTCTTCGACCGAGCGGCATCGTCAACGCGGCGAGCGACGGTCCATTCCGCAGCGGTTGTCTCAGCGGACAACCTCGTCGACGCGCCACGCGGGCGCTCTTCAGCCCGTTGCCGTGTCACTTCGCAGATCAGGAACGGGGCGATCGACCTGACTGGGTCGGAGTCGGCGAAGCGAGGTAAATCCGCCCGCCCGCCTTCTCGACCTTGAGATTGAGGAGCGACGAGATCATCGCCAAGGCTTCGGACGGTCTGTCCAGCTTGAAGCGGCCGGTGACCCGAAGCGCGCCAAGTTCTGGATCGCGCAAGACCAGGGACTGAGGGCTGTAGCGATTGAGGCGGGCCACGACGTATTTCAGCGGCATGCTGTCGGCCTCCAGCCAGTCGCCGCGCCAGGCGTCATAGCTGTCGGCCGGCAGACGGCCGCGGCTGGCCGTGCGGTCAGCGGCCAGCAGCAGCCATTCGCCCTGGCGCAGCAGCCGCGGCGAGGCTGCGCCCTGGGAGACGCGAACGACGCCCTCGAACACCCGCACCTCGACGGCGTCGCCGACCTTGTCCACCTCGAACACCGTGCCGACCGCGGTCACCTTGGCGTCGCCCGCCATCACGTTGAAAGGCCGTCGCGGATTCTTGGCGACCTCGAACACCGCGTCGCCCTTGCGCAGATAGATGTCGCGCGCCGACCGGCTATAGGCGACGCTGGCGTGGCTGTCGGCGTTGAGCCGGACGGTCGAGGCGTCGCTCAGCACGTGATCGGCGCGCGCGCCCACCGCCGTGGCCAGCTCGATCGGCGGCGTGGCGCGGTGGACGATCAGGCGCGCGCCCAGCAGGCCGCCGGTGACCATGACCAGCAGGCTGGCGGCGATCAGGCCGGCGGGTGACCAACCACCCACGGCGCTTCGACGCGGCGCGAGGGTCTCGACCGGGGCCGAGCGAAGGCGATCGACGGCCTCCAGGAGCGCGGTGTCGCGCAGGGTGTGGCGAAGCGCGGCGAAGGCGGCCGCGTGCTCGGGCGAGGCGTTCAGCCAGACGGCCAGATCGCCGCGCTCGGCATCGGACAATTCCGCCAGCCGATCGACCCAGTCGGCGGCCTCTTCCATCACGCTCAGGTCGTTGTCATTAGCGCTCACGAGGCGCCTCCTTCCAGTCGGCGGCGTCGCCGGTCGCCGCGTCCATCACCCCGGCCAGTTCGGCCATGGCGCGGACGAGATGCTTCTTCACGGTTTCCAGGTTCAGATCGAGGTCGTCGGCGATCCTCTGGCGAGACTGGCCGTCCACGTGCCGGCGGACGAACACCTCGCGGCGGGTCGGCGACAGGCGGCGCAGCGCCGCCTCGAACACCGCCACGCGCTGCTTGTGCTCCAGAACCTCGTCGGCTAGCGGCAGGTCGCAGCCATAGTCGACTTCGCCCAGGCCTTCCTCGCGACGGTCGCGTCGGGCCTGGGCGTAGATCAGGGAATCGGCCACGCGATAGGCGTAGGCCAGAGGCTGGACGATGTCCTGCTTGCGGCTCTGCTCCATGATCATCAGCAGGGTCTGCTGCAGGATGTCCTCGGCCCGCGACGGGTCGCCATGGCGCCGGGCGATGTAGCCGAGAAGCTTGCGTTCATGGGGTCTCAACTCCGCCAGGGCGTCGGTCATCGCGCTTCCACCGGGCCACACGGTCCCCCATGGTCAGGTAGAGGTTCGAGCGCGGCGATCGGGGACAGCGGCGCGTCAAAATTCATAGGCGACGCCGAGGGTGACGGTGCGGCCGCTGCGGGTGCGGGCCAGCAGACGGTCGGCGGCCAGGTCGGTGAACTGGTCGATCGGCTGGTCGGTGAGGTTGAGGCCCTCGACCACCACCTTGAGACCGCGCCCGGCGTTGAAGTGGGCGGCGGCGTCGATGTTGTTGGCGGCGTGGTAGCCCGCGCCGACATTGCCGCTGCCCCCGGCGCCGTCGAGATAGGCGTCGCGATAGGCGCTGGAGAGCCGCGCGCCCCAGTGGGCGGTCTCGTAATAGAGGGTGGCGTTCCAGGTCCAGGGCGACAGCTGCGGCAGGTCCAGCGACACCGGCCTGTCATCGATGATCACGTCGGATCGCCCCTGGGCGTAGGTGATGTTGCCGGTGAAGCCCAGCTTGTCGAACGGGGCGGGCAGGAGGTCGAAGTCGCGTTGCAGCGCCACCTCCACGCCTTGGATCGACGCCCCGTCGCCGTTCACCGGGCGACTGACATTGTAGATGATCGCACCGGTCTGGCCGGGATTGAGGAACTGCAGCGGATAGCCGGTCGAGCCGTAGGCCGCCATGCCGGTCTCGACGGTGATGAACGAGTCCATGTTCTTGTGGAAGACGCTGATGGCCAGGGCGCCGGCGCGGCCCTGATAGATCTCCAGCGAGGCTTCCACCGCGTTGGCCATGAAGGGCCGCAGATTGGGATTGCCGGCCGTGATCGAACCGCCGAACGGCGCGGCGTCGACGCTGGCCGCGGCTCGCAGGTCGGCCAGGCTGGGCCGGCTGATGTCGCGGTTGGCGGCCAGACGCAGGACGATGTCGTCGCTGACGTCCCAGGCCAGGTTCACGGCCGGCAGCAGGCCGTCATAGCGGTGGGTGATCACGGCCGGGGCCAGGGCCACGCCGTTGCTGACCATGCCGGCCGAGGTCAGGCGGGTGTCGTAGTAGCGCAGGCCGGCGTCGGCCCGCAGGCGACGGCCGGCCAGCCTACCGTCGAACAGATACTGGACGTAGGCGGCGCTGGTCTTCTCGGTCAGCGAATAGTCCGAGCCGGGCTGGTCGTCGGCCTCCGACAGGTCGCGCTTCTGGCCCAGCAGGGCGAAGACGCCGTCGACGTCGCCGACCACATAGGGGATCAACGAGCGCTGGCCCGAGACGTATTTCAAGGCGTCGGGCAGGGCGGGCGGGGTGTCGTAGTCGACGCGGCTGCGACGCTGGTAGCCGTCATTGCGAAAGAGCTTGTACTGCACGCCGGCCTTGAGGGTGGAGCGTCGGCTGGCCGCATAGGCCAGGTCGAGCTTGCCGGTGGTGAAGGCGTTGACGATGGCGTCCTCGCGGGCGTCGGCCCGCATCAGGCCCCAGGCGGCGGGATCGGTCGGGTCGAAACCGTAGGTGTTGATCCCGTCGCGACCGGGCCCGCGCAGGTCGAAGGAAAAGGCCTTGTCGGAGGCCTGAAGGAACACCTTGTCGAACACCGGTCCCTGGAAGTCCGAGCGCGAATGGCCGATCATGCCGCTGAGCTCCGCGGCGTCGCTCAATCGTCTGCGGCCGTTGACGGCGGCCTGGATGAAGACCGTGGAGTCGATCGAATGCTTGTGCTCGCTGCGCAGGTCGACCCCGCCGGAATAGGCAGCCTGAACCAGATCGTCGCCGGCAATGACCACGTTGCTCAGCCGCTGGGTCCCCAGCACGTCGCCGGTCAGGCCGTTCTTGCCGGCCGAGGCCAGGGAGAACTCGTCGCGGTCATTGCTCAGCCGACCGTACAGCAGATCGACATCGAGGCTGGTCTCGGCGCTGGGGCGGTATTGCACGGCCGCGGTGATCCCCAGGCGTTCGCGATGGTCGAACCAGCTGGAATAGGTCAGGGCCTGGGGCGCGCGAACCCGATTGGCCCCCCTGGCGTTGACCAGCCGGTCGCGATCGGCGGCCGAGACGCCGGGGCCGATATTGGCCGCGGCGATGTTGATCGGGGTCCAGCCCCAGTTGCGATAGCCGTATTCGTTGACGTCGCTCTCGCTGTAGGCGGCCGAGACCAGCAGGCCGACGTCGCCCCAGCGATTGGAGACCAGGCCCGCCAGGCGCGGCGTGACGCCGTCGGTGACGCTGTTGCCCAGGGCCTTGGCCGACAGGGCGGCCTTGAAGCCCGGATAGTCGAACGGCTTGGCGGTGCGCAGCTCGACCGTGCCGGCCACGCCGCCTTCGTCCTGGTCGGCGGCATAGGCCTTGCGCACCGTGACCCGGTTGAACAGCTCCGAGGCGAAGATGCTGTAGTCGAACGCCCGCGTGCGACTGACCGAGCCGCGATTGTCGAAGCCCGACGCGGTGGATGCCGACACCTCCATGCCGTTCAGCTGGGTGCGGGTGAAGTCGGGCCCCAGGCCGCGCAGGGCGATCTGGCGGCCCTCGCCGGCGTCGCGCGAGATGGTCACGCCGGGAATGCGCTGCAGGGATTCGGCCAGGTTCAGGTCGGGGAAGGCGGCGATGTCCTCGGCGACGATGACATCCTGCGCGCCGAGAGCCAGGCGCTTGAGGGCGCGCGCCTGGACCAGGCTGCCGCGAAAGCCGGTGACGATCACCGGCTCGACCTCGATCGGCGCCTGGGCGGCCGGCTCCGGGGCGACCGGCGGGGCGGGGCGAACCCAGGGCTCGGCCTCGCCCAGCACATAGCCGCCGGCCACCGGCGTCATCCGCAAGCCTTCGCCGCTGATCAGCAGGGCCAGGGCGCTTTCGGGCGGCAGGACGCCGGAGACCCGTCGCCCGCGTTTGCCGCGGATGTCGACGAAGGTCATCACCGGCGCGTCGGCCTGCTGGGAGAAGGTTCTAAGGGCGCTGGCCAGGTCGCCCTGGCGGATGTCGAACCGCCGGGGCGCCGGGCGGGTCTCGGCGTGGGCGTGGGCGGTCAGCAGCGGGACGGCGATCAGCGCCAGGAGCGACGGCCGGATGAGCAAAGCCGCCTTTCGCCACCCCATGTTTCGCAGTCGATCATCACGTTACGCCCGGTGCGTCTCCTAGCCGGATCGCATGTCACTTATTTGAAGCTTCGCCTCTGGCGACGCGGCTTCGATCGGCGGCGCGGCCCACGTTCAAAAAAGGCGTCGAAGATCCCGTCCGGCGCGCAGGGGGCGACGCGCCGAACGGGCCTTCGAGGCGCTGTCCTAGAACGCGTAGGTGGCCCCGAAGGTGAAGGTCCGGCCGCTCTTGGTGTAGGCGAGCACCCGATCGGCGGCGATGTCGGTATATTGATCGATCGCCTGGTTGGTCAGGTTGATGCCCTCGAACACCAGCTTCAGCCCGCCTGGCGCATTGTAGTGGGCGGCGAAGTCGATGTTGTTGGTGCTGTGATAGCCCGAGCCGACATTGCCGTTGCCGCCGACGCCGTCGAGATAGCCGTCGCGATAGGCGCTGGAAACGCGCGCCCCCCAGGTGTCGGTCTCGTAGTAAAGCGTGGCGTTCGAGGTCCACTTCGACAGCTGCGCCAGGTCCAGCGAATACACCGTCCCGTCGACCTTGGAGTTCGCCTTGCCCGCCGCATAGGTGACGTTGCCGACGAAGCCGAACTTGTCGAACGGGGCGGGCAGGAAGTCGAAGTCCTTCTGGAAAGCCAGTTCGACGCCCTTGATCGAGGCGCCGTCGCTGTTCACCGGCCGGCTGAAGCCGTACATGGTCGAGGCATCCTGGCCGGGGCCCTGGAACTGCGACGGATAGCCGGTCGAGCCGTACGGCACCTGGGCCGTTTCGGTCGTGATGAAGCTGTCCATGTTCTTGTAGAAGGCGCTCAGGGCGACGTAGCCGCTCTTGCCCGAGTAGAACTCAAGCGACCCCTCGACGGAGTCGGCCAGGAACGGCTTCAGGTTCGGGTTGCCGGCCGAGATATTGCCGCCAAACGGCGTGAAGCTGACGCTGCCGGCCGCCCGCAGGTCGGCCAGGCTGGGCCGGCTGATGTTGCGGTTGGCGCTGAAGCGGGCGACGACGCTATCATTGAGGTCGACGGCCAAGTTGAAGGCCGGCAGGAAGCCGTCATAGCTGCTCTTGATCACCACCGGCAGCAGCACCGCGCCCTGGGTGGCCGTGCCGGCCGAGGTCAGGTCGGTGGAGTAGTAGCGCACGCCGGCATTGGCCCGCACCGGATAGTTCCAGGCCGTGGTGTTCAGGTCGTACTGCAGGAAGGCGGAGGTGGTCTTCTCCTCCAGTTGGAAGTTCGAGCCTGGCTGGTCGTTGGCCACCGTCAGGTCGCGCAGCTGTCCGGTGTTCGCATAGGTGCCGTCGATATCGGCGACGATGTAGGGAAGCACCGAGTCCCGATTGACCACATACTTCACCGCCGCGGGCACGACGGGCTTGTTGTACCAATCGACGCGCTGGAAGCGCTGGAAGCCGTCATTGGTGAACTTCTTGTACTCGGCGCCGCCCTTCAGGGTTGAGCCGCCGCCGAAGTCGTAATCGCCGTCCAGCTTGGCGGTCTTGTATTCGCTGCTGATGTAGTCCTCGCGCGAGTCGGCCCGCATCAGGCCCCACTGGGCCGGGTCGGTCAGGTCGAAATTGTAGGTGTTCCGACCCATCCGGCCGTTGCGGAAGTCGTAGCTGATCGCCTTGTTGGTCGATTGCAGGAACACCTTGTCGAAGATCGGCTCCTCGAATTCCGACTTCGAATAGCCCAGCAGCGCCTTGATCTTGAAGGCGTCGGTGACTTGGTAGCCGCCGTTGAAGACCGCCTGGGTGAAGGTGGTCTTGTCGTGCGAGAACTTGTGCTCGCTGCGCATGTCCACGCCGCTGACGTCGGCGGCCACCAGGCTGTTGTTCTGGATCACCACCGAGTTCAGGCGCTGGGTCCCGGTGATGTTGCCGGTCAGGGCGTTGACGCCGGCCGAGGTCATCTGGAACTCGTCGCGGTCGTTGGACAGGGTCCCGTACATCAGGTCCAGGTCCATCGTCAGGCGCTCGCCCGGATGGTACTGGAAGGCCGCCGTCAGGCCCAGGCGCTCGCGCTTGTTGAACCAGGTGGAATAGGTCTGGGCCTGCGAGGCGCGCACGCGGTTGTTGCCGGTGGCGTTGAGCAGTTGGTCGCGATCGGCCGCCGAGACGCCCGGGCCGATATTGGCCGCGCCTGCGTTGATCAGCGTCCAGTTCCAGTTGCGGTAGCCGTATTCGTTGATGTCGTTCTTGCTGTAGGCCACCGAGAACAGCGCCCCGAAATCGCCCCAGCGGTTGGAGATCAGGCCGACGACGCGCGGGGTTGTGGTGTCGGTGTTGGCGTTATTCAGGGCCTTGGCCGAGAGCACCGCCTTGAAGCCCGGATAGTCGAACGGCTTGGCGGTGAACAGCCCGACCGTGCCGCCGATGCCGCCTTCATCCTGCTCTGCGGCGTAGGACTTCTCGACCACCACCTTGTTGAACAGTTCCGAGGCGAAGATGCTGTAGTCGAAGCTGCGCGTGCGGCTGACCGAGCCGCGGTTGTCGAAGCCCGAGGCGGTGTTGGTCAGGACTTCCATGCCGTTCAGCTGGGTGCGGGTGAAGTCTGGGCCCAGGCCGCGCAGGGCGATCTGGCGACCTTCGCCGGCGTCGCGCGAGATGGTCACGCCCGGGATGCGCTGCAGCGATTCCGCCAGGTTCAGGTCGGGGAAGGCGGCGATGTCGTCGGCGACGATGACGTCCTGGCTGCCGACGGCGCGGCGCTTGATGTCGCTGGCCTTCAGCAGGCTTTCGCGGAAGCCGGTGACGACGATCGTCTCGACCTCGTCGACGCTGGGCTTGGCCGGAGCCTCATCGGCGGCGAGGGCCTGGCCGGCGGTAGCGGCCAGCAGGCCCGTCGCCAGCATGGTGGTGGTCATCCATTTGGATTTCGCGAAATGGCGCATGATCTGTCCCCGATCGGTCGCCTGCGGGGATCGTCCCGAGGCCGCCGTCGGGAAGGGAGAGCCGCGAGCCGGGCGTTCGGGGACCGGCTTTTATGTGAAGTGTTTTTGACAGCCGCCGTGCGTGAACATCCAGCCCATCCTTGAACGCCGCCGCCAGGTTGCACGCGTCTGAAAGGTCCAGATAAGTCGCCACGGTTATAGCTAAGAACGGGTCAAATCCTCCAGATGATCGTCCGCTCTCGCAAGCTTCAGGCAAGCGAACGTCGTGTTCTCAGCGGCTTGCGCAATGTTGCAGCCCGATCGGCGTGCATAACCGTTCTAGAGCCGAATTCTGGGCGACTGCGACAACGGCTGGCGTTTCTACGCCGGCCGGTTTGTTTTATGGCCCGTGGGGCGTCATTTCCGTCCGTGGGCATTGAATTTCCGGGGGCGCGGCGCCACGTCGGAAACGCTGAAGCGTGGGCGGTCGAATGCTCAAGTTGGAATCGGGGATCTTGAAGATCGTGGGACCACCCCAGAAGGATGAGACGGGCCTGGTGCGCCAAGCCCATGGCCTGACGGCTGACCTGAGCACGCCGGATCGCGGGATCTATTGGCTGGATCTGGTGCTGACCGCGACGGCGACCTGGGGCGGCCTGTGGCTGGCCGCCATCGCGCACCATCCGGGCGTGGTCGTCGCCGCCGGCCTAGTCGGTTTGCTGGCGCTGTATCGCGGCCTGAGCTTCATCCACGAGATCAGTCACCTGCGTCCCAAGGACGTGCCGGGCTTCCGCCTGGGCTGGAACCTGCTGATCGGCGTGCCGCTGATGACCCCATCGATGATGTACGAGGGTGTCCACAACCTGCACCACGCCAAGGACCGTTTCGGCACCGCCCGCGACCCCGAATACCTGCCGCTGGGCCGCTATCCGCCGGTCAAGCTGGCGCTGTTCGCCCTGATCTCGCTGCTGGCCCCGCTGGGCGTGATCCTGCGCTCGGGGATCCTGATCCCGCTGTCGTTCGTGCTGCCCAGCGTGCGCCGCTTGGTGAAGACCAAGCTGTCGGCCCTGGTGATCAATCCCGACTTCGTGCGCGAGGACAACGACAAGACCCGGCCCGACTGGCT
>Ga0101941_1001521_pt1 | contig 15862 bp, 11 predicted proteins | sample DewCreD2012metaG_3_FD_75242 | JGI IMG/M metagenome (GOLD analysis project Ga0101941, IMG submission 75242) | Hot spring sediment bacterial and archeal communities from British Columbia, Canada, to study Microbial Dark Matter (Phase II) - Dewar... ...
CAGCATTTATAACTTCTTCAATAAGAATAATAAATGCTTCTCTTATTGTATCTCTATGTTCAGGTGGTAATTTTTCAAAAACTTTATTTAATTTTTCTATCATAGTTTGATAATTTTAAAGCCCCCGAGTGGGGGCTAAAAATTATCTAATAATAATTGTTTTAAATTCTTTCTTTATATTTTCAGTTTCTGCTCTAACAATGTAAGCACCTTTTGGAAGTTTATTTAAGTCAAATCTAACATATCCAGGAGAATAATTTGAATTTATGTTTATAATTGCTCTACCTGAAACACTATATACTTGAAGCTTAATTAATGACTGCTTTGGAAGAGCGAATGTTAATAAACCATTTTTATATGTAATATCAAACTTCTTTGGAATATCTGAGATTAAATCTGCAACAATAGGAATAATTGTTGTATCTGTTATTCTTATATTGTTAAATGTGTCTGCAGAAACAAAGTAAAACCAAAGTGTATCATAGGTTGTTAGGGGACTTATAGAGATATTATAAATAAGTGTGTCACCTGAGGTTGAGGTGTGATAAGATGAGGTCCAGGTGGTTAGTTTTGTTCTATAATAAATTGTATCGTACCTTAATGGAGAGAAGTCTTCAAATAAAGCCTTGACACCAGTGTTTAATGTGTTTCCAGATATGTTAAAGTTAAATGTATCTGAATAAACTTTTCTTGGAGCTCTTATATCATAAATTGTACTTGCATAAACATAAGGGGATTGACCAGATGTATAAACTGCTTTAATTCTGTAATACTTAATATATTCACTATCTGCTGGTGCTCCAAAAACATGGGTATAGTTAGTTGTATTTATATCATTTATTATAGCGATAACTGACCATAAAACATTATCTTGTGAATATTCAAGAACGTAGCTCTGGAATGCTAAGACTTTATTTTCGTTTTTCTTCAATAAAGTAGGTGGATTCCAAGTTAATTTAGCGCTATCTAAATCTCTATAAATAACTTCTAGATTTGTTGGAGCATTTAAAACATCATATTCATAGATAATTTTTGAAGTATTTGATAAATTGGCAGGTCCATAAACACCATAGTTTAACTTGTGAGCAGTAAAATAAACTTCAAATGAATCTTTTTTATAAGAAGCAGGTTCATTTACAGGGATGTTTATATGGAAGAAATATCCATTTGAATTAGAAGAATCATAAATTGCTAGAACTTTTGTGAATGTGTCAATACCGTAGGGTCTATAATAACCATAGACTCTCAAATCGGAAGAAGAGGTTATAGATGGGTCATTTACTCTTAAAATCGCTTTTAATATGTCAGGTGTAATTCCATCAACAGCTAAATTATAGTAGTTATTGTATGCCTGAACTTCATTTAAGCATGTTGAAACAGGATTGAAATTATGAATTCTTCTAATTAATGTATCTACTCTGCTTTGTCCGTTAGCATCGTACGTTGCTATATAATTTATAGAAAATGAACCAAATATAGAATAATATCCAAGGCCATTATAAAATACAGAAGCAATTGATGGATTTGAGGGATTAGCTAATGTGCTATCTCCATTCTTTACATAAAGAACTGGAACTGATACATTTTCATCCCCAGATGGGTACGCTCTTATGTCATCAGGGAAAGGATCATTTGTATATATTTGATAATTCATATCTCCAAAAATAGGTTTTGAAGAAATTCCAAGAATTGTATCTGAGACATCTGAAGCATTTGTCCAATCGTCGCTAACATATCTAAAATGTAAATAATTTCTTGTAAGAATTGTATCTCTGTCAGTAGCCCCTGACCTATCGTGATACCATCCAAGGTCATTTCCAAATAAAACTATTGATTTTCTATTTTGACATGTTCCCCAATCTAAATATGATTTAATTTTACTTCTTTTATTAGGGCTTATGAGATTTTGATGCCAATAAATTCTGTTCCAAAGTCTTAAAGAGTCAAGCCATATTAAGGAATCAGTTGCTAATAGTAAATCTGGTTGAATATCTATATTGTTTCTATAAAAAGCACTTCTTATTCTTAGTTCGTCAATGAATTCATATTTTTGGGCAAATCTATTAGTTGGTATTATATTATAAATATACCAATTAGAATTTGGTGCTCCATCGGGTATATAGGATGTCTTATTACCTGCATCAGTGCATTTTACATAGTAATTTCCTCTTAAACCTCTATCCGTTTGAGTTATAATATAAACAAACGTATCAGGATAAACACCTTGATCTTGATTATTATCAGTTAGGGTCATATCGTATTCATTAAATGGACCACTTGGACTATTGCCTTCTTGATTTGAATTGATAACATATCTATAACCAACTTGACAATTTAAACCTGGCAAGTTATCAGGATCACTTGCTATAATTCTAATTGTGTCAGGTATACCATTATAAAAGTGATAAATTGCTCCTTTTAATAAAGTGATTGTAGGTGGTAAATCGGGCGTATTCGCTCCATAAGAAATAACATCATCTATATAAAGTCTAAATTGATTAAGTGCTTTATATCTTATTGCTACATAAACTGTGTCATTAACATTTCCATCATCAGCTCCTAAATCATAAGCTGTATAAATATATGGAAGATTTGTTGTTCCTGTTCTTGGATATTTTGTATCTACTTTTACACCAGAATTTATAAAATCATTCGGTGTGGGTAAGTTAGGTTGATTATTCCAAGTTAGGATATAAACATCAAATGAATCTACATAAGATGTGCTTTGTGATTGGTACCAGAAACCTATTAGGTTAGGAGATAAGTATATTTTTGGAGATGTTAAATGGGCATAGCCTGTTTGTGTTCCTGTTTCAGTATAGGCATAACCTACGCAGTTTCCATCGTTACTGGGACAAGCGGTTGTTCTCTTTTGCCATCTTCTTCCTGTTGTAGCATTAGTTGTATCATATCCTGCACTTAAAAAAATTGTGCTTGCGGTCCAGCTTTCAATTAAAAACACATATGAGCCATCAACAATTTTTAAAGAATCTATGTTAAAGTAATTGTTAGATGCATCTGCTGTTGATTTGTTATCAAAGAAAGAAAATCTAACAAGAATTACAGCAGGATAAGAATTGATATATGGATTTAAAGGAATTGATACCAGAGTATTTGAAGTTGTTCCAATACCATCCCATTGCCATATCTTAGTCCAAGTATTTCCATTATCCGTTGAAATATATAAGTTTAAGGAATCATCAGAATTTAAATTTGTAGTAGTTGATGTTCTATAATAAAATGAAAGTGTTGGACTTGAAAGACTAACATTTTGTAAGATAAGTCCTGGTGTTATAAGCCAGTCATTATTTGTAAGACTTGATGATTCCCATCTGACAGAAGCACAAGCGGGTGTTGTCCTACAATTACTTATCAATCTTTCCCAAGAGTAAAGGCCACCATCAAGGTTGAAAACTTGCCATCCACTGGGAGGAAATGTCGTTCCTGTAAAGCTTTCATTTAGAGGACCACCAAGTAAATAGTTAGATGTTGGTTTTTTATATGGAATTTGATTGTTTGGACTTGGAATAGCAGTTATATATTTGTTATCGGTTATCCTTTCACGGAGGATACACTCTTGTCTTTTATCATTATCAACGATGCTAGCACACTCAGCACTTATTTTAGTTATTAGGATTATCTCAATCATCTTCTAACCTCCTTTTTCTCCTTGTAGTTTATAAAAGCCTTCTTTATATCCTTCTGGAATGTACCAATTTTTTAAGTTTTTAAATCCACAGCTTAAAAGTAATTTTCCAATCCAAGTTTCTTCTGGCTGTTTATAAAGTAAAATTTTGTACATACTAAAGTCATAGTTTATCATAACATGGCAATTATTTGGCATCAATTCTAAAAATGGTTTTATAAAATTCATAACAATTTCGTAGTTTTTAAATTTCTCATTATATGCAATTTCAAGCCAAGGTCTATAATGCTCTCTTCCAAAGAAAATTTTCCCGTAAAGGAAAAATTCTTCAATAATTTCATTATCTTTATATAACGAAAAAATGAAATTCCTTTCTTCTTTAAATCTACCTTTTTCAAACTTGATAAGCTTAATAAAATAATTTTTGTACTTATAACCATCAAGTTTCCTGATATCCATTACTATTATTTTGAGAGCTTACTTTTGATCTCTTCCCTTAATTTTAAATTTCTTCTATAATAATCACCAAGTCTATATGGCTTTGGAATAATAGGACCAGATGGAATATCAAAATCCTTATTAGATAATATATGCTCTCTATCAATAATCCAAAATTCCAGAACATCACCCCTTCTTCCAAATGTTTCCTTAGCTAAAATAATAGCGGTTTCAATGTCAGGAGCTTTTAAACTTGATATATGAACCATAGGACCACCAATTTCTCTTCTTGCAAAAACCTCAAAAATTTTCATGCTAATAAACTTCTAATAATTGATGTCTTTTTAAAATAGTGTTCTCTTAATAACAGTCTTGCTTTTGTTTTAGGTCCATCATTATTTAAAATTTTCTTAAATTCATCCCAGTGTAAATTCCCTGTTATCCATTTTCCAGATTTTTCATCGTAATGTAAATCAGGATCTGGAATTTCAAGACCAATTTCTTTAATTAGAGGAACGTACCTTTTTAAATATTCTTGCCTCATTTCATCATTAGTCTTTATTTTTATTCTCCACTTCATTGCTTGTTGCGTATTAGGAGATTCTTCATCAGGAGGACCAAAGAAATGCATTATTGGAAACCACCATCTATTTAATGCATCTTGAAGCATTTCTCTTTGTTTCTTAGTTCCGTTTGCAAGTTCTAAGACCAATTCCTCTCCATATTTTAAATGAACACTTTCTTCCCAGCATATTCTTTTCATAATTCTCGCATATGGACCATATGAACATTGAGTTAAAGCACCTTGGGTAACAAGTGCTGCTCCATCTACAAGCCAAGCGATAATAGCAACATCTGCCCAATTTTCAGCAGGATAATGAAAAACATTATGAAATTTTGCTTTACCTGATATTAATTCCTCAAGCATTTCTTCCCTGCTAATGCCACTTAAATCTTCTACAACTCTGTAAATCATTTGAGCATGTCCTACTTCATCTTGAACTTTTGAAACAAGCTGTAATTTCCTTTTTATGCTTGGTGCTTTTGGAATCCATTCACCTTCTGGTAATGCTCCCATCAATTCACTATTAGCATGCATCTTTATTAGCCTTATAAGTTGTTTTCTATATTCATCAGGCATCCAATCATCCGCTTCTATAAACTCGCCTCTTTTTATTTTATCTTCAAATTCTAAAAGTTTATCTTCCATAGTCTGAAAATTATAAAGGACATTAATCAAAATACTACTTTGTCCAATAAATAATGTTAAGTTATTGATAGTTAATAATTAAGTTATTGATAGTTAATAAATAGTCAATAATTTGTAAAAATTATCTTGAAATTATTTATTTTATGGGGGTTTTAATGAGGGCGAAGCCCCCCTGATGCCGAAAAATGGGTATTTTAAAGCCGAAGGCTTAATTTAAAGGTGGGTGGGGAAAAATATAATAAAATAAATAGTTTTAGAATTATTGGACAAAACAGACAGGGCATCAAAATACCCTTTAAAATTTTTACTATGAGGAAAATTCTTTTTGTTTGGATAGTCGCTATTGGGATAAATCATGCTCAACAGCTTTGTCCAAAGCCTCCTGTATATTACAATCTAAGGGTTTTTGTTGATCCTAATGGTGTTATAGCAAGAAGTATAAGAGGTGGTGAAGCTGAAATTCAAAGAAGTTTAAATGCTGTTCTTACAAAGATGGATACACTTATTGATAAGTCTCTTACTAATGTTGGAAAAAATCTAAAAAGAATCGATAGGGATGAATTTGTTCAGCTTGTTGGTAGAAGTCCTAGAAATCCTGAGACATTTTTAAGTACATTATCAATTCCCCAAAGTGCTGAATTTCTGTTTGATGTTATTGTTGGTGAAGATGTTAGAGGAGTTAGTATTTATGGATTTCTTATAAATACAAAAAGCAAAAAAATATATAGAGAACTATCAACTTATGTTCCTTCAAATGAAGCAAAACAAAATGTTATACAGGCACTAATAAAACTTATTTATAATTTAGCGACACAATATATAAATTTTGCTGGAAATAGAGATTATTTAGCGGTAATAATTAAAAATACTGAATATCCAAGAAATATAGAAATTGAAATTAGTCCTAAACAGCCAAATATAAGGGAAGTTAAATTTGCAAGAGTTAAAGTTAAGAGAGCTATAAATTATTATGGTGATAATGTTTTTGATTATCTTGGAATGAATACTGGTTTTGCTATAAAGCTTGATAATGGAAAAGTTACAAATGCTCCTGAACTTGGTAATGGTTTTTATTATGTAAGATCTGATAATCCTGAGTTTATTGTTGAATTGCCTTCTTGTGATAAGTTTGATCTTACTGGTAAAATAGATGTTAATATGCAGTTTGCTTATATGTGTCCAAGGGGAAATGTTTCAGAAGGTTCGGTCCAAGCAAATCAAACAAAATTTACTGTTGAAGCACCTCTTGCTTGGGATGTTGTTGAAAATTGGAAATTCCAAGGTAAAAATATAAATCTTGAATTTACTAACAAGTATCAACTTCATTTAAAAGCAAATTGTGAAAGAAAAATTTCTAAAAGTATATTTATGGAAGGTATGAAAGTTGCTGATGCTGATTGGATTAGTGATGGATTTATAAGTGGTTCCTCAATTAGACCTGCTGATGTTTTGAATGTAAAATATTCTGACTGTGGAATTTTAGATCCTTGGACAACAACTGATAAATCAATTGATAGTATTTTTGTTGTAGGTTTTGATAATAAAAATGAAGGAATTACTGAACTTGGATATTTCTTTCAAGGTCTTGATATGAAAAGTTCAATAAATGAAATACATGATTTATTTGACTTAATAGGTGCAAAAATTATTGGAAATAGAGTTAAATTTGGTGATTATCCTGTTTATATAACTTCGTTAATCCCCGTTGATTTGAATAAATTAAGAAGCTTTAAAACATTTACTTATACATTTCCTATTCAATATAAATTCTCTAATAGTGGTTGTGGTGAAGAAAATGTTGCTGTGACTGTAAGTTATCAATTTCAGCCGAAGGTTGATTGTGGTTGTGTTCAGACTTCTCAGCAACCATAATTGCTATTTTTTAATGTTCTTTTAAATAACGAATTAGGTTATAGGTTATTTTTTGAATTTGAAACTAATGCTTACAAGAATAAAAATTTGGAAATTAATTTTTGGAATAGAATTTATTTTGGAAGAAATGATTTTAAATATATTTCTCCATCGCATTTTTCATTTTATTGGGAAGGATTTTATTATTTTAAAAAATTTTTCATATATTATGTTCATAATTGTGAAAATGGTATTGATAAAAATGCTTATGATAATAGGAGATGGGATTTAATAGGATTTGGATTTAATTTAAATAATTTTAAACTTATTTTTGGTCATATTGTATCACCATTTAAAACATCTTATGATAATCAAAATTATCTCCTTGGTTTAAGCTTGAAAGGTTATTATAAATTTTTAAAAGTCCATTATCTTTTAATTTTAACCGAAGATAAAATTTTTAAGCAAAGTTTCCAGGTTAAACTTGATTATCCTATTTATTATGGATTTGAAAGGAGGATAGATATGATGTCAATTTACAATAAAGATGAAAAAAATATTCAATTTTTTGGTTTTGGTTTTAAGAAGCAATTTGATATTTTTGAATTTTATAATTTATTTAATGTAAATTTTTCAAATCCTTCTTATAATATTATTTATTTCTCAAAGTTTGATTATAATTTTTTGAATTTTAATTTTGAAGGAAAATCTGCTGAAAATAGATGGACGCCTGAAGTTATGAAAATTGAAATTTTTGTTTGTACTCAATTTTGTTTAAAGTCGCTATCTATCCATAAATTTGATTTAAATTACTTTAATGGTCCAAATTATAATTTTGATAATACAAATAAGTTTCCATTTTCAGTTGCTTTTGGATATAGAGAAGATGCTTTTGGATTTTTTTATTATTTTATTAAAAGAAATTTTGAAGATATTTTTGAATTGGATTTTCAATTTAGACAATTTTCTATAAAATTTTATTTTGATGAATTATTAAATAGTTCTTATTCATATTCATTTTATCTTTCAAAAAATTTTTTTAAAACTAAAATAATTTTTGGAATTTTTAAAAACAAAAACCTAAACTTAAATAACTTTCTACTTGGAGTTGCTCTTAGTTTGATTTAAAGCCACCCAAAGCAAAAGATGGAATATTTATAAGCCGAATTTCTTTTGCTTTAAAATTTTATTTATAAAAGATGGAAGAAATGAAATAGCAATAAAAAGGCTAAATTTAGCAAAGCGATATTTAGAAAATGCTAAAGAAAATTTAAAAAAAGCTGGAATTGATAAAAGAGCTAATCGTTATATTGATTTAAAGTATATATCAAAGGCATCGGGAACTGCTTATCTAGGAGCATTAGAAGCACTAAAAGCATTATTTATTTCTAAAAATTTAGTTTTTGATGAAGAGGTAAAGGATAAGTTTAAGAAGGTTGAGGAATTCTATAAAGGGTTGAAAAGCATTAAAGGTTTGGGAAAAGATAGAGACTTATTATTAAGTCTATTTGATGATGTTTATAATATCCTCCACCTTGGTGGCTATTATAGAGAATTACAAAATAAGAAAGCAATAGATAGTGGTTTTGAAAAAGTTGAAAAAATTATTAAAATTGTTGAAAGTTATATTAAGTGAAAGAAATTATTGAATTTATGGGGTTTTTTAAAGCGGAAAGGCTTAATTTTAGGGCAGGTGGGAAAAATAATAAATAATCATACAGTAAATTTTCTATCCTTTAAAATTTTGTAAATGAAAACGGACTTTAATAGTAAAATTCAGAAAGCTATAAATTCAAGATGGACTGGAAGATTAGTTTTTATTGGACCAGAGGGAGGTGTTGTTAGAGTGGCATTTATAGATGGTAAGATAAAGGAAGTTGATAGCACGTGGGGTGTTGGTGCTAAGGAGCTTGAAAGAGTTAAGAAGTGGAAAGAAGGTAATGTTATTGCTAAGGACTTGAATGAAAAAGAAATAGAAAAGCTTAAAGTTTTACCTGAGATTGAATATAAATTTAATTGCCCTAATTGTAGTTTTGAAATCCCTATTAATACAAATTTTTGTCCAGAATGCGGTTATCAAATAAGAAATGTGAAAGTTTGCTTGAATTGTGGTTTTGAAAATCCTTCTGATGCTAAGTTTTGTGAAAAATGTGGAAATAGGTTTTATGTTGAACAGACAACAAAGAATGTTAGGATTTGTCCGAATTGTTCAAGTTCAATATCTCAGAGGGTTAAATTTTGTCCAGAATGTGGGTATGGTTTTTTAAAGCTTTGCCCAAGGTGTAAATCTGAAAATCCATTGGATGCAAAGTTTTGTGAAGAATGTGGTTATGAATTTAAAGAAAAAGCATTTAGTTTTTATAAAGTTCTTATTCCTTTCGTTTTTTCAGTTGTAATCATATCGGTCTTCTTATATTATTTTCTAGTTCCTAAAAACAATAAAAATAAAATTGAAATTTTACAAGCACCCAATGTAATTCAAGAATTCATAAGTTTTGGCGAGGAGACAACAAAAACAAAAGTTGAAACACTAAATATCCAAACAAAAAGACCTCAAAAAAAATATGAAATTAACAAAGTTATTAAAGATACTCAACCAAAAGTAAGTCCTGATTTTCCTAAGAAATTTGAGCTTATTTGTGAAAGGGAGAATTATAGTTATAAAGAAGTGAAGGTTCCTTCAATAAAATTTGAGTTGAATGAAGAAAAACCATTACCTTTTTATAAATTTGGTTCCTTTAAATTAAGTTCATATGATACACTAATTGTAAATTTTGAAATTATTTCTGGGATTTTAAGGAGTAAGGAAGCGGTGATTGTAATTTTAAGTTCAAATGATGTTGGATATTTAGAAACAAGCTATTATAAAACAAGTAATTATGAAGAATATCAAGAATTTGTTAGTTCTGGTTTTAATTTACCATTTTTTAAGGTTTATGCTAATAAAAAGGCAGATTTTAAATTTAATCCTAAAAGTTATGGTGATTATTATATTGTTGTTATAAATGCTCCTTTTATAGAACAAAACAAAAATAAAATTTATATCAAATCAAACCCATTATTTTTTAATATATCGTTTAATGTTGTAAAATGTAAAGAAAAGAAAGAAAGTTAGTATAAATTAGTTGTTTTGTCTTAATGGGGAGCAAAGTTCCAATGTTAAGTTCTTATTATTCAATAATTTATGAAAAAATTTTTTGAAATTATGGATTTAATGAGGGTCAAAATTTATAAGCTGTAGGCTTATTATAAAAAGTTTTCCGGATTTATTGATTTATCAGGGGATTTTTAAGGGCGTAGCCTTTATCTCAGGGCGGGTAGGCAAAATAATGCATATCTATTTTTTAAACTTCCTTTAAAATTTTCACTATGAATGAGTATAAAATTTTTATAAATGGTGATTTTGTAGATGGAAGAGGTGGTATAGGTGAAGTTATAAATCCTCATGATAATTCAGTTATTGCTAAGTATCATATTGCTAATAGAGAAGATGTTGATTTAGCTGTTAAGTTTGCAAGAGAAGGTTTTGAAAAATGGAGGAATTTATCAATAAATAAAAGGATTAGAATTTTACAGAATTTAGTAAAACTATTATCTGAAAATCTTGATAAAATTGCTCAAATAGAAACGTTAAATGTAGGAAAGCCAATAATTGCCTCAAAAACTGAAATATCAGCTGGAATCAGTGTTTTGGAATTTTATATTGGAGCTATAAATAAAATTATGGGTGAAACTATTCCAACCCTTCCTGGACACTTTAATTATACAATTAGGGAACCTATTGGTGTTTGTGCTTTAATAGTTCCTTGGAATTATCCTTTAATGCTAACATTATGGAAGCTTTCACCTGCTCTTGCTTGTGGCAATAGTGTGATAATTAAACCTGCTAGCTGGACACCACTTTCAGCATTAGAACTTGCTAAATTATGTAAAGAAGCTGGAATTCCTGATGGTGTAGTGAATGTTATTACAGGTCCAGGAAATGAAATAGGCTCATATTTAGTAAGCCATGAGGGTGTTGATAAAATTTCATTTACAGGTGAAACAAAAACAGGTTCTGAAATTATGAAATTGGCAAGCAATACTATAAAGAGAGTTTCATTAGAATTAGGAGGGAAGTCTGCTAATATCGTTTTTGAAGATGCAGATTTAGAAGATGCTATAAATGGTTCAATTTGGGCAATATATTATAATTCTGGTCAGTCTTGCGAGGCAAGAAGTAGGTTGTTTATCCATAAAAAAATTTATGATAAGTTTCTCTCTGAATTTGTTGAAAAAACAAAAAAAATAAAAATTGGAAATCCAATAAATAAAGAGACACAAATGGGTCCTCTTGTTTCAAAATCACATTTAAATAGTGTCCATAAATATGTTGAAAAAGGTTTGGAAGAAGGAGCAAAATTAATTTATGGTGGAAAGAAAATAGATAGTGAAGATTTGAAAAATGGAAATTATTATATGCCTACAATTTTAGAATTAAGCAGTACAGAAAACATATGCTTTAAAGAGGAAATATTTGGTCCTGTTGTGGTTGTAATGTCTTTTGAAAGTGAAGAAGAAGTGGTAAATTTAGCGAATAATTCAAAGTATGGTCTTGCTGGAACAATATGGACAAGAGATGTAAAAAGAGCAATAAGAGTTTCAAATAGTATAAGAGCAGGTAGTATTACAATAAATCATCCTCTTACTGCTATTCCTGGCCTTCCATTTGGGGGATATAAACAATCTGGTTTTGGAAGGGAATTATCCTTGGATGCTATTGAATTATTTACGGAAAAGAAAAGTGTAATATATAAATTTGATGAGACACCTGTAAATCCATGGAAATTATAGAGAATAGACTAATTTTATCATTTTGTGATAATGGGGGTTCTATTAATATAGAAAATTATATTAAAAAAGGTGGTTATAAAGCAATTAGAAAAGCACTTGAAATGAAGCCTGAGGAAATTGTTGAAGAAGTTAAAAAATCAGGTCTGAGAGGTAGAGGTGGTGCTGGATTTCCAACAGGTCAGAAATGGTTATTTGTTCCTAATGATAATAATGAACATTATCTTGTAATAAATGCAGATGAAGGAGAGCCTGGAACTTTTAAAGATAGGGAAATTTTAGAAAAAGCTCCTCACTTGTTAATTGAAGGAGCAATAATATCTGCTTATGCAATTCGGGCAAATGAAGGTTTTATATATTTAAGAGCTGAGTATCTTGATGCTTTTAGAATTCTTAAATCTGCTATCAAAGAGGCTTATGAAAGCAAATTGTTAGGTAAAAACATTCTTGGAAGTTCGTTTTCTTTTGATTTACATATTTATCCTGCTGCTGGTGCTTATATATGTGGTGAAGAGACTGCACTATTAAATTCACTTGAAGGTGGTAGAGGAATTCCAAGATTAAAGCCACCTTTTCCTGCAATAAAAGGACTTTATGGAAAACCAACTGTTGTAAATAATGTTGAAACGATAGCTAACATTCCAATTATTATAAATAATGGTGGAGATTGGTACAGGAAACTTGGAACAGAAAAAAGTCCAGGAACAAAAATTTTTACAATTAGCGGAGCGGTTAATCAGCCAAAGGTTTGTGAATTTGAGCTTGGTAAAATAACTTTCAGACAACTAATGGAGTATGCAGGAGGATTGAGAGAAGGTTCAAAATTAGTCGGTATAGTTCCGGGGGGATTATCTGCACCAATTTTAGTTGGTGATGAAATAGATATTCCGGCGACTTATGAGGATTGTTCTGCGAAAAACACAATGCTTGGTAGTGGAGCAGTAATAGTAATAGATGATAGGATTCCATTAGTGAAAATAATAAGAAGGTCAATCCAATTTTTTGCTTTTGAGAGTTGTGGTTGGTGTACTCCTTGTAGGGATGGACTTCCCTGGGCTACACGAATTTTAAGAAAAATTGAAATGGGAAAAGGTGAAAAGAAAGATCTAGACATTTTATATGAGATTTGTAATTATATGAAAAACAAAACGTTTTGTGCACTTGGTGAGGGCGCTCAGTGGATTTTAAGAGTTTATATTGAGAAGTTTGGAGAAAAAATTTTGGAAGTTTAAATTGAATTATTTCCGTAAAAAATTTGTTCTGCTAAATCAAAAATATCTGCTTCTCTAAAATAGTTTCCCATAATTTGTAGATTAATATAAAAACCATTACTCGCTTTTTGAATAGGAACGGATATTGCTGGAATACCAACTAAATTAGCAAGAACAGTATAAATGTCTGCCAAGTACATTTTCATAGGGTCATCTATTCTTTCTCCAATTTTCCAAGGAAATGTTGGAACAGTTGGAGTAATTATAACATCAACATTCTTGAAGGCATTAATAAAATCTTCTTTTAATAGTCTTCTAACTTTGCTTGCTTTTATATAGTATTCGTCATAATATCCATAGGATAAACAAAATGTTCCAATTAGAATCCTTCTTTTAACTTCCTCACCAAATCCTTCACTTCTTGTTTGAAAATAAATTTCTATTAGGTCCTTGCCATCAGCTCTATAACCGTACCTTATTCCGTCGTATCTTAATAAATTTGAACTTGCTTCTGATGAGCTTATTATATGATAAACACTTAATGCGTATTTCCAATAATTTAATTTAATGTCTTCAACAATATGCCCCATATCTGTAAGTTTTTTTATAGCATACTCAAAACCTTCTTTTATTTCTTTATCAACATCATCTGTAATAATATCCCTTGGAACACCAATTTTATATTTTTTAAATTTAAAAATTTCATCGAATTTCTCAACTTGAATATTTACACTTGTACTATCTTTTGGATCATATCCTGATATGATTGTCCAAATATAGGCTACATCTTTGACATTTAATCCAATTGGTCCAATTTGATCTAAGCTTGAAGCAAATGCTACTAAACCGTATCTTGAAACCCTGCCATAGGTTGGTTTAAGTCCAACAAGTCCATTAAAAGCTGAAGGTTGTCTTATTGAACCTCCTGTATCTGAACCAAGAGAAATAGCACATTCTCCAATTTTGACAGCTACTGCTGATCCTCCAGATGAACCGCCAGCAACATATTCAGGATTTATTGCATTTTTGGTAGGTCCAAAGTACGAAAATTCCGTAGAGCAACCCATTCCAAATTCATCTAAATTTGTTTTTCCAATAATTATTGCCCCTTCATTTATTAATCTTTTAACAGCAGTAGCAGAGTAAGGAGATTTAAATCCAAGTAAAATTCTTGAACCACAAGTTAATTCCATATTTTCAACTGCCAAATTATCTTTAACAGCAATTGGAATACCATATAATAGATATTCTTCGGGATTAGCTTTTGAAAGTTCTAATGCTCTTTTAATTGCATCTTCTTTATAAACATTAATAAATGCATTATAAACATTTTCCTTTTCTTCAATAACTTTTATGTATTCTAAAATTAATTCATATGGCGTTATTTCTCGTTTTCTTAAAAGTTTTAAAAGTTCTAAAACACTCATCCTTTCAAATAGGCATTTCTTATAATTTCACCTTTTTTTGTCTTATAATTTTCTAAAATAACATTAGGACCAATCTCACAATTTTCACTAATATAACTATTGCCAAGAATTGATACGAACGGGTAAATTACTACATCATTTTCAATAATGACATCTTCTTCAATATAAACAAGGTTTGGAAATAATATACTAACTCCGTTTTCTAAATGTTTTTTAATTATTCTTTCTTGTAAAATTGAATGGGCTTGTGCTAATTGCTCCCTTGTATTTATACCTATAATTTCTTTCCAATCATTTATTTTGTAAGCATAAACGCCTCCATATTTTCTCTGAATAATAGCAATAACATCTGTTAAATAGTATTCGCCTTGTTTGTTATCTGGTTTGATTTCATTTAATGCTTCAATTAAGATATTACTTTCGAATATATATATACCTGAATTAATTTCCTTTATTTGTTTTTCTTCAGGAAATGCATCCGCTTCTTCTACAATCATTAAAACTCTATTACCACTGCTTCTTATTATTCTTCCATATCCTGTCGGATCTGGTATTTCTGTTGTTAAAATGCTAACAAGTGCGTCATTTTCTTTATGAAAATTATAAAGTTCTTTTATTGTTTCTATTCTAATTAGTGGAGCGTCAGCAGGCATTATTAAAACGTCCATATCTTTATTTTTTAAGTAGGGAATTACTTGCATAACTGCATGTCCTGTTCCAAGAGGCTCATTTTGATAGACAAAAACTATATTATTATCATTTATAACATTTTTTATATCCTCACTATTTTGACCAATTACAATATATAATTCATCTGGAATTAAACTTTTACATGCCTTAATTGAATAACTTATAATGGGTTTTCCACAAAGTTTATGTAAAACCTTACTTTTTTTTGATTTCATTCTTTTTGATTTACCACCTGCTAAAATAATGCAAGCTAATGGATATCGCTCCAAAGTTTTAAAATTTTAAAGGATTAAATTCAAAAAATAGTGCCTTGTCCAATAATTTGGCATCGGGGGGCTTTGCTCCCCATAAAATCAATAAATTTAAAAAATTTTTTATAAATTATTGAATATCAATAACTTAACATTATTTATTGGACAAAGCATTTTATTTTTGGGTTGTCTAATAATTCAGAAAATATAATTATTTCTTTATTTCCCCCAAACGCTCTGAAATAAAGGCTACGCCTTTAAAACTTCGCCTCCCATTGAACCCTCCATAAAATCAATAGTTTTAGAAG
>Ga0101941_1001522_pt1 | contig 15849 bp, 14 predicted proteins | sample DewCreD2012metaG_3_FD_75242 | JGI IMG/M metagenome (GOLD analysis project Ga0101941, IMG submission 75242) | Hot spring sediment bacterial and archeal communities from British Columbia, Canada, to study Microbial Dark Matter (Phase II) - Dewar... ...
AATCATCAATTAGTGAAGGTGATGTTTCTACATTTGAAAGGAAAGTTAAATTATATGAAAAGAAATTTAATTTAAAAATTGACAAGAAAATTATTTTAACACCATTTGCTAATGATAAAGCTATTGATATTGCTAAAAGTTTTGATATTGAAATTGTTGAGGAATTGAAAGAGTAAATCAAAAATATGAAAAAAATTTCAATTTTTAGAAAATTTTTTTAGCTTTAAAATTTTCTTCCTTTTAAATGTTAAAAATTTATGGATTAGAGATAGATCATAAAACTGCTCCAATTGAAATAAGAGAAAAGTTTTATCTAAATGAGAAAGAAGTAGAGGATATTTTAAAATTCTTGAAAGACAATGAGTTCAATGATGAGGTTTATATTATTTCAACATGTAATCGCTTTGGAATTTTTTCTAATTATAAAAACATTTATGATATTTTGAAAAAGGTTTTAGAATTTAAAAAATTATCAAACAAAAATGATTTAGATTATTTTAAATTTTACGAAAATGAAAATTTAATAAGACATATATTTAGATTGTCAGCAGGTTTAGAATCACAAGTTTTAGGAGAACATCAGATATTAGGACAAATGAAAACATTTTATAATATAAGCTTGAAGTTTGGTTTTATTAAAGAAAATTTTGGTGAATTATTGAGAAGGAGTTTTAAATTTGGAAAATTTTTAAGAGCGAATTTATATAATAAGAATTTATCATTTGGTTTTTTGGTTAGTGAAATTATTAGAAAATTTAATTTTGAAGAGCCAAATATTCTAATTATTGGAACAGGTGAAATGGCTTTTGGAATTTTCAACAACCTAAAAAGAACAAAATTTAATAAAATTTTTATTGCAAGTAGAGAGTTTAATAGGGCTAAATTCTTTGCTTTAAATAAGAATATTATTCCAATAAGCTATGATCAAATAAAGGAAATTTTAAATAAAATGAATTTCGTTATTTCCGCTTCAAATGTAAGTAGTTATATTGTTAATTTGGATGATGTGAAAAACGAGAAAATTATTTTTATAGATCTTTGTGTTCCAAGGACAATAGATCCAAAAATAGGAAGTAGGTGTAGATTATACAATCTTGATGATTTGAATGATTTCATAATATCAGAAAACAAAAATTTTTTATTAGCTGAGGTACTTGTTGAAGAAGAAGTTAAGAAATTTATAGGATGGTTAAGGGAGAGAAGAAGCTATCCTTTTATAAAAAACATAAAATTTTATGTTGATGATTTAATTTCTGAATATGAAAAAGATAAAATTATAGATAAAGTTTTACATAATGTTTTTTCAAAAATGAAGGAAATTGCAAGAGATTTTGACAATCCTGAAATTTTTCTAAGTGCTATTGAAAGTGCTATTTTAAATAAACCGTTTATTTTGAGAAAAAGAAAACAAATTACAATAGGGACTAGAGGAAGTTTATTAGCATTAAGTCAAACAAAAGAAATTATTAATAAGTTAAAAGAAATTTATCCAGATTTTGATTTTATTATAAAGATAATAAAAACCTCAGGTGATGTTGGAAAAAATGTAAGAGGAGCTTTTGTTAAGGAAATTAGGGAAGAATTATTAAATGGAGAAATAGATATAGCAGTTCATAGTTTGAAGGATGTGCCACCTGATGATGTCGAAAGTTTAACATTTGGAGCTATTCCTAAAAGAGCTGATCCAAGAGATGTTATGATATCTTATCAAAATTTATCTTTTAATAACCTGCCTTATGGTGCTATTGTGGGGACTTCAAGTCCAAGAAGAAAAATTCAATTATTAGAAATGAGAAAGGACTTAAAAATTATTCCAATTAAGGGTAATATTGATACAAGAATAAGGAAACTAAAAAATGGTGAAGTTGATGCTTTAATTTTGGCAAAAGCAGGTATTGATAGAATTGGATTATCATTCTTAATAACCAAGATTTTTGATGTTGAAGAAATTGTTCCAGCACCAGGTCAAGGTGCATTAGTTCTTGAAGTAAGAAAAGGCGATGAATTTATATTAAATTTAATAAAACCATTGGATGACTTTGAAACAAGGATATGTGTGATTGCTGAGAGGTTATTTATGAAAGAAGTTGGAGGTGATTGTAAGTTTCCAATTGGAGCTTATGCATATATAAAAAATAATCAATTATTTATAATAGGTATGGTTTCTAATCCTTACCCCAAGAAACTTACAATAACTGGTGATATTGAAAACGTAGAAAATGTAAGTAAGGAGCTTGCTTATAGGTTATTAAAATGACTTTACAAAATAAAAAATTTTTAATTTTAAGACCAAAAGAACATCTTAAAAGCTCAATAAAATTAATAAGGGAAAAGGGTGGTTTTGCATTTGTTATTCCTTCAATAAGAATTATTCCTATTAGTGATTGGTCAATTATTGATACTCATATTAAAAAATTGTTTGAAGGTTTTTATGATTGGTTAATTTTTACAAGTCCAAATGGTGTTGAAATTGTTATGAATCATATATTGGATATTGGTTTAAATCCCAAAAATATAAACTCAAAAATAGCGGTTATCGGTCCATCAACATTAGAAAAACTTAAAAATTATAAATTAAAAGCGGATAAAATTCCAAGCAGTTTTATTGGAGAAAGCCTGGTGGATGTTCTTGGAAATGTAAAAAATTTAAATATTCTTATGTTAAGGTCATCAATTGGAAGAAAATCAATTTTAGATATTCTTAAATCAAGAGGTGCTAATGTTATTGACATTCCTGTTTATAATGTTCAAGTTGTTGATATAAGTAAGGAATTAGAGAAGATTATTTATGAAATAGATTATGTTCTATTAACAAGCTCTTCAATTGCCAAGTCATTTTTTAGTTCTATTAGGTCTATTCCGGATAATTTGAAAATTGCTTGTATTGGTCCAATAACAGCAGAAACTGTTATTTCAATGGGTTTTAAAGTTGATATTATAGCAAAAGAACATACGTTTGAAGGTCTAATAAAGGAGGTTGAAGAGTATGAGAAGGCCAAGAAGGATGAGAATAAAGGATAGTATAAGAGAACTTGTAAGGGAAACAAAATTAAGTGTAGAAAATTTTGTTTATCCTATTTTTGTTGTTCCTTATCAAGAAGCAAAAGAACCGATTGATAGTATGCCAGGTCAATTTAGATTAGGTTATAAGAACTTATTAGAAGAGGTTAGAGAAATAAGGGATTTAGGAATAAGAGCAATTTTATTATTTGGTATTCCAGAATATAAAGATGAATTTGGTTCTTATGCTTATGATAAAAATGGAGTTGTTCAAAATGCTATAAAAATGATAAAAGATAAATTTCCTGAAATAACTCTTATAACTGATGTTTGTTTATGCTCTTATACAACTCATGGTCATTGTGGTATTGTTAAAGATGGGAAAGTTTTAAATGATGAAACACTTGAAATTTTATCAAAAGTAGCAATTTCGCATGCCAAAGCAGGAGCTGATATTGTGGCACCAAGTGCTATGATGGATCATCAAGTAAAAGCCATAAGAAAAGCTCTTGATGATGAAGGTTATATAGATGTTGGAATAATGTCATATTCTGCAAAATTTTTCTCTTCATTTTATGGTCCTTTTAGACAAGCGGCAGATTCTTCTCCGAAGTTTGGAAATAGAGCATCTTATCAAATGGATTATGCTAATGCTCGTGAGGCTATTATTGAAGTTGAAATGGATATTATAGAAGGAGCAGATATTGTAATGGTAAAACCAGCATTAAGTTATCTTGATATTATTTATGCTATTAGCAAAAAATTCAATGTTCCTGTTGCTGCTTATAATGTTAGTGGTGAATATGCCATGATAAAGGCTGCCTCTGAAAAGGGATGGATAAACGAAAAAGATATAGTTATTGAAATTCTTACATCAATAAAAAGGGCAGGTGCTAGTATCATAATAACGTACTTTGCAAAGGAGGTTTCAAAATGGATAAAAGGCTTTTAATTCACTATTCAATATATAAGATAAAATATGAGAAAAACTTAAAAAGTTTTTTAGAAGACTTTGAAAAAATTACAGATAAGGTTTTCTTTTATATTACAAATCCTTTTAGAAGTGAATACGATTTGTTAATTTGGAGTATTATTTTACCTGAAAATATTAGAAATTTTTTCATTTCATTTACAAAACATAAATTTAAATTTAGTGATATTGTTGAATTAAAAGAGATATTTTGGGGATTTACAAAACCTTCAATATATACAAAAGGTCAATCACCACAAGAAATCAATCCTTTTACTGATAATAGAAAGAATTATTTTATTGTTTATCCATTTGTGAAGACTGCAGATTGGTATCTACTTAGTTTTGAAGATAGAAAGGAAATGATGTACGAACATATAAGAATAGGAAAAAAATATCAAGAAATTCTGCAATTATTGGTTTATTCTTTTGGGCTAAATGATAGTGAGTTTGTAGTTGCTTATGAAACTGATGACTTAATAAAATTTGAAGAGCTTGTTGAAGAATTAAGAACAACAAAAGCTAGAATATATACGAAAAGAGACACACCAATTATTACAGGAATTTATATGAAAAAGGAGGAGATATTAAATGTTATTTGAAAATTCCAAAAAGCTTTTTGAAGAAGCAAAGAAATATCTTGTTGGTGGTGTGAATAGTCCTATTAGAGCTTTTAAGCAAGTTGGAGGTAATCCTATATTTATATCTCATGCCAAAGGTTCAAAAATTTATAGTGTCGATGGTTTTGAATTTATAGATTATTGTGCCTCTTATGGAGCAATAATTCTTGGACATGCTTACGATGAGGTTATTGAGGAAATAAAAAGAGTTTGTGAAAAAGGAACAACATTTGGTGCTCCTACAATATATGAGGTAGAACTTTCTAAAATTATTTGTTCAGCATTAGAAGTAGATCTTTGTAGATTTGTTAATTCTGGAACTGAAGCATTAATGAGCGCAATAAGAGTTTCAAGAGCATGGACAAAAAGAAAATTTATTTTGAAATTTGAGGGTTGCTATCATGGACATTACGATAGTTTGATTGTAAATAAAAATTCAGATATAAATGAAGGAATTTTAGATGAGGTTAAAAGCAAGACAATTATTATCCCATTTAATGATTTAGAATCCTTAGAAATGGTTTTTGAAAAATTTGGAGAAGAAATAGCTTGTGTGGTTATAGAACCAATAGCGGGTAATATGGGTGTTGTTTTACCTGAAAAAAATTTTCTTGAAAAATTAAGAAACTTAACAAATAAATATAATTCTTTATTGATTTTTGATGAAGTTATAACAGGTTTTAGATTTTGTTTTGGGGGTGTTCAAAAATTATTTAATATAAAACCTGATATTACATGCTTGGGTAAAATTATTGGAGGAGGTTTGCCAATAGGTGTTTATTGTGGAAGGAAAGAAATTATGGAACTTGTTTCACCAGAAGGTCCTGTTTATCAGGCAGGAACATTCTCTGGAAATCCTATTTCAATGCTTGCTGGTTTGAAAACATTAAAAATTTTAAAAGAAAATCCAAAAATATATGATGAGCTTGATAAAAAAGGTAAAATTTTAGAGGATAATATAAAAAATTTGCCTATAACAATAAATAGATTTGGTTCAATGATGACGATATTTTTTAAGGAAGGTTATGTTAAAAATTATAACGATGCCTTGAACTCTGATAAAGAAAGATTTTCGAAATTCTTTTGGAAAATGATAGAAAAAGGAATATATATTCCACCTTCTCAGTACGAGGCTTGGTTTATAACACATGCTCATAGTTATGAAGATATTGAAAAAACAATAAAAGCAATAAAAGAGAGTATAAAATGAATACAAGATTCTTAAAAGCATGTAACAATGAGAAGGTAGATACAATTCCTGTTTGGTTTATGCGACAAGCGGGGAGATATTTACCACAATATAGAAAAATAAGAGAAAAGCACAGTATAGTTGAAATTATAAAAAATCCAGAGATTTGCTCTTATATCTCTATACTGCCTGTTAAAGAATTAAATGTAGATGCTTGTATTTTATTTTCTGATTTAACAACTCCTTTAATTTTTATGGATGTTGAATTTGATATTGTTGAAAACGAAGGTCCAATTTTATTAAAAACTATTGAAAATTATAAAGATATTTTAAATCTAAAAGATTTCGATGAAAGGAAAATTTATTTTGTTGGTGAAACAATATCAATTTTAAAGCAAATTTCAAATGTTCCTATAATTGGCTTTATAGGGGGTCAATTTACATTTGTTAGTTATTTAGTTGAAGGAAGATCTACAAGAAACTTTATAAAAACAAAATTCTTAATGCTAAATGAAACAAAAATTTGGAATTATTTAATGGAAAAGATAACTGAAAATTTATTTATGTTCGCAAAATATCAAATAGAAAATGGCGTTGATGCATTACAAATTTTTGATAGTTGGATATATGTTTTGGGAAGTTATGAATTTGAAATGTACGTTTTACCTTACTTGGAAAATTTGATTTCTAAATTAAAGTTATTTAAAGTTCCAATAATATACTTTTCATTAGGTGATTTAGCTATAAAATTCATAGATAGAATAAACGCAGATGTTTTTTCTATTGATTGGAGGGTAGATATTTCACAACTATTTAAAATAAATAAGAAATTTGCTATTCAGGGTAATCTTGATCCTTGTGTCTTATTAACTTCATTTGAAAATATAAAGTTAAGAGTTGAAATGCTTTTAAGTCAAATAAATAACAATAAAGGTTATATTTTTAACTGTGGGCATGGAATTTTACCACAAACACCTGTTGAAAATGTTAAAATGCTTGTTGAATTTGTTCATCAAAAAGGGAGGGAAATTTATGGAAGTTAAAGGTGTTCTTTTGATGGCATATGGAAGCCCTTTGGATTTAAATGATGTGGAAAGGTACTATACAGATATAAGAAGGGGTAGAAAACCATCTGATGAGGAAATAGAGGAATTAAAAGAAAGATATAAGAGAATTGGTGGAATATCCCCTCTTTCCAATATAACATTTAAATTAGCAAGAAAATTACAGGATGAACTTCCTACAAATTATAAAATTTATGTTGGTTTTAAGCACTCACCACCATTTATATATCAAGTTGTTGAAAAAATGTTTATGGATAATATAAAAAATGCTATTGGTATTGTTCTTGCTCCACATTATTCAAAAATGAGTGTTGAGGAGTATTTTGAATTAGCAAGAAGAGGTTTTGAAAAATATAATATGAAATTGATTGAAATTAAAAATTGGCATATGGAGAAAGAACTATTAGAATTGTGGTCTAATTTAATAAGAGAGAAATTTAAGGAAAATATGTTTGTTATATTTTCAGCTCATAGTCTTCCTGAAAGGATTTTAACTTGGAATGATCCATATGTTTATCAATTGAGAGAAATGGCAATTTATTTAGCAAATTCAAATAATATAAAAAATTGGACATTTGCTTTTCAAAGTGCTGGTAAAACGTCCGAAAAATGGCTTGGACCAGACATTCTTGATGTTTTGGAGGATGTAAAAAACAAAGGTTTTAAAAGTGTTTTAATAGTTCCAATTGGATTTCTTTGTGATCATCTTGAAGTTTTATATGATATTGATATTGAGTGTTTTGAAAAAGGGAAAGTATTAGGTTTAGAAATTCATAGAACATCTATGCCTAATGATAGAGATGAACTTATTAAGTTATTAAAAAGGATTATTATAGAAAGTTTATGAAGTTAGCAATTGTTGGAGGGGGGATAAGTGGATTATCAGCAGGTTATTTTTTATCAGATATTTTTGATGAAATTTTTATTTTTGAAAGTGAGAGTGAAATTGGAGGTAAGATAAAAACATTAAAATTTAAAAATCATTTATTGGAATTGGGACCTGATTCAATTTCAAGTAATTTTCAAGTGGAAAAATTTATTTTTGAGTTAAATCTTGGAAATGAAATTATTTTTCCAAATAATTCAAAGATAAATGTCCTTTACAATAATAGAATTTTGACATTTGAACCTGAAATTGTTTCACTAAATCCAATTTTCATGTTGAAATCAAAAGACATATCTATAAAATCAAAAATAAATTTACTATTTGAGCCATTTAAAAAACATTTTGAAAATGATGAAAGTTTAGAAAAATTTATAACAAGAAGGTTTGGGGAGGAAATTTTCCTGAAAATTGGACAACCTATTTTAGCAAATATATATAATGCTGATGGGAAGGAATTAAGTGTTTTATCTGCTTTTGAAAATTTAAAAATAATAGAAAAAAATCACAAAAGTTTCTTTAAATTTGCCCTATTATCTAAAAATAAGAAAAAACATTTATTTTTTTCAATGAAAAGTGGATTGAGTAGGATAGTGATGAAATTAGAAAAGGAGGTTGTTAGTAAAAATGTTAAAATTTTAAAGGGTGTTAGAGTTTTAAAAATTTCCAAAATTAATGGTAAATTAAGAGTTATTACAAATTTAGGTTATTGTGAATTTGACAAAGTTGTTTTGGCAATTCCAAGTTTTAATTGTTATGATATTTTGAAAGATTTTGGCGATATTTGTGAATTATTTCTTAAAACAAAATGGACCTCAACTATTACATCTTACCTTATAACAAAAGAACATTTAAAATTAGATTTAGGTAATGGTTTTCTTGTTTCTCCATTAGAAAATTTAAATATCACAGGTTGTACAATTTATTCAAATAAATGGCCACAAAAAGTTTCTGATGAATTCACAATTTTAAGATTTTTCTTAAAGTATAAACCATTTAAAGGAGATGAAATAAAGGATATAATTATTAGTGAAATGGATAAAGTTTTCAATATAAAATTAAGAAACTTTGAGATAATTAACTACCGATGGGAAAATTCATTTCCACAATACCCAATAAATCACAAAGAAAATGTGAAAATTATAAGAGAATTCTTTAAAAATGAACATATATATTTTATTGGTTCAAGTTATGATGGCATTGGAATTTCATCATGTATTAATCAGGCTTTTAAATTGAGAAATGAAATTTTGTAAATCAAAAAAATTATTGGACAAGGCACTTTAATTATGCTTTAAAATTTTGAACTTTATGATAACTCTTCTTGTTGATTACAATTGGGAAAAATTTCTTCCTTTCTCCTGGACAAGACCATTATGGGATTTAAGGATGGGGATTTTTACATTTCTTGAAAGAATTGGAAAACTATATGGTAATGTTTATGGTTATACTCATAGAGAGTATTTAAGAGGATTATTTTCATCCTATCCAGAAGATAAATGGACTGAACAGACACTTTTGTTAATTCCTACAATTTATTTTGAAGAATACCCTGATTTTAGAAGAGATAAAGATACACTATTTCTTGATAAGTACAATAGACCATTTGGTGTATTTTTAAAGAATTTTAGAATTTTTGACTTTACTAAGGAGTTTGATGGAGCAATTGAAAAGATTGATAGTGTTATTTTGATTGAAAGACCTTGGGAATTTTTAGATTATATTTCATCACAAATAGAGAAAGATTATAAAATATCAAATAAAAAATCATTTAAACCTTATAAAGGTGTTGTAATGGTTGGAACTACTGAAATTTTTATAGATACAAGTGTTGAAGTTGAACCTGGCGTTATAATAGATGCAAGTGAAGGACCTGTTTATATTGATAGTGGTGCAAAAATAATGGGAAATAGTTATATTAAGGGTCCCGTTTATATTGGAAAAAGTAGTACAATAATGCCTTTAACAAAACTAAATAAAAATGTAGTGATAGGACCTGTTGTAAAGGCAGGTGGGGAAATAACAAATAGTATTATATGGGGGTATTCAAATAAACAGCATGATGGTTTCTTGGGAGATAGTATAATAGCTGAATGGGTAAATGTTGGTGCTGGAACACAATTTAGTAATTTGAAGAATACTTATGGAACAATTAAAATGTTTTATTATCCTCAAAAAGAAGAGATAGAAACAAATAGACAATTTTTAGGTGCATTGATAGGTCCCCATGCTAAAATTGGTATAAATTCAATAATAAACTGCGGAACTGTAATGGGTGCATTCACATCAACCGTAGGAGGGAAAATAACATCAGGTTTTATCCCGGACTTTACATGGATTGACGATGAGGAAATGGATTTAAATAAGGCAATTGAAATAGCTAAAAGAATGATGATAAGAAGAGATTTTTCTTTAACGGAAAAATATGAAAGTATGATAAGAGTGATATATGAACTATCAAAACAATATAAGAAAAAGAGAAGTGCTAGAAAGAGGTCTTGAATTATTAGCAATTTTTCTAACAATTTTAATTGGTTTTATAAGTCATAGAAAAAGTTTAATTTCATTTGAATTTATAGTTGATTTATTAGCATTTTTTATAAGTTGGTTAGTAATTACTTCTCTGATTAAACCAAACTTTAAAAATATGTTTATTGTTAGTTTTTATTCTGTAAGTTTTGGAGCTTTAATAAGAGCAATTTTATTACTTGATAGTGAAATTAAAATTTCATTTATTCTTGTGTTTTCAACATTTCAAACATTAATGCTTTATTTTGTTAAAATAGTGGAAATATTCATAAAATGAAAGTTAGTGTGATTATTCCTGTCTACAATGGAAAAAATTATATAAAACAGTCAATAAATTCAGCTTTAAAACAAACTTATAAAGATATTGAAGTTATTGTAATTGATGATTTTAGTAATGATGGAACTTATGAATATGTTTTAAATGAATTTATAAATGAAGTTAATCTTGGGAAAGTTAAAATTTTTAGAAATGAAAAGAATATGGAAAGAAGTTATAGTAGAAATTTTGGTTTTAAAGTTAGTCAAGGTGAATATGTTTTCTTTTTGGATTGCGATGATGAATGGAAGACTAATTATATAGAGGAAACAATCAAGAATTTTAATAATTCTGATATTGTTTATTCTATACCGAGAACATTTATAAATAAAAATAGTAAGATTTTAAGAGTTTCAAAAAGGAAGTATTCCAAAGATATAAATGAATTAGTTTTTTCTGCTCAAATTGCTTATCCATCAGCAACTGCTTTCAAAAGAGAAAAATTTATTTATTTTAATGAAAATTATAATCAAAGAGAGGATTGGGAATTGTTTATAAGAGCAGTTTTAAAAGGCTTAAAAATAAAAGTTATTGATAATAATAAAGTCATGATAAGAGAACACGATAAGCGAACAAGTGGAGGTTTAGAATTTTTAAATAATACATTAAAAGTTTATTTTGATTACAAGGATAAAATTCCCAAAAATTATTTACCGTTTTTTCTATTTCATATTTCTGAAACATTATTAAGATATGGTAAATTGAAAGATGGTTGGTTGTTATTGTTAAAAGCCATAAAATTAAATCCAAAAATTTTACTAAATAGTAGAAGGATTGGCAGTATATTAAAAAGAGGTTTTAGGATAAGAATATGAATATCTTAATTACCTATAAGCTTAAAGATATAGAAAGAAGAATATATGATACACTTAGAGAAAAGGCAGATGTATTTTATATTTTCGAGTTGAAAGAAGATGAAAAAATTGAAATAATAAAAAATATCCAAGCTATTGTCTGTGCTTATCCTCAAAGAGAACTTAAAATTGAAGAAATTAAAGAAATGAAAAATTTAAAATATGTTTTTTGTATATTTGCAGGTGTAGATCATATTGATAATAAACTATTTCCAAATGCTCAAATAATTTCTAATAGCGGAGGTTATTCGATTCCTATTTCAGAGCATGTTTTTGGAATGATTTTATCACTCGCTAAAAAATTAATTGTAAATCATAGTAAGCTTAAAAAAGGAATATTTGAGCAATCAATTAAAAGTACTTTACTTTATAACAAAGTTTGTGGCATTATTGGATTTGGTGGCATTGGAAAGGCTGTTGGAAAATTAGCAAAGGCTTTTGGTATGAAAGTTTATGCTATTAATTCAAGTGGCAGAACTGATGAGATTGTAGATTATATTGGAACGTTATCAAATCTTGACTTTGTTTTACAAAATTCAGATGTTATTGTTATTTCAATTCCTTTAACAGAAAAGACAAGGAATTTAATATCTAAAAGAGAACTTGAAATTATGAAAGAAAATGCTATTCTTATAAATGTTGCAAGAGCGGAAATAATTGATCAGAAAGCACTTTATGAACATATGAAAAATCATCCTGAATTTAAAGTGGGTTTAGATGTTTGGTGGGAGGAACCACTAAAAACAGGAAAATTTAAGTTAGATTATAATTTCTTTGAGTTTGAAAACTTTATAGGTTCTCCTCATAATTCTCCATTAGTTCCTGAAATTTTTGAAATGCGCACAAAAAACATGGTTGAAATAATAAAAAGATATTTATATTTTTGAAATTATCGTTGCTTTGTCCAATAAATAGTATTAAGTTATTGATAATCAATAATTTACAAAAAGTGTTTTAAAATTATTTATTTTATGGGGGAATTTAAGGGGGGCAAAGCCCCCCAATGCCGAAAAGTGGGCATTTATAAGCCAAAGGCTTAATTTCAGGGTGGGGAAAACATAATTAAAATAAATAATTTTAGAATTATTGGACAAGGCAAATTATCGTTATTTTATACTATAAAATTTTGAAACTCACTTATGGATATGCTTTTATTATTTTTAATAATCATAGCTTTTCTAATTTTATTATTCTCCGTAGTTTTTTATTATTCAAGGAAAGTAGAGAAGTTAAATAGGAGAATTTTGGAAATCGAAGCTGAAAATGAGAGGGTCATAAATGAGAAAGCTCTGCAAATAGCTCAATCCTTTTTCTCACAGTGGGTTCAAGAAAATACTGAGCAATTAAAAGTCCAAATAGAGAACGCGTTAAGACAAGAGTATGAGGCAAAATTAAAGGAGTGGAAGATTAATGTTGAAACTCAAATAAGAAAAGATGCTATTTCCAAATCTATCAATACCTTATTGGGCAAAGTAGGTGAAGAATTTGCTCCTGTTCTACTATCCAATAAGTATGGTGTAAGCTTAAAAGATTTTAGACATTTAGGGAGTCCTGTGGACTTTATAGCCTTTAAAGGCTTATCTGATGAAAACGAAGAAGGAGAGATCATATTTATAGAAATAAAAACAGGTAAGAATCCATATCTAACAGGAAGAGAGAAAAAAGTAATGGAATCAATAATGAAAGGTAATGTGCGCTATGAAGTAGTATCATTAGGTGATCTTCTTGGTGAAATAAAAGAAAAAATTTCCGGTGAAATAGAAAAAATGGATTTTAGGAAAAATAACGAATAAAAAGGCTATTAAACAAATGGAAATTCAAACTTTAAAATTTTCAAATTATGAATAAAGCAGATGAATTAAGAAAAACATTCCTGGAGTTTTTTAAAGAAAAAGGCCATTTAATTTATCCTTCAAGCTCATTACTTCCGAGGGGAGATAATACACTCCTTTTTACAAATGCAGGTATGAATCAATTTAAAATATATTTTTTGGGTGAAGCAGAACCACCATCAAAAAGAATTACTACTTGTCAAAAATGTTTAAGAGCAGGAGGAAAACATAATGATTTAGATAATGTTGGATTTACAAGGAGGCACCATACATTCTTTGAAATGCTTGGTAATTTTTCATTTGGAGATTACTTTAAAAAGGAAGCAATTTTGTGGGCTTGGGAATTATTAACGAAAATTTTCAAAATCCCAAAAGAAAAGTTATATGTTAGTGTTTATTATAAAGATGATGAAGCATATTATATTTGGAGAGATGAGGTTTCAATAGATGAAAAAAGAATTTTTAAATTTGATGAAAAAGATAACTTTTGGGAAATGGGAGATATTGGTCCATGTGGTCCTTCGACAGAAATTCACTATGATTTAGGTGATGAAATTCTTGAATTGTGGAATATTGTTTTTATGGAATTTAATAGAAAGAGTGATGGAAGCTTGGAGCCACTTCCAAAAAAGAATGTGGATACGGGAATGGGATTAGAAAGATTATTATCGGTTATTGAAGGTGTTAATAATAATTACCATACTTCATTATTTATGCCAATTATTAAAGAAATTGAAAATTTAACAGGTGTTAAATATGAAGAGAAAACAGGGGTTTCCCATAGGGTTGTAGCGGATCATATTAGAGCATTAGTCTTTGCGATTTCTGATGGAATCTACCCAAGTAATTATTCAAGAGGTTATGTTTTGAGAAGAATTTTAAGAAGAGCTTATAAATTTGCTCAAAAATTAAATGTTAATGAACCAATTTTATATAGGCTTGTTGATGTTGTTTATGAAATTATGAGAAATGCTTATCCTGAAATCTCAAAAAATTTAAAGACTATTAAAGAAATTATTAAAAATGAAGAAGAAAAGTACATTCAAACAATTGGGAAAAATGTCATTTATTTAATTGAAGTTATTGAAAATTCAAATGAAACAATAAAAGGTGAAGATATATTTAAACTTTATGATACTTATGGAATTCCTTTGGATTTAATAGAAGAATATGCAAAAGATAAAAATTTAAAACTTGATTTGGAAGGCTATGATAAATTATTAGATGAAAGAAAAAGACAAACCAAAGAAAAAAGAAATATCATGCTTATTGAAGATTGGGATTATATTGATGATAATTATAGATCAACCAAATTTGTAGGATATGATTTTATGGAATATAAAACAAAAATTGCTAAATATAAAATTGAAAATGATAAAATTTATATTGTTTTGTTTGAAAGTCCTTTTTATCCTGAGGGTGGTGGTCAAGTTGGAGATAAAGGAGTTTTAATTTTAGAAGATAATGAAATTGAAATTTTTGACACTAAAAAAATAGCATCAGATATCGTTTTATTTGGAAAATTAAAAAACAATATAAAATTGAATAATTTGGAAGTTTTGGCAAAAGTTGATGAAAATTTAAGAAGAGCAAATATGAGAGCTCATACAGCAACACATTTATTACATTCTTCATTACATAGAATTATTGGAGAGCACGCATTACAGCAAGGTTCATTAGTTGAAAATGATAGATTGAGATTTGATTTTTCACATCCAAAACCTTTAAGTGATAAAGAGATTAAAGAAATTGAAAGACTTGTTAATGAAAAAATTAGAGAAAATTTGGAAGTTATTTGGGAATATAAGAACTATTTAAGAGCTATAAATGAAGGGGCAATTGCTATTTTTGAAGAAAAGTATGGAGATATTGTTAGGGTTGTTAGTATTGGAGATTTTAGCAAAGAATTATGTGGAGGAACACATGTTAAAAGAACAGGAGAAATTGGGTTTTTTAAAATTATAAAAGAAGAATCAGTTAGCAGTGGAATTAGAAGGATAAATGCTTATGTTGGAATTAAAGCTTTTGAATATATTAAAGAAAATGAGGAAATTCTTAAAAAAGCTTCAATTTTATTAAAATCAGATATTAAGGAAATTCCTGAAAAACTTGAAAAAATTATTTTTGAAAATAAAAACATGAAAGTTAAATATAATGAACTACTTGATAAGTACATTAGCATTTATTCAAAAACAATAACACCAAAGGAATTTAATGGATATAGATATTATTTTGAAGTTTTAAGGGATGTTGATATGGAATTTTTAAGGAAACTGGCAGACCAATTACAAAAAGATGATTTAATTATTCTTCTTTTTTCAAAATTAGAAGATAAAATTATAGCGCATTTTAGAGTTGGGAAATTTTTAAAATATAAATTTAATGCTAATAATTTAATGATAGAAATTTTAGGAAAGGGTGGGGGTTCTGATATTAAAGCAGAAGGAGGAACGGAAAATTTAAAAATTTTAGAGAATTTAGAAGATAAAATTAAAAATACTTTGTCCAATAAATAGTGTTAAGGGGGGTTAGGGGTGATAAAAATTTGTGCTTTAAAACTTCGGAATGATTAAAAGAAACTGGAAAAAATAC
>Ga0101941_1001526_pt1 | contig 15751 bp, 10 predicted proteins | sample DewCreD2012metaG_3_FD_75242 | JGI IMG/M metagenome (GOLD analysis project Ga0101941, IMG submission 75242) | Hot spring sediment bacterial and archeal communities from British Columbia, Canada, to study Microbial Dark Matter (Phase II) - Dewar... ...
GCGTTCGCCGCCGCCTATCCGGCGGCGCGGTACGCCGGCCGCCTCTGGGAGCGGCTGCTGCCCGAGGCCGTCTACCGGGACCGTGCCGGGCCCGACGAGCCGCCGTGGGAGCGCGGGGCTCCAGAGCCGCGCTTTCCCCACCGGCTCCCGGCCCGCGCCGACTCGACCCTGTTCGAGGAGCTGGCCTACACGCCGTTCGCCGACGAGCTCGTGGCCGCCTTCGCCGCCGCCGCGCTCCGGGGCGAGGGTCTGGGGCGGGACACGATTCCCGACGTGTTGGCCGTCAGCTTCTCCGCCGTCGACTACGTCGGGCATCGCTACGGCCCCTACAGCCAGGAGCTGATGGACGCCGTCCTCCGCGTGGACCGCTCGCTGGCGGCGCTGCTCGACAGCGTCGACGCCGTGGTGGGGTTGGACCATACGCTGGTCGCCGTCTCAGCCGACCACGGCGTGGCGCCGATCCCGGAGCACGCTGCCGCCTTGGGGCTACCCGGACAGCGGGTGGGCCGGGCATCGTTGCGAGCGCCGATGGTGGCGGCGCTGCGGGCGGCGACGGGGCGCGCCGACGCGGAGCGCTACCTCCGCGCCTTCGTTGGCGGGCAGATCGTGCTTGATCGCGAGGCGCTGCGGGCCGACGGCGTCGACCCCGACCTCGCGGCCCGAGCGTTGGCGGCCGCGCTGGAACGGGTGCCGGGGTTGGCGCGCTGCGCCGCCGGGGTCGACTTGGCCCGCACCGGCGATGGGGACCCGCTGCTCCGCAAGCTGCGCCGCGGCTATCACCCGGCGCGCAGCGGCGACGTGCTCTGCGTGGCCGCGCCGTACGTCTTGGTGACGGATTTGCCGTTGGGGGCCAGCCACGGATCACCCTACGCCTACGACACGCGGGTACCGTTGCTGTTGGCCGGACCCGGCGTGCGGCCCGGGCGCTACCGTGAGCCGGCCACGCCGCTGGATCTGGCGCCCACGGTGGCGGCGCTGCTGGGCCTCCCCATGCCCAGCAGCGCCGAGGGGCGGATCCTGCGCGAAGCGTTGTCGGCCCCCTGACCGCCATGCGGCCGCGGCCTCGACCGCCTTGGCCCCTCCCTCAACGGCCCATCGTCGGCTATCGGCGAGACGCCGACGGCCATTGGGTGGCCGAGTTGGCCTGCGGCCACACCCACCACCTGCGCCACCGCCCGCCCTGGGAGGTGCGCCCGTGGGTCCTCGACCCCAAGGGGCGAGAGGCGCACCTGGGCACGCTGCTGCCGTGCCCCCGCTGCGCCGAGGGAGCCTAGGCGCGCGTCGGTGCCTCGCTCTCGGCTTCCGCCACCAGGTGAAAGAGCCGCTCGCCCAAGGCCGCCAACTCGCGCACCCCGCTGGCGAGGCTTTCGACCGCGGCCAATTGCTGCTCCGTCGCGGCGGCGGTTTCTTCGGCGGCGGCGGCGTTCTCCTCGCTCAGACCGGCGACGTGGTCGACCGCTCGGCCCATGGCCACCGCCTCCTCCTGCACCCGAGCCATTTCGGCGGTGACGGCGGCGATTTGGGCGCGCAGCTCGCCGACGCGAGCGACGCTGTCGCGCAGCGCGACTCGAGCTTCGTCGACGCCACTCGCGGTCGCGGCGATGGCCCGCTGCTGCTCCCCCAAGGTGTCGGCCACATGGGCGATCTGCTGAAGCACGCTGGCGACCAGCTCCTCGATGCGAGCGGCGTCCTGCCGAGTGCGTTCCGCCAGGCGTCGGACTTCGTCGGCCACCACGGCAAAGCCGCGGCCGGCCTCGCCGGCGTGGGCCGCCTCGATGGCGGCGTTGAGGGCTAGGAGGTTCGTCTGCTCCGCCACGTCCCGGATCGTGGCGGTGACGTTGGCGATCTCGCCGCTGCGCTGGCGCAGGCTCTCCACGCGCTCGACCAAGGCGGCCGTGCGCGCCGCGCCCTGCTGGACGCCCGCTAGCAGCCGCTCCACTTCCACGCCGGCGCGCTCCGCGTGCTCCAACGTGGCTTGGCCGGCCGCGTCCGCGCTGCGCAGGCGCGCGGCCACGGCGTCGGCGGCGGCGCGCACGCGCCCGAGGGCGTCGAGCAAGCGTCGGAAGGCCTCCGTTTGCTCCACCGAGTTGCGGCTGACCTCCTGCGTAGCGGCGGTGATGCTCTCGCTGGTGGTCCGCACCTCGGCGGTCATTTGGTCGACCTCCCGGGCGAAGGCCCGCATCTCCTCCACCGCCACGCGGACGCGGTCGTCGAGCCGGCGCAGGTTCAGCCCCAGGGCCAGCGGTTGCTCCAGCGCCTCGAGGTACTCCAGGTGCTCGGGCGAGAAGGGTTCACGGTGGGCGCGTTCCAACCAGAGGACCGCCTCCACCCGGCCGGCGTAGCGCAAGGGCCAGCGCAGCCGCGGGGCGCCGTCGGGGGCGGTGTCCGTCGTGCGTTCGCCGTCGTGCAGGAACATCTCGACGGCGTCGGCGCGTCCGTCCTCGTCCCCGCCCAACCGAGCGGGCAGGCCGGCATCGTCGAGAGCCCAGAGGCTGAGGTGGCGCAACTCGAAGTCGCGCCGCAGGGCCGTCAACGCCGTCTGGACCAGGTCCGCCACGTTGCGCGCCAGCAGCAGCTGGAGCGCGACCTCGCTCGCCCGGGCGCGCATGCGCGCGCGGTAGAGGTTGATCGGCAGCAGCGCCGCCAGGAAACCGAGCGGCAGCAGCGCCCACAGCAGGGCGTAGAGGGGCAAGCGCGGCAGCACCGGTTGCGCCAGGGCCGCGAAGCCCGGCAGCCGCGCCAGCCACTCCGGTAGCAGGCCGAGCGCCAGCCCGGCCAGGGCGATCCCGGTGGTGCGGCGGGCGCGCGCCGTGGGCGCGCGCCGCGCGCCGGCCGCGAAGCTGACGATGCTTAGCAGCAGCACCGCGCCGTCGAGAACGTACGCCCGCAGGGTCGCGTCCAGCAGGCGCGGGAGGGCCTCCACGCCGGCCAGCGCGCCGGCCACGGCCAGGAACCCTAGCGCCGCGCCGCCCAGGTAGAGCGCGCGCACGATCGGCCATAGGCGAAGGAACTGCTCCCAGGGCGCCAAGCCGAGGGCGAAGTGCGCCAGCGCGAGAATCCGTACCCAGGCCCCTACGGCGTAGAGCGCGTACAGCGCCGTACCCGATGGCTGCCCCTGGGTCGCGGGAAAGGCGGCCAGCAGCAGCAGCCAGCCGGCCGTGTGGAGCAGAAAGGCCGAACCGGCCGGAAGCTCGGCCGTCTGCCGGAAGAGCACCCAACCCACGGCGGCGAACAGCGCCGCGACCAGCAGCAGGACGAGCTCCGCCGCCCGCAGCCCGAGGTCGGGCGTGGTGGCCAGCGTGCCCAGGCCGACGAGCAGGCTCAGCCCCGCCGCCACGGCGTAGACGGGGACGGCGATGCGGTTGAGAGAACGCGCAGCGATCGCCACGGGTCGACCTCCCAACGATGGGTGACGCGCAAGAGTCTAAGCGGGTAGCGCGTGCCCCGCCAGGCGACGGCGCCACGCCACGTGGCGATCCACGCCGAGCGCCAAAGGACGAGAAGCAACAGACCGGCCCACAGCGGCAGAGCGGCCAGAAGCGGGCTGCGGAGGCCTTGCCGGTGCGCGAGGTGGCTCACCAGCAGCGCCAGCCCCAGGGCGACGGCGGCGTGGGCACCGGCCGCGGGCCCGTCGAGCAGGAACGGCGCCAGGAACGGCCAGATCCACACCGCCGTGGCCGCGGCGGTGGCGGCGAGCACCAGGCTCCAACGGTAGCCGAGGATGGCGAAGGCGTTTTTTTCCAACCCGCGCATCATGGCGCGGAGGGTGGGATACCAGTCCAGCGCCACGAGACCGTGCCCGAGGAACAGGCCCTGACGGAAGCCGGCGGCGCGCAAGCGCTGCCCCAGGGCCACGTCGTCGACGACGGCCCAGCGCAAGGCCGCGTGCCCGCCGATCGCCTCGTAGGCTCGGCGGCGCACGAGGTTGAAGGCGCCAATGCCCTCTCATGTGCACCTTCATGCCCGTTGCGCCAGCCGTCCCGCCAGCTCGACGAAGAACCGCAGCGCCCCGGGATTGGCCATGGCGTCGGGGCTGGCCGCCTTCTCCGGCGGGGTGCCCAGCAGGATGCGCCGGACGGGCACCTCCATCTTCTTGCCGTTCAGCGTACGGGGCACTTCGGGCACCGCGTAGATGGCATCGGGCACGTGCCTGGGCGAAAGCTGGGTGCGAAGCCGCTGCCGGATGCGCTGCACCAGCGCCTCATCCAGCTCCACCCCGGGCTTGAGCACCACGAACAGATATAGCCGCCCCTCCTGCCCCAGCCCGGTGGTGTCCACCACCAGGCTGTCCACCACCTCGGGAAGCTCCTCCACCACCCGGTAGAACTCGCTGGTGCCCATGCGCACGCCGCCACGGTTGAGGGTGGAGTCGGAGCGGCCGTAAATCACGCAGCTTCCCCGGGACGTCACCTTGATCCAGTCCCCGTGGCGCCAGACCCCCGGATAGACCTCGAAGTAGCTCTCCCGCAGCCGCCGGCCCTCCGGGTCGTTCCAGAAAAAGAGCGGCATGGAGGGCATGGGTTTGGTGATGACCAGCTCCCCCACCTGGTCCACCACCGGCCGGCCCTGCTCGTCGTAGGCCTCCACCTTGGCGCCCAGCATGCGGCACTGGATCTCCCCGGCGTGCACGGGAAGCAGCGGGCAGCTGCCCACGAATGCGGTGCACAAGTCCGTGCCGCCGCTGATGGAACCCAGCAGCAGGTCCTCCTTCACGTGCCGGTACACCCAGGCGAACCCCTCCGGGCTCAGCGGCGCGCGCTGGCGCCCATCGGCCGAGAGCAGCTCGACCCGCCCGCGCAGCCCGGCGACCAGCCAGCGACTGTCCGGCGACCAGTCGAGCCCGTCGCCCGGCTTCCCCCGCGCGATCTCGAGCTGCCGGCTCGCGTCCGCGACCGGCACGACGACCAGTGTGTCGAACGCACCGGACGCTGGGTCGGAACGGGTATAGTGCCGCAGCCGGTAGGCGAGCCGGGTGCCGTCCGGGCTGAGCGCGAGCTCCCGCAGGTGGATGCCAGCTTCCCGGCCGCGCGCGTCGATCGTCATCGCCGCCTCGTCGGCAAGCTGGCCATCGGCCGCGACCGCCACTCGCCAGAAGGTCACTCGTCGAGGCAGGCCAGCCTCCCAGTCTTCAGGCGCAGCGTAGAGCAATGTCCCGCGGTCGAGCCAGAGCGCGACCGGACGCGCCTCGCCCAGCGGCGACCCGGCAGGCCAGTCGCTCTCGATCGGGACTCGCTCGGTGCGGCCATCGACCGTCGAGATCCGCTCGGGTCCATCGAGGTCGAGCCCCAGGTGCAACGCGAGCGCGAGCGCCGCGCGAGCCGGAAGAGCTGCCTGTGCCCCGAGGGGAGGACAGCCCGGCGCGCTGTCACGACGCTGGGCCAGCACGCCGCGCCAGCGGGCCAGTCCCCGGCGGAGCAAGCTCGACCCGACAACCCGCCGGAGAGCCTCGTCACGGCTCCGCGCGCCGGTCGCGAGCGCGGCTATCCGATCCGCGTCCTCGCTCTCGAAGAGCAGGCGCAGCGCCGCCCGCAGGCGATCGGCATCCCCTGGAGGCATCGCGTCCCGCCGGTCGCCTGCTAGTGGTGCGCTGAGTCGCCGCTTCCACAGCCCCATCGCCGACCGTCGCTGCCGAGGAACCGCCTTCTCTCGTACATACCCGGGTATTCACGGAGAGGTTCCGCTGGCCGTCTTGTGCTATCAGCCGTCCGGTGAGCAGGCGCGGCCGGAGCCTCCGCGCGTGATCCTGGCTGCCCGAGCCGATCCGCGCTCCGCCTGCTACTCCGCGTGCACCCACGGATTGAAGCGCTCTGGCCATCACTCGGCGCCGTGAGTTGCCTGCCCCTGAACCTCGACGACCGCCAGCAGCCCCGCGGTATCCACGCTGATCTGCCAGGACGGGCCCCGGCGCGCGGTGACCGACGCGATGGGCTCCACACCACGCGCAGCGACCGAGTCACCGGCGTTCGAGCAACGCGCCGCGAGCGAGCCGGCGATGGCCAGAACCACGACCAGGACAACGACGCCGACGGCCCGGGCCATTGGTATGGTCGCCCGGCTCAGGCCGCTGACCGGTTCGAGCGGGCCAGGCGGGAGCGCCCGCTGCAGCTCGTCGACGCGCGCGCGGAGATCCTCGTCGATCCACCAGCGCGACTCGATCGCAGCCCGGCAGCGGGCGCAACCACGCGCGTGGCGCACCAGCTTCGCAGCGTCGACGTTATCCAGCGTGTCGTCTGCGTAGCGGCCAACCGTGCCCGCGTATTCCGGGCAGGAGGGCGCCAGCGCGGGATAGGCCGCCCTCCTCGCCTGATCCAGCAGCAGCCCCACCTGCTCTGGGTCGACCTGGAGCACGTCGGCGAGCAGGGCTGCTCCAGTTCCCAGGCCAACCTGCAGGGCAAGCGCCAATGCCGCGCGTGCCGGTGCCCGGGTCTGTGGCCCCAGCGGTGGGGCTTCCGGTCCCACCTCATCGCGCTGCCTTGCGCTTCTGGTCAACCGGGCAACGGTGTAGCGTGGACCGAGCGCGCGCGCAACGCGCCTCAGCGCCTCGAGGTCGCTCGGCGCGCCCAAAGCGTGCGCTGCTACGACGTCTGCATCCGGATCGGCGAGGAGAAGCCGCAGCGCGGCGCGGAGTCGATCGAGGCCATTGGGGACGTCTGGCTCTCGTTGAGCATCTGGTAGCGGCATCCGCGGGGCCGGCCCCGCTCCCCAGTCTCTCACTACTGGCGATCCCACCAATACTTCCCTACCCCATCACCTGTTTATATCGACCGCGCGAGCAAAAAGGCAACCGTGCGGCCCGCTCGGCGCTCGCCCGAGCAAGCCGCAGAGTGCGGCCTTAGTTCGACCGCAGAGCCAGACCCGTCAGGGTAAGAGACGGATCCGCACTGGCCGAATTCTGGTCACGCGCGCAGCCGCTCGGCTGCCAGCAGCCAGATGGCCGCGGCGAAGCAGATCCCGTCCAGGTAGTGCCGCACGGTGATGAACTCGTTCGGAGCGTGCCCGCGCCAGGCCGGCGGCCCGATGCCGGTCTGCACGCCCGGGATGCCCAGCCGGTTGGCCAGCCAGGTCGCTTCCCGGCCCGAGGCATCTCCTGTCGGGAGGAGGCGTGGCTCGCGCCCGTACACCTGGCGGGCCGCTTCGACCGTGACGTCCACGATCGGCGCGTCCGGCGGGGTGCGCGAAGGTTCGATGCTGCCACCCAGCACTCGCATCTCCACGTCGGCAAACCCGTGCCGGTCGAGATGCTGTCGTAGCAGCCGGGCGATCTCCTCGGGATCCTGATCGCAGACGAGACGGAAGTCCAGGTTGACGGTCGCCGTCGCTGGTAGGACTGTCTTCGATCCCTCGCCGGCGTAGCCGGCGCTGAACCCGGCGATGTTGCAGGTAGGTGAATACAGTAGCCGCTCCAGCGCATCGATTCCCTGGAGATCGTCGATGAACCGCTTCACCCCGAGCGCCCGCCGCTGCGCCTCGTCGTCCCAGCCGGCTCGCTCGAGCAGCGCGCGCTCCACCTCTGTCGGCGGCCGCACCCGGTCGTAGAAGCCTTCGATCAGCACTCGCCCGTCCGGCGCCTTCATCGTCGCCAGGGCCCAAACGAGCCGCCAGGCCGGGTTCGGGACCAGCCGCGCGCGGGCGGAGTGGAGGTCGTGCGCCGCGCCCCGCGCCCGGAGCTTGACGAACAGTAGCCCGCTGGTTCCCAGGCTGATCCGCGGGATATCGCCCGCGTCGAAGCCGCCGTCGAACGCCATGGCCGCGTCGGCCTGGAGCCGCGCCCTCAGCCGCTCGACGGCCGCTGGCAGGCTGGGGCTGCCGCTCTCCTCCTCGCCGTCGAACAGGAACGTAAGGTGAACCGGCAGCCCGCCCGTCGCCCGTAGCGCCCCTACGGCCTGGAGCAGCGCCATCAGGTTGCCCTTGGCATCGGTCGTCCCGCGGCCGACGATCCGGTCGCCGACCCGCCGGGCTTCGAACGGCGGATATTCCCAGGCGTCCAGCGGGTCCGGCGGCTGGACGTCGTAGTGGCAGTAGACCAGCAGCGTCGGGGCGTCCGCTCGTTCGGCTCGTGCCCACCCCAACACGAGCGGCTGGCCGTCAGTCTCGACCACCTCCGCCTCGATACCCAGGCCGGCCATGATCTCGACCAGCAAGCGGGCGCACTCGGCTACGCCCTCGCCGGTGGCAGAGACCGAGGGCTGGCGCACCAGCCGCTGGAGATCAGCGATCATCTGCTCCGCATGGTCGCTGACATAGCGGCGGGCCACCTCGAGCCGGTCCATCGCCCCTCCCTCCCTGTAAATCCGGCTCATTGCGGTATTACCTCGCTACCTCGAGCTCGACGCCTGGCGGCAAGTGCCGGCGGAGCTCCTCGACAGCCTGCTCCGGGTCGACGTCGTTCGGCAGGCGCAGCGTCAGCCGGACAGTGCGCTCGGCCGGGAGGCGCTCAGCCACCTCGCGCAGATCCTGGCGCAGGGTGAGCAGATGGTAAGCCAGCAGCAGCCCGGAGACGATCGCCGTGCCGAGGGGGACGCTGATATCCGAGACCAGCTCGGCACCGCCGACGACCCCCAGCACCCAGCTCAGGAACCGGTAGAGTACGACCGCCAGGCTGCCTAACATCCCCACGATGGTCGCCGCCAGCACGATGTAGAGATAGGCTCGCCGGCTCAGGCTGGCCCGCTCTGCAACGGGGTCCGCAGCCACCCGCCGCAGGGCGGCGTACCAGTACCAGAGCCAGGCCAGCCCGCCCACGAGCAGCACGGCCCCGTAGCCGCTCACCTGATCCCGCCACCAGTCGGGCGGCAGGGCCGCCACCCGGCTGCCCCCGAGCAGGAGGTCGAGCAGTAGCCCCAGCAGCAGCGCCAGCCCGCTGCCGGCGAAGGCGAGGCCGGCCAGCGCCGAGAGATAGCCGATGAGCCGGCCGACCGAGACGCGCCAGCCCGCCTCCGGCATCCCCTCCGCTTCCCGGTGGATCTGCCGGCGGTGGTAGAGCCAGAGCAGCGTCACCGGCAGCACCCGTGCCGGTGGCTCGACGATGTCCCGCAGCCGCTGGGCTGCATCGCCGATACCCACCCCCAGCGCCCAGCGGAACAGCTCGGCCAGGCTCACCGCCAGCGCCCCCAGCGTCAGCGCCACGCCGGCGAACACGCCCAGGTACAGGTAGACCCAGCGCAGCAGCGAGCGTCGCTCGTGCTCGCCTCGCCAGTCCGGCTGCCCGCGAAGGCCTAACGAGTAGCCCCAGTGCAGGCTCCAGACGACGAACCCACCGAGCAACTGAGCCGCTCCCTGCGCCAGAGTCCTCCTCAAGTCACCCGCGACCACCTCGCCGACGCCGAAGAGCGCGTCGACCAGCGCCTGGATGAGCTGGCTCGCGCCGACCAGGAGCGTGACCAAGCCAAAGGCAGCGCCCACGTAGAGGTAGAGCCGGGGCAGCCAATCGGCACCGCCCGACAGCGCACCAGCACGCCGGTCGCGCAAGACTATCCAGACATGGTAGATCCAGATCCCACCGACCACGACCAGCATGGCCAGCTGGCCGATGACGAACTCGGCTGTGGGCTGCATCGTGAACGGTTCGGTCACGTCGAGGATAGCCTCGAACGCCCAAGAGAGCAGATCCAGGGCGGCATTCGCCCACAGCAGAAAGGCGACGAACAGCAGGACCGCGAAGTAGAGCGCACGGATCAGCGAGCGTCGCTCGGCCTCGGCCTCAGCACGTGCTGGCGCCAGCAACCGCTCGGCCAGCCACCAGTGCAGCAGCCAGACCGGCAGCCCGACGACCGTGAGGGCACTGTACAGGCTCAGCTCGCGCCGCACGGCGCCCGGCGGCTGGAGGATGACCTGCGTCCCGGTGAGCGCTTCCCAGAGCGTCTGAAGGCCCAGTTCCAGCAGGTTGACCAGCCCGGTCGCCAGCACGGCCAGGCTCACGCCCGCAACGAAGTAGAGGTAGAGCCGCCGGGCAACCAGCATCGCCGCCTCCTCACCGGTGAAGCCGCACCGCTCAGAGATAGACGAGTGGCTCGTCCACCTTCCAGCTCCCGTCCTCCAGCACCAGGTCGACGGTGCGCGTATAGGAATACCGCTCGCCGGAAGGGAACGGCGGGAAACCCGGGCCGGAGCTGGCGAACCGGTCGATGGTCAAGGTCAGCGTCGCATGGGTGTCCCGGCGCTCTACCTGAGTGATCCGCACCCGGGCATCGCGTAGCGAATCCCGGGCATATCGGATCTCCTGGCGAAAGCTGTACCCGCCCGCTTGTTTCTCCTGCCGCTCGATCTCCTCGCGCGCGCTCCGCGAGAGCAGCGCGTAGACACGGTCAGCATCGCCCGCCTCGAGCGCAGCGAGGTAGTCGACGAGTGCCGCTTCCGGCGAGCCAGGTGGATAGCTCGGCTGCTGCTCCTGTTCCAGAGCCAGCACCGCCACCACCGCGATGACGATGAGCAGCGCGATCGCTCCCCCGATAGCGAGAACTACCCGGGCTGGCTGGCTCACTGCACCTGGCTCTCCTGCTCACCAGATCCGCACATCTGGAGTATCCGGCGAAGAGGCCGACCGGTCAAGGGAGAATCCGTGAATGCCCGGGCAAATCCGGGTGTCCCAGCCACCCAGCCCCGCTGGTTACGGGAGCCGCTCGCCAGTCGCTCCCGTCCCGTCCGTCCGAGCTACCCGCACACGGCCGACGCGATACTGCTCCATCGTGAGCACCTGGCAGCGTAGCGGGCCGATCTGCACCGTCTCACCGGGTTCTGGGAAACGCCCCAGGCGCTCGACGATCAGCCCACCGACCGAGTCTGCCTCATGCGGCCCGAGTTCCTCCTCCTCGAGGTCGAACCAGTCGAGCAGGTCGTAGATGCCCACCCGGCCATCGACCTCGACTTCTCCGCTGTCGAGCCGGCGTAGCGGCTCGTAGTCGCGATCGAACTCGTCCCTGATCTCGCCGACCAGCTCCTCGATGAGATCCTCCAGCGTGACCAGTCCGGCCACGCCGCCGAACTCATCGATCACGATGGCCATGCGCGTGTGCCGGGCACGCAGCTCTTCGAGCAGCTCACCGGCACGCTTCGTCTCCGGGACAAAATAGGCCGGCCGTGCGAACTGCCGGCATGGCTGCGAGCGTGCCGCCGGGTCGCTCCAGACGACCCGGAAGGCATCCTTGACGTGCAAGATACCGACGATGTGGTCGAGATCGCCCTCGTAGACCGGAAGACGGGAAAAGCCGGTGGCGAAGAAGCGCTCGATGGCAACCTCCAGCGACAGGTCAGCCGGCAAGGCTTCCATGTCCACCCGCGGCACCATGACGCTGCGCACGACCGTCTCCCGCAGCTCGAACGCCTCCTCTACCATGTCCGCCTCGCTCGCGCTGACCTGGCCTTCATCCTCGGCCTCTTCGAGCAGCGTCAGCAGCTCTTCCCGCGTGATGGCCGGCAGCGTCGCTCGTGCCGGCTGGCCGAAGGCCCGCAGGATCAGGTTGGTCGTTCCGGTCAAGATCACCACCACCGGATGCGCGAGCGTGGCCAGCAGTTCGATCGGGCGAGCGACCAGCAGGGCGAGGCGTCCCGCATGCTGCACCGCCACTGTCTTCGGCACCAGCTCTCCCACGACGATGCTCAGGAACGAGAGCGCGGTGGTGACTAGCACCAGCGCGAGGCCGGTGAGCTGTGCCTCCCCCAGCGGCAGTGACAGCTCGCTCAGCCCTGCGGCTACCACGCTCACCAGGGTGACCGCGCCGATCGCCGAGGTGAAGAAACCAGCCAGGGTGATCCCTACCTGAATGGTCGAGAGCATGCGGGCAGGATCCTCGACCAGCCGGAGGACGCGCTCGGCGGCCACGCTGCCCTCCTCGGCCCAGGCTCGGAGCTGCGAGCGCCGGGCGGAAACGATGGCGATCTCTGAAGCCGCCAGAAATGCGTTGAAGCCGATCAGTACGGCAACGAGCATTAGCTCGGTGAGCAACGCCATGTGGACTCCTGACACGTGAACCGCCCGCGACGTCTACAATTCTGTCAAATTGAGCGCGGCGAGGAAGCCTCCGCTGGTGTGCCGATCTCCCGCAACGACGTCAGTGCCTGCACTGACAGCGGTTACCCCACCTGGTGCAGCAATACTCCTGGCTCGCGCCTCGGTATGGGGGCCTAGGATTTGAAGCGGCGAACGAGTATTCGCCCCTGCAATCCGGTTATGCGCGGGCCATAGCTGGGGTCATGAATCCTGTCACACCGCCTGCCGCTCGCGTCGAGCAGCCGGCGCCGCGCTAGGCCGCGGAGGCTCCTCGCCCGCGCACCTCGACTCCCGCCAGCCGCTCGACCGGCTTGAAGAGGGCCACCATGTCCTCATCGCCGAAGCCGGCCGCGCGCGCCTCTTTGAAGACCTCCTGAGCCAGCGCGCCCAGCAGCAGCCGGGTATCCAGCTCTTTGCCCACCTCGTGGATCAGCCCCAGATCCTTCAGGATCAGGTTCACCGGCGTGCCCGGATGGAACTGACGCTCCATCACCAGCGGCAGGGCGCGCTCCAGCATCCGGCTGCCGCCGAAGCTGGTCTTGATGACGTCCAGCAGCACCTGCGGATCCGCCCCCGCCTTGACCCCGAAGACGATCGCTTCCGCCACCCCCGCCATGTTGATCGCCACCAGGAGCTGGTTGACCAGTTTCACCACGCTGCCGGCGCCGGACGGCCCCACGTGGTGGATGTTCTTGCCCAGCGCCTGGAAGACCGGCATCGCCTGCTCCACGACCTCGGCGTCGCCGCCGACCATGATGGTCAGGGTGGCCGCCTCGGCGCCGGCCGGCCCGCCGCTCACCGGCGCGTCGAGGAAGCCGACCCCGCGCTCCTTCGCCGCCGCGTAGAGCCGCCGGCTCAGGCCCGGGCTCACGGTCGAGGTGTCGATCAGCACCTGCCCCGATCGCACCGCGCCGATCAAGCCGTTCTCGCCCAGGTAGACCTCCTCCACCGCGGCGGGAGTCGGCAGCGACGTCACCACCACGTCCGCCTGCTGGGCCACCTCGGCCGGCGACCAGGCAGCGACGACGCCCTCCCGCGCAAGCTCGTCCACTGGACCACGGCTTCGGTTGTGCACGACGACCGTGAAACCGGCCTTGAGCAGGTTCCGCGTCATCGGCTTGCCCATCTTGCCCAGGCCGATCACCCCCACGCGCATCGCCTGCCTCCTTTCGTCGCTGCGAAGAGTACTTCACTGATTCTCACTGTACTCGCTCCCGGCCGCCGCAGAGCGGAAACCGGGCGGCGTGCCCCTCGAACGCGGCGATACCGAACGGTGACTCTCTTCAGCGTCGCACACGGCCGGCCACCTGGCAATCGGGAGCCTCTAAAGACCAGGCGAACCAGCACGCCCCTTACCAGCAGCGCCGCGCTACGGCAGGTACGCAAGCGGGTCGGCCCACACTCCGTGGTCGAGCACTGCGAAGTGCAGGTGCGGCCCGGTCGAGGCACCGGTGCTTCCCATCGGCCCGAGATAGTCGCCCTGGTTCACCCACTGGCCGACCGATACGGCGGGCTGGCCGGCCATGTGCCCGTACCAGGTGACCAGCCCGTTGCCGTGGTCGATCGCGACCGCGTAGCCGTAGCCGACCGTGCTCCAGCCCGCGAAGATGACCTGCCCACCGTCGGCCGCGATGATCGGTGTCCCCATCGAGTTGGCGATGTCGAGTCCCTGGTGGAAGTGGGCGTAGCCCTGGTAGGCTGGCTCCATCCAGAAGTCGGTCGGCCCGAAGTACTGGGTGATCGTGCCGACGGCCGGCCAGATGAAGTGACCCGAAGCCGTGCCCGCCGGCGGGTTCCCCTGATCCGGGGCGGCGCCGGCAGGTGCCTGCCCGGCCACCGCGACCGGTGGCGGCGGGGCCGGTGGCTTGCCGCCGGGGATCATCACCTGCTGGCCGACCCGGAGCTGGCCGTTGCCGCCGAGCCCGTTCATCGGGTAATCGCGGATGACTCGAGGATCGACGCCGTACTTCTCGGCGAGCGATTCGACGGTGTCCCCCTCCTGCACTGTGACCATCACGCCGTCGGTCGGCAGGATCGCTAGGTGCTGGCCGGGGAAGATCAGGTCTCCGTTCGGCAAGCTGTTGGCCCAGACGATCGTCTCTGGATGCAGGCCGAAGTACTGCGCGATCGTGGCCAGCGTGTCGCCCTCGCGCACGGTGTAGAGCAGGACATGGTCCCGCGCTGGGAGCTTGCCGCCGGGAACCATCAGCAGCCGGTAGGGAACCAGATCGGCGTCGCTCTGTACCTGGTTGGGCGCGTAGCCGGTGATTGCGCTGACGTCGACCTGGTAGCGCGCGGCGATGCTCGCGAGCGTGTCGCCGTCATGGACGACGTGGAGCATCCCGTCCACCGGCGGCACGCGGATCGGCGTACCGGCTGGCAGCGGCTGCAGGGGGTCGGTCATCCCGTTCGCCCAGAGGAGCGTTTCGACGCTGCGCCGGGTCTCGCGGGCGAGGTCAGCAATCGTCTGGCCGGCTTCGGCGTTGACGATCTGGATCGAGAGGCTCCGCGGCGATACCGCGCTGCCGAAGTCGCGCAGGTAGCCAGCCAGCGGATCGAAGCCTCCTGTCCCACCGCTGGCAGGAGCTGCCGGAGCCAGGAGTACCTGGAGATCGCCGAGCTGGCCCCTCGACGCTGCGCTCGACGGTGCTGCCGGCTGCCGCGGCGTTGCCGGCAGCACCGCGAACCGCTGGCCAGCCACGATGAGCGCTACCAGCAGCACCAGCAGCGCGTGGCCGGGAAGTCGCGCGAGCCGGGGCCGTAGGGGCCGCGGCGAGGTTGGGAGCGAGGCGGCGCGCGACCAGATGAGGCTACTGGCACGTGGAGCGGCTGTAGTCCGTCCCGTTCCGCTGCCGTCCAGGCTACGGTTGCTACCCGCTGCCCGTGCTCCCGCCAAGCGCTGCCGCCGGGTGTGCCCGTTGGGCGAACGCCCGGGCGTCCAGACTTCCCGCGCGGGAACTTCATCCGCCCCGGTCAACTGTTGGCCGTTCAGTGTCTGGCCGTCATTGGGGACGATCACACCGGGGCGATCGCCCGTTTCGGCTGATCGCCAGCCGAAGATCGGCTCTTGCCGGTCCGCTCCCTCTCGCGCGTGCTGATTCACTCGGCGTCCCCCTCAGCGCGCCGTCCCAGGTTCCTACCCTTCCCGGCGCTCGACCCAGTCGATCAGTGTACGTACATCAGCGTAGCGGTCTTGGCTCCCCAGGACAACCGCTAGGTAGACCCGGCCGTCAACCGTGCGCCAGGCGGCCACCAGGCACTGCCCGGCGGCCCCGGTGGTGCCGGTCTTGATCCCGAAGACGCCCCGCTCGCCCAGCAGGGCGTTGGTGTTGGCCAGCCGGAGCGTCCGAGCCTGCGGCCCGCCGACCCGCACGGTCGCCTCCCGCATCGACGCGATACGCACCAGTACCGGATCATCGAGGAACGCCCTCGCGGCCAGCGCGAGGTCGCGGGCGGAGACAGCCTGGCCCTCGACATCCTCGCCGTCGGGCGTCAGCACCCGGCTCTGGGTCATCCCCAACTCGGCCGCCAGTTCGTTCATCGCCGCGATGAAGCGTTCTTGCGGCGATGCGCCCTCCGGCCCCTCGAGCTGCTCTCCGACAACGCGCGCCAGCGCTCGGGCCGCATCGTTGCCGGACGGCAGGAGCAGCCCGACCAGCAGGTCGTGGATCGTCAGCGTATCGCCGGCCTGGAGGCCCATCGCCGACTGCGCGACGGGAGCGACGACGTGCTCAGGCTGGATCGTGACGATCGTCTCGGGGCGGG
>Ga0101941_1001529_pt1 | contig 15735 bp, 14 predicted proteins | sample DewCreD2012metaG_3_FD_75242 | JGI IMG/M metagenome (GOLD analysis project Ga0101941, IMG submission 75242) | Hot spring sediment bacterial and archeal communities from British Columbia, Canada, to study Microbial Dark Matter (Phase II) - Dewar... ...
ACGGCACCAACATGCAGCACGGGTTCATGCTGGCACGGCAGCTGCTGTCGCGTCACCGCGGTGGGACGAGGCAGATCATCCTCATCACCGACGGGGAACCGACGGCGTACTTCGACGGTGAGCAGGTACGCTTCTCCTACCCACCGACCTATCAGACGTTCCAGGAGACGTTGAAGGAAGTCGCGCGGTGTACGCGCGACGAGATCGTCATCAACACGTTCATGCTCGAGCGGAGCCCGTACCTGGCGAGCTTCGTCAACGAGATGACGCGGATCAACAAGGGGCGGGCGTTCTTCGCGACCCCCGACCACCTCGGGGAGTACATCGTCATGGACTACGTGGCGAACAAGCGCACCCGGCTACGCTGACCTGCCGATCACCAGGTTAGCCCCTGGGTCGCCGCAGCGATAGGACGAGAGGACTACTGTGCCAGGTCGACCCAACGGGTTAGCATGATACCGGCGGAACGGCCGCGAGCGGAGGGTTATGCATGGCATCGAGCGATGAGTCCCTGGTGTACCGCTACGAGGACGTGCTCCGGGCCATCGGTCACTTCATCGACGAGCACGATCTGCAGGACGTCGTGATCCTCCAGACCGACCAGGGCATCCTGCTGCGCGGCTATCGCCGGCCTCGCCCCGGTGACCCTACCACGACCTCCTTCGTCAACCGGATCTTCACCAACGAGGAGATCGCTCGCATCCACGAACAGGCGAAGCAGCGGCGCGGCACCGGCTCCAAGCTTCTTCAATAGCTGCCCTCAGGGGCAGTGCGAGCCGAACTGGCGATACTGCCACACCGGTAGGCGGTGATACTGCCGGCAGACTTCGATCAGCCGCTCCTTCGCCGCATTGAAGAGCAGCGCGCCCTTCTCAGCCGAGGCCGTCAGCGGGTTGCCGTGCACCCCGTGCTCCCGCTCCCGGCGACGCTCGGGGAAGCCGGTGAAGGCGAGGATGTCCGGCGTGAAGTTCGGCTCTCGCTCAGGGTCGGCGACCATGCGGGAGCGATCGATCAGGCTGGGCCGTAGGAAGAGTTGGAGCGAGGTTTCCCACTCGCCGCCGTGCCCGATGAAGCCACGGTCGGTCTCGGCATGCCGGTGCAGGATCTCCGGTACCATCTCCCAGTAGGTGATCGGCAGCACCCAGATATCCTCCTCCGCCAGCTTGATCGAGATGACCCGGATGATGTCACGGTTGCCGCCGTGACCGTTGAGCAGGACGATCCGGCGAAACCCGTTGGCCCAGATACTGCGACAGACCTCCGAGACCAGGGCGATGTAGGTCTCCACACTGGCGGTGATCGTGCCGACTTCGCCCATGTTGTAATGCGTCAGGCCGATCCAGACCGGCGGCGCGACGATCACCGGGAACTCGGTGATCGCGAGCGCTGTCTCGACCGCGAGCGCCTGCGTGTGGCTGATGTCGACGTCCATCGGGCAGTGCGGTCCGTGCTGCTCCACCGACCCGAGCGGCACGATCACCACCGGGTCGCGCTCGAGCGCCTCCAGCAGCTCGTGCCGCCACATCTCCTGCCAATGGACGGTGCGACCTAAGCGTGCCCGCTGGCCGGCCCCGAAGACCGATGCGTCCGCGACCATCTACCCCTCCTCTCCGCCCGTCAGCCTCGGACGTAGCTCGCGCCCAGCACTGCCCGCAGTCGCTGGGCCACTCGCTCGGCCTCGCCTGGCTGCATGGTCGACGCGTTCAACCCGATGGCACGCAGATGCAGGTAGCTCTGAGAGACAGCGATCGCGGGTTCGCCGGCCAATAGCTCATTGACCACCCTCTCGACTGGCCGGCCCAGGGCTCGCTCATCGAGCCGGACGATCGCGACCGGCCAGCCACCCTCGGGTTCGTCGCGCAGCTCGGTCGAGCGCACGGCTGGCAGGCCGGCGACCGCATCGAGGATAGACTGGAGCTGGGTAACCTGCTGGCGTCGCTCGGCCGCATGGTCGAGCGCGAGGAAGCGCCGCAGCGCGGCGATCAGCCCGGCGATCTCCTCCTTGCCGACCTTCATCGCCCGGCCCAGCCCGTGATGTGGCGGGCCCGGCAGGCGGCCGGTCTCTAGGAAGCGCTCTCGCCAGGCCCAGGTCTCAGGGTAGATATCCATGTCCTGGTGCTGAAGCGCGACCGAATCGGTGAGCTCGGCACGGCCCACCAGGATGCCCGTCGCCTGGGGCCCACCGATCGCCTTGCCGCCGCTGAACGCCACCAGGTCAGCCCCGGCCGCGATGAACCGGCGCAGGTTCTCGACCGGCGGCAGCGCGGCCGCAGCGTCCACGATTGCCGGCAACCCGTGCCGGCGCGCGATGGCGACCACCTGGTCGAGCGGCACCGCCCCTACCGAGCGTGGCCCCGGCTGCGCCGCGTAGGCGATGGCGGCCGTCCGCTCGGTGATGGCGGCTTCGATCTGCCAGGGCCAGGTAATGCCCTGCCCTGGGAAGCCCAGGTAGCCCACCTCCACAAGCGTGGCCCCTGCGAGGCGAAGGGCCCGCGTGTACGCGTTGAGGTGCGGGCGCTGGATCACGATCTCGTTCCGGAGCCCAGAGGTGTCGGGCAAGCGATCCATCGCCGCCGGGTCGAGCCGCGCGATGCAGGCCGCCGCGGCGAGCGCCAGGCCGGCGGCCGCGCCCGCGGTGACGTAGCCGGCCTCGGCGCCGGTGACCTCAGCCAGAAAGCGCCTGGCCGCCTCTTGGAGTAACTCCATCGGCACGCACTGTTGCGCTGCCTCGCGCATCGCCGAGAGGACATCCGGATGAAGCGGCATGCCGCCGAGCCTGGTCAGTGGCCCGGCCGCGTTGATTACCGGCCGCACCCCGAGCAGCTCGTAGATACCCATCGTTCCCCTCGCACCGTTCCCGTTTCGACAGGTCTAGTGTATGGCTACCGGGCTGGACGGTGAATACGGGGCGCGAGCGGGGCGTGTCCTGGCCAACCGGCCACGCACATGCTGCGGTCAGCGAGGCTCGACTCATCGGTCGAGAGCGCCTACGGCAGGATCGCGGTCCACTCCTCGGTGCCGAACTTCGTGCGGACCAGCTCCTCGGCCTCCGCGATCTCCTCCGGCAACAGCCGGCCCTCCTCCAAGCCGTGCCGGGCGGCGAAGACCTCGAGCATGCGCTCCGTGATGGTCTCGCGCGGCAGATTCGTCTGCTGGCGCAGCGGCGCTACCCGCCGGGCCGCGCTGGGGATTCCCTTGTCGCTCAGCTTCTCCTGGCCGATCCGCAGCACCTGGACGACTCTCTCCGGGCTGATGTCGTAGGCCATCGTCGTATGGTGCAGCACGGCGCCGAAGCGGCGAGCCTGGGCTGCACCGCCGATCTTGCCCTCGGCCGAGGTGATGTCGTTGATCGGCTGGTACCAGGCATCGATCCCGAGCGAGCGCAGCGCCTCGATCACCCAGGCGTCGAGGAAGGCGTACGACTCGACGAACGACATGCCAGCCACCAGCTCCGGCGGCGCGTAGATCGAGTAGGTGATGACCTTACCCGGTTCCGTCAGCATGGCACCGCCGCCGGTAATCCTCCGCACGACGGTGATGCCGAGCTGCCGTGCCACTTCCTGGTCGACTTCGTTGCGCAGGGACTGGAAGCGCCCGATGACCACGGCCGGCGCAGTCCACTCCCAGAAGCGCAGGGTGGGCAAGCGTTGGCCCGCGCCGACTCGCCGGGTCAGCACCTCGTCGAGCGCCATCTGCATGGGCGGATCGAACGCCTGGCCATAGAGGAGTTGCCAGCGGTACTGTCGCCAGCGTGCCTGCGCTTCGCTCGGCTCCGCGCGGATGACTACCTGTTCAGTCATGGCAGCGCCCTCCGCACCGCACGTGCCACCGCCTCCGGCGAGAAGCCGATCATCTCGACTCCCTCGCCGAGGCTGGCTCGGATCCGCTCCGCGATCTGCTCTTCCCCGGCCTCGCTAACCGGCAACCCCTCCAGCGCCCCGGCGATGCGTTCCAGCGCCTCCGGTGGCTCCAGGAAGAAGTCGCCGCTCACCTCCACCCCGCGGAGACGGCCGTCTATCACATCGAAGTCCACCACAACCAGCTTGCCGCCGGGGGTCTTGTACTCGCCGTGCACCGGTACCTCCGTTCCGGTTGCGCTTCCCTGGGCCAGTCTCTCCCTCGCTCCACCGATAATTCTACGGGGGAAGGCAAGAACGCCGCAGTGTAGCGGGCACATCCACGCACGCCTGAGCCGTTCATGTCCACCTTGGGTACAAGGGCACGGTCTCTTGGCTACGAGGGTGCGTAGGCGCTATTGAAATGTTGCGCGCAAGGAGCTCTGCCGGGATGATGGACAGTGACGTGCCGGGTCAGGCGACTTCCCGAGCACGCTCGCGCGCCTCGGGCCCCTCGTCGAGATACCACCACCAGTAGCGACGAGGAACATCCGAAGGCCGCAACGTGAAGAGTTCTGGGAATCGCTGGTGAGGTTGAACGTCTTCCTGATTGACTAGGGGAAGTCCGGCCTGGATACTGACATCGCAATCCGGCCGAGCTGGTGACGCCGCTACGGGAGAGTGCAGCCGCATCACCAGGCGGAAGCGCGAACAGCACTAACCGGGTATAACCTTGGTAGACCGGTATGCAGCGCGTTACGGGAAGGAGTTGACCGATGCAAGCATCGCTTACGGCACGCATCATCGGCGCGGCTCGGCTGGACACCGCGACCTACGAGGCCGTCGAGCACGATGAGGCGGCGACATCGTCCGCGCTCCTGGTCGTGGTACTAGCAGCCATCGCCGCTGGCATCGGCACCCTCGGTTCAGGTCGAATCGCGGCTTTCATCCTGGGAGTCATAGCTGCCATCGTAAGCTGGGCTGCCTACGCCGGCGCGGCGTACGTGGTGGGAAGCCGACTCTTCGCGGGCCCTGGGACACAGGCAACCTGGGGGCCAGCTTCTTCGCACGCTCGGCTTCGCGCAGGCGCCCCGGCTGCTCCTCGTGCTCGGCTGGATCCCGATCCTCGGGGCACTCATCCAACTGGTCGTCTTCATCTGGACGCTCGTCACGACGGTCGTCGCGATCCGCCAGGCGCTGGACTTCACCACCGGCCGCGCCGTCGTCACCGCAGTGATCGCTTGGCTGGTGCTGGTGATCGTCTACGCGATCATCCTCATACCGGTCGGGGTTCTCACTGGGTGATGGGTCGCTGCCCGTGCCAGAGCCTGCAGCAGGCAGTGGACAGGTGGGGCAGATGCCGACGCGAACCATGTGAGGAAAGACGAGAGGTCACGAGAACGATGAGCCTGACATGGCATGTGGCCGAGTGGATCGCCGCGCTGCGGCCGGAGGACGTGCCGGAGGCCGTTCGCCGGGAGGCGATCGTCCATCTCCTGGATACCGTAGGCGTGGCGCTGGCCGGGTCACGGGCGCCGCTGAGCGCCATCCTCCGCGAGCAGATCGGCGGCGCTGGCGGGGCTGCTCAGGCCACGGTGATCGGCTCGACGCTCCGGGCATCGGCCCAGCAGGCGGCACTGGCCAACGGAGCCGCCGCCCACGCGCTCGACTACGACGACACGCAGCTCGCCGAGCGGCCGGATCGGGTCTATGGCTTGCTCACGCACCCTTCGGCCCCAGTGTTGCCGGCCGTCCTGGCGCTCGCGGAGGTGACGGGAGCCAGCGGCCGCGAGGCGCTGGCCGCCTACACGCTCGGCGTCGAGGTGGCCTGCAAGCTGGCAGAAGCGGCCAACCCGAGGCTCTACGAGGCCGGCTTCCACACGACGGGGGTGGTCGGCGCGCTGGGCGCGGCCGCCGGAGCGGCCTGGCTGCTGACGCGAGACGCCTCCGCCATCGCTCGAGCGCTCTCGCTGGCCGCCTCGATGGCCGGCGGGCTGCGCGAGCAGTTCGGAACCATGACCAAGCCGCTCCACGCCGGGCGGGCGGCCGAGAACGGCGTCGTGGCAGCGCAGCTCGCGGCTGCCGGGTTCACCGCAGCCGAGAATGCCCTGGAGGCACCGCGCGGCTTCTTCAGCGCCTACGCTGGGGGCTTCGACGAGAAAGTCGTGCGCGGCCGGCTCGGCAACCCCTGGAGCCTGCTCGAGCCTGGCGTCTCCTTGAAGCCGGCGCCCTCCGGGTCGCTGACCCATCCAGCCATTGATGCCACGCTCGACCTCCTGCGTGAGCACGACGTGCGCCCGGAGCAGGTCGACTCGATCCTGGTCGGCGTCAACCGCCACATGCCGAACGCGCTGCTGCACGCCATTCCGGCGGACGAGCTTCAGGCAAAGTTCAGTCTCCCCTACGCCGTCGCCGTGACGCTGCTCGACCGGGCGGCCGGGCTGGCCCAGTTCACCGACGAGCGGGTGCGGCAGCCCGACGTGAGCGCGCTGGTACGCCGCGTCGAGGTCGCGATCGATCCAGACGCCGAGGCGGCCGGCTACCACCAGATGTTCACCCGGGTCACGCTGCGCCTCCGCGATGGCCGGACGCTGAGCGCCCAGGCCAGCTTCGCCCGCGGCAGCCCCCAGCGCCCCTTCACCCGGGACGACCTGCTGGCGAAGTTCCGCGAGTGCGCGAGGCTGGCGCTCCCGCCCGCACGGGTCGAGGAGCTGATCGCGGCCATCGAGCGGATCGAGGAGGCGCCGGACGTGCGCGGGTTACTCGCCCTGACGCGGCCCGAGCGTTAGCTCTCGGGCTGCCCAGGCACGAGGGCTTACTGCGTACCACCGATCGCGCCGCAGAGCGACAGCCCCACGGGCACGGTCTCTGCGCCTGCCGGGCGACTGCCCGGTCTAGCCGAACGTCTCGAACGCTACGGCCTGTAGACATGTATGAACGAATGATTACTCGCCCCGACAGGTCGACAGGCGAGCAGCCTGCCAGACCACCCTGTGATACCCAGGCCACCCGGCGGAGCCGGTTTCGTCACCGCCGGGTGTCCGCTCGCTGCGGGCCAAGGCGCGGTTCAGGGCAGGACCGCTACCCGCGCGGGAAGCGGTCCGGGCGAAACGGCGCGGCGACAGGCTCGACCTCGCCGGTCAGGATCTCCTGCGCGAGCAGCCGGCCGATCAGCGGCCCCAACGTTACCCCGCTGTGCGTCACCGCCTCGTAGTAGCCGTCGATCGCCGAGACCGCGCCGATGCACGAGCGCTCATCGGCCGGGATCGGCCGGATGCCGACCGTCGCCGCCGCGACGTCGGCTTCCTCGAGCCCATCCAGCACCTGGCGCGCCCGCTCCAGCAGCATCCAGCTCAGCGGGTCTTTCGCTTCCACCTCGCGGCGATCCCCGAGCTGCGCATCAACGTCGTCGTGGTGGAGCAGGACATGGCCCGGGCCGTCTGGCCGAACGTTGACGACCGGCGTGTGCAGCACGCGGCGGATCGGTTCTCCGGGGACGGCGACGCGGACGACCAGCCCGGCCGACGGAGCCAGCGGCAGCGGGAGGCCGAGCAACCCTGCGATCCGATCGGCCCAGGGGCCTGCCGCATTGACCACGGCATGCACCGCGAAGGCTGCTCCGCTCTGCAGGCGCAGGCCATGAACCTGGCCTCCGGCCACCTCGATCGCAACGACCGGATCACCCTCGATGACCTCCGCCCCCGCGGAGCGGGCCAGGTCGAGCAGCGTGCCCACCAGCAACGGGACGTCGACCCACGCCTCTTCAGGGTAGAAGACGAGTCGTGCCGTTGGGTCGGCACAGCGAAGGCCAGGCTCCAGGTTCGCCTGCACGTCCTGGGCCGACTGCCACTCGGCCCAGTAGCCCCAAGAGCGGAGCTCCTCGACCCGGCGCTCCATGACCGGTAGCTCGTCCTCGGCGACCCAGACGAGATTGCCGCCAGGGTGGTACCAGGGCGCCCCGCCGAGCTCCTCGACCAGTCGCTGGTGCTCCCGCAACCCGGCGAGGTTCAGCTCGAAGTAGTCCCGTGGGGACTTCGCGCTGGCGTTTACCCAGGCGAAGCTCGCCCCGCTGGTGCCAGCGGCCGGCCGAGACCGCTCGACAACCCTGACCCGAGCGCCGGCCTGGCTCAATCGCCAGGCGATCGACGCGCCGACGACGCCGGCTCCGACCACGGCAACGTCGAGCATCGCGACCTCCGTCAAACCGTAACCGGAAATCCGCGATAGGCCTCTGGCCGCCGGTTCGCCAGCGAGGGGAGCTGTGCCCGGATCTCCCGGAGGTAGCTGAAGTCGAGCTCGCTCACCACCACGCCCACCCGGTTCGGCGCCTCCGCCACCACCGTCCCCCACGGATCGACCACCAGCGCATGCCCGTAGCACTGCGCGTTCGGCTCGTGCGGCCCGATCTGCGCCGGCGCCACCACGTAGCACTGGTTCTCGATCGCCCGCGCCCGCAGCAGCACGTGCCAGTGGTCCTTCCCAGTGTAGAGCGTGAACGCCGCCGGCACGAACACCAGCTCCGCCCCCTCCAGCGCCAGCAGCCGGTACAGCTCCGGAAAGCGCAGGTCGTAGCAGATCGTCAGCCCCACCCTATGCCCCGCGATCTCGGCCGTGACGATCCGATCGCCGGGCAGAATCGTCGCCGACTCGTTGGCCGTCACGTTGCCGGTCAGGTCGATGTCGAAGAGGTGGATCTTGCGGTAGGTCGCCAGGATGGCCCCGCTGGGGTCGAAGAGCACGCTAGTGTTGTAGTACTTGCCGGGGGTGGCGGAGCGCTCGAGGATGGAGCCGCCGAGGAGGTAGAGGCCGTGCCGGCGGGCCGCGGCGGCGAAGCGCTCGGTGGTGGGGCCGGGGATCGGCTCGGCGTTCGCCTCGTGCTGCTCGCGGGGGCCGAGGTAGGAGACGTACTCCGGCAGGGCGACGACCTGGGCGCCGCGGGCGGCGGCCTCGGCGATCAGCCGTTCGGCGGTGGCCAGGTTCTCGGCCTTGTCACCGCGCGAGTTCATCTGCACTACCCCAACCCGCAGGATATCGCTCATTGCAGGACACTCCTCTCGTATACGCGAGGCATTGTAGCGCGATTCTACCCGGCTGGTAGCACTTTCCCTGTTCCGGGGCTGGCGCCCAGGAGAAGTAGAGCGGTGCCACCGGGTGTGACCGCTGCGGTAACCTGCCCTGTAGTGCGCAGCCTTGCTGAAACGAGCGCGCGTCTGGCGGGCAATCTACCAGCCAGTGCGGCCAGCGTGACGAGGCAACGGCGGCATGCGATCGCGAGGAGCTGCAGTATTGAGAGGCTTTGAAGCGTTGATATGATGGGAACCACCGAGGGGCGATTCTCGGATGACCATTCGAGAGGCAGGTCTCGCGAGGAGGACTCATCGTGGACACCCAAGCAGCTCAAGCGACTGCGCAGCCAGTGTATGACAAGAAGGATCAGTTGGAGAAAATTCAAGCCTCTCTACTCCCTGGCGAGGTAGTCGAGGCTGTCTTCGATCTCAAGAGCGCCGGGACGGGGTTTATCGGGATCACTAATAAGCGCGTCATCATCTACGACAAGGCGTTTCTACGCAAGATGAAGGCACTCGTCTCGATCCCGTACAATCGCATCTATGCCATCGCTGCCGAGGACGAAGAAGCGTGGTGGGGACACCGCGGCTTCTGGTCGACGAGCAAATTAGTGCTGACGACAGGGAAGACCGAGTACGAATTCGAGTTTCGAGGCGCGGATCGCGCGCATCTCGCGCACGACTTGATCTTGCGCCATATGGTCTAATGCCGAACGGGTCCACGGGCATGCGAGCATGACTGACTTCGTGTCGCAAGGTCTTCCTAGCGCTGCAGGCGAGCTGCGGCGGCTCATCCGCCGGGGCTGCTGGGCTGGGCCGACGGCCGGGCTGGCACGCGGCTACGTCCAGGCCAACCTCGTCATCCTGCCGGCTGACTGGGCCTACGACTTCCTCCTCTTCTGCGTGCGAAACCCGAAGCCCTGCCCACTGCTGGAGGTCACCGAACTCGGCTCCCCGATCCCAGCCCAGACCGCGCCCGGTGCCGACCTGCGCACCGACCTGCCCCGCTACCGCGTCTACCAGGACGGCCAAATCGTCGACGAGCCGACCGAGATCATCGGCTGGTGGCGGGATGATCTGGTCGCCTTCCTGCTCGGCTGCAGCTTCACCTTCGAGGACGCGCTCGCCGAGGCCGGTATCCCGCTGCGCCACTGGGAGCGCGGCTGCAACGTGCCGATGTACCGGACGACCCTCGAGTGCGTGCCGGCCGGCCGGCTGCACGGGCCGCTGGTCGTCTCGATGCGGCCGATCCCGGCCAGGCAGGTGGCAAGGGCCGTCGAGATCTCGGCGCGCTACCCCTTGGCCCACGGCGGGCCGGTCTGGATCGGCGACCCGGCCGGGTTGGGCATCGCGGACCTCGATCGTCCCGACTGGGGCGATCCAGTGCCGATCAACGAGGGCGAGCTCCCGGTCTTCTGGGCCTGCGGGGTGACCCCGCAGGCGGTCGCGCTGGCAGCTCGCCCACCGCTGATGATCACCCACGCTCCCGGACACATGTTCGTCACCGACTGGCCGGTAACCAGGGTCGAGCGCGAGTAGTCCCGCGCCGGGCTACACGAGCTGCTGGCGTGATCCGTCGCGTCGGTCGACGACGGCTTGTACCTGCAGCGTCGTGACAGAGTCTGAACACCCCAGACAGACAGGGCACCAGCGAAACGCGCTAAGTTGCGCCGAGCGATCCGACCGCAGCGAGCGCCAGGCTAAGCCCGAGCAGGATGAGCAGGTCGACGAGCAAGACGGTACGGCCGATGGAAGCGTCGCGTTCGGTAGGATCCAGCAGCGCGAGCACCAGGCTGATCCGGGGCGGCGAGGCCATAGTGAGCAGCGAGGCCCCGACGTTCTGCGCCGCAACGACGAGCAGCAGCGGGAGTCCCAGGGCGCTCGCGGCCTGTGCCTGCGCCGACGCGAACATAGCGTTCGAGCCCGTGTTCGAGCCGGTCACGAAGCCACCGAGGCCGCCGAGCCAGGGCGCGACGAGCAGGTACACCGAGCCCAGACCGGTCGCCAGCCGGGCGAGCGCAGCCGCCATACCGGACGCGACCATCAGGCCCCCGAGAAGCACGAAAGCGACCGTCGTCAGGGCAACGGGGACCCAGCGCCGCAAGACGAGTTGAATCCAGCCGGCAGGCAGCGACTGCCCGTCCCGGTGAACGATCAGCAGGCCGGCGCAGGTCAGCCCCAATGCAAGCACGGGGTGAGACAGGATAGCCGCGAGTGGCGCGCTCCAGCCAGCAACCGCGATCGATGCCACCCGCCCCACCAGCAACAAGCCCACCAGGGCGAGATATGGAGCCAATCCCCTGACTTGCAGTGGCTGCCCCGAGTTCCAGCTGCGGTACAGCGCAGGCAGTGCCAGAGCGGCGACCGCCAGCAGGCTCCCGAGCGCCCCGGCGAGCGGCGTGCCGAGCAACGCATTAACCGCAGCGATGCCGACCCACAGGCCGATGGCACCGCGCAGGAGCGTGGCCCAGTGGCGAGTCAGCGAACTCCATCCTTCCGCGATCACGAGCGCGGCCACCCCGGACGTGAGGAACACCGGCAACGAGAGCAGAGCGCTCAGCGTTCCGAGCTCGTCGAACGAGACTCCGGCGAGCCGCGCCGCGACGAGGGTGCCCGGTGCTAGTGCTCCCCAGGGAACGGCTACTAGGCCGAGCAACGCCAGTACGCCGAGCCGTGCTCCCCGGAGTCCGGCAGCCCGCAACAGCGGCACGGCGATCACCGCACCGACGCCGAACCCGGTCACTGACTCGAAGAACGGCGTGAGCCCGAGGACGACCAGGACAACTGCTTGGCCACGCTCGCTCGCGGCAGCGCGCACGAGCTCGGTGAGGGCAGTGGTCGTCCCGGCTCGACTTGCCAGCTCGTTGAGTGCCATGCCGCCGAGAATGATCGCCGAGACCTCGACGGCGGTCAGAAAGGCCAGCCACTCGGCACGGAGCAGGGACTCCAGCGACGTGGGGAAGATCGTGAGCAAGACAACCCCGGCGGCATAGGCAAGGAGCGCAGCGACGAGTGGCCTCGCGCCGCGAAGCAGGACGACCGCGGCGATCACCGGCGGGCCGAGCGCGAGTAGATTCGTCATCCCACAAGCTCGTGCCGAAGACCTCGATACCCAAATGGCGCTGGCGGCACTCCGCTCGGCATCGGCAGCCGCCCATAGAGCGTCGCCGGGCCATTCGTCCCGCGAGCACGGTGAGGATCGGTGAATGAGACGGGCCGTGCGACGCCTATTAAACACCAGGGCGGGGCGAGCGTCCACTGCTTCGCGTTCTGGTGAAGCCGTGGAGCGCCACCTCGAGCGAGCAGGCTTGACGTGGCTATCTTCGCGACTCTACGCTTGCCGGCGGCGTGGCGAGGCGGCAGCGTAGGAGGCGGGGAACGTGGCGAGCGGGGTGGTGTTGCTGACCGGGTTCGAGGCGTTCGGGGGAAGCACGGTCAACCCTTCCCAGGAGGTCGCCCGTCGCCTCCACGGCACGACGATTGACGGGATGGGCGTCGTCGGGCACACGCTGCCGGTCTCGCTGAAGCAGATCGGCTCAGCCATCGACCGGATCGTGCAGGAGACCGATCCCGAGATCGTCATCAGCCTGGGCCAGTCCGGCAGCGCGTCGACGATCGTGCTCGAGCGGTTCGCGGTGAACCTGGCGGACTTCTCGGCCCCGGACAACGACGGCGCGAGCGTCACCGACGCCGCGCTGGAGGGTGACGGCCCAACGGCGATCGCCTCGCGCCTCCCCTTGCGCGCCATTGAGTCGGCGCTGCTGGATGCTGGCATCCCCGCCCGGCTGTCCAACTCGGCCGGCACGTACCTGTGCAACGCGGCGATGTACCTGTTCCTTATCAGGACAGGGCCGGAGACGCCGTGCGGCTTCATCCACCTTCCGTGCCTGCCCGAGCAGGTGGCCACGGCGCTCAAGGCCGCGCGGGACGGCGAAGGGCCACGGCCGGCGAGTACCGCCTCGATGAGCCTCGACCTCATGGTGGCTGCGGTGCGGCTCGCGATCCAGGTCACCGTCCGCCACGCCGCCGAGAGCCGGGTCGGTCTGCCGAGCGGCTGAGCTTGCCCAGCGACCAGCCATCGTCGAGGAACCGGGTGAACAGGCGTAGCAGAATACAGAGACGGCACCGCAGGCACCGGCCGCTACCGATGGCAGAGCGCCATGTGCGGTGCCTGGCGAAGAGGATAGGAGAGCGATGCGCATCGTCGGGGTCGATACCGGAGGGACGTTCACCGACTTCGTCCTCTTCGAGGACGGCCGGGTACGGGTGCACAAGGTGCTCTCCACCCCTACCGATCCGGCCCGCGCCATCCTCCAGGGGCTAGCCGACCTCGGGATCGACCGCACCGTCGACGTCGTGGTGCACGGCTCTACTGTCGCGACCAACGCGGTGCTGGAGCACAAGGGTGCCCGGACCGGCTTGATCACCACCGCCGGCTTCCGCGACGTCCTCGAGATCGGCCGGCAGAACCGGCCAAAGCTCTACGACCTGCGCCAGCAGAAGCCGCCGCCGCTCGTGCCCCGCGAGCTGCGCCTCGAAGTGACCGAGCGGCTCGACGAGCGGGGCGGCGTCCTCGTCCCGCTCGACCAGGAGTCGGTACGCGCCGCGATCGACCGGCTTCAGCAGGCCGGAGTGGAGTCGGTCGCGGTCTGCCTGCTCTTCAGCTTCGCCAACCCGGAGCACGAGCGCATCGTGGCTGAGGCAGCCGAGCGGGCCGGCTTCTTCGTCTCGGCCTCGCATGTGGTGCTGCCCGAGTTCCGGGAGTACGAGCGCACCAGCACGGTGGCGCTCAACGCCTACGTCGGGCCGCTGATGGCCCGCTACCTCTCCCGGCTGGAGCAGTCGCTCCCCCGGCAGACGACCGTGCGCATCATGCAGTCGAACGGCGGGACGATCTCGGCGGCGACCGCCGGTCGCGAGGCGGCACGCACCCTGCTCTCCGGCCCGGCAGCTGGGGTGGTGGGCGCCGCCTACGTCGCCGAGGCCTCCGGCTTCCGCCGCGTCATCAGCTTCGACATGGGCGGGACATCCACCGACGTCTCGCTGATCGACGGCGCGCCCACCCAGACGACCGAGGGCAAGATCGGCCCCTATCCGATGCGGCTGCCGATGCTCGACATCCACACCGTAGGAGCCGGAGGCGGCTCGATCGCCTGGTTCGATGCCGGCGGGGCACTGCGGGTCGGGCCGGTCTCGGCGGGGGCAGACCCCGGGCCGGCAGCCTATGGCCGGGGCGGGAGCGAGCCGACGGTCAGCGATGCCAACGTGGTTCTAGGCCGGCTGGTGCCGGACGCCTTCCTCGGCGGCACCATGCGCCTGGACGCCGAGCGCGCTCGGCTGGCCGTGGGGAAGATCGCCGAGCGGCTGGGCAGCGCGCCGGAGGCAGCGGCGCTGGGCATCGTGCAGATCGCCAACGCGAACATGGAGGCGGCCATCCGGGTGATCTCGGTCGAGCGCGGCTACGATCCCCGCGACTTCACGCTGGTCGCCTTCGGCGGGGCCGGCCCGCTCCACGCTTGCGAGCTGGCGGAACGGCTGCGTATCCCGCGGGTGCTCGTCCCGACGACGCCGGGCGTGCTCTCGGCGCTCGGCATGCTCGCGACCGACATCGTCAAGGACTACGCCCGCACGGTCATGCTCCGTCCCGGTGGCCCGCTGGACCAGATCGAGCCAGCCTTCGGCGAGCTGGAGGAGCGGGCCCGGGTCGAGCTCGGCGCCGAGGGGATCGCCCCGGACGCGATGCGGCTGGACCGCTTCCTCGACTTGCGCTACGTCGGGCAGTCGTACGAGCTGACCGTTCCCTTCCAGGGCGACGTCGCCGGTACCGTTGCCGCCTTCCACCGGGCCCACGAGCGCCGTTACGGCTACGCCGATTCCGCAGAGCCGGTCGAGGTCGTCAACGTGCGCCTGCGGGCGACCGGCCTTATCTCGAAGCCGGCCCTGGAGCGGCAGCCGGAACCTTCCCCCTGGCGACCCGAGCCGAGCGAGAAGCGCCCGGTGACCTTCGACCAGGCTGGTGAGCCGATGACCTGTACCGCTGCACTCTACCAGCGCGACCGGCTCGGCCCCGGGGCGGTCATTGCCGGCCCGGCGATCGTGACCCAATATGACACGACCACGGTCTTGCCGCCGGGATGGGACGCGCGAGTCGACGCTGTCGGCAACTTGATCGCGGAGCGGGACACCACCGGACGGGAGAGCGACGATGCGCGCTGAGGAACTGGTGATCGACCCGGTCGCGCTCGAGATCTTCCGCAGCGCGATGACCGCTGTGGCCGAGGAGATGGGCGCCTCGCTGGCGCGCAGCAGCTACTCGCCCAACATCAAGGAGCGGCTGGACTTCTCCTGCGCGCTGTTCGACCATACCGGTCGTATGGTCGCCCAGGCAGCCCACATCCCGGCCCATCTGGGCTCCATGCCGGACTCGGTCGCCACCGCCATCCAGCAGTTCCCGGATTTCGCGCCCGGCGACACCGTTGTGCTCAATGACCCCTTCCTCGGCGGCAACCACCTCCCGGACATCACCATGGTCTCGCCGATCTTCGTCGAGCTCGAGGGCGAGCAGCGGTTGGTCGGCTTCGCCGCCAACCGGGCCCACCACGCCGACGTCGGCGGCATGTCCCCTGGCTCGATGCCGATCGCGACCGAGATCTACCAGGAGGGCATCATCATTCCGCCGATCAAGCTCTGGGAGCGCGGCGAGCTCAACCGGGCCGCCATGGCGCTGATCCTGCGCAACGTCCGCACCCCGGACGAGCGCCGGGGCGACCTCGCGGCGCAGCTCGCGGCCAACCGCACCGGCATCCGGCGGGTGCAGGAGCTGGTGAACCGCT
>Ga0101941_1001532_pt1 | contig 15682 bp, 11 predicted proteins | sample DewCreD2012metaG_3_FD_75242 | JGI IMG/M metagenome (GOLD analysis project Ga0101941, IMG submission 75242) | Hot spring sediment bacterial and archeal communities from British Columbia, Canada, to study Microbial Dark Matter (Phase II) - Dewar... ...
CGGGCGCCGGCCCGAGGAGAACCGGCAGGACGAGGCCGCCGGGGACTGGGTCCGCAACTTCACGCTGATGCTCTACGACATCGCCAGAATCCAGGCACCGTCGGTCGCGGCGACGCTCTCCCCGCTCCTCGCCGAGCTGCCGCGGCCACCGAGGATCATCGACGTCGGCGGCGGGCACGGGGAGTACGCGATGGAGCTGGCCCGGCAGGTGCCCGGGCTGGAGGCGGTCGTCTTCGACCTGCCGCCGGTGATCGCCGTCACCAGGGAGCTCATCGCCAGGGCCGGGTTGCAGGATCGGGTGCGGGCGGTGGCCGGCGACTTCCACCAGGACTCGCTCGGCTCCGGCTACGACCTGGCGCTGCTCTTCGGCGTGCTGGTGAGTGAGGACGAGCCCTCGGCCCTCCGCCTGCTCGGCAAGGTGCGCGAGGCGCTCGCGCCGGGCGGCTGGATCGCGATCACGGCGCATGCGCCGGACAACCCGGAAGCGCGCCTCCGCCAGGCGCTGCGAGACCTCCACATGCTCCTCTCGACCGAGCGCGGCCGCGTGCCGGGCGTCGCGACGATCGAGTCCTTGCTGGCGACGGCGGGCTTCGCCGAGTCCCAGCGCCTGCCGATCGAGGGCGACCTGGCCAACCAGGTACTGGTCGCCCGCCGGCCGACCGCGAGCGAGCCGACGCCGCCTTCCTGATGTCACGTTGCGGAGCGTCGAGACCGAACTGCTATCGCACGAACGCCACCGTCTGACCTGCCAGCGCGTCGGCCAGCCACCGAGGGTGCATCGACAGCAGATCCTCCGGCAGGGCGTCCGGCGGGAAGAAGGCGGCATCGAGGATCTCGGCGTCGTCCGCGCGCAGAGCGCCACCGGAGATCTCGCAGAGCAGGCAGCAGGTCACGAACTGGACGGCCTCTCCTGAAGGGTAGACGAACACCTGCGAGGCCGGCTCGGAGTAGACGCCGACCAGCCGCAGGATGCGTACCTCCAGCCCGACCTCCTCGCGCAGCTCGCGCGCCACCGCCTCGGCCACCGTCTCACCGCGCTCCACCTGCCCCATCGGCAGGCCCCACCGGCCGTTGTCGGCCCGCTTCACCAGGAGCACGCGTCCGTCGCCGTCCAGCACGACCGCAGCGACGCCCGGGGCCACTCGCTCGGGCCAGGGATGGGAGGGTCTCGTCCACTGCCGGATCGAGCGTCCCGGCTCGAAGAGGTCGAGCAGGGAGCGGATGCATGCGTCCGGGTTGCGGAAGTCTCCGGCCGTGGGATAGCGGGGCGGTTCCTCGGCCACCAGGATAGCGGGGATCCCGGCCTGGTGCGCGCCGAGCACGTCGGACTCAGGGGTATCGCCGACCATCACGACCCGCTGGCGACCCGGGAGGCTCGCCAGCGCCAGCTCGAACATCGGCAGAGACGGCTTGCCGACGACGATCGGACGCCGCCCTGTGGCCGCCTGCACCGCGCTGACCACGGCGCCGGTCGCCGGGGCTAGGCCACCGGGGATGGGGAACGCCCCGTCGACGTTGACTGCGACGAACCGCGCGCCCTGGTGGATCAGGCGGCTGGCCCGCAGGATGTCGAGATAGCCGAGGTGCTCGTCGGCACCGACCACGACCGCCTCCGGCCGCTCACGGTCGACGACGGCGATCCCGGCCTGCTCCAGCTCCGCCCGCAAGCCAGCGCTGCCGACGACGAAGACCGAGCGCATACCCTCTCGCCGCAGGAACTCAGCCGTCGCCCAGCCACAGGTGATGACCTCGTCGGCGCGGGCCTCCACGCCGAGACCGGCCAGCCGCTCCGCGAGCTCGATCCGGGTCGGCCGCGGATCGTTCGTCAGGAAACGGATCGCCTTGCCGGCCGCGCGGAGCCGCCCGAGCGCCTCCGCGGCGCCGGGCAGCAGCTCGGCTCCGATGTAGACCACCCCGTCCAGATCGAGGAGAAAGGCATCGAACTGCTCGGCAAGCACCCATCACCTCCCGCCGCGGGGATCGCCGCGCCGCAATGCGGCATCCTGTGCGCCGGAAACCGGCGGTCGCCGCGTCCGATTATGCCCCACCGGGTGACCGGCCCAGCCGATCCGCCGGGCGACGATCCTGTTAAGATGTTCGGGGGAGCAGGTCGCCTCGGGAGGGGAAGGGTGTTGCTCGCCGGATCGACAGCGCCGCCCCGGCCGGTAGCACAGGCGGATCGGGTCGTCACCAGCGGCTCCCCGGAGGCGCCGGGGCTCTCGGTCGTGGTTCCGGTCTACGACGAAGCCGAGAGCCTGCCGCTCCTCTACGAGGAGCTGCGGGAGACGCTCAGCACGCTGCCCTGGCCGGCCGAGATCATCTTCGTCGACGACGGCAGCCGGGACGGCTCGACTACCGTCCTGCGCCAGCTCTTCGAGCGCGACCAGCGCGTGCAGGTGATCGAGCTGCGGCGCAACTTCGGCAAGGCCGCCGCCCTCCAGGCCGGCTTCGCGGCCGCCCGCGGCGAGCGCATCGTGACGCTCGACGCCGACCTCCAGGATGTGCCGGCCGAGATCCCCCGGCTGCTCGCGACGCTGGAGCACGTCGACCTGGTGAGCGGCTGGAAGCGGCCCCGGCGCGACCCGCTCTCCAAGCGCTTGCCCTCCCTCTGGTTCAACCTCGTCGTCCGGCTGCTCACCGGCGTGCCGCTGCACGACTTCAACAGCGGGCTCAAGGCCTACCGCGCGGAGGTGCTGCGGGAGCTGCCGCTCTACGGCGAGCTGCACCGCTACATCCCGGTGCTGGCCTACGCGCGCGGTTTCCGGGTAGCCGAGCTGCCGGTCGAGCACCGGCCGCGGCGCTTCGGTCGCTCGAAGTTCGGCGCCGGCCGTTTCGCCAACGGCTTCTTCGACCTGCTGACCGTCCTCTTCCTGACCCAGTACACCCGCCGGCCGCTGCACCTCTTCGGCTGGTTCGGCCTGCTCTCGCTCGGCCTGGGCACCCTGATCAACGCCTACCTCAGCGCGCTGTGGTTTCTCGGCCAGCCGATCGGCCACCGGCCGCTGCTGACCCTCGGCGTGCTCCTCATGATTATCGGCGCGCAGTTCTTCCTCACCGGGCTGCTGGCCGAGCTGGTCGTCCACGCGGCACCCCGCCGGGACTACAGCGTCCGCCAGCACTTGCGCCACGACGCGCCGAGGGATGGGAACCTCGCCCTCCACCAGGCAGACGACGGGAGCGATCTGCATGACCGGTAAGCCGCCGGGGAAGCCTCTCTCCGGCCGGCCGAGTGGTCTGGCGAGCGGCCGGCAGCGCGCCGCGGGCGCAGCCATCGAGCTCGAGCACGTCGCCTGCGACCTCTGCGGCGCCGACGACGCCGATCTACTCCTTCACCTGCGCGACCTGATCCACCGCACGGCCGGCCTGCCCTTCACGCTGGTGCGGTGCCGTCGCTGCGGGCTTCGCTACCTCAACCCGCGCTCGCTCCCGGCGCAGCTCGATCGCTTCTACCCCGCAGACTACGCGCCCCACCGGCGCAGCGGGCTCGCCGCCGCCGCGCGCCGCTGGCTCCTGCGCCGGGAGCTCCGCGCCCTCTGGCCCCTGCTGGCGCCGCCGCGCCGCGTGCTGGAGCTCGGCTGCGGCTCGGGCGACCTGCTCCAGATCGTCCGAGAGCTCGGCAACCCGAGCGTGCTGGGGATAGAGCCGAGCGCGTCCGCCGCCGACCTCGCCCGCCAGCGCTGGGGACTGGAGGTGGTGCGCGGCACGCTCGAAGAGGCTCGGCTGGCCAGCGGGAGCTTCGATGTCGCGCTGGCGCAGCACGTGCTCGAGCACCTGCCCTCGCCTTCCGCCACACTCGCCGAGCTCGCCCGGGTGCTGCGCCCCGGGGGCACGCTCGTCCTCTGGCTACCCAACGCCGGCTCCTGGGCAGCGCGGGTCTGGGGCCCTGCCTGGATGGGCTACGACGCCCCGCGGCACCTCTACACGTTCGACCTGGAGACGCTCCGCGCCCTGCTGGATCGACACGGCTTCGGCGTGGCCGCCGTGCGCCACGAGTGGGTGGGCATCGAGTGGTCGTGGGGCCTGCGGCTGGCGGTGCGCCAGCGCGGGCACGACGGCGACGCGCTCGACCGCCTCCTGGGCCGGCTGCACCTGCCGCTCGCCGTGGCAGCGACGCCGGTCTCGCTGGCCGCCGCGCTGGCCCGCCGTTCCGGCCGCGTGCGGGTAGTCGCCCGGCTGCGCGCCTAGCCATGTTTTACCCATCATAACCAGCTCTTGTCAGCCTCCGGCACACTCTGCTATAAGGTGGCTGCTGTCGACCCGGCCAGCCGTCCTGGTTCATCCGGGTGACCGTTCTGGCGACGGAAGGAGACCGCGACGATGCCCCGCTTGCGCCTGAGCGACGCTGAGTACCTGCGGCGTCGCACCACGATCCTCCAGCGTCTGTGCGAGCGCGACATCACGGCGGTGGTGGTTTTCGGCCCCAACAACGTCTCCTACTTCAGCCGCTTCAGCTTCATCCCCACCGAGCGGCCCATCGCCTTCGTGCTCACGCGCGACACCTCGGCCCTCCTCGTGCCACGCCTCGAGCTGGAGCACGCCCAGGAGTTCGCCCTCGTCGACCGGATCGTCGCCTATCCGGAGTACCCCGATCTGCGCCACCCGATGGAGTTCCTCAAGGACATCCTGGTCGACCTCCGGCTGAGCCGGGCGAAGATCGGCGTCGACTCCGACGGCTACGGCCAGCTCTACGGCTATCGCGGCCCGAAGGTCAGCGAGCTCTTGCCCGAGGCCGAGATCGTCAACGTGGCCGACGACATCGAGTACATGCAGATGATCAACTCGGAGGAGGAGCTGGAGCTCCTGCGCGAGAGCGCCCGCTGGGCCAACCTGGCCCACGCCTACCTCCAGGAGTACTGCCGCGTCGGCGCCACCGAGACCGAGATCTCGATGCGCGCCTCCTACGAGGCCTCGCAGGCGATGATCCGCACCCTGGGCCCGGAATACCGCCCGCTAGGCCGCGGGTTGGCCTCGGCCGGCTTCCGCGGCCAGATCGGCAAGGACTCGGCCCTGCCACATGCCATGACCAGCAACGCCCGCCTCAAGCCCGGCGACATCCTGGTTACCGGCGCGACGGCGTACATCTGGGGCTATAGCTGCGAGCTGGAGCGCACCATGATCATGGGCGAGCCCAGCCCGGAGCAGGAGCGCTTCTTCAACCTGATGCTGGAGGTACAGACCCTGGCGATCCAGACCATCAAGCCCGGCATCCCCTGCTCGGCGGTGGACAAGGCGGTGCGCGACTTCTTCAAGGAGAACGGGCTGGAGCAGTACTGGCGACACCACACCGGGCACGCCAAGTCCACGCTCGTCCACGAGGCCCCCTTCCTCGACGTCGGCGACCAGCGCACCATCGAGGTCGGCATGGTCTTCACCGTCGAGCCGGGCATCTACGTCCCGGAACTGGGCGGGTTCCGCCACTCGGACACCGTCGCGGTGACGCCGGACGGCGTGGAGATGATCACCTACTACCCGCGCGACCTCGCGAGCCTGGTTATCCCCGTCTGACCCGAGCGCCCGGAGGTCACCGAGCTGTCGCGCGCTTGACCGTGGTCGAGCCTAAAGCGGAGGAGGAGAACGATGGGAGAGCGAATCTCACGCGAGCGAGCGGAGACGATCGTCCGGCAGTTCCGGCGCTATGAGCAGCACTTCGCCGAGCAGGGCATCGACCGGCGCCAGTTCCTGCGCCTCATCGCCGCGGGCAGCGCCGCCGCGACCGTGCTGCCGGTGCTGGTGGCGTGCGGCGAGGTGAGCGAGCGAGAGGCGACGGAAGCGACGACGCCAGCGCCGGCGACAGCCCAGACCCCCGCGACCGGCGCGGCGCCTACCCCGGCCGCCGGGGCTTCCCCCACCGCCGCCGCTGGGCCGCAGCGAGGCGGCACGATCGTCATCGGCACGCTCGGCGAGGCGCAGACCATCAACCCGCTGCTGACCAACGAGACCGAGGGCCAGTGGCGCGCCCGCATGCTCTTCGACGAGTTCCTCAAGCTCGACCTCGAGACGCTCGAGCCCGTGCCGAACATCGCCAAAGAGTGGACGATCGACGGAGAGACGACCTATACCTTCACCCTCCAGGAGGGCGTCACGTTCAGCGATGGCACGCCGCTGACCGCCGACGATATCGCCTTCACGCTCCACGCGATCCTGAAGAAGGAGACCGCGAGCCCGTTCGTGCCGCGCTTCATCGGCATCGAGGGGGCCGAGCAGTACAACAAGGGCGAGGCCGACACGATCAAGGGCATCGAGGTCGTCGACGAGCAGACCATCAAGATTACGCTCAAGGAGCCGAACGCCGCCTTCCTGGCCAACCTGCGCTGGCTGAGACCGCTGCCCAAGCACCTGCTCGAGGGCAAGAACCTGACCGATGACCCGTTCTTCCAGCAGCCGGTCGGCGCCGGCCCGTTCGTCTTCAAGAGCTGGAACATCGGCGGCGACTTCGTCGCCGAGCGCAACCCGCACTACTGGCAACAGGGCCTGCCGTACCTGGACGGCTTCACCCACCGCACCATCGCCGACTCCCAGTCGCTGGTCATCGCCCTCGAGACCGGGGAGATCGAGGCCTCGATGTACGCCCAGCCGACGCTCGCCGACCAGTTGAAGGCGCGCGAGAACCTGGTCGTGCTGGTGCGGCCGCCGGGAGTCGACATCAACGGTTGGAACTTCGGCGAGAAGAACATCGAGGCGCTGGCCGATCCCCGGGTGCGGCGCGCGATCGCGATGGCGATCGACGTGGATCGGTTCGCCAGCGACTTCCTGCTCGGCCTGGGCAAGCCAGCGATCGGGCCGGTGCCGCCGGGGCACTGGGCCTTCAAGCAAGACCTGCAGCGGATCCCCTACGACCCGCAGGCCGCTAAGCAACTGATCCAGGAGGCCGGGGCGACCGGCCTGCGCGTGCGCCTCACCGCCAACGCGGGGAACAAGTTCCGCGAGGACTGGGTGACCTTTACGCAGCAGGCGCTCGCCGAGATCGGCCTCGAAGGCGTGCCCGACCTGAAGGAGTGGACACAGGTGGTGCAGGAGGGCACCAACGGCACCTTCGAGCTGATCTGCCCCACCTTCGCGAGCATGACCGTCGATCCGGACGAGCTGTACCTGTGGTTCCACTCCCAGTCGCCCCGCAACGTCTCCGGCTACTCGAACCCGGAGATGGATAAGCTGCTGGAGGATGGCCGGCGCACGCTCGACGTCGAGAAGCGCAAGCAGATCTACGCGCAGGTACAGGAGCTGATCCAGCGAGACGTGCCGGTGTTCTACGCCTGGGATCGCCCGTTCATCAACGTGGTCACCAAGGACTTCCAGGGCTACGTCAACACCGTGCTCTCCTTCTTCGAGCGACTGGAGGAGTGGCACCGGGTCAGCAGCTAGCCGTTCGACCATCGAGCGCGGCGCGGGGTGCGGCGAGCCGGCCTGTCGCCCCGCTCCGCGCCGCGGAGCCCAATCCGGGAGCGGAGGTGGCGGCGTCGTGACGCCGGCGAGCCGTGCCTACATCGTGCGCCGTATCGTGCTCTTGCCCTTCTTGTTAGTCGGCTTGAGCATCGTCGTCTTCGCCTTGATCCACCTCGCTCCCGGCGACCCCGCGCTCGCCTTCATCTCTGAGCAGGCGATGGATCCCGAGCTCGTCGAGCAGGTGCGCAGGAACCTGGGGCTCGACAAGCCGCTCCCCGTCCAGTACGCCGTGTGGGCCTCCCACGTGATCCGCTTGGACTTCGGCACCGCCTACACCTTCAACCGGACACCGGTAATCGACCTCATCCGCGAGCGCCTGGGGGTGACCGTGCAGCTCCAGGGACTGGCCCTGCTGGTCGCGCTGGCACTGGCGATCCCGATCGGGGTGATCTCCGCGCAGCGACGCTACTCGCTCTTCGACCACACGACGACGGTCGGCGTGCTGCTCGGCCTGGCGCTGCCCAACTTCTGGATCGCCCTGCTGCTGCAGCTCCTGTTCGCGGTCAAGCTCGGCTGGCTCCCGGCGTTCGGTTCCGGGGCCGACGCCCACGGGCTCCAGAAGGTGGCCCACTACGTCATGCCGGTCACCGTGCTGGCGACGACGGTGCTCCCCATCTTCGTGCGCTTCATGCGCTCGAGCATGCTCGACGTGATCTCGCAGGAATACGTCCGCACCGCGCGGGCGAAGGGGTTGCCCGAACGCGCGGTGATCTACGGGCACGCGCTGCGCAACGCGCTGATCCCGATGGTCACCGTCGTCGGCAACCAGCTCGCCGGCCTGCTCAGCGGCTCGGTGATCGTCGAGTACATCTTCGGATGGCCGGGGCTGGGCTCGCTCGCCTACGAGTCGATCCTGCGTCGCGACTACCCGGTCATCCTCGCGCTCACCTTGCTGGCGGGTAGCTTCATCCTGATCGTGAACGTGCTGGTCGATATCGTCTACGCGCTGATCGACCCGCGCATCTCGTTCGACTAGGCGCCGGAGCGCGGGTCGCGAGTTGGAGGCACGACAAGACTATGGCCGAGACCGCTGCGACGCCTGCCCTCGGGATCGACCGGCTCAGCCGGCCGCCGGAATCGCAGCTCCGGCTGGCCTGGCGGAGCTTCCGGCGCAACCGGCTCGCGGTCGCCGGCGGCGTCGTGCTCCTGCTGCTGTACGTGGTCGCGCTGTTCGCCCCGGTGCTCGCCCCGTACGATTACCGGGCCTTCAACCCCGGCCAGCCGCTGAAGCCACCCAGCGCGCAGCACTGGATGGGGACGGACCGGCAGACGCGCGACGTCTTCAGCCGGGTACTCGTGGGCTCTCGCGTGTCGCTCGCGGTCGGCTTCGCCGCGGTCTCGCTGATCATGCTGATCGGGATCACGCTCGGCGCCGTCGCTGGCTACCTCGGCGGGGTCGTCGACAACGTGATCATGCGCCTCACCGACATCATGCTAGCGATCCCGTTGCTCTTCCTGCTGATCGCCGCGGCGGCCCTCTTCACGCCGGGGATCCGCACGACGGTGATCGTGATCGGCTTCACGTCGTGGATGACGACGGCCAGGCTGGTGCGCGGCGAGTTCCTGCGGCTGAAGGCGCTCGACTACGTCCTCGCGGCGCGGGCGCTCGGGGCCTCGACCCCGCGGATCATGGCGCGGCACCTGCTGCCGAACGCGCTCCCGGCCATCATCGTCCAGGCGACCCTCTGGCTCTCCTACGCCATCCTGCTCGAGTCGAGCCTCTCGTTCCTCGGTCTGGGCGTGCAGCCGCCGACGCCCTCCTGGGGCAACATGCTGGCCGACGGGCGAGTCGACATGCGGATAGGCTGGTGGGTGGCGGTCTTCCCCGGCATGGCCATCTTCGTCACGGTGCTGGCCTTCAACCTCGTCGGCGACGGGCTGCGGGACGCGTTCGACCCCTGGCGCCGCGAGCGGTGAGCCCAACCCTCACCCCGCCCTGCAGGCCCCCTCTCCCGCGCTATCCGCTCTCACCCCGCCCCTCTGGCCCCCCTCTCCCGCGAGTGCGGGAGAGGGGACGGGGGTGAGGGCTGACGTTTCCCTCGCACCCCGCCCTCCGCCACCCCTCTCCCGCTCGGCGGGAGAGGGGGAAGGGGTGAGGGGCGCTCCTCACCTTGCTATAATCCGTAGCAGAGGCGACGAGGCAGCGGCAGCGCGCGGGCACCCGGCGCTGCCGCCTCACCGTTGCAGCACGCGGGCACCGCTGCGCTCGGTGGCAGGGAAGAGCAGGCATGGCGGTCAAGCGCGACTACTACGAAGTCCTGGGCGTGAGCCGCAACGCCTCGGCGGAGGAGATCCGCCGCGCCTACCGGCGGCTGGCGCGCCAGTACCACCCGGACGTCAACAAGGATCCCGAGGCTGAAGAGCGCTTCAAGGAGATCAACGAGGCCTACGAAGTCCTCAGCGACGAGCAGCGCCGCGCGGCCTACGACCGCTTCGGCCACGCTGGCGTCGGCGCTGGCGTGGGGGCCGGCGGCTTCGAGACCGGCATGGGCGGCGACCCCTTCGGCTTCGGCTCGCCCTTCAGCGACCTGTTCGAGACCTTCTTCGGCGGCATGACCGTGGGCACGCGGCGCCGGCCCAGCCGGGGCGCCGATCTCGAGGCCGAGGTGACGCTCGACTTCGAGGAAGCGGTCTTCGGGGCCGAGAAGGAGATCGAGATCGAGCGCCTGGAGCTGTGCCCGGACTGCCGCGGCACGCGCATGCGCTACGGCGCCCAGCCGAGCGTCTGCCCGGTCTGCGGCGGCACCGGCCAGGTGCGGCGCTACCAGAACACCATCCTGGGCCAGATGATCACCGCCACCACCTGCAGCCACTGCGGCGGCGAGGGGCGCGTGGTGACCGACCCCTGCCCCACTTGCCGCGGGCGCGGGCGGACGGTGCGCAAGCGCACGCTCAGCGTCACCATCCCGCCCGGCGTCGAGGACGACGTTACCCTGCGGCTGACCGGCGAGGGCGAGCACGCGCTGGGCGGCGTGGCAGGCAACCTGTACGTGCGGGTACGGGTGCGGCCACACGAGTACTTCCGGCGCGAGGGCACCCAGATCTACCTCGACCTGCCGGTCAACATCGTGCAGGCGGCGCTGGGTGCCGAGATCGAGGTGCCGACGGTGGACGGGCCGGTACGGTTCACGCTGCCGCCCGGCACGCAGTCGGGCCAGCAGTTCCGGCTGCGGGGCAAGGGCGCACCGGATCTGAAGACCGGCCAGCGGGGCGATCAGATCGTCACCGTGCGGGTGGTGACGCCGACGAACCTGACGCCGCGCCAGCGGGCGCTCTTGGAGGAGCTGGCCGAGACGCTGGAGCAGCCCGACCTCCGCGAGACCCACCGCAAAGGCTTCTTCGACAAGATCAAGGACGCCCTGGGAGTCTGAGTTCGGCTATACTCGGTCTGTCCGTTCAACCAGTCGCGTTCACAGTGTGGATGTCGCGGCAACGACATAGCATCTGTCGTTTCGAGAGGCGATTGTGTGTCGAGCAGCGGTTTGAGTGCCACCGACTCGGCTAGTCGGCGAATCCTATGGCCAGCAGGACTTTCCCGCCACCGCTGGCCTCTTGCCCTAGCGGCTCTCGTCGTCCTGACCGTCCTCTCCCGTCTTCCCTTCCGCTCGCAGTTGCCATTCACCTGGGACTCGGTGAACTACATCCTCGCTCTGAGCGACTTCGATGTCCGTCTCCACCAGCCACACCCACCGGGGAACCCCCTCTACGTCCTCGCCGCCAAGGGGTTCGCGCTCGCTATCGACGAACCGAACCAGGCGCTCGTCTGGACGAGCATCTTCTTCGCCGCGCTCGCGGTGGTCGGCACAGCTCTGCTGGGCGCGGAGCTCTGGGGACGGAACGTGGGGGTCAGCGCGGCACTGCTCCTGCTCGTCAACCCGCTCTTCTGGCTGTACAGCGAGGTGGCGGTGCCATACACCGCTGAGGCCGTCGCGAGTCTCGCCGTGGGCCTGGCCGTCTGGCGCTGCCGCACACACCCCGGCAGGCACAACGCCGCAGTCCTTGGCCTCGCGCTCGCCCTCGCCGGTGGCCTCCGCCCCACTGTCCTCGTCCTCCTGGGCCCGCTGGCCCTCTTCGGCCTGCTCCCCCTGGGCTGGCGCCAACGCGCGCTCGCCCTCGCCGTGGCTGGCACGCTCAGCCTGGCCTGGGCCGTTCCGCTCGTCGCCCTCTCGGGCGGGCCGGTTCAGTATTGGCAGAGTCTACGAGCCATCAGTTCACGCCAGGTGGCTGAGTCATCCCTCCTGAACGGCTTCAGTAGTTACTGGCTCCTGAACCTCCGCCACCTGGCTTCCGCGCTCGTCATTGGAATCCTGCCTGTCGCGGCTGTGGCGGCGTACCCGTTTTTCCGCGGGGGTCGCTTGCCTGACCTGCGTCGCAACGTGTGGCTGTTTCTCGGCCTCTGGATCGTGCCGCCGCTGGTCTTCTTCTTCGCGGTGCACTTCGGCCAGTGGGGTTACTTCCTCCTAATACTTCCAGCGTCCTCGGCCTTAGCTGCGGCGCTCTTGCTTCAAGCTTGGAACCCGAAACGGCCAGCGTGGCAGACCCGCGTGCCGTTCCTGCTCCTTCTGGCCTCTCAGATTTTGGCTGCTGTCGTCTTCCAACGGATCGCTATCGTCCAGCACGAGGCGGTTTGGCGGGCAGTTCTCGCCGTGTTCCAGGGCTTTTCTCCCACAGACACGGTCATATTGACGCCCTCTGAGTACGCTGCAGAGTTCCGCCTCGCCGGTTACCTTCTGCCTGAGTACCGGGTCATCGGCGTGAGTCACGGATTAGACCAGCAGTGGGGTGCCGTGATTGAGAGCCAGCACCGGCGCCTCGCTCCGATCGATACGCGGACTCAATCGCACGAACTCACGCGAACGCGGCAACAGCCCGCGACGGCACAGGTCTATTGCCCCTCCGCGAAGATGCTGGTGGTTCTCGGAGAGGCGCTCCAGCGACGAATAGACAACCGCGCAACCTGGCAGAGGGTAGATCTACCGGCAGACCGCGCCCTCTACTTCTATGCGGTTTCCAGGCCGGTCTGCGTCGAGTTCAGTGAGGGGCGATTGCACCTTATCGAGCTTCGCGCCGGTGAGGAAAATCAAATGAGAGCCAGCGGGCATGCAATTGTCTCGAGTCTCTGGTGAGAGATTGTTAGAGGCCGAGTTGCCGCGACAGCGATGTGGATCTCCTCCAGTGAGCTACGGGGACAAAGCCGGTACCACTCTGCTATAGAAGCTGTCGAGCGTGACTCCGAGTGCGGTCAGTGCCGTAACTGCAGCAAGCGATATAAACAAGACAATGAGCGCATACTCAACCAACCCCTGACCCGTATTATACCGATGCTGAGCCAGCGGCATTTTATCACCTCCGCCGAGGAAAACGTCCCCTCAGCACCTGTTGGCCCCGCGGAGCCGCGGGGCCAACAGGTCATGAGTGAGAACCAGTCACTCAAGCGATCATAGGCTGGGATTCAGAACCAGCGATCCCTTGCGGGTCTGCACCTGCAAAGGGACGTTAGCGAGCTTCTCTGTTCTCACACATGATCATTGGCTTAGCGCTTCTGCAGCTGAGAGGTGATCTCGCTGAACACGTTCTTCAGTTCATCCCCCACCAATGCAAGCGCGCCAATAGCAACGATTGAGACGAGCACAATGATGAGGCCATATTCCACCATACCCTGGCCCTCGGCCTTCTCCGGCAGATAGAGATCCAAAAGCGCCTTCGCGTACTCGAACATCGTCTCTCGCTCCTTCTCTATGGATTTCCGGCCCGCCGACGACGGCGCGGCCATACGATAAATCCGGATGAATCGATCGGCCCGAGGCTGACCGCTCGGCCCCCTGCTGATCCACCACCTCCCTTCCCCGGGTAACCGGACGGGCGGCCCCCGACCGTCTGGATCGATCTGGCTTCAGACTAACAGTCCACCATGCAGCGTAGAAGAGGAAAGAGGTCTGTCTTGCTCGGGTACTTTCGTACCCGCGAACCGTTCGAGCGGCTGCTCCGGCCGGGCCGCGCCGGTGAGCAACGGCGCGCCGGCGCTCCCGGCAGAATGGTACCGATGTCCTGGTTCGGGGCGCGCGCCGGCGCCACGCCTCGACAGCAACCGGGCTGAACGCCGAGCGTTAGGAGAAAGAGTCCCTGCCGGTGACAGGCCCGCCGGTCGAGGGCGGTCGCTCCGCGCCGCGCGATGGGCGAGGCGGCCGCCGGCCGGGCGAGCGAGATGAGCGCCGATGGTCACACGCAGCGAACCCGTTCACGCTGGGGCTTCCCGGGAACGCCGCACGCGGCGGCTGTATCTGGCTGCGCTCGGCTCTGCGGTACTGCTGGGCGCGATCACCCGCGCCGGGTTCGTTCTGAGGAGCGATTTCCCGCTGAACGACGGGGGCCTGTTCTACGCGATGGTGCGCGACATCCAGCGCGCGGGCTACCTTCTACCGGCACACGCGTCGTACAACGCGGCGGCCATCCCGTTCGCGTACTCCCCGCTCTCGTTCTACCTCGCTGCTCTGCTCGACGACGTCACGCCTCTAGGGCTGCTCGACGTCCTGCGCTACCTGCCGCTCGCCGCCAGCGTTCTGACCACCGGCGCGTTCATCGCGCTGAGCCGGGCCATGCTCCCCTCGAGGCTCGCACAGGTCTTCGCCGCCTTCGCCTTCGTCACGATGGCGCGGAGCTTTACCTGGCAGATCATGGGCGGCGGCCTCACCCGCTCGCTCGGCTTCCTGTTCGCCCTGCTGGCGATCTACCAAATCCACAGGTTTTACCGAACAAGCCGCTGGCAGCACGCTGGCCTGGCAAGCCTGGCTGCCAGCGCCTGCGTGCTGTCGCACCTCGAGATGGCCTGGTTCGCAGCCTTCAGCGGTGCGCTGCTGTTCCTGCTCTACGGCCGGAACCGGCGAGGCGTCCTCGGTTCCGCGGTGATCGCGCTCGGCACGCTCGTGCTGACCTCCCCCTGGTGGGGGACGGTGCTGGTACGGCACGGGCTGGCACCCTTCCTGGCGGCGATCGACTACGGCGTGCCGCTGGCCTACCGGCCGCTCACCGCGCTTTGGTTCGGGGCAACGGACGAGGTGCTCTTCCCGCTCCCCTACGCGCTCGCGCTGCTCGGGGCAGCGGCCAGCCTGGGCCAGCGACGTCACCGGTTCTTGGTGCTCTGGGCGGCAGCCATGTTCCTGCTCGATGCGCGCAAGGCGCTGACCTACGTGACGGTGCCGGCGGCGATGCTGGCCGGGATCGGCATCGACGAGGTGCTGCTCCCGGTGCTGCGGGGTGGCAACCGGAGCGAGCCCCTCCGGAGCCGCCTCGTGCAGGCAACGCTCGGGGTGCTCTTACTCTACTCGACGCTGGGGATGCTGGCAGCCGCAGACAGCACGCTCAGGGCGCTGTCTCCGGAGGAGCGGGAGGCGATGGCCTGGGTCGCTCGCACTACGCCACCTGAAAGCCGCTTCCTCGTCGTCACATCGGACTCATGGGCCAGGGACGCCTCGTCGGAGTGGTTTCCCGCGCTGGCCGAGCGGGTGAGTGTGGCGACGGTGCAGGGCAACGAGTGGTTCGCTGGCTTTCCTCAGGCAATCGAGCGATACGAGGCGATCCAGGAGTGCGCGACTGGGGATTCGGACTGCCTGAGACGGTGGTCGCTGTTGACGGGGATCGTTTTCGACTACGTGTATGTTGTGAAGCGGGAGGCAGCGCAACACCCCCGACTGGGCTCCACCGGCGACTGCTGCGCGGCGCTGAGGTACGCGCTGTCGCACGATCCCGGCTACGTCCTGGTCTACGACGGCCCCGGCGCAGCGATCTACGAGAAGCGAGAAGTTGCCCTCACCCCCTAGCCCCTCTCCCTGGAGGGAGAGGGGTGGCCGGAGCCACCCTCACCCCCTAGCCCCTCTCCCTGGAGGGAGAGGGGTGGCCGGAGCTACCCTCACCCCCTAGCCCCTCTCCCTGGAGGGAGAGGGGTGGCCGGAGCCACCCTCACCCCCTAGCCCCTCTCCCGCGTTGCGCGGGAGAGGGGACGCGGCCCCACGCAGGTGCTCGGGGCGTCGGCCCAAGCCCGGTCAATGGCCCCTCTCCCGCTCGGCGGGAGAGGGGTGCCGAAGGCGGGGTGAGGGAGGAGGTTGCTACCCTCACCCCCTACCCCCCTCTCCCGCGTGGCGCGGGAGCGGGGACGCGGCCCCACGCAGGTGCTCGGGGCGTCGGCCCAAGCCCGGTCAATGGCCCCTCTCCCGCTCGGCGGGAGAGGGGTGCCGAAGGCGGG